>Ga0210398_10003735_pt1 | contig 14475 bp, 14 predicted proteins | sample IncBWC4OmetaG_FD_161047 | JGI IMG/M metagenome (GOLD analysis project Ga0210398, IMG submission 161047) | Forest soil microbial communities from Barre Woods Harvard Forest LTER site, Petersham, Massachusetts, United States - Inc-BW-C-4-O | ecosystem: Environmental > Terrestrial > Soil >...
TTGTACTGGCCGAATCGCTGGACGATGCGATCATCGGTTATGAACTCGCGGACCGCGCCTTGGGCCTCGGCACTGGGCTCGGGGCCAAGGTCACCAAACACGTGGTTGTGCAGCGCGTTGATCTCAGGCTGAAGCGATTTGATTTCCAGTGGATGATTTTCAAGCCGCTGCCCGGTGTACGTGAAAAACCGTCCCCAGTCGTACATCTCGACCTTCACGATCACATCATCCGGGAGCGGCTGCTTGTTGCCCTTGCCGGGTAGTGTCGCCCGGGCAATGGCATGAGCTCCGGTGCCCGAGGGACTGACCTCGGCGTACGTGGCGAGGTGCTCGATCCACGCTTTCGCTACCGGGCGAAATGCGCCGGTCTGCGGATCACGGCAGTTATCGAAGTCCACACCCGTGTAACCGTCGCCCTCGACGAACACGAAGCCCACCCCATCAAGCTTGTGCTTTTGGGCGCCGCGCGGGCCTTTGCGAAATCGGTCCAGTGGAATTCCCAGCGCTGGTCCTTTGTGCCACGGGGCTTTGCGCCGATCTGCTCGCCCGTAATCGGCGAATGCGGAATCTTAGTCCAACGCTTGCCCTGCACATCCCACACGGCCTTCCAGCAGCACCAGCGCTTGAGACCGCGCAGCTCCTCGGGAACCTGATCGATGGTGGGCAGACTCGGCGCGGGCTTCTTAGCGTCTTTCGTATCTTGCGGGTTCATTGTTGAATCCTCCGGCTGAAGTAAATTTCTTCTTCGTTTCCTGGCGCATCAGAACGACCTGGCCGTTCTGCACCTCGATCTCAATCGCGCCCCACACCTTTCGGTTTTTCCAATCGGTGAGGGTCGCCTCCAATTCCTTAACGACGGGTTCCATCATTCGCCTCCAGTTTTTAATTTCGGATAAAGAGGAAACCCCATGGGATCTCTATTAAGTCGGCAGTGACAGAGGGCTAAGGTCTTTACTGTTCGGAGCCACTCGTCTCTGGGCAGAGTCATACATGTTGGGCAGAGGCCGTATACCAATGGAACCCGGTCCTCCTCGTAATAAACGAAAGCGGTTAACCAACCACCACCGCGCTGATAGGAATAAAGTGGCCTATCCGGGTCCTGACAAAAGAGACACTTTCCCCCGTTCAGAAACTCTACCCGGAAAGCATTGCCGATTATCTGTGTAAGCTTTTCAATTTCGTCGGGCTTCATTTGCATTTCTCCTTTTTCTTAGATTGCGATTCCTTAACCAGAAAAATCACGGCCTGCTCCTGCCGCCGCTGCGGGTGGTTGAGCCACACGTCACCGGCATTCTGGAGCTTGCCGTCGATCAGCAACTTAATCGGAAAGCGCCGCTTGAATTTCGGGAATGACTCGAAGCCCAGGACGTCGTCCGTGTCAGGATCCAACACCAGGACGACGGTGGGGAAACGCGCACGGCGCAACTCCTCCATATTGACCACGGCGACGCAGAACTTCTGGTTCAGGTCGCGAACGACCTCAGCATTGGTGAATGCGCGCGTCTCACTCATCGCACGGCTCCGTTTTGAAACAAAGCTGTGTCAACTTCATTCACAGAAGAGACGACCTTATCGAAAATGACCTCCCCTGTTGCCGCATGTATGATCACAAGGCAATCGCAGGTGACGAACACCTGTCTTCCATCGGGAAGTCGGCGAGCAAGTCCCACCGCGCAAAGTGGACGCCCAGTTAGCTGTTCCTCACCAATTGAAACGAGCGCGGTGAACCATCCGGGGTTGAATATGTTGCGATCAAGAATTGCATCTCGGAGTTTTTCATTGCTACTCATCGCGCCTCCTCGTACTTCACGAGGAACTTTTCCACTTCGGTCGCTTTGTACCGAACGGCGTGGCCCAGCTTGGTGTAGGGAAGCGGATAGCGCTTCGTGCAGCGCCAAACCGCAAGGTCCCGACGGATACACGAAGGATGGCGGCTACTTCACTCGGAGTGAGATACTTCGGGAAGGAAACGGACATCGGCAAACTCCTTTGGAGTTTGCGCAACGTCCGCGATCGCGTGACGGCCTTAGTTTGGACAGGCTATCTGGCTGCGCACTCGCTTCACCTGATCACCTAGGTCCCTTTTGACTCATTGTGGCCGAACCGCCCACGAGGAGGACCATCGGATTACGGTGAAGCACCAGCTGGTCAACACCAGCACGACCATTTTAACCTGGATTTCACAAAAAGGCAACCAAAATATTTGTACTAGATAAGTAGTACCCGGGTTTTAAAATGTAGATAGTACTTCAGTCGTCCTTTTCCTTCGCAGCCAGCATCGCGCGCGTCGCTTGGTGGACGGAATCGTGCGCGACCTGATTCTGCAGCTGCGCGTAGCGCTTCGTGGATCTGGAATCCCGGTGCCCTAAACTCTTCCCGATGATCTCCAGGCTGACACCCTGGTTGGCCTGCCAGCTGCCGAGCGTGCGCCGTAAATCATGCACACGGATGTCGGTGAGCTTCGCCCGTTTGAGAAATTCCTTCCAGCCACGCTTGACGCTTTCCAAGTGTCCCGACTCACTGTGACTCGGAAACACCCACTCGGAGTCATTTTTGCGGTCCTCCAACTGGTCGAGCACCTCTTGCTCCAGGCGTACGACGTACGGGTGTTCCGGCTTCTTCCGGTTGGGAACTGTCCACACGTTGCCGTTGATCTGGTCCCAGCGCATGTTAAGAACGTCCCCGCGTCGGGCACCGGTGAATAGGCTGATGATCACAAAATCACGGAGGTCGCGGTTCGGCTCGGTGGCAAGTACCTTGAGAAAATTCGGCATCTGCTCCTCGGTGATGTACTTATCACGCGCGTACTCTTTGAAGCGGTCGTCCTTCATGATGCGGGCCGGGTTGTCACCGGCCCAGTGGCCATTCTTGATCGCCCAGTTGAAGATCGTGCGCAGCAATTCCCAACTCCGGTTGGCCGTGACCTTACCGTGCTTCTTGCCGATCTCGGTGTGCCACGAAGTTATTTCGCCACGCTTGATAGAGCGCAGACGGCGGGCCTTCCAGATCGCCAGGTGTGAGTCGAGCATGCCCCTAATCTCACGCTCACGGCGAACGGGGTCCGTGGAGTTCCCCAAACGAATCTGCTTATCGATGTAGAGGTCGGCCACCTCGCTGACCGTGGTCGTTTTCTGCCGAACGAACGGGTTGTCATCGCTGAAGTCGCCTGCTGACCACTTTGCCAGTGACGCGTTGTGCTTGGCAGCCTCACCACGAGCCTGCTCTGGCGTGATGTCAGGAAAGGTGCCGATCTTCTTGAATTGAACGCGGCCGTCGGCCTTTCTCAGCCAGCAAAATGTGCGCTTACCGCTCGGCTCGACCCGCAGGATCAGTCCTTCGGTCTTGCTGTCGTGCACAACGACGCGCTTCGTTTTGTCGGGCTTGATCGCCTCGAGGCTGCCCTTCGTGAAGTTGATGCGCTTCGGCTTTTCCATGTCGCCGGTTTCCCCTCGGTTTACTTTGCCGGTTAACCAGCGTGTATTTCCGTTAATGTTCGGGTAAACCGGCAGGACCAATATATCGCAGAAACACAGTGTTTTACAGCGTTTTTGTAATCTCGGTAAAACAGGGGAAATCTAGTGGTCCGATGTTTTGCAAGCAGGGGGTCGCAGGTTCGAACCCTGTCACGTCCACCAAAATCACCAATAAAACTGCTGGTTCCATGTGGGTATGCGAAAACGAAGGCAAGAGTAGGCGCAGCCCAGTAGACTGCTGGGATAGAAGTAGACAGAACCGGATGATTCAATCCGCGAGGGAATCGAGGTAGTAGGTACCTTTGCGAAGCTTCTGGATGATCCGTTCCGCCTTCAGCGCGTGGACCATGCGCATCAGTTCCTCGACGTCTTCCACGGTTTCGAGCGGTTCCCGTCCGTCATCGATCCAGAAGGGGCCGGTTGGGGTGGCGCTTTCACATTCCATTATAGCATCTGCTCCAGACACTGGCGCGGGCCAGAGGCATCAGGCGGCTTGGGCCAGCTACCCATAATCCCTTCGTACTAGTCTGGCAGGGTCGGATTCGCGGCCCGGGCGGTTCGGGTGCCGGGGCCGTCGGGGCGGACGGGATCGCTTTGGACAGGAAGCGATTGGCCGTAGGCTTTGCCGTCGGCGGTGAAGTCGAATTGGGAGATGTAGCCGTCGGGGTCGGTGACAAAGCTGTTCGTGATTTTGCCGGCGGGATCGCGCTTATAGGAATAACGAAACGTTCGCCTGTCACTGAGGGTTTGGGAAGCGATAAAGCCTCCGTCATCGTATGCATTTGTGAGCAGAATCTGACCCGTCAAATCGCGCACTTCGATCATGCGGCTCTGGTTATCGTAGGCGTACGATTCGCCGTTGCCTTCAGTGTCAAAGACGCGGCTGAGACGCCCGGCCTGGTCGTATTCGTATTGCAGTGCGCGACCGCTGGAAGCGTCGATGCGGGTGATGCGGTGACTGGAATCGTGTTGGAAGCGCAAGGATTCGCCGGACGGCGTATTGAGACTCTGGAGGTCGCCAGCGGCATCACGCACCATGTCAAACCGGCGGCCATGTGGATCCGTGAAGCCGGTGAGGACAGTGACCTGGTAAGTGTACGCGTTGGGAAGATAGGGGAAGAGATAGGTCCAGCCGTCTTTGGTGCTGAGATGCCAGGTGCTGCCGTCAAAGACGGCTTTTTCAAAACCGCCCTCGCCCCCGTTGTATGTGGGGAGATAGATTTGCTTGTAGGCGGAGGCAGGCGATTTGTCGCGGTCAAAATGAAGACGCGAGCCATTGGTATAGATCAGTTCGATGTAGGTTCCCATCTGGCCGGCGAGAAACATGTCGAGCGTGTGCATGGTTCCGAGGCCCATGGACAGTGAGCGGTCCCACTGGTTGCGATAGGCACGGGAGAAGGTGGTGTCCTTCAGGACGAAGTCGGTCTTGCGACGGATGAAAAGGCCGAAGCGTAGGTCCGAGGTCAGCGCCTGGGAATGGATGTCGGTGGGATCGGGGGCCCCATCGAAGCGCCAGATGGGCGGCTTGCCAGCTTCGGTAATAACACTCAATTCCGGATCGCCGGTTTCCACATGCGGGATCCAGCGTCCGGCGCCCCCGATGATTTCGTTGCCCATCCAGTCCACATCCCACCAAGTTTGGGAGCCGAAGCTGATGACGCTGGTGTAGTCGTCGCTGAGCGGCAGATCGAAGCACTCGACGAGGATATTTTTACTAAGCAGTTTCTGGAGGCGCGCGCCGGGCAGTTCAGTGTTCCACTTCTCCAGGAGCAACAGGCGCAAAACTCCCCTTTGCCATCCGCCGAGATCGGAAAACGGCTCGAGACGCGCGGTCGAGATGATGGCGAAGCGGCGCCGGCGAAGGTTGACGGAGTAGTCCCAATCGAATTCGTTCAAGTACATGTCCTGCGACGTTACGCCGATCATTATGGTGGAAGGATCCTGGGCGAGGTCGCTTTCGGCCTGGCGCATGGCGTCGAGGGCTTTTTCAGCGGCGATCTGCCGGCGTTGTGGATTGATGGCCGAGACAGGAAGAGAGATCGCGGGCAAGATGTTGACGTCTATGCCCAGCCGCGTCTTGTAGTAGGCATGGGCCCAGGCAATGGCGCTGGCGGAGGCTGCGTCGAGCGGCACGAGATAGACTTGACGCACGGCGTCGGCGAGCCTGAGTTGTTCCTGTTGCGGCGCCGTGGTCAGGTCGATGCGTGGTTGTCCGCCGGAGGGAATAAATGCGAGACGCGAGTAATCCCAGGTGTTGCCGATGCGATTGGCGACGCCGTAAAGATAGCCGCTGCCCTTGGGGCCCTTAAGGCGAACCCACCATTCGCTAAAGTCAGTGCCGCGCGCACGACGAAGTTCGCCAAGGGCGAAACCGGAGGTATCGATGGGCTGACCGAGAGCTTGCTGGAGCTGGGGGGAAGATTTCGCGGTTAGGAGTCCCAAACGATAGCCAGGGGAAGCTTCGACGGCAGAGTGCTGCTGGTAGATCAGGTAGCCGGTCCACATCGCCTGGCGAAAGAAGATTTCAAGGAACAGAGTGAGCAGCCCGACGATGATTCCACCGATGCGCCATTTTCTTGGCGTAGCGGTCTTTGGGGGCGGCGTTTTGAGGGCCGGCTTGCGGGGATTCGGCAGATTGGCGACGTACCCCTGCAAGTAGATTCCGCAGCGCGGGCAAGAGACAGTTTCGGAGTACAAGTCAGTGGAGCAGGAAGGGCACTTCATGTGCTTGAACTCCGAATGCTCGCCCGTGAGCGGAGAAGGACTTTGGGAACGGTTTGTAAGGTTCAGGATAGCAGGGCGAATTGGGTGCTCGTGGGACTGGGCCTGCGTGTGTGTCGGGAAACGCAATAGGAACTGTCGGATGTGATTGGAGATGATTGGTGCGGGCCGAGATGGAAATGTGGGCTCTCAAGACCAAGCCCTGGGTTTGTCGTCTGGCTGATAAGGCTACATTTCATAGAACGATGCAGGGCTTCCTTTCGTGGCACCGCAGAGGGACGGGCTGATGATTCAGTGTGATAGCAAATGTCGGCCGTTTGTTGCACGGGCGAAACAACCTAGTTCTGATAAGTGATTCAAGTAGAGTGGTCCGAAGCAGCAGACCTGCGCGAGGAATGCTCACTATCAAGGAATTGCCTCATTCGAAGAAGCCAAGTCCCGAGAGTCGTCTTCTCGGACTCTGGCCCTGGAGCCGATTGGGCAAATTCCTTCCCACAACCTTCATTTCCAGGGAGACTGCGCTTCGGGTATCTTCGAGGTTGATTGCCAGGAGCTGACCTATGGAGAATCCATTACCACGCCGCGCCGCTGCGAATCCCACGCAATACAACATTGATGCAATCGCCAAGCTGGAACAAGGCGCCCTTGAGCGCAGGACGGCCACAGAGCGAGTGAGCGACGTAATTACAAAACTGGTTGGCAATGTGAGATTCCTGATGATCCAGTTGCTTCTGATCGCGGGATGGTGCTTGGTAAATCTCCACATGATTCCGGGCCTCAAACCATTTGATCCGCTTCCGTTCGGCGTCCTTGCGCTGATCATCTCTTCCGAAAGCGTGTTTTTGACCGCCTTCGTGCTAATTAGTCAAAGTCGAATGGCGCGCCAGGCCGAGCGTCGCTCACATTTGGATCTGCAGGTCAGCATGCTTTCTGAACAAGAGCTGACAACAATTCTTCAGATGTTGCAGAAGCTGTGCCAGCATGTGGGCGCCAACGTAGACTCTTCCAAGCAGGAGGTTCAGTCGTTTAGCAAGACAACGGACGTGCACAAGCTGGCTAGTGAACTCGAAGATAAACTTCCGGAAGACTAGACAGCAATCGGTCTCGCCAAGTCCCATGAAGTCGGCTACTCGGAATTGGGAATTGGCAATTTTCTAGTTTCCGAGAATCCCCTGCCGGTTCAACCGGTCGATGCAACACCCTGCTAATCTGTTGATCCGATCGTGTTTTTCAAGGAGGCCTGATCCTTTGGGCTGTACTCAATAAAACCTAAACAGGGCAGTCTTTTCTTTGAATGGGCGCTCGCGAACAAATTAAGCCATTGAAATGTCTTCAGATAGGACTTGGAATGGGTGTTGCGTCGACCCCTTGATACCACCCCCCTTTTCCCAGGACTTGGCGGAAAGCCGCGACAGATTTAAGGTGTCGATTCCGATGTGATCAAATAAAAGAACTGTTATGACTGTTCGTTTCAGGACAGCGCACGCCGCGAGGTGGACGTACGCTATTGCTTGGTTCAATCAGCGTCATTTGTGGGGGGCGTTTCATGACTGAACAGACATCGACCCGTTGCCTTATTTGCGACGCGACACTGGAAAGCGAAAAAGAACGGAACCTACATATCTGCTTCACGTGCCGGACCTACGGGCTGGTCAACGGCATCTGGCCCGAAAGACAGCGCAATTCCGTCCTTCCGGACGGGACTTACTCACGTCCAGCAGCCACGTTCCGATAACCCGGTTTCACAGGACCCGACCTACGATTGCCGCGGTGCTGTTTTCTCGAGTGCCGCGTTAAACCGCACTTGCAAGGCCATCCCAACTAATGTTGCGATCAGGATCGCGGGGTAGAGTTGTCCGATGAGCGCTTCGGCTATGGACAGCGATCGCGCTATGCGATGGACCGGATACGCATCGCCGAAAGCGACGGTCGTGAGGATTTCAAAGCTGAAATAGATCAAACGGCCCGGTTCGCCGGTGGCAACTCCAGCGGTCAGCGGCGTTTGGAAATGGATTGCGTCGGGAATCATTTCCAGGAGCAACTTGTAACCGAATGCCCAGGTCAGACCGATCAGTAGGTAGGCAGCGACGCCGCCCATGACCCGGTGTACGGAAACGGGTCCGGGAAGAAGAAATGTCTGCTTCAGCGTCATGACCACAAGTATGGCCATGCAAAACACCTTGAGGGCAGTGTCCCAGCCCGTGGGGCTGAACGAAGGGTTGAATTCGGCGATCAGGTCAGCCGTGAATTCCAGAATGGTCAGTGAGATGATGAGATAAATCAGCATCCGCTTGTGGACGGTTGCGATTGCGCCAGAGAGGAGCATGATCGCGAAAGTGAGGTCTATTGCAATTCGCCCTGGGCGCGACTCGCCGACCATCGGAACGAAAATAGTCATAAGCACCAGAAACACGAGGAAGAAGCTTAAATGTCGATCCTCGCGCCAGAATGCGGGCAACTGCCGCTCTATATCAGGCACGTAATTTTCTCCTTTCGCATTCGGCTCGCCGATTTTGTCAGAGGCAGCGTGGTGCCGCTATGGCCTGCCGCCGAAGTGCTTGACTACCGCGGAACTGGGATTGCCTTCACAACCTTCGCGAAACGCTCGAGCAACCCTTGCCAACCCATTTCAGATTCAAACGCCGTCTTGATCTGTTCGGCGGAATCGCCAAATCGATCGATATTCCGGTGCTCAAGACTTACGCGCGTCCGATTTGGCCCCTCCGCTGTGAACGTCACCTCGACCTCGGTGATGAGCGAGGGGTCGAATTGCCACTGGCCGTTGATTTGCCACGCCATTACAAACCTCTGGTAAGGGTCCCACTGCAAGACCGTGCCCCAGCTACACTCGGAACCATCCTCATCGATTTCAAACCAGCGGCCATGCAACTTAGCTTCAAAGACGGCACGCTTCAGCGGAGCTTTGCCGATCTTATGCTCGCGAGGCCACCAAGAATCGAACTCCTCGGTGAAGACCTTGAAGGCTTTCTCCTGTGAAGCTTCCACAACGATCTGTTTGCGTACCGGCTCATAGGACTTGGTCATTTTCGATTCTCCTTTTCGACCGATTCTTTAAATGCAAGAAGGGCATTTTCCCAGAACTGATCCAGGTAATCTCTCATGCACGAAATTCCCCGCGAGTCGATTTGATATACGTTGCGAGTCCCTTCGTAATGGCTTCGTACCAGACCCGCATCTTTCAGAACCTTTAGGTGTTGGGAAACTGCAGGACGTGAAACGGGCAACCCTTGCGATAGGTCTGCGACCGCAAGCGGTCCCCTCTTGAGACGCTCGAAGATTCTCCGTCTCGTGGGGTCGCCCAACGCTGTAAAACAATGCAGTGCGTTAGCCATGACTTACCGTAAGCATATGCTTACTCACAATGCCAGGCAAGCACTAATTTGCGGGCGGTTATGCAGCGTTGAAGAGCAAAACGGCGTTGAACTCTTGCTCGATTGTTCTGCTAGGTATCACGTTGTGCTGGCGAGTTGACCCGAATAGGCCAGAGCAGTCACAGGGCGATCAGGTGATCTTGTTCGTACCAACGTCCTCGGCAAAGTGGACGGCTACACCCCACCTGCTTTCTTTCAATTTGTCGACCCGCACGACGGTGCCTTGTTTTTCCCGATTAGCTGGATCGCTCGATTGAAAGTTTCGCGCTACATAAACATTCATGCCGGAGAAGTAATGTCCAATCGATGTCGCGAAATACAACCCGTCCCAAGTCACATTCAAAGTTGGGCGAATCTCTTCGGCGTATTGTGATTCGGCCGGGCGAATGCGAACTGTCTGCGATTGGTTCATCAGTGATGAGATGCGACGATCTTCACGGAGCTCTTTCATTGTGAAAGTATCTCCTTCCTGCTTGTGGGCTCATTTATGTTCTCCTCAGTTTGGTTTTCGCCTGACCACACCCGGACTGCTAGTTAGATTGCCGAGAACCGTGGTGTTATACCCAGTCTGCGGGATGCAAGTCTTGGGGCACAGGAACCGTCGCCCATGGCGGGCGCGGCGGAAGGTGTGTGGCGAGACAATTCGAGTATACACCCGTTCGCCATCGACCGTACGATCGGCGGGACTCGATTCAACTGCCGGGGGAGCGACTCGTGATTTGCGGCCTACTCCCTCTTCTCAGAATCTGGACATCTGCTTGCGGCAAACTTACCGAGAATCCTATTTCATAGGTGTTATCAACAAATCTAACCGGCTTGAATCCAGATCCAAACCACGCAGATAACCGTCATTGCCTTGGGCCATCTCGGTCAGAGCTTTCTTCAGTCACGCTCACCGTCACGTCCATGCCGAGGAAGGAATTGCTGGGACCCGTGAAGGTGCCCCACAGTGGCAGAACATGTTCCGGCGACCAGGCGACGGCGACACGAATCAGGTTGCGGTTCCCCACAATACTATTGGTCGGATCGAAATCAATCCAGCCAGCGCCTGGCAAGAACGCCTGCATCCAAGCGTGCGTCGCACCGCCGCCCGTGACGCTTGAATCGTTGCCAGGAACAAAGATATACCCGCTGACGAAGCGAGCAGCCACGCCAAGAGATCGCGTCGCTTCCATCATAAGAACGGCGAAGTCCCGGCAGCTTCCGCGACCGCTCTGGATTGTTTCGTCCGGGCTCTGTACGCCCTTTTTGCTGCGCCGCGCGTATTGGAACTGTTTCCTGATCCCGAGAGTCATGGAGCGTAGTAAGTCCATGGTTCCGGTGATCCCCGACGGATCCAGAAACTGGCTTGCCCAATGGCGAACGTTTTCAGATGGATAGTGGTGGGCCAGCGCGCGACATAGATTTGGTTTGTCTTCCTCTGAATAGCTGAACGGATAGTGGTTTGCGTACTCTTCTACCGGGTACGTTGGCAAGGTAGTTTCGAAATGCTCAAGCGTCACAATGCTCTCAAAACAAAGTTCCGAAGTGGAGCCATCGAATTCAGCGATGGCGATGGAATTATCGAATACATCGTGGAGCCAGCGTAGGCGAGTAGGAGCAGGCAGGATGCCCAGGCTAGTCTTGAGAAGCTTAAGGTCGTGACTCTCTCGAGGCCGGAACATCATTCTGTGCTCCCCGAGCCTTACCGGGTCGCGGTAACGATAAATCGTGACATGGCGCACGGTCAGGAGGGACATATTAAGCGTTCATCGCCCTCTTGAGAGCGGGAATAACGGCACCGCTCTCCGCAACTTCGTCTGTCCAAATCCTGAAACTCTCAAGCGTATTCGGGCCGAATGTAGTCGCGATAGCGACATCAGCCGCGTCGCGGCCTCGCGCGATCAGCACTCGCCCGATCCTGGGCACGTTGTTCCGAGGATCGAAGATGTACCATTCGCCATCGAGATAGACTTCCATCCACGCGGCAAGATCCGGGACGCCGTAGGGCGGCAGGGTTCCCGTGTCGCCCAGGTAACCCGTGCAATACCGTGCAGGAATATTCATGCAGCGGCAGAATGCGATTGCCAGGTGGGCGAAATCGCGGCAGACTCCCGATCGCTCGTTATAGGCCTCCCATGCAGTCCTGGTGGAGCGAGCATTTTGGTACTCGAACGTGATTCGGTTATGGACATAATTGCAGATCGTCTGAACCAGCGGCCATCCGCGCTGCGACTGGCCGAATAGCTGCCAGGCCACCGGAGAGAGCAGATCCGTCTCGCAATATCGGCTGCCCAGCAGGTACACCAGAGTCTCCTCGGGCAGATCCTTAACAGCGTGCTGCTGGGCATAAGGAACCACCACGTCTAGTAGACCGGTATCTCGTACCAATCCGGTGCTCTCTATTCGAATCTGCCCGGCAGGCGCCACAAGTCGGCTGCACAAATTGCCGAAGCCATCGCGAAAAGTCGACACAGGAACTAACGGGTCGGTGGTCAGGCGATCAGGAACGATAATGTCGGAGGCGCGCGAATAATGGATGCTTACTGTCAATATCATCGGCGTTGGTTGTGGAAAGCTGTAGATAAACTCATAGCCTACGCGGATTCTCATGCTGTTGGGGCCTTTCGCTAGTTAGGTTCGGGACGTATCAATTCTGGAAAAAGGGCGGTCCACGTTGCCAGTTCGCTGAGAGGAAAACCCTCCGTCGAATCCGGAGATCCGCAGCATTTGTCTCCTAAAAGAGCGGTGGATAAAAACAGAGATGCTCCCACTCAGTGTTTCTGATGTGGAACTCCACGTGGTTATTATAGTCTTCTCGTCAGTGGCGCATCTGTCTAAAATCGCACATCTTATTCGGGATTCAGTTCATACCCGGATCTGCTGCCTGTTGCGCCGGATGCCTCGCACACCACTTTGTTGATTTCTTCACTTTAAGGGATCCATTGCGGATAACCCTTTGCCAGAACGTGCGCAACATGATACTAGGAAGCAGGCCCAAATCAGGCGAACATCAATCGTAACCATTCTGTATAGTCGGAGATATTCCCGCACTCGCGCCGGCGAGCCCGTCCGCTGAGTGAAAGTCAGGGCGAGCAACCTGCACCGATAGGAGCTCCGGTTGCCCGCCGATCCCTTCCAACCTCGAATTGCTCCGGGGCGCAGCGCCGAGACGTACAGAGTCGAATCTGCAAGATTGTCGGGGAGTTGCCGTTGAAATTGTGCCGCATCGGAAGCACGGGTGCCTCGATCCCGCTCTGCGCCGGGATGTGGGTGCTCCTTGCTGCTTTGTTCTGTGCGACGTGCTCGTTCGCCCAGCGGCCAGATGGCTCTGCGCCGGCGGCCACGGGCTCCGCATCCACCTCCGGCAGGGTCAGGGCCGCGGCGGGACAGGGCGAAAGCAACCCGATTCCCGGAGCGACGGTTAAGCTGACGTCCGCTGCCTCCAATTTGCCGAGCCAGACTGCCGTTACGGATTCCGACGGCCGCTACGAGTTCAGCCGCTTGGCCGCCGGAAAATACACCCTTGAAGCGGCTGCCGAAGGCTTCCAGTCCTGGACGGCGACCGTCACGCTCGCCTCCGGCCAATCGCTCTCCGAGAATATCGCTTTGCAAATCACCTCCGTCGAGGAGCGGATCGAAGTGCAAGGGGAGGCGACGGAAATCGCCACGGAAAGCGTCAGCGCGACCGCGACGGTAACCGATCAGCAGCTCGAGGAACTGCCCCTTCGAACGGAGAAATTCACAGAGGCGCTGGCCATCTCTCCGAGCGCCGTCCGAACGCAGGAGGGCAAGCTGAACTTCAACGGCCAGGCGGAGAGCCAGGGAATGCTCCTGGTGAATTCGGGGGAAAACGTGGACCCGGTCTCCGGCAGCTTCTCGATTCCAATCCCTGTCAACGTGATTCAGAACATTCAGGTCTTCAGCACTCCGGACAGTGCCGCGTACGGCGGATTTTCCGGCGGGTTGACCCGGATCGACGTGAAGCCTCCCGTGCCGGGATGGAATTACAAGCTTCTGGACATGGTTCCGTCATTTCGAGCGAAGAACGATCATTTAATCGGCCTGCTGAACATGACTCCGGGCGTCGAGGTCGGCGGGCCCATCATCAAGGACAAACTCAATTTTTCCGAGAATATGACGTACGAGTTTCGCAAGGATCCGGTGCACGGATTGTCCTGGCCGGTGAACGAAACGATGACGTACAGCCTGGTATCGTTCACGCAATTTCAATGGATATTTTCGACCAAGCACGTCTTGAACGTGAACTTCAATGTTTTCCCATCGACCATCCTGTACGCAAATATCGATTCACTGATCCCGCAAACCGCTTCCGCCGACTACCGCCGCCGCGGCGTGTCGATGGGCATCGCGGATGACTACCAGTTCGATTCCGGCATGGTGCTGACGACGCTGGTCCGCTACACGAATTACTACCTGTACCAGCACGGGCAGGGCTCGGAAGACATGACTATGAATCCCGAGGGGTGGGGCGGCAATTACTTCAACACCCTCGAGGACAATGCCAATCAGCTCGAGGCGCTGCCCGTTTTGCAATTGCCGGCAAAATCCTGGTTCGGCAGCCACCAACTGCAAACCGGAGCGGACCTTCTTTACCGGTCTTTCACCGGGTCGAGCGTTTCGCGGCCGATCGAGATTTTGCCCGAGGGTTGCACGCTGTCGCTGCTGCAATCCGGCACGTGCGCGGCCGATGAGCAGATCGCGTTTACCGGCGCCGGATCGCTGGGAGGAACGGACACGGAAGTTTCGGGATTCGTCGAGGATCGCTGGGCGCCGGTCAAATCCTTGGCGCTAACCGTGGGCGGGCGTTTGACGCACCAATCGATCGGCCGGGGCGCGGCGTTCGCTCCGCGCGGGGGCGTTGCCTATTCGCTTCCCAATGGAAAGCT
>Ga0210398_10003736_pt1 | contig 14473 bp, 4 predicted proteins | sample IncBWC4OmetaG_FD_161047 | JGI IMG/M metagenome (GOLD analysis project Ga0210398, IMG submission 161047) | Forest soil microbial communities from Barre Woods Harvard Forest LTER site, Petersham, Massachusetts, United States - Inc-BW-C-4-O | ecosystem: Environmental > Terrestrial > Soil >...
TTCCTCGAGCACGACGACGGCGGCCATCAGCGCAACGGGCTTGGCCTCGGCGTTGAAGGCGGGCACGACGACGATCAGTGCGACGAGCGGGAGTGTGACTGGATCGACGACGCTGACAGTGACGGCGGCTCTCCCAGCGTCGATAACACTCAACACAACCAGTGGCGCACAAGGTCAAACACTGACGATTGGCGTAACTGGAACGAATACACTTTTCGTGAACGGGACCACGACCGCAACATTCGGGACCACTGGGGCAATTACGGTCAATTCGGTCAGTGTTACGAACTCGACCACGGCCAGTTTGAATATCACGATAGCGCCGACCGCAACTGTAGGTACGTACACCTTGGTCATGGCCACGGGTGCGCAGATGGTTCAGGCCACCTTCAACGTCACCGCTAGTACTGCGTCAATCAGTTCGATCACACCTTCTTCCGAGCCGCAAAACGCCGGCGCAGTCTCGTTGCTCGTGACTGGCAGCGGGACGCATTTTGGGACAACCACGACTGCGACTATCACGGGCGGGATAACGGTCAATTCGAATGTCGTGAACAGCGCGATCAGCGCCACCGTGAATGTTTCGGTACCGTCATCCGCCACGGTAGGTCCACAAACTCTAACCCTGACCACTGGCGGCGAAATCGTCAGTGGCACGCTTACCATCACGGCCGGCACGCCCCAAATCACGTTACTCAGTCCCTCGGCTGGCAATCAGGGGGCAACCCTCAGCGTCGCGGTGACGGGCCTGTACACCCACTTTGGATCCACTTCAGTTGGAAGCTTCAGCGGCGCGGGGATCACCGTGAATTCAACGTCCGTCACCGATGCCACCGATGCGATCCTGAACATCACAATAGCAGCGAGTGCCTCTCTTGGCCCACGCAACGTAACGATCACCACCGGTTCGGAGGTCGCCTCCATCACGGGTCAATTTACGGTGCAGCCAGGCGTAGCGGTCATAACCACGAATCCGACTACCGCGATGCAAGGGCAGTCGTTCACGCTGATGGTCAATGGGACGTTCACTCACTTCGTTCAAGGGACCACCACAGTCACTTTTGCGGGCGGCTACGCTACGGTCGGAACTGTGTCCGTCAGCGGACCCACGCTGCTCTCAGTTCCAGTGACCGTTTACAGCTACGCCCCCGTGGGACCGACAGGTGTTACTGTGACCACTGGGGTGGAAGTTGGTTCGGCCACGTTCAATATCGCCCCGGGTATACCCGGGATCACGATCATAAGCCCCAACGTCGGCACGCCGAATTCGACGCCAACAGTGGCAGTCACCTCGCAGTTTACCAACTTCGTCCAAGGCGTTACCCAGGCCAGCTTCGGCCCCAATATTCAAGTATCGGGCGGCACGGCTGGAGGTTTTGGCACAGTCACTGTAACTTCGCCAACGTCGTTCACTACTCAGCTCACAATTCCCTCGGGCGCAACTTTGGGCGCGCAGACCGTACAGGTAACTACGGGCACACAAACGCTTTCCGTTCCCAATGGCTTCACGGTGCAGAATACGAGCACCACACCTCCGGCGGTATTGCTTACGACTCCCGTTAACAACGCCACGGGTGTGCCCGTGAACACGCTGATCCAAGTCGAATTCACCGAACCCATCAACCGCGCCACGGCAATCCCGGCCAACGTCCAACTGGATGATAGCCAGGTTTCAAATATTCCCGTGTCTGTGTCCCTCGATGCGTCGGGAAGAATCTTGACCATCACGCCAAGCCGGGTGCTGGCCGTCGGCCGTGCTCAGTATGTCTACTTGTTAAGCGGATTCCAGGATGTGTATGGGAATAGCTTCGTATATATGGGGCAAGGTCAGCCTAGTTTCACAACCGCCTACTCGACAGCCACGACTGGCCCCTCCGTGATCGGCACGAATCCGGCCAATGGCGCGATAGGCGTGCCTACCAACACAACTCTCATCGTTGGTTTCAGCGCGCCCATTAGCCCGCTTACTCAGCCCACCGGATTAACAGTTACTCAGGGCGGAACTCCGGTTCCGGGGACGTTCACCTTCTCACTGAACGCCCAGCAAGTTTCGTTTGTCCCCACAAACCCGCTGACGGCAGGGGCAACCTACGCGATTAATTACAATTCTCAGCTCACGGACTTTGCCGGCAACACTCTAACCAACCCTGGAACAGCAACCTTCGTGGCTGGTTCAGCAAGTGACACGTCGGGTCCGACGGTGACTGGATTCAATCCCGTGAGCGGCTCAACGGGAGTAGGGTTGAACGCGCCGTTGATAGTGATGTTCAGCAAGCCGATCGATCCACTGTCGCTCACGACTTCGCAATTCGGGCTATTCGACTACTATGCGGGCTATAGAATTTCAGGAACAGTAGCGGTTGCGGCGAACGCCATGAGCGCCACGTTCACGCCATCGGAGCCGCTGCTTCCGGACACCTTCTACGTTTTTGTAGTTGCGCAGTGCAGCTATATTTGTACGTCCACTGGCTACGCGGATGTGGCGGGGAATATCGGTTCCGGCAGCTCCACCACCTTCACCACGGGCACAAGCAGTGTGACCACGGCGCCGACGGTGGTTAGCATCAATCCGCTTAACAGCACCACGACGAGCGTCCCGGTGAATGCGCAAATCGCGGCGGTCATCAGCACGCAAGTAGATCCGCTGACGGTGGGACAGAGCGCGATCACGTTGACGCCATCAGTGGCAGGAACGATCACGCTGGCGAGCGATGGGGTGACGCTGCAGTTCGTGGCGAGTGCGGCGCTGACACCCTCGACGACGTATAGGATCAACGTGAGCGGGTTCAAAGATGTGAACGGGAATACGGTGACCCCGTTCATGAGTACGTTCGTAACGAACGGGACGACGGTGACGACCGGGCCGACGGTAACGATGACCCCAGCCTATGGGTCAACGATCACGTCGCTGACGACGCCGGTGGTGTTCACATTCAGCAGCCCGATCAACCCACAGACAGTGAATAGCGGAACGGTGTACGCGCAACAGTACAGCCCGGCGAACGGTTCCTTTAGTGTGGCGGGCACGGTGGGCGTGTCGAGCGGGAACACGGTGGTGACGTTCACTCCGCTTGGTGCCTGGGCGCCGAGCACTTCGGCGAATACCAGCTACGTCTTCATCTACGTTTCCGGAGTGACGGATCCCGAGGGAAATTCAGCAAATACGACTGACTTTTTCTACACGCCAGTGACATCGCCGGTGGTGACGCCGTTGACGGTCACCTCGGTGACGCCGGCGAATGGAGCCACGGGGGTCGGCCAGAACGCGGCAGTAGCTGTCACATTCTCACATTCCGTGAATCCGGCCACTGTAACTGGCACCACGCTAGCTCTCTTCGCCGGAGACTCGAATCTTGGCGCAAGCACCACGATGTCTGCCGACAATCTCACGGCTGTGTTGACGGTGACCCTGCCGGTGTCGTCTACCATCACGGTTATCGGGACGACGGCGATCACGGACCTGAGTGGAAATCCGCTAAGTCCAAATTTCACCAGCCAGTTCACGACAGGGGCTACCCCACCGAATTCCGGCCCGAGCATCGTTACCATGCGACCAGGAAGTGGCGCGACAGGCGTGCTAACGAGTACTGTCATCACCCTCTTCGCCAATGCGCCCTTAAACGCGTCGACGTTGAATGGCGGCGTGCACGTGTCGCAGAACGGTGTGCTGGTAAGCGGCGTAGTAAACGCAATCGGGAATGGTACGTCGATCGAGTTCGTTCCCAACGGTCCGCTCACCTATGGGGCTTTCATCGAAGTGAATGCGGATCAGACGGTGACGGACCAGTACGGGAATCCACTCACTGCGTTCTACGGCTCATTTACCGTGGCGGGCAACCCCACGACGACCGCGCCAGTGGTGGTAGCCACTAGCCCCACCAACAGCGAGCAAGGAGTGCCGTTGAATGCTTCCGTATTCGTGCAGTTCAGCCAGGCGCTGAATTCCGCGTTGGTGAACTCATCAACCGCGTACTTGACGGACCAGAATGGCAACCTCGTGCCGAGCACCACGACATTGCTGCCATCCGGCAACACCATCCAGATCAAGCCGAGCTCGAATTTGACGGCAGGCACGTCACCCACGTCCACGTATTACCAAGTGAACCTCACGACGGGGGTACAAAATTCAAGTGGAGTCGCTCTGGCGAGTGCGTACGCGGGCTACTTCTACACTGGCACGGCCACCGACACGACGCCCCCGACAGTTCTTGGAGTAGCGCCGCCAAACAATCAGCAGAATGTGGGCCTGAACGGGTTGGTGGTGGTGACGTTCAGCAAACCAATGAACCCGGTCACGGTGAACTCGACAACCGTATTGCTCAGCTACGGAACCTCGTCCACAGTCATTCCAACGGCGATTTCCTTCAATTCGACGGTCACCCAGGCGACATTTACGCCCACAGCGCCTCTGCCTCCCAGCGCCACGATCACAGTCGCGATTACCAACGGCGTTCAAGACTTAGCAGGCAACGCCGTGACAGCCCAATCCACGACGTTCAAGACGGCAACCGCGGCGGACACGGTGGGTCCCACAATCACCGTCACGCCACCGAATGGCGCAACGAATGTGCCGACCAACTCGGTCGTGGTCATTCAATTCAGTGAGCCGGTCAATGTCCAGACGGTGAGTCCGAACTACACATATTTATATGACGACGCCAGCGGTCAGGCCATCCCCGCGAATCTGACAGTTAGCGCGGACGGTTTGACGGCGACGCTCGCTCCCACCGGGGCGCTGCCTGTGGGCACTCTCATCTATGTTGGTTCGTCCAACGCGCAAGACCTGTCCGGCAACACCCAATCCGGCTGTTCTTTCTGCACTGGTTTCACGACTTCCTATACTGCGGAAACAACCGTCCCGCAGGTCATCGGCACGAATCCCGCGAACGGGGCCACGAGCGTTCCAACAAATACGGTGGTGACTTTGTACGTCAATGAGCCGGTCAGCCCCACCAGCCTCAGCCAGGTGACATTGAGCCAAGCTGGCTCGACTGTGGCGACCACGCAGTCTCTATCCAACGGAAATCAGATACTGTCCCTCACTCCGGCTACGCCGCTCCTGCCGAACCTGAGCTACACGATCACGGCCGTCGGCGTAAGAGACATCGCGGGCAATCAGCTCGTGGGAACCTTTACGAGCGCGTTCACGACTGGCGCCACAATAAATCTCGTAGGTCCAACGGTGACAGGATTCAATCCGGTGTACGGCTCAACAGCCGTGGGGCTGAACGCGCCTTTGATGGTCACGTTCAGCAAGGGAATCAATCCGCTGTCGCTCACGGCTTCGCAATTCGGGCTCTTCGACTACAATACGGGCTATAGAATTTCAGGAACAGTAGCGGTTGCGGCGAACGCCATGAGCGCCACGTTCACGCCATCGGAGCCGCTGCTCCCGAATACGTACTACTACTTTATAGTGGCCGAATGCTCCTACTATTGTGTTTCTTCTGGCTATTCGGATGTGGCGGGGAATATCGGCTCCGGCAGCTCCACCGCCTTCACCACGGGCACAAGCAGTGTGACCACGGCGCCGACGGTGGTTAGCATCAATCCGCTTAACAGCACCACGACGAGCGTCCCGGTGAATGCGCAAATCGCGGCGGTCATCAGCACGCAAGTAGATCCGCTGACGGTGGGACAGAGCGCGATCACGTTGACGCCATCAGTGGCAGGAACGATCACGCTGGCGAGCGATGGGGTGACGCTGCAGTTCGTGGCGAGTGCGGCGCTGACACCCTCGACGACGTATAGGATCAACGTGAGCGGGTTCAAAGATGTGAACGGGAATACGGTGACCCCGTTCATGAGTACGTTCGTAACGAACGGGACGACGGTGACGACCGGGCCGACGGTAACGATGACCCCAGCCTATGGGTCAACGATCACGTCGCTGACGACGCCGGTGGTGTTCACATTCAGCAGCCCGATCAACCCACAGACAGTGAATAGCGGAACGGTGTACGCGCAACAGTACAGCCCGGCGAACGGTTCCTTTAGTGTGGCGGGCACGGTGGGCGTGTCGAGCGGGAACACGGTGGTGACGTTCACTCCGCTTGGTGCCTGGGCGCCGAGCACTTCGGCGAATACCAGCTACGTCTTCATCTACGTTTCCGGAGTGACGGATCCCGAGGGAAATTCAGCAAATACGACTGACTTTTTCTACACGCCAGTGACATCGCCGGTGGTGACGCCGTTGACGGTCACCTCGGTGACGCCGGCGAATGGAGCCACGGGGGTCGGCCAGAACGCGGCAGTAGCTGTCACATTCTCACAATCCGTGAACCCCGCGACGGTCAATGCAACCACGTTGGGTCTCTACAACGGCGATACATATCTCAGCGCAAGTCCCTCGCTGTCTTCCGACAATCGCACGGCCACGTTCACGGCTGCCCTGCCGCCGTCGAGCACTATCACTGTTGTGTCGTCGCCGGGAATTACGGACCTAAGTGGAAACGCGTTGGCGAACTTCAGCAGCCAGTTCACGACCGCCCCCACGCCTCCGAGTTCCAGCCCGAGCATCGTAACCATGCGGCCCGGAAGCGGTGCGACGGGCGTACCAACGACCGCGGTAATTACACTTTTCGCGAATGCAACTCTGAATCAATCCACGGTCAACGGCGGGCTGCACATCGTGCAAAACGGAATTTCCCTGGCGGGGACCACAAACGTAACCGGGAACGGGACCTCCATCGAATTCGCTCCCAGCGCGTCCTTGGCTTACGGAGCATTAATTGAGATTCACGTGGACAGCAGCGTCACGGACCAGTACGGGAATCCACTGAATGAGTTTTATGGTTCCTTTACAGTGGCGGGCAACCCCGCGACGACGGCGCCCGTGGTGGTAGCCACGAGCCCGACCTTGGGCGGGCAAGGAGTGCCGTTGAATGCCTCCACATTCGTGCAGTTCAGCCAGACGCTGAATTCTGCGTCGGTAAGCTCGGCAACCGCCTATTTGACAGATCAGAATGGCAACCTCCTGCCAAGCACGACGACGTTGCTGTCATCCGGAAACACTATCCAGATCAAGCCGATTTCGAATTTGACGGCAGGTACGTCACCCACGTCCACGTATTACCAAGTGAACGTCACGACGGGGGTACAAAATTCAAGCGGAGTCGCTCTGGCGAGTGCGTACGCGGGCTACTTCTACACTGGCACGGCCACCGACACGACGCCTCCGACAGTTCTTGGAGTAGCGCCGCCAAACAATCAGCAAAACGTAGGTCTGAACGGCTTGGTAGTAATCACGTTCAGTAAGCCAATCAACCCGATTACAGTGAACTCGACAACCGTTTCGCTGAGCTTCGGGACCTCGTCAACCCAGATACCGACGACGATTACATTTGACTCGACAAACACGTACGTGACCTTCACCCCGGTTGAGCCGCTGCCTGCAAGCACACCAAATAAGGTTGCGATCTCAACCGGAGTACAGGACGTGGCAGGCAATGCAGTGACGGCGGTGTCGAGCACGTTCACAACCGGGCCAACTGCGGATACGACTGCGCCGACTGTGACATCTTTTACGCCGGTCAACGGGGCAACGAACGTACCCACAAACACGGTCATCGTGGTGCGGTTCAGCGAGCCAATGGACGCATCGTCGTTTGCTCAGAAATACAGCGCCGCCTACTGTAGCGCGTATTATTATTATGGTGGCTATTATTCCTCTTACTGTCTGTTCGATGTGACGCTAGGCACACTGATACCGGCTAATGTTTCAGTTAGTGCTGACGGGATGAGCGCCATTTTCGTGCCGCAAAGCCCGTTGACTCCCGGAGATACCGTATTTGTTGGCTCCTACCAGGCGACCGACTTGGCCGGGAACGTAGAGGCCGGCTTCTCTAGCCAGTTCACTGTGGGCTCGAGTCCGGATACGACGCCACCGCAGGTTCTGCTTGTCAATCCAATCAACAATCTAACAAATGTTCCGATTAACGCCTCGGTGCAAGTGTTGTTCGACAGGCCTGTCGCGGCCAATAGCTTGAGCCAGATAACCCTGAAAGCTGGCGGCTCGACCGTTGCGATTTCTCCATTGCTCTCCAATGGTGGGCAGACACTTACGCTCAACACCTCCGATCTGCTGACTCCTGGAACTACGTACACAATCACCATCAATGGAGTAGCGGATCTCGCTGGAAACGCCGTGAGCACCGCCGTTACTGACACATTCACGACCGGCACGGGAGGATTGCTGTCTGTACCCGCCGTCGTTAGTGTCACGCCAGCGAACGGCGCCACTTCCGTCGCGACCAATTCAGCCATCGTTTTGCAATTCTCGAATCCGATGAACCCCATCTCTTTGAACACAACCTCGTTCGCGCTCACTGTCACGAGCGCTAGCGCGGTTGTAGCGGGGACATTCTCACTTTCAGCGGATGCAAAGACAGTGACTTTTACGCCCGCATCGAACCTGACCTCCGGAAGCGTTCAGTACACGCTCACGCTTCAGCCCTACCAGCTCGTTGACGTCACCGGCAACCCCTTGAACACAATCTTCACATCATTCTTCCAAACGCAATAGGCATACCTGGATCGCTGCCAACCACGCAGCCAAACAAGACCGTCCGATCAGTCTGTTGTAATCGTGTAAATGCATGGGCGTATAGTCAAATAAGTCGTGCGCTGGGCTGAACTCCTCAAAGGTCGCCGTCATGGTTTTTAGGTTTCAGGCGTGCTCTTGATTGAGGCCGCTGACGCACCACGCTCGCTCGGATTTGTGACTGCGGAGTGCGGGGTGGGGGATGTGGTGGTCTCTGGTAGTCCGGAGTGAGTGAGATGATGCGGTCAGCCTTGGGGCTCTCGCAAAGAAGGTCCGTCGCTGTGAATCGTTTGGCAGCGGTGTCGCAGGCCGCTGAGCATGGCTTCGGTCAGGTCTTTATTGCCGAGCAGCGGGGACCATTGATCATATTCAAGATTCGTAGTCAGAAGAGTGGCCTTCCGCCGGTAGCGCTCTTCCATCAGCTTGAAGAAGATATTGACCTACTTGGGACGCAGATTGACGTACCCGATTTCGTCAATGAGTAACAAGTCCAGGCGAGCCAGGCGCCGGATGAGCTCGCGCGAGGCGCCATTCAACCGTTAAAGTGGCCACACTTCTTCGCCGCCGCCGACATCCAAAGCCAAAAATTCGGCCTTAACGCCTGGTATAAAGGGAGAAGTCAGAAAAAACACCTCTCCTTCGGCTGGAATTTTCTCGCTTCTCAGCCCACTTGATCGAGCGAGATTTGTTATGACTTACCGCTCCATGTGCTCGGTTGCGGGGCGATGTGCCCCCGGGGTTTGGCCTTTCACTACCAGCGGTTTTCATCACTTCTTTGCGACGAAGCCTAGCAAGGCATCGAGAGACGAAAGGTCGGCAACCGACAGGCTCCACCTAAACCACCGCGCCACACCTCGACTCCAACAAACTGGAAATCCATGGACGGTAACGGAGTTGAAAACACTCGACGCCATCGCCAATCGAAACGCCTAGCCCTTTCGGCCGGTGTCGCTTCGGACACCGCTCCCGGCTCCAAACAGTGACACCACACCCCCCAGCTACTAGATTGGGAGATCCAGCCAGGAGTCGGACCCGTGACTACCATACGTCAACGCATCCTGGTTCTGGCTGCGGTTCTCGCTTCTCTCAGTCCGCCCCTTCGATCTGAGCAGCCACAAAAAGCCTCGCGACCCACCCAGGAAGACCGCCTCAAGAAGCTCGAGGATCGCGCCGATGCCGCCGAAAAAGCCGCAAGCAGCGCAGTGATGGAGAAGGACTACATCACGCGTACGCAGAAGCAGTACGAGTCTTACTACCAAAAAGTCCTCAACACGCAAATGTGGACACTGGGAATCATGGGACTGATCCTGACAGGCGTGTTTGTCCTTGTTGCCAGATTCAGCCTGAAAATGATCGACGAACAGACAAAAACTGCTACGGCCGGAGCCACTGTTCAAATGCGCAACGAATACGCGCGAGCTTTAGCCAGGGAAGTCCAGAAACTGTGGGATTCCAATGCGGCCGATGTCAAGAAGCTGAAAGAAACACTGACAGCGCAGTTCGCGGAACTCGAGCAGAACCTCAAAGATCGATCCAATTTTCAAATGCAGTTTGTGCAGGCACTTGCCGAAGGCCTCGATGAGGGCCAAGGCGATTCACTGCTCACTTTCCGCAACGCACTCAGGACCTACAAGTCCGGCAAGCCCCGAGACCTCATCGAAGCAAAGGTGGGCGCAACAACCGCACGGTTCATCTTTGAGTCACTCCGAAGAAAGCATGGGGAAAACTACGTGGACAAAGCACGAGAGGAGTTGGCAGATTCGCTCTACAACGACCTCGAAGAAGAGCTTGCCTTAGCCGCGCTGCAGAGTCCTTGGCTCACACCCCTCATCAACGAAGGAAGTCCGGTTCTCCCAGAGCCCCCAGCGCCCGAGCCAGCCGCGGAGGGGCGCCCCATCGCAACGATCCGTGAAACCGATCCCCCAGAGCCAGATCTACCTTTCGACGATGAGTCTGACTCCTGCCGTTTGCTAAACACCTGACTTTAGGAGGTGCGTCCGCTCACGACACAATTGCGGCAACGCTTGGCGAAATCTCCATTGCCCGACACCTGCTCCTCAACTGGTTCGAACTTTTCCGATAAGCGATAACCAGGAACTGAAGGTTCCCGTTGAGCACCGAGTATTCGCGTTCCGTGCATTTGGTCGTCACGCCCCGTCACCAACGCCACGATTGTGCTGGCAATTCTCTCACCCCAATCGACAAGGGTTCAGATGGGGTTCGCATAGTTGCAGGGGTCGTGCAGATCAGGCGCAAGTCGAGTACCGAGAGGCCCCGCTCGATAGCGACTCGTATGATTACGTCGTTGAAAATTGCCAGAGCCGGGGAGGCGATTCGCTGCCGGGCGAGCACTCTTTGTCGATGACGCCGAAAAGTTCAACGCTCTGCTCGATGAGTTCCTGATGAGTTTGAAACAATGACACAACACCGATATCGACGAATTCAGGGCCGCAGCGATCGCTGAGCGAAGAGACCCGTGAGAACAACGTTGGGTCGTTGATGGGCTGCGACAGCAACAATCTGCGAATTGGATAAGGGGATTTCGCGGCCGACAGACAACACGGTTCTCTGCAAACCGGAGACTATGGCAACGTCTCGGTTCTTCTGAAAATCGCTTGAGCCGCTAAGCATAGTAGGAGGCCAGCATCGTTCTTTCCCTCACGGGGAAGTATTCGTTTTCTCTGCACACTTTCGAAAACTTGGATACCACGAACGCATCGAGCCAGCCTTTTTCAGCTTCGCTAACAAGAACCTGCAACGCTTCCTCGGGTGGAAGAGCTCCCCGGTAAGAACGATGGGTAGTCAGTGCATCGTAGATGTCCGCGATCTGTAAAATTCTCGCTTTCAGCGGAATGGCTTCTCCGCTAAGTCCATCTGGATACCCGCTCCCATCCATTTTTTCATGATGATGCCGTATGACCGGGAGAATTCCGCGAAGCGACTTGATTGGTGCGCACATTCTTTCTCCTATGACTGGATGCTCCCGTATTATCCTCGTTTCTTCCGCGTTCAGAGGTCCGGACTTAAAAAGGATGCTTTCTGGCACGCTAATCTTCCCTATATCGTGAAGCCAGGAAGCGAGGCGGAGTTCCTTCAGGTCTCCTTCTCCAAGGCCGAAGCTTTCTCCCAATTGTTCCACGTATGCCACGAGATGATCCGAGTGGCCATTCCGCATGTTTTGTTTCGAATCGACGCTCAGTGCAGCAGAAAACACCGCAGCCTTCGCTTGCTCATCTATATATTTCTTGAGGCGCAGGAGAGTCTGGATGCGCCCGAGCAAGTCCCAGTGCGATGGCGGAGTAGGCCAAATATCCATTGCGCCGGCTTCGCGCCCACGATGGATGTCCCATTGATCCGGCGAGGGTTTCACCAAAACGACCGGCGTTAGCTGATTGAAAGGGTCGTTCTTCAGTCGGCGGCAAAGCTCGAGACTACCGATGTCCGGCAACTTGTCGTACAAGAGAACCAAATCAGGCTGCATCTCCAGACAGCGGCTGACCGCAACATCGCCATTCGCCACTGGATCGACATCGCACTGCTGGCTCTGCAGGAAGGCTTGCAATTCATCGCGATTCGGCGAATCAAAATCCACTAGCAAGATGGCCGGGCTCATGCTTCCCTCGCTATTAGTCCGCAATGGACGGTCCGAACACACCGCTCCTGTGCGAGACACCCTGTTTTTCATGGATTGGTCTAGCCTGCGATCTCCAATCCCTGTGTTCGGAGGCCCCTGCCTCCGCTTCCCGGGGACGAGAATGGATAAGAAGCAGAACTTGGATGTGCTTATGGGATTCCAAAACAGGAATCTCCGTAACTGACTAAGAACTGGGGTCTTGCCGTGCGTTTGGCAGAATTGGGTGGGTACTGGAACGAGGAACAATTTTCATAGCGCCCGCAGTGTTTACCTGATGCCACGTCCTCTCTCGTCTTTTCGATCCCTCTTCGCCATCTAGAATTACTCGACGCTTGCCGACGTCGGTGCATGTCTGCAAAGGGTTGTGACCTGCTATTACCTGCGACTCCACAAGTAATAGCGCGAATCCGGCTTTCTGGAATTACTTCCGCATAGCCGTCACCCAGGAGGAATCGCCAGGTGACAGCAATTGGGGTCGCCGACTCATGATTCCCAAATGCTACTTTTAAGGCACTGATTCTTGCTTACGTCGAAGGTACATCTGTGGCGTGGTTCCCAGCATCTTCCGGAACATTTCAATAAAGGCGCTCACGCTGTCGTAACCAACTGCAATACCCGCATCCGTGACGGATTTGCCTTGAGCGAGCATTTCAAGCGCAGCGAACAGCCGTGACTGCTGTCGCCAACGGCCAAACGACATACCTACCTCAGCCGAAAAGGCACGCATGAAAGTGCGGCGAGACATACCAGCAAAATGGGCCCAGTCGTCCAACCCGCGGTCGTCGGCAACATCGTCCAGCAGAGCACGAGCAACTCTGGCCAGCCTCTCGTCCCTGGGCAGGGGCAACCGCAAAGGCTGTTGTTCGGGCTGCGCAATCTCATCACGAAGAACTGTGATTAGGCGCTTCCGTGCCGGGTTGAGCGGTTGCCGGGGATTCCATGCGAGAACACGATAAACGATCGCAAACAGTAACCCTGATGAGCTAAACAGACACGGCGTCCTGGGCAGTCCTCGGCACATCTCCGCAGACAGGTAAACCATCGAGCCCGCCGCGCCCCCCACGGAACGCGCCTTATGCATGCAATCAGGGGGAATCCAGGCACAACGCTGGGAGGGAAACATCCACCGTTCACGGCCCGCTTCCACAACCAGCAGTCCCCGAGTCAATGCGAAGAACTGTCCACGTGAGTGACTGTGCTCGGGCGCCCAATCCTCAGCCGCACACCTCTTGAAAGCAAATGCCAGTACAGGCACATCGCTCTCGGCGAGGCGGCGCAGTTCCTCCACATTCTTGGGGACTGAGAACATGAATCTGCGAGATCGACCCTTTCCCGATAAAAATCGTCACTTTCTCGTTAGCAGGCCAACATGAGTGTAGCTAGAGTACGGGGCAAGTCAGCGAAAGACAAGAAAGGGAACCAATCACACGGGTTGAAGAATGTACTGATCGAAATAAATTCAGTCATCATGAAAGGACGCGAGTATGAACGCTGCTGTGCTACACACCATCGATCAACCACCTCACTTCGAGCAGTTCCCCGAACCCGTCGCGGAAGAAAACGAGGTGATCGTGCACGTCCGCGCTGCCGCGCTCAAACCCATCGATAAGCAATTGGCCAGCGGCTCGCACTACGCAGCGTACCGCAAAATGCCCGTCGTGTGCGGCATGGATGGAGTTGGGTGCCTTGACGACGGTACACGGGTATTCTTCGGTAGTCCCCGGCCGCCTTACGGTAGCATGGCGGAACGCACCGTCGTGTCGCAGTCGCGCTGTTTCCCGATTCCTGACAACGTTAAGGACGATATCGCCGCAGCCGTGGTAAACCCCGGCCTGTCTGCCTGGGGTGCGCTTGTTTGGCGTGCGCAACTGGCACCGGGTGAGACTGTCCTAATCCTCGGTGCAACCGGGGTCACGGGCAAGCTCGCCATACAAACGGCCAAACTCCTCGGCGCTGGGCGGGTGATCGCGGCCGGACGGAACGAACAAGTACTGAATACCCTCCACGACCTCGGAGCCGACACGACGATCCACCTCGGGAAGCCCGGCCAGGATCTCACCGAAGCGTTCGTTCGCGAAGCTGGTGACAGCGGCTTCGACGTCATTATCGACTACCTTTGGGGTCCTACCACCGAAGCTCTTCTTGCCGCCATTGCACGCAGAGATTTGAAGCAAGCGTCATGCAGAGTCCGACTGGTTGAGGTTGGCGAGAGCGCGGGGCCTACTATTTCGCTAGCCGCCGCCGTGCTGCGAAGCTCACGGTTGGAAATTCTTGGAGCCGGATCTGGCAACGCCGTA
>Ga0210398_10003737_pt1 | contig 14472 bp, 16 predicted proteins | sample IncBWC4OmetaG_FD_161047 | JGI IMG/M metagenome (GOLD analysis project Ga0210398, IMG submission 161047) | Forest soil microbial communities from Barre Woods Harvard Forest LTER site, Petersham, Massachusetts, United States - Inc-BW-C-4-O | ecosystem: Environmental > Terrestrial > Soil >...
AATAGGAAAGTAGGTCGGGATCATGCAGGACGTCGGCCGTCATCCAAATCATTGAACACGGTCTGTTCTCGAATTTCTTGGTATCGAATTCTCTTTCGCGTACTGACCGATTCCTTCTCCCGTTTCCATAAGTGTCCGCACTCGTTCGCGCAATTCTCTCACAAACGGCGCGTAATGTTTTTCGACGTTCGCAATTTCGTCACCCAGCAATTTCGCAACATCATATGGCGTGGCCCCGCGGGCCAACATGTCAACAGCAAATGTGTCCCTAAAACGGTGAGGGTGCGCGTCTTCAATGCCAGCCCGGCGGCCTATTGCTTTGCATCGTTGATAGAGCCGTGGCCGAGCCATGCGTCCGCGTTCGCGAGTTTGCTTGAGAACTTGATCTTCTGGGTCGGGTGACCTGCGTTCGAACTCCACTTGAAGCGCAAATAGCAATTCGGAATGAATCGGAATGATGACCGGTTTCCGACGCTTTTGCGTGATGCGTTCGATTTCGCGCCGGTCAAAATGCACGTCGCCCCATGTCAGCCCAACAACGTCAGAGCCGCGCATTCCGCTCCAGCGAAGTAGCAGAAAAATGAAAAGATCGGGACCCGCTGCCTGCTTCAACTTTTCCAGTTGCGAGGCTGAGAACGGCTGCGCTCCGCGGTCGGGAATATCGCCACCGTTTTGCAAGGTCCGGAATGGAAAAATATTCCTGCGGAACGGCCCTGCGGGCAAGCCGTTCGCGCACAGCAGTCACCGGAATGCCAAAGAGCGCTGCGATTTCGTCAACCGTAAACGCGGTGGCCGTGTCCGTCCTGGAACCTTGTGTTTCGATTTGCGCCACGATTGTCACTCTCGTTCGTCTGGAAACCCCATCAGTGAACCATTATCCGAAAGATGTTTCGCCCCCAGAATTTGTGCCTGGGCCTTCTCAACGGTGCGCCGCGCGTAATCCTCGGGTTTGTGCTTGTCGTTTGTGCGGAAGGCGGCGATTTGTCGAATGATCTCTTCGGCCGGGGCGCCTTTGGCCAGAGACCTTTTGGCATAGGCCCAGTCGTGTTCGGATTGGGATAGTGGCTGGCGTGTGGAAGAGGCTCGGCGACTGCCGGCCGCGCGTGTTGGCCGCTGGTCCAATTCGGTAGGGTCAGTTCTCAAACGAAAATCGTGCGGAGTGTATCTTTGCTGATTCCGTATTTCTGCCGTCACGGTGTACTCCGCATCGTATTTCCGATTCACAAAGCCTGGCAGGCGAAGGACACGGGTCGAGTCGGTTGCTGCTGGGTCTCCGCCGAACTTGCGCGCCATCGCCCGCAAGACCGCTTCCGCCTGCTCCAGCGCGAATCCTTCAACCCGCCAGACGACTTGGAATTTGTTTGATGAGGTAGCAATAACCACATTTGGCTGCGGTACAAGATTCGATTGCTCAACCGCGGCAAGCGAACGCTGGGCGTCGTGATCCAGGTCCAGGTAGAGATGCCGGATGGATTGGATATCCTCCTTAGTGCGGGCTCGTGCCTCCTGTTTCAGGGGATTCATTCCCATGTAAATATCCGCTGAGTGCTCTTCGTTTTTGAAGCGAAGCCATTGTTGAAACAAGTCATCCGTGATGTTTCCGGCAGTGGCGATGCGTTGCATGGTTTCGCCGCGTTCGCGATTGTGGACGAGAACCGCCACGCGGTCGGACGGTTCGAACAGCCAGCGGACATAAGCCACCGAACCGACATTATGTTTGGACTCGCTATTGGCTGCGGTCATGGAAGTACCTCCTGTTTCTGAAATATCGATCTGCAGTCGAACACGTCGGCATCCGGATGGTAGCCCCTGACTTCAACCACTTCGGATATGGTCCGCAGACCTGGGCGGCGCTCAACGTGGACTACGATGTTGAGCGAATCGGCGATGCAGCTCTTAATGGCGCGATAAGGAATCTCGATCCCGCTCTGCAAGACGCAGCTGGTAAAACGAGATAATCCTTCGCGCGCAGAATTCGCGTGAATGGTGGAAATCGTGCCGGCGTGGCCCGTATTGAGAAGCTGAAGTAAGTCGAACGCTTCGCTTCCGCGGACCTCGCCAAGCAAGATGCGATCCGGGCGATGACGCAGAGCGGCTTTCAGCAGATCGCGAACAGCGACCGCCGGAACACCGTTTTGGGCGGGCCGAGCTTCGAGGCGGACAAGATTCGGGTGATGGATCTGAATCTCGGCGGTATCTTCGATCAGCAGAAGACGTTCATCTTCGGGTATCAGGCGTGCCATGGCATTCAGCAGACTCGTCTTACCAACTCCGGTTCGGCCCAGAACGAGCGAATGGGCAACATCGCGGTGGTGGAGGTTCAAGAAGTAAGGTGTCCCGTGATTTGTTTCGAGAACGGCGAGATATTCCTGGCGGAGGTGCGCGTTGCGGGGGTGCCCCGGATCGAGCGTAAACAGGAAGGAATAGTCGGCGTAGTTGGTATTCAGGAGATATAGATAGCGAAGGTTGAAAGCGTGATTTCCCGGCACGGCCGCGAGAAACGCGTTCAGCAGGTTGTAGCGTTCCTCATAAAGTTGGGCGTCATGGACGCTGAAGACTTTGTAGAACTCCGCGGAGGCGCTTTCGACCGCTGCTCTGTCCAAGTCATAAACCACCGCGGTGAGAGAGAACTGACCAAAGTAATTGCCATGAAGCTCGATCTCCTTGATGCCTTCGCCAAGCTCCCGTACCTGGGATTCCTTGGAATCATCGAGCAGCACGTCTTGCGCCGGGGCATCATTCAAATTGACCTGGCTGAAAAAACTCCGCTTGCTATTGTGGAAGTGACGCCGTTTGGCTTGGATGACCCGCCGGGTTTTGCCGGGATCTTCCTTTTTCCATTCGGTCACGACATGAAAGTTGGCCTGTACCTCGAGCAGGCGTTTCAGAATCAAGGGAAAACTCTGCGCGGACGGTTCCTTCAAGGTCAAAACCTTGACGTAGTAATCGTCGACGCGGAGATGCCCGCGATGGCATTCAAGGTGCGAGGCGCAGACGTAGTAATCAAGGAAGGTGTCGTGCTTGAGCCGGGCATGCTCGAGCTTCTGCGGCGCGAAATTCAGTAATTGCGTGAGTACGCGAAACGCATCTTCTTTACTCACGATGCGCACGGAAACAAAATCCTGAACCTGGAGCAGGAAGCTGTGCGTCTTTTGCAGAAAAAGCGATTCAGCCCGGGAAAGTTCGCGCTCTTGCAGTACGATCTGTTTTTGCGTGGAAAACCAGGCCCGCAGTTCGCCGAGGGCTTCGAGCGGCCTCTCGGGGATTTCGGCCAGCACGCTTGCGATGGTACGCGCGGTACGCGAGCCTTCAAAAAGCACGACGTAGAAGAGGGTTAGTGAAAACAGTTTGTCGGATTTGGATTCGAGGTAGCGGATGCGGTTGAGAATTGCGGCGTCCACGATGGCGCTGCCGTAGAGTTTGTAGGGAATGCCGGGGTTGCTCCGCTTGAAGAGGTATTGGTAGATGCGGTAGTTCTCATCGAAAAGGCGGAATGCGGATTCCAGGCGCTTGGTAAGCGCGTCAACGGAAGGACCGTCGAGGCACTCATAATCCAGACCGCGAACTTCGAGGATGATCCCAAGCTCGCCGCTCTTGGTGAGAAAAACGCTGTCGCTCAAGAAGCCGTAAAGATTTATTTGGCCGTTCAGGGCTCCGGCTTCCTCGTAGTTTTTGACGATACGGGCGAGCTTAAACATGATTCACCCTGCGGACCGTAATGGGACTGAATTTTGCGGGATCATATTGGCTGCGGGACTTCGCGGAAGCCAACAGCAGTTTCAGGATCTGCGGATCGGTTTTGGTGGCCCAGCGCGCCACAAGATAAAGCAGCAGAAATATCAGGAACCCGGCGAGCAGGCTTCCCAATAGATTGAACGTGCCGGCGCCGACACACATGGCGAAAAAGAAAAGCTTCCGCTCCGCGCCCAGGATGGTGAGAGGGCGGGAGAGCGAGCGCCGCATGAGGTTGACGCGTCGAGTGTTCACGTTGTATCTCCAAAGCGCAGTCTCAGCCGGGAAAGAGCCAGGCCATGAAGTTAACGGCGGCGATGGCCATGCCGACACCGAAGAGCACGCCGGCGAGTACGCGTTTCGATCCGCCTTCGCCGAAGGCGAACGTCAACCCCGAGACGACGATGGCGACCAGCGATAACCCGCGGGCGATGGTGCTGGTGAAGGCCTGCTGCAGGACGTTCACAGCGTTTTCCCATGGCGAGTTCGCCTGCGCGAAGCCTGGAACGGCAACGGCCAGAGTCACCGCCGCGATGCCCAACCCGCGCGCCAGTAATCGAAAACGCCCGACCAATCGAGAACCTCGTTTCATGGGAGAGCCTCCTTCTCGAAATCAAAAGAGCAGAGTCGAGAGTTCCCGTCCCTGGCGCATCGGGAAAGGATTGCGAACCATGCTGTTCCTGTGGCGAGCACGAGGCACCACCAACTCTTAAAACAGCGTCGGCCGTCTCCCTCACGCAGTGCGCGAGACGGGAACTCGTTCTGCATGTACCTATATCTGTAAGCGGCGGGAAATTTGTGTCGCAGAAAAACAACTAAAATTCTTGCGGTCTCAAGAAACCGAAGAAGAAAAACTAAAACAAGCGAAGCTGCCGATCGTCGAACTTCGGGTGCCGCGGTCGCTTCGCGGCCCGCCGCAACTTCCCGAGGAGCCGCTTCATCCGCTGCCGCGAAGCGTTTGAGTAATCCGCGCTCGGCAACTCGTCGAGCTTAAAATGGATCAGCAGTTCCAGCTCTTCGCCCGACAGGATTCTCCGCTGCCGGCAGCGATCGAGAAAATGGCGGAGTAAAGCCGCACGCTCGATCAGTTGCGCGCCGTTGCGATGTGGCGCACGATCTAGATCAATAGCATCGGAGCCGTGTCCTGTGCCGCGACTTTCCCGTTCGGCCCAGGCGAAGGCGTTGCGCCGCATGAACCGCGCAATGGCGAAGGCAAGGTGCGAATCGCGTCCGGTGAACTCCGGTGAACTGAAGGATTCGAGAACCGCGGTGACAACGTGCTGTGCCACGTCGTCGGGCGGAAGAGCGGGACAGCGTGTGATGACTTGCCGGGAGATCCGATGCAGCATGGGAACGAAGGCCAGCAGCAGGAGTTCCCGCGACGTGGAAGACTGGCCGTTGTTCGTCGTTCCGCGGAGAAGCTCCGCTAGAATCCCATCCTTCGAAAGAATTCCGTTTCCCGCGCTGTGCTCCGTGTGCAGATAAGAGATGAGACCTGCAGCGGTCGGAAATGCGGACAGGAGGGGCGAGAAAGTTGCGACTTGGCGGTACTTGTTTTGTCCTTCGGGTCCGGCGAACTGTTCAGTGAGATGACGCTCCATGCCGCAGAGAAGACAACGGCAATGCGATTCCCGATTCATCACGGTTCGCTCCTTTTACAGAGGTGGCGCGCTATCCGTGGCGCTTGCTCGATTTCGCGAGGGACAAACCGCGTCGCCGGAGGTGGGGACGAAACCGGCGATCTCTGAAGATCCGCGCAAGAAAACACACCGCGCAAGACCCGGTGCAGCTATAGCGGGAAAGGCAACGGAGCGGGTGGAGTTTCTTTTTTCGACCGCAATTCCGGACGCAGCAAAAAAAGAGCCCTCCAGCAGCGCCGGAGGGCTTTTCGAGTTCGGAGGTTAGAACGTTCCGCCTTCCGAAGATTCGGGCGAATGGTCCGACGCCTCGGAAGCGGGCGTTTGCGGCTCCGGTTCGCCGCGATCGAGCCTGCGCACAACATCGGCGCGAATCGACCACGAGGTAATCTTCGCGGTTTTGGCCTTCTTGCCTTTGCCGTTCGGCTGCTCGTAGGTCGAGCTGATGAGGCTGCCTTCGACGAGCACATGAGCGCCTTTCTTGATGTTATTCAGAATAGCCTCAGCCAGCCGAGGGCGAAAAATCGCGACGCGATGCTACTCGACTTTCGAGACCCATTCGTCTTCTGCGTTTTTCCAGGAGGGTTGTGTGGCGACAGAAAGAACGGTGAATTTCGAACCGTTGTTCCGCGCTGATGCTGTGAGGGACGGAACCGGGAAAGCAGAAGCCGCGAAGCAGCAGGACGCAGGAATTAGCCTGAAGCAGTGCCCAGAAAAAATGAGCGGCAGAAAAAGGCTGGCCTACGGAACTAGGAAGATCGGCATGGCACCAGCCGAGACACTTGGACAAGTCAAGCGGAAGAGAAAAAGCCAGCTGTGCGACGATCACCACAGATTCGAAAATGGTGCTGGATTCGAGTGCTCCAGCGTCGGTGAGCGCCGGATGGCTGTGGGAAATGTGCTTGGCGACTGTGGTTTGAGTGCGTGACCGCAACCTGATGGAAATTGCTGATGACTTGGGGCACCGTTCTTGGCGATCACTTCCGTATGGCCATCTGCTAACAGACCTCTCGGGAATCGCAGATCATTTGCTCGAATCAGTGGCCAAACTGTCCCGCGAAGCTGCTCTTCCATGAACCCAAACGGTGACAATGGTGTCGTACGCTTCCACGCTTTCTAACGGGGATTTTTTTAGCAGGACGAGATTCGCAGTTTTCCCCCGTTCGATAGTTCCGAGCTGTGAATCAAGCTTGAATTCCCGTGCGTTATTGATTGTGACGGCTCTGAAAATCTGTTCGAGAGACAATCCGGCCCTTTGAAGCTGCTGCATCTCCAGATAACCGTTCAAGCCCGGCAGATTTCCATAGGTAGGAGCTGAAGGAGTATCCGTGCCAAAGAGGAAGTTGGCATCTTTGCCTGCCAGGTAGGCAACGACCTGGTGCACGCGGCGGACAGGACCATGATCGAATCCTTGAAGAACGGCTGCGTCCGGCGCATTGGCCTCAGCTATTTCTCTTTTGAACCATTTACCTTGGGAAGAGTTGAACCACTTCAGCATTTCCGCAGGGATGACCTTGGGGATTGCATTCATATTCAGGTATTCGGGGTCAAAATACGCACGTAAACCTTGCATGACCTGTATAGTCGGTTGATATCCAATTTTCTCTTCCGTGATCTGATTGAGAACTTTCGCGATTTCCGGAGGGAGATCCGTCTGCTTGTCGAAGTCTCCCCAATTCCACATTCCATGGGCGATAACGTCAACGTGCCCGTCAACGGCAAATTTCTGAGCTTCAAAGGAATTGGCGTGCATCATCAGCACCAGGCCGGTTTGAGTTGCAGCCTTGCGGACGGCCGCCAAAACGTCTAGGCCCATCACCGGCAAGTTCCTGTCTCCCGCGAAGCCGCGTTCGAAATAAGTTTTAACGCAAATTCCGCCCGACCCCTTGACCGCAGCTACCGCTGCGGCAGGAGTGTGGTCTCGCGGCTTGTATTGAGCGGGAATGCTGGAGGCTTGGTTAGGGTCGTAGATAAAATTGGGAAACAGTTGGAATCGTGCTTCAGGCGGTGCAAACGACATCGGATATCCATTGGCAAAAGGCAAAGACTCCCCGCAGTCATATAAGTCCGGGTGTAGCGGAGCCTGCCTGAAGTCGTCCAACACCCGGCGATCGACCACCGCCAAGTCGACCAGCGTGGTATAGCCGAAGTAAAGATAGGAACGCGGAAGCTGTTTGAAGTATTCCTTGATCCACGCCGGTTTGGCTTCGGCCGGACCAAAGTTCACTTCAGGCCTCATTCCGGGAACGGAAGCAAGATGGACGTGCGAATCGATCAGGCCCGGAATAAGAAATTGTCCCTCGCCCGAAACTACCGTTGCGCCGGCAGGCTTCTTCGCTTCTTGCCCTCGCTCGACGCGAACGATGTGTCCATTTTCGATCAGCACACTGCCCTTCTCAATGTGATCGAGCTTCTCGGGCGAAATGATGGTGACGTCGGTAATCCAGGTTCGGTCTGGCGCTTGATTTGGGGAGGGTTGAGCAATCGCCGCCACCGGAAGAAACGACGCAAATAAGAAGGGGAATATTCTCATCCTAAAGATCCACTTGTCGGCCATGTGTGCTACCTAGTATGCGCTCTCGTTGCCCTTCACTGCTGAACGTCCATCCGTCATCGAGGTACGGAACAAGCGCGGAAGAAGTTCTGCCGATCGAATTCTGGCCGAGTGACGGTCTACTCTTCGGCAATCAGATTAGGGAACAGTTGCCGACCACTCGTAGGTAGTCCACAATCCCGACGTTATCGCACATGGCTATTTCGCCACAGTGGATGGAGACTCGGAGGATGGGATATTGAGGCCAGTTGGTGTGTACTCCCCAAGAAGCGGATCGTCGCGATAGCGTCGAAGGAAACGGGTACCCACATACCGTTGAGTTCCGCAAATTGCATTGTGAGATGAAGGGTCGTGATCCATAAGGAGGGGCTCTTGGCGGGCGCTCCTTGAATTCGTCGGATACGGAAAGTGCTCGCATCTACCCAGATTTTGGTCGCGCAAGAGGTATTTATCTTTTCGCTTCGGCATGGTCCCCAAAACGTACTCAGGAACGATCCCGAAGTTCTCCCGTCTAAGAAAAACAAAGTCATAGTTCGTCGTACTGATCTCGTCACTGGGTACTTTCTAGCGCCGAGTCAGTTTCCCGGTCCAAAAGCTCGCGTACCATTCTTTCTCCCCGCAAGTCACCGTTCGCCTGAATAATCTTGTATGTCTTCGTGTCGGGAGGAACGAAATTGATCTGGGCCGTAACCTGAGAGCTGGGTTGCGTATTAGAGCCGCGTAACACTTTGTATTCTCGAATCACCTCATAGGGTCGAGATTGAGCGGGGTCCTGGTGCTGGAGGCCTTCCAAGCGTTGCAGGATCAGGTTCAGATCGGCAGATTTGATCTCAGCGGTGTCCGAAGTTATCTGTGACGATGAGGCGAGCGTTGCAAATAAAACGAAACCCGACAAGCAGAGTCTTGGTGTAGCCGTTTGCGTGCGTCTCACAGGTATCGCTCGTCCGAAGGGCGCGGACAACATCGCGTTTGCGAGAAGAAGCGCGATCCACTTGACCGGAATCATGATTTCACCCGTCGGCGTCAAAGGTCAACGGGACATCACGATCCCGGGCTAACGGAATGTGACGTTCAACGACGGCGTTGGTGGCCAAGGGCATGAACCCGGAGATGGCACGTTTGACTCTGGCACGCGGGATTGTTGCGATCACTCTGCTCGCCTGGAACAAAGAAGTCCACTTCAAGCGCGTTACCCCTATACACTCCGGCCCTTGCGCATCTCAGATTGATTGCCGAGGACAGTATCTGCGAGAGTCAAACTCGACAAATTTATGGTGCCGATTCCTACAGCAAAATGGGGATTGACCCTTATACAACGAAACATCAAGCTCGTGTTTCTGCAAAATTATCGATGCCAATCTTCTGTTTTGCGTGACAAGGGGGAGAAATGAGACAAGTTGTGATTCTAGCGCTAGGTGTTTTTGCTTTGTACATTGCAGTGGTAACCGCGCCCGATGTGGCGCGATACATTAAGATCAGCCGAATGTGATGTGAGGTTTAATCGGTCTCTTTTTCGGGACTTCATTTGTTAGGCGTTTTCTCCAGGCAATGTTCTGAATTTGCCCGCGAGAATTCCGGGCAACGGGGTTCACCGAAAGAAACGGAGAACGACCTCCTTATTTTTGGTACCCCGCTATCGTATCGGTATACTATGCGGCGGAGTTCGCATGCCGGAATCCTCAGTCAGCCACGAAGACAACCGCTGGCAACCTCAAGCCATTCCGGAAATCGATATACTGTGGATTACCGCGGGCCTTGGCTGCGACGGCGACACCATCTCGATGACTGCAGCTATGCAGCCGAGCATCGAAGAAATTCTCCTCGGCGGGATCCCGTGGATTCCAAAAGTTCGCCTGCACAATCCATTTCTGACGTACGACAATGGCGCAGAATTCATGGAGCACTTTTATTCTGCAGCGGCAGGTAAACTCTCCCCTTTTATTTTGGTCGTAGAAGGCTCCATCCCGGATGAGACCAACAAGCTCGAAGGTTATTGGGCATCTTTCGGCACCGATCAAAAGAGTGGCCAGCCCATTTTGACGTGCGACTGGATTGACCAGTTAGCGCCAAAAGCCTGGGCCGTATTAGCGGCGGGAACTTGCGCGGCGTACGGCGGTATTCATGCCATGGAAGGGAATCCAACCGGCTGCATGGGACTGCCCGACTACCTTGGATGGCAATGGAAATCGCAAGCGGGCATTCCTATTGTCTGTGTGCCAGGATGCCCGGTGCATCCTGATAACTTTATGGAGACGCTACTGTATTTGTTAAACATGGCGGCTAGGCGAGCGCCGATGATTCCGTTAGACGACGCGCTGCGGCCTACATGGCTGTTTGGTCAAACGGTGCACGAAGGATGCGACCGCGGCGGTTATTACGAGCAGGCGCAATTTGCCGACAGTTACGGCAGCGTTCAATGCATTGTGAAACTGGGATGCTGGGGGCCAGTGGTGCAATGTAATGTTGGCAAGCGCGGGTGGATGAGTGGGATCGGCGGTTGTCCAAACGTGGGAGGGATTTGCATCGGATGCACCATGCCGGGTTTCCCAGATAAATTTATGCCCTTCATGGACCAACCTCCGGGTTCACTTCTCTCTTCTAATGCCGTGGCGACGTATGGCAAAGCAATTCACGCACTCCGTCGCTTCACGCAAGCATCTATGAATAAGGAACCGAGTTGGCGGGGCTGGCGTCATATCGGGTGAAGGCGAGGCGTCTCCGCAAATCGACCGACATCCATGATCGCTTGGTTACGAAGTCGAATATGAATTCAGAATCACAATTCCAAGATAGTCGGAACACTTCGCTGGTTCCCTACAAGTTTTTGGACGATAACGCCATCCTCCTTGAGGCGGAGAAAACCTTGAAGGGATTGGCGGAGGTTTTTTTTCAAGGACGCGCGGTTTTGCTCAGCCCGCGTGAAACTACTGGAAGTGATCCTCAACCTGTTTCGCGAGTACTCAATGTCGAAGAGCGCTACCGCGCACTTGTGGAGCAGATACCGGCCGTAGTGTTCATGGCGTATCTCGACAAGGGTATTGGCGAAGCGTACGTGAACCCGCAAATCGAAGCAGCCCTGGGGTTTTCGCAAATCGAATGGTTGGAAGATCCCATGCGCTGGTATCAGCAGATTCATCCCGACGACAAACAACGTTGGAGCACGGAGGCCGCCGAGATGTTTTTGTCGGGGCAGCCGCTAAAGTCTGCGTACCGGGTGCTGGCCCGCGACGGGCGGGTGCTGTGGTTTCATTGCGAAGCGAAGATGATACGCCGCGAGGATGGTCAACCGTGGTTCATTCACGGGGTCGGCGTGGATATTACTGACCTAAAAAAGGCTGAAAACGAGTTGCAGCAGGAGCGAAATGTTTTATCAGCGATTCTCGACACCGTGGGAGCGTTGATCGTCGTGCTCGATCCTGAAGGTAGAATTGTTCGTTTCAACAGAGCGTGCGAGCAGACCACAGGCTATTCATTTGCGGAGGTACAAGGGAAATATATCTGGGAACTATTTCTGGCTCCTGAAGAAATCGAGGACTTCAAGGCGCTGCTGGAGCAATCCAGGTCTGGCCATCCTCCAAAGGAATATGAGAGCCACTGGCTTACGAGAGATGGGGTACCAAGATTAATTTCCTGGTCGACTGCGGTGTTATTCCGCGGGCAGGGAGTATCGCATACGATTGCCACCGGCATTGATGTGACAGAACGCAAGCGCCTCGAGAAATCGATTCTGGAAGTCAGCGCGCGAGAACAGCGACGCATCGGTCAGGACTTACACGATGGTCTCGGCCAACATTTGACGGGCATAGCGTTCCTGAGCAAGGTGCTGGAAGAAAAATTGTGTGAAGAATCGGTCCCGGAATCGGCGGACGCGGCCAAGATCGTGCTGCTGGTGAATGACGCCATTCGAAAGACCAAAGAATTGGCGCGAGGTCTTTTGCCGGTAGTGTCGGAGGCGCAGGGACTCATGGCGGCACTACGGCAGTGTGCCGAGGAAACGGAAGATCTTTTTCGGGTAACTTGCCGCTTTGAATGTGATTCCCCGGTTTTGATAAACGATGTTAGTGTAGCCACGCACCTCTACCTTATTGCACGCGAAGCCTTGAACAACGCCGTGAAACACGGGAAGGCCCGCCAGCTGGTCATTAGGTTGTCAGCCAGCAGCGGTGAAGGCGCTCTAGCGATCCGCGACAATGGGGTCGGCTTGCCGGAAATTCCGCTGAGGACTGGCATGGGATTGAACATTATGAATTATCGGGCCAGAATGGTCGGCGGCTCATTGGATGTGCGAAACAGAGCGGACGGCGGAGTCATGGTTTGCTGCACTTTTCCTTTGCCAGTTCTGCGTAATTGAAAATTGGGGAAGCGTTTGCCAAATAGGTTCCAATCCGGGGCTCAATCGGGAAAAGCCAAGGTCTTTCTGGTGGACGATCACCCGATCGTGCGCCAGGGTCTCGGTCTACTGATTAACCGCGAGCCGGACCTGGTGGTCTGTGGTGAAGCCGAGGATGCGCCGTCAGCCCTGCAGCGGATGGCAAGCGCGCAACCCGACCTGATGGTCATTGATATATCGCTGGATGGTCCTGACGGACTGGAGCTGCTGAAAACTATCAGGCTGAAAGAACCGATTCTCCCGGTCCTGATTTTGTCCATGCACGAAGAATCCACCTACGCCGAGCGTTCGCTACGCGCCGGCGCTAACGGCTACATCATGAAGCAGGAGGCCACGGAACGCGTATTGGTGGCAATCCGAAGGATTCTAGAAGGCAAGGTCTACCTCAGCGAGAGATTGACCAATAAGATGTTGGAGCAATTTGTCCATGGAGCGGGATCTTCGAAAAATAATCCGCTGACGACCTTGAGCGATCGGGAGCTGGAAGTGTACCGGCTCATTGGAGCTGGTCACGGTACGCGCCAAATCGCGGACGAGTTGCACGTCAGCGTCAAGACGGTGGAATCTTACCAGGCGCATATCAAGGAAAAGCTCTCGTTGCGAAATGCCAGGGAGTTGGTTCAACACGCAATTGAGTCGAGTCTCAGCGAGAAAAGCGCCTTTGGCGCAGCCGACTGAACCGTCAGTACAGAAGCGTCTTTATCCCTGCCACAAACATCAGCTCAGAATTATTTCTTACCGAGCATCGAGTAAAATTTGTGAAGTTAATGCGGGCGTTCGAGATGTCTCTTCTATCGCCAATAAATAGAGACTCTTAGACACCATCAGGAAATCCCTGAGGTATGTCTTAGCAAAACCCCTAAGCAGAAATTAGCCGCCGCCTACTTGTGACCACCCCGACACGGCGAATATATCTTGTTTTGTTTTTCGTGCGTGCGCGCCCACCGCCCGATTGGTCGAACCTCACCAAGAAAAGGAGAAAGCCATCATGGCCGCAGACGCAGTTCCGTACGGTCGCGTAACCCAAAAAAAATCGCCGGTCTCGGACATCCATATTATCTGGATGACGGCTGGACTGGGCTGCGACGGCGACTCCGTCTCAATCACCGCCGCCGAGCAACCCAGCATAGAAGATGTGCTGCTCGGTGCGATCCCTGGCCTTCCGAAAGTTCATCTGCACAATCCAGTGCTGGCTTATGAAGTTGGCGATGATTTCATGAAGTTTTGGTATGAAGCGGAAGCGGGCCGGCTGAATCCCTTCGTATTGGTCGTCGAAGGCTCCATCCCCAACGAGAGCATTAAGTCGGAAGGATATTGGGCAGCGATGGGGACGGATTCCAAAACCGGCCAGCCCATCACCACCAATGAATGGATCGATCGGTTAGCACCCAAAGCATTGGCAGTGGTGGCTTGCGGCACCTGCGCCACATACGGCGGCATCCACGCCATGGCCGGAAATCCGACGGGCGCGATGGGCTTGGCTGATTACCTGGGCTGGGATTGGAAATCGGTCGCGGGCCTTCCGATCGTGAATGTGCCCGGCTGTCCGGTGCAACCCGACAATTTCATGGAGACGCTGTTGTACCTCCTTTATCAAGTTGCCGGCTTGGCGCCCATGATTGCTCTTGATGAGCAGTTGCGGCCGTTGTGGCTATTCGGCCAGACGGTGCATGAAGGCTGCGACCGGGCGGGTTACTACGAGCAGGGCGATTTCGCGACGGAGTACGGTTCGCTCAAATGCATCGTGAAATTGGGTTGTTGGGGCCCGGTCGTGAATTGCAACGTTCCAAAGCGCGGATGGATGGCGGGAATCGGCGGGTGCCCGAACGTGGGGGGAATTTGCATCGGCTGTACCATGCCGGGATTCCCGGACAAGTTTATGCCCTTCATGGATGAGCCACCTGGCGCCCGAGTTTCCTCTACAACGATCAGTGTTTACGGCAAAGCGATTCGCGCGCTTCGCCACTTTACGAATGACACCGTGAATAAAGAACCGAAGTGGCGGCATCCGCGTCCGGAACTAACCACCGGCCATATACCGAGAAATTATTAGAAAAGTCTTGCGAAATTATTAAAGGAATTACTCAAGGAAAAGGAGCACACGAAACATGAGCACCATTACCACTCCGCTGCGAGATTCGTCCAGCAAGTCCGGCAAA
>Ga0210398_10003739_pt1 | contig 14469 bp, 12 predicted proteins | sample IncBWC4OmetaG_FD_161047 | JGI IMG/M metagenome (GOLD analysis project Ga0210398, IMG submission 161047) | Forest soil microbial communities from Barre Woods Harvard Forest LTER site, Petersham, Massachusetts, United States - Inc-BW-C-4-O | ecosystem: Environmental > Terrestrial > Soil >...
GGCGGCGGCAAATCGTCGATCACGAAACCGATCTCGGCCGCGACGCGGGGCACATTGAGCAAGCCATCTCCCGTTATATGACTCAACGCCTTAACCGACGGTATCTCACTTAAAACATCCAAAATCTCTGGCACATAGATAATCGTCGGACGCAGCAGCTCCTCGCCAAGCGTGCAGCCCAATTCAGCAAAATGCGTATCGATCTTGGCGCTTGCCTGCTCAAAGAAGACGCGCCGGGTCAGGGTCATGCCATTCGAATGGATGCCGCTCGAAGGCAAGCCGATGACCCGGTCGCCCGGCTGCAAATCGCGGCCAACGAGGATGCGGTCGAGCGGAACCGTTCCGACTGCGGTGCCGACTAGGTCAAAGCCCCGCACGACATCGCGCAATTGCGAGATTTCGCCGCCGGTAATCGAGATGTTCGACTGCCGCGCGCCTTCCGCCAATCCGATCGCGATGCCGTCCATCATCGCCGCGTCGGCCTTCTCGACCGCGATGTAATCGACCAGCGACACCGGCCGCGCGCCGACGCACAACAGGTCGTTGACGTTCATCGCGATGCAGTCGATGCCGATCGTGTCGTATTTGCGCATCATGTCGGCGATCATCGCCTTCGAGCCGACGCCGTCTGTGGTGATCGCGAGGCCGATGCCGCCGATATCGATCACGTTGGCGAAATAGCCGATCGGCAGCTGCACCGCGCCAAAGCCGCCAGATTTCGGCCAGGTGCCGACAATGCGCGAGACGATGTTGTTGAGGCCGGCATCAGCTTCGGCGATATCGACGCCGGCCGCCTCGTGCTGATTTTCACCGTTGTTATGCGCGGCCAAGGTGGCTTTTGCCTCAGAAACAGAAAACCCGCCCGGCCCGCTTGATAGCGGGTCGGACGGGTTGGCTCAACACTCCCCTTTTAGCCGACGTGCTTCTGCATGAAGGCGTGCACCGGCGCATGCGTAACGTCGGTGTTTCGCGCGGCATTATCGAAATAGGCGATCTCGATATCGCCGCCGGCCTTGCGGTAATTAGACACGAACCGCTCTGGCTCGTTGCCCGCGAAGTCCGAATCGGGGTCGTGATAGTCGTGCGTGTTGTCAGGCCGGCCCTGGAGCCAGACGGCCGGCGGCATCACCACCTTCTCGCCGCGCTCGAGGATCAGCATCGGGTTCCCCTCCGCCATCCCGGCCTCATCGTGCCAGTAGATCTCGTGCTTGTTGTCCATGCCGACAGCCCAGCCCGGCGGGCTGCCAGCCGCGACGAGGGCCTTGGCATGCTTGTAGCGCGACAGCGGGTTGATGACCGGCCATAGCATGAAGACGCCGCGCACGCTCGCGTCGTCGCAGCCCTGGCACGGGATCGAGTTGTAGCGCGGGTCGTTGGGACGCATCGCGACGAGCATCGCGAGATGGCCGCCCGAGGACGCGCCGCCGATTGCGACCCGGTTCGGGTCGATCTTCAGTTCCTTGGCGTGCGCCTTGACCCAGCGGATGCCGTAATGGATGTCCTCCAGCGTGGTCGGGTAGCCGTCCGGGCCGTGGCGGAAATTAAGCGTCGGCATCACCACGCCACGCGAGGCGAGATACTCGCCGAGCCCGGTGCGGTCGTTAAGATCGCCGTTGTTCCACGCTCCCCCGTGCAGGTCGATGAAGCACGGGAACGGCCCCGGCCCTTCCGGCTTGAAGATGCGAGCCATGATCTTCCGCTCGCCGTGGCTCAGATAATTGACGTCCTCGCTCGTGAAGCTCGGCATGAGAAGAACCTCCCGGATTGCGCGGCGCGCTGGCCGCCACATGCTTGTTGGTGGGCGCAGCGTAGCCCTTCCGGGTAGGCGCGGCCAATGCTTTCGCGGCATGAGCCGGGGTCTCGGCACGCGATGGCCCCTGTCTTTTCGCGCCGTGCTCGGCCCGCCGCGGCCCCAGCGGCACGGCCGGTTCCGCGCTCGTGTGACGGCCGGTATCGCTCCGCAGCGCGGCGAGATCCATGACGCCGGCATCAGCCGGTTTCGCGGCGGGCGCTCGCTCGGCGGCCTCGGCGGACGCGATCGGATTCAGCGCAGCGAGCGGCGAGGCGTGAGGCGGTGGCTCGGCTGAAGCCATCTCGGCATGAGCCGGCGGCGGTGAGGCCGGTGGCGACAACGAAGGCGATGGCGATGCCGCGGCGACAACCGTCGGCGCGGGTGGAGGCGGCGGAGCGCTCGCGGCGGGATGTGGTACCACCGCATCGACCGCGCCGGTGACCAGCGTCGCGGCGGTCGCCGGCACCGCGGCCACGGCGGTCACCGCCGCGCCGGCTGGCGACTCCGGTCCGCCATACCCCGCGAGCCGGAAACCGCCGTAATCGTTTGTTGCCTCGTTGGCGTCGTGGCTGAACGACAGATTGCCGAAACGCTCGCCGGCCGGCGCCTGCCTGATGTTCCAAGCGGTATAGCCGGCCGTGCCCTCCCACGAGCTTGAGCCGGATAGCCAGGCATAGCGCGCCAGGCCCTCGCCCTTGATCTGCGCACAGACCGCGCCCGAGCCGTAGACCCCGATCGGGTAGAGCGAGCGTCCGCCGCCCGCCGCCGCGAGCCCCGCGTTGACGCCGTGGAAATACTGGTCGATCTGGTACAGCGCCGGACCGCGGGCGTTAAAGTCGACCGCAAAATAAATGGCGCTACCGGGCGGTTGGCCCACCGCCCGCGCCTGGCGGTAGGCGCTCATCGCGTCGCTATAGCCGCTGGCATAGCTGAAGTACTCGACGTTGCCGGAATGAAATTCCCAGACCGTGACGATCTTCACCCCGGCCGCCGAGAGGCGCTGCGCTTCGGCCGGCGACAGCGCCGGCCAGCGGGAGCTGGGATCGCGGTAATAGCGCGCGACGAAGTGGAGCCACGGTCGGCCCTGCAGCTCGCCGGCGACGTCACTCGAGTCAGTCGCCATGTCGATGCCGTGGATACCGGGGGGGCCGGACAGCAGCTGGGCGGTCGGTTGTGGCGTTGGTTGGGAAGCGCAGCCAGCCAGCAGCAACGCTGCAAACAGCAACGCAAAATTCGTCAGCCGCAAGAAACCCGCTCCCCTGTGCCTCGCCCCAAGGCCAGCGCAATATTTACTCGCTGTCGAAGCAAATGACTATCGCGATTTATTGCATATTACCTGATATGTCGCTCTATCAGTTCTCTATCCTGTTTGATGGTGTCGGCGGCGCTGTCTGTTAAACCTTTGCGCGATGACATCATTCGCTGGCTCCGCGCAGCACCAGCACGGCGCAACGGATTGCACTACGCATTTACCGCCGGGGCGTTTTATTCTCCCTCAGCACGCGCGCGGAGGACATGCCATGAAGCTCATGTGGTTCCACCTGATGCCCTATACCGAGCTGCCGGACGATTTCCGCGAGAAGCATCCCTCGGTCTGGGTCGACATCCACTCAACCTTGTTCGACCCGCGCCGCGCGCATCACATGTACAACGACTTCATGGACGAATTGGAGTTCGCCGCCGAATGCGGGTTTGACGCGGTCTGCGTCAACGAGCACCACTCGAACGGCTACGGGCTGATGCCGTCGCCCAATCTCATCGCCTCGTCGCTCGCTCGGCGCACCACCGACACCGCGATCTGCGTGATGGGTAATTCCTTGGCGCTCTACAACCCGCCGACGCGGGTTGCTGAGGAATTCGCGATGATCGACTGCATCTCCGGCGGGCGGCTTATCGCCGGCTTCCCCGTCGGCACGCCTATGGACACGTGTTTTGCCTACGGCCAGAACCCGTCTCAACTGCGCGATCGCTATTACGAGGCGCACGACCTCGTCATGAAGGCATGGCAAGAGAAGGACACGTTCGCCTTCAACGGCCGCTTCAACCAGCAGCGTTACGTAAACATCTGGCCGCGCCCGATCCAGCGTCCGCACCCGCCGGTGTGGATCCCCGGCGGCGGCTCGGTCGAGACCTGGCAGTGGTGCGCGAAGATGGACTACGTCTACGCGTATCTCAGCTATTTCGGCTACAAAGACGGCCAGGCGACGATGACCGGGTTCTGGGACGAGATGAAGCGTCTCGGCAAGGACCTAAACCCGTATCGCGCCGGCTTTCTGCAATTTGTCGGGGTCGCGGAATCGCGCGAGCAGGCGATGGAGATCTACGCCGAGCCGGCTGAGTATTTCTATGGCCGTTGTCTGCGGGTCGACCCGAAATGGGCGATGCCGCCCGGCTACATCACCGAGGCGACCCAGCGCGCCGGCATCACCGGCCAGATCGGCCGCGCCGCCAGCCTCAACGCCCGCCAGGCGGCGCGCTCGACAACCAGCATGGAAGACATCGTCGATCGCGGCTATGTGATCATCGGCTCGCCGGACGAGGTTGTAGAACAGCTGACCACTGTCGCGACCAGCCTCAATGTCGGCCACCTGATGATGCTCTTGCAGTTCGGCAACCTGGGCAAAGACCTTGCCAAGTACAACACGCAGCTCTTCGCCGAAAAGGTGCTGCCGCGCCTCAAGCACATCCATTCAGACTGGGAAGACCGTTGGTGGCCGCAGCCGATGGCGGCGGCGGAGCGCGCCGAACTTCCGGCGTTTCAGGCCGTGCACGCGGCGGAATAAGGACGATCGGGCACGCAGCCCGCAAAAAGAGACGGCGCAGCAACTTTGCCGAGACCAAGATTTTTTCGAGAATGGGGAGGAGCTACGTCATGAAAAACATCATCGCCGGCCTTGCTTTTACCGGCATCGCGCTGTGCACGACCGTCGGTCTGGCGCAAGCAGACGTGCTGACCTTGACCTCGTCGCAAATTCAGGATGACGGCACGCTGGCGACCAAGAACGCCTGCGCCGATAAGTCGGTCAGCCCGAATTGCGTCGGCGAGAATGTGTCGCCGCCGCTCGCATGGTCGGGCGTGCCGGACGGTACCAAGAGCTTCGCGCTGCTGCTGATCGATCCTGAAGGTCGCGCCCCCGCGGGCGTCAATCACATGGTGCTTTACGGCATCCCCGCTGACGTCAAAGGTTTCGCCGAGGGCGAGTTGAGCCAACCCTCCGACAAATTCGTCGGCGGCACGAGCACGATGAAAAAGAATACCTATTGGGGCCCCGGCACGCCGCCCGGCACCGACTGGCACCATTACACCTTCATCCTGATCGCGACCGATCTCGACCCGAAAGACCCGGCGCTGAAGCCCGACATGACCCGCGACGAGCTAGCTGGGGTGCTCGGCGCCGGCCCGGGCAGTCACGTCAAGGGTTCGGCCGGGCTGGTGACCCGGTTCAAGCACCCGTAGCCGCGGGGTTCTCTGGGCCTAACCCGGCGGCGCCGGACCGCGCGGCGCCGGCCGCGGCCGGCGTGCGTCAATCGCCGCTTTTATTGGTGCGGTCGATGACCCCGGCGCGGCGCAGGGCCGCGATTTCCGCTTCGTCGTAGCCCAAGGCCTCGCGCAGCACGGCGGCCGTGTGCTGGCCGAAGATCGGCGGCGCGGTGACTGGCGGCTGCTTGGCTCCGGGAAACTTGATCGGCCGCCCGGCGACTTTCATCGCACCGACGGTCGCGTGATCGACCTCGACCACCATCTCGCGAGCGAGCGCATGCGGGCTCGACAGCGCCGCGGTGACGCCGAGCACCGGCGAATGCGGCACGTCCGCCTCTTGCAGGCGCTTCTCCCATTCGGCGACGGTTTTCGTGCGGGTCACCTCGGCAATCATCGCGTCGAGCTCGTCGCGATGATCGCGTCGCCCGGTCGGGTTCGCGTAGCGCGGATCGGCGGCGAGATCGGGCCGCTCGAGCGCGTTGCACAGATTGCCCCAGAACCGCTCCGACAAGACCGCGATGATGATCGAGCCGTCCGACGCCGGGAAGCTGCCATAAGGCACGATATTGGGGTGGCTCGACCCCATCGGCGGCGGGTCTTGGCCGGTGATAAAGGCGAGCTGGGCGAAATAGCCGAGCATGCCGATCAGCCCGTCATAGAGGCTGATGTCAATTAGGCGCCCCTTGCCGGTGCGGTGCCGCTCGTGCAGCGCGGCGAGAATGGCCTGCGGCCCAAAGACGCCGCCCACCATGTCGCCCAGCGGAATGCCGAGCTTCACCGGCATATGGCCGCGTTCGCCATTGATGCTGAGCGCGCCCGACAGCGCCTGGGTGACGATATCGAAGCTCGGCTTATCGCGCAGCGGCCCCGAGAGCCCAAAGCCGCTGATCGCGCAGTAGATGAGGCGCGGATTGATCTCGGCGAGCGCCTTGTAGCCAAGCCCCAGCCGGTCCATCACCCCCGGCCGGTAGTTCTCGACCAGGACATCCGATTTCGCGACCAGCCGGCGCAGGATTTCCTTCCCCGCCTCCTGCTGCAGGTCGACGACGAGGCTCTTCTTGTTGCGGTTGATGCCGAGGAAATAGTGGCTCTCGCCTCCGACAAAGGGCGGGAAATGCCGCGTCTCATCGCCGGTGCCGGGCGGCTCGATCTTGAGCACCTCGGCGCCGAGATCGCCGAGGCTCTGCGTCGCGAACGGCCCCGCCAGCACGCGGGTCAGGTCGATGACCCTGATCCCCCCGAGTGGACCGAGCCAGGTTTCCGTATTTTCAATATCGCTCACACTAACTCCGTCCGTCATTGCGAGCGAAGCGAAGCACTTCTCGCAACGACGAACCCTATTTCGCCGCGGTCACCATGATCTCGACCAGCACCTCCGGCCGCGCCATGTTCGCCTGCACGCATGCGCGCGCTGGCGGGTTCGCGGGATCGACCCAGGCATTCCAGATTTCGTTCATGGCCGAAAACATCGCCATGTCCTTGATCCACAGATTGGCGGTCAGCAGGTTGGATTTGCTGGTGCCGGCCTGCTTCAAATAGTCGTCGATCTTGTCCAGAATCTGCTTCGTTTGGTTCTGGATGTCCTTGCTGGTATCGCTGGCGGTGAGGCCGGCGAGAAAAACGCGGTTATCGTGGACGACGGCACGGCTCATGCGCGGCCCTGGGCCTTGTCCGACATCGATGCGGGTGACAGCCATGGTTGTTCTCCTTGCTTGGATGGGGGTTAAGGCTAGCGGGCCGCCGGTTCCTTGAAATTGACGATGCGCTGGCCGAACGTATGGATGCCGTAGGTGACAAGCGGCTTGTCACCGATCACGCGAAAGCCGTGGACGCGGCCGACGGGTATCGAGATCGTCACCCCCGGCTCCATCGCGACCGTCCCGGCCTCACCCTCGAGCCACGCCTCGCCCTTGCCTTCGAGCACGGTCAGCACCTCGACATAGGGGTGCGAGTGCTCGCGCGTCGCGTAGCCGGGCTCGGAGGTCTGGATGCCGGTGCGGATCGGGATATCCGCGCCGTTGTCGTCGCCGATCAGCGTGCGATAGGTCGCGCCGCCGGGAAACGGCACCACCGGGCGGTCGTCTTCGCGAATCACGGTAAGGGGTTCGAGCATCGACGGCTCCCCAAAGGCTGCGACGTGACCATAGCATGACGCTGGCGATATCCTGCGAGACATGACGCGACATCGGTTTTTTTGCATCGTCTGCACCGCCGTATTGCTCGCGGCGGCAAGCGCCGGCGCGCAGCAACCGAGCCCGCCTACAAACGGCAATTACCTCGGCTCGTGGCTGATGCCCAGCGAGCCGCAAGCCCTCTGCCCACCCGAGATCCCCGCACTCTACCAGGCCTACGAGATCGTCACCGGCACTGACATGCGCCAGCGCCCTTGGGGCTTCGCACAAACCCTGCGCGAGGTGCTGGTCAAGGTGTCGGGCGACCCGCGTCTCAAGACCGACCCGCGCACGCCCGAGCTCACCGCGCACGCCGCCGATTTCGTCGCCTGCTTTCACTATGCCGACCAGATGGCGGATGTACCGCTGCACGACGAGCAGGGCACCTACGATCGCCCCTACAAGCTCACCGTCACCTTTGACCCGGGCAAGATCGACGCGCTGCTCGCGAAGCTCGGCGACCACCCGTGGCGCGATGAGCGGCCGGTTGTCGTGCCAGTGCTCGTGGTGCATGGCCGCAAACCGCCCGCCTATCTGCTGAGTGCGGAAGCGCCGGAGGGCGCCGAGCAGCGCGCCGCGTTCGCCACCGCCGCCGGCCAGTTCGGCCTCAAGTTCCGCTTTCCTGCCGACGCGGAGATGGCGGGGTGGAGCGTCTCGCTCGACCATTTCCCGCCTTCGCCGCCGCAACCCGCCACAGGCGAAGCCATCGTCCTCGGCACGCTCGATTGGAACGAAAGCCTGCCTGGTTGGATCAGCCAATGGCGCATGCGCTGGGACAATGTCGATCACGAATGGGGTGTCAGCGGCGTCAATTACGACGCCGCTTTCCGTGACATCCTCGGCGGCGTCGAGCTTATCGCCTCGGGCAACGGCTCGCCCGACCCCGACCATGGCGAGCACTGACCGGCATATTTCGCTGGCGGCCGAAATTTCGCGTGTAATATCGCCGGGCTTGTCAGCCTTTCCGCTCGGGGTTTCCGCCAGATGAAAAACGACGACCGGCCGCGCCACTACCGCAAAGACACGCTGCTTACCCATGTCGGGCGCAACCCCGAGGCCAATTTCGGCGCGGTCAATCCGCCGGTCTACCACGCCTCGACGATCCTCTCGAAGAACATGGCTGAATGGGAGGCAAAGCGCGCCGCGCCGCCCTTCACCGGCGTCCGCTATGGCCTGCACGGCACGCCCGGCACCTTCCCGCTCGAAGAGCTGCTGGCGAAGATCGAGGGCGGCTATCGCGCGATGCTGATGTCGTCGGGCCTCGCCGCGGTGACCGCGCCGCTGCAGGCGCTCTTGGGTGCCGGCGACCATTGCCTGATGGTCGACAGCGCCTATGGTCCAGCGCGCAATTTCTGTGCCGGCATCCTCAAGAAGTGCGGGGTCGAGACGACCTATTACGACCCGCTGATCGGCGAAGGCATCGCCAAGCTGATGCAGCCCAACACCAAGGTCGTCTACTGCGAGTCGCCGGGGTCCCTAACCTTCGAAATCCAGGACATTCCGGCGATCGCCGCGGTCGCGCACCGCCACGGCGCCAAGGTGCTGATGGACAATACCTGGGGCACGCCCTACCTGTTCCGCTCGTTCGAGCACGGGGTCGACGTGTCGATCCACGCCGCGACCAAATACATTTGCGGCCATTCCGACGTGATGCTCGGCGCCGTCATCTGCAATGAGGAGACATTCCTCCCCGTGCGCTCGGCGATGGCGCAGATCGGCCATTCGGCCGCGCCCGACGACGTGTTCTTCGCCTTGCGCGGCATGCGCACGCTCTCCGCGCGCCTCGAACGGCACCAGCGCAACGCGCTCGAGGTCGCGCGCTGGCTGCAGACCCGGCCGGAAGTGTCGCGTGTGCTTTACCCGGCGCTGCCGGAAGACCCCGGCCATGCCATCTGGAAGCGGGATTTTCTCGGTGCATCAGGGCTGTTCGGGGTGATTCTGAAACCGGCGTCGAAGGAACAGGTCTACGCCTTCATCGACGCGCTCGACCTGTTCGGCATCGGCGCGAGCTGGGGCGGGTTCGAGAGCCTGATCCAACCCGCCTACCCGCAAAACGCCCGCACCGCGACCCAATGGGACCCGAGCGAGCCGCTCGTCCGCATCCACATCGGCCTCGAAGACCCGCAGGATCTGATGGCCGATCTGGCGCAGGGCCTCGACAAGATGAAGACGGCTTAGGCCCCAATTGCCCCACCCGAGCCCGGAGGAGCGTTGCCATGCTGATCGTCGACGGACAAATCCATCTCTGGGAAAAGGGCACGCCCTCGCCGCAGCACCAACAGGCGCCGTTCCTAGTGGAAGAAGCGATCGCCAAGATGGACGCGGCCGGTGTGAACCGCGCGCTCGTCCATCCTGTGTATTGGGACCCGGATTCGAACGAGCTGGCGCAGGCGGCGGTGGCGAAATACCCCGACCGCTTTCGCATCATGGGCTGGTTCTGGCTAGACGACCCGAAGGGTCCGGACCATGTCGCACATTGGTTGGAGCGGCCGGGAATGGTCGGGCTGCGCTTCTATTTCAACGATCGCCACCCGCGCGAATGGGTCACCGACGGCACGCTCGATTGGCTGTGGCCGGCGGCGGAAAAGGCCGGCGTGCCGATCAACCTCGCCGCCGCCTTGTTCCTGCCGAAAGTCGGCGAGATCGCTGAGCGCCATCCTGGCCTCAAACTGACCGTCGACCACATGGCCGTGCCGCCGGCTAGCCGCGGCGCCAGCGCCTATCGCTTTCAGCCCGAGCTGAGGGCGCTCGCCAAGCACCCCAACGTCGCTGTCAAGGCCACCGGGCAGATCGGCTATGCCGATGATTCCTATCCGTACCGCAGCTTCCACGACGAGCTGCACCGTACCTTCGATGCCTTTGGCCCAGACCGCGTGTTCTGGGGCACCGACATCACCCGCATGCCTTGTCCGTGGCGGCAATGCGTGACGGTGTTCACCGAGGAGCTGCCCTGGCTCAAGGGCCGCGACCTCGACCTCGTGATGGGCGAGGCGGTCTGCAACTGGGTCGGCTGGAAGCTGCCGTGAAGCCCTATGTGATCTGTCATATGAACACGAGCGTCGACGGCCGCATCTGGCACAGCCGATGGCGGCCGGGGGGCAACCGCATGGCCGGACTGTTCGAGCGCATCCACGAGCAGCTCGGCAACGGCTCGTGGTTGATCGGCAGGGTCACGGGGAGCGAATATTCGAAGGCAGACTCCTACCCGGCCGAGACCAATGAGACCTATCCGCGCGGAGCCTGGTTCTCCCAACGGTCTTCCCCGGGCGGCGCAGCGGCTTACGGCATCGCGCTCGACGCGCGGGGCAGGATCGCCTGGGGCCGCTCGGATATCGGCGGCGACCCGATCGTCGTGGTGCTGACCGAGCAGGTTTCGGACGCGCATCTCGCCGGGCTGCGCCGTGACGGCGTCTCGTACATCTTTGCCGGCAAAGACGAACTCGACTTGGCGCTGGCCCTTGACATCCTCAATCGCGAGCTCGGCATCGAGCGCCTCTTGATCGAGGGCGGCGGCAAGTCGAACGGCTCCTTCCTGCGCGCCGGCCTCATCGACGAAATCAGCCTGGCGATCTGCCCGACCGTCGACGGTTCGCGCGGCGGGCCGCATGTCTTCGACTCCAGCGAAGATGTGATCGGCCCGACCGCGCCGGTCGAGGCGATGACATTGGAAAGCTGCGAGGTGCTGGAGGGCGGCGCGGTCTGGCTGCGCTATCGGCTGCAGAACGCCTCGTAATTCCCCGCGTGTATGGCGGCTCATGCGCGCTCGGCATTTCACATCGCGCCGCGATGCCGTCACAATGCCTGAGTTTGGTGGAGGATAGGGCGATGGACGGCAGCAGCGTAACCGATGCGGCGCTCAAGCAGGACTATATCGAGCGCGCGCGCGAGCTGAAGCCGATGCTCGCGACCGACGCCGACGAATGCGAGAAGTATCGTCAGGTCACTGAGCGCTGCGTCACCGCGATGATCGAACGCGGCATCTTCAAGATGCTTCTGCCGAAATCGATCGGCGGCGGCGAGCTCGATCCGCTGACCTACACCGCCGTCCTCGAAATCCTCGCCCAAGGCGACGGCAGCCCGGCTTGGTGTCTCGGACAGAATTCCGGCTGCTCGATGACCGCGCCCTATCTGTCGCACGAGATGGCGGTTGAGATTTTCGGTGGCCCGCGCGGTATCCTCGCTTGGGGGCCGGAGCTACCGGGGGCCGGACAATGCAACGCGGTCGATGGCGGCTATCGCGCGACCGGGCGTTGGGGTTTCGCAACCGGCAGCCGGCACGCGAGCTGGCTCGGTGCGCATTGCCCGGTCTTGGAGGCGGATGGCAGCCCGCGGCTCGGCTCCAACGGCCGACAGATCACCCGCACGATGATCGTCCCCAAATCCGAGGCGACGGTCATCGACAACTGGCAGGTACTGGGGCTGCGCGGCACCGGCAGCGACTCTTACGAGCTGAAAGACCATTTCGTGCCGGAGGCGCGCACCGCGATCCGCGACAACGACGCCGAGCGCCACGAAAATGGGCCGCTCTACCAGTTCACCAGCGGCATGATCTACGCGATGAGCTTCAGCCATGTGTCGCTGGGCATCGCGCGCGGTGCCTATGACGCGTTTATCGAGATCGCGCGGGACAAGGTGCCGCGCGGCGCCAAGGGCACGCTGCGCAGCAACAACGTGATCCAGAGCCAGGTCTCGCAAAGCGAAGCGAAGCTGCGCTCGGCGCGCGCCTATCTGCGCGGGGTCATCTCGGAGATGTGGGACGACGCGCAGCGCAACGGCAAGATCGGCGCCGAGCACCACCCGAATTTGCGCCTGGCGTCGACCTGGGCGATCCACCAGGCGCGCGACGTGGTCGCGACGGTCTACCACGCGGCGGGCGCCTCAGCGATTTTCGAGAACAATCCGCTGGAACGCCGGATGCGCGATATCCATGCCGGCACACAGCAGGGTCAGGGCCGGCCGATCCATTTCGAGACGGTCGGCCAGATGCTGATGGGCCTACCGCCCGAAGGGCGGATGTTTAGATAAGAGTCGCCGGAAGGGCGGATGTTCAGATAAGCGTCGCGAGAAAGCGGCAAGCGACCAGCATCAGAAAGCAGCCGAAGCCGATCTCGAGCCAGCGCCGCGGCAGCGCGTGCGCGAGCCGCGCACCCCAGGGTGCGGTCAAGGTCGAAATCGGCGCGATCGCGACAACGCCGACCAGCGACACAAAGCCTAATGACAGCGGCGGCAACTGCGCCAGATGCGGCAACCCGGCGAGGAAGTAGCCGATCGTGCCGGTGATCGCGATCGGCACACCGACCCCGGCCGAGGTCGCGACGGCCTGGTGGATCGGCTTGTTGTAGAGCGTCAGGATCAGCGTCGCCGGCGAGCCGCCGCTGATCCCCATCAGTGACGAGCCGAGCCCGATCGCAAAGCCATAGCCCGTCATCGCCGGGCGGCCCGGTAGGTCCGGCGCGATGTGCCAGCGGTCGGAGATGAACCACATCTTCCCGACGATAATCGCGGCGATGACGACAAAGGCGATCTTGAAGATCGCCGAGGGTGCCACGGCCGCGATCGCCGAGCCGAGCACGACGCCGGCGACGATCGGCCAAGTCCATATCCGCATCACTTCGGGGATAACCGCGCCGCGCGCCTTGTGCGCCCGGTAGGAGCGCAACGCGGTGGGCAGCATCACCGCCATCGACGTGCCGATGCAAAGCTGCATGCGCACCGAGTCCGGCACGCCGTAGAGCCGGAAGAGCTCGAACAGCACCGGCACGACCACCCCGCCGCCGCCGACGCCGAACACGCCGGCGAGGAGCCCGGTCGCGACACCGGCCGCGATCGCCGCGAGGACAAGCCAAATGATTTCGCTAACCGGAATTGTCATGCAACCGATCTTGGCCGGCCGGCAGAGCGAAGCAAGACGCGGTGCTTCGTTCTCGAACGAACCGTTTTCTCAGGCGCGGTACTTCTTAAACGCGCTCTCGTCGATTTTGAGGCCAAGACCGGGCGCGGTCGGCATGTCGAGGAGGCCGTTTTTCGGCTCCGGCACCGACTCCCACAGATGGAAAAGCCGCGGCATGTACTCGACGGTGAGTCCGTTGGGTACCGCACCGACGAGGTGCACATGGATTTCCGGCACGCCATGGCTGACGACTGGCAGGTTGAACGCCTCGGCCATGCCGGCGATCTTGAGCCACGGCGTGATGCCGCCCGAGCGCACCTGGTCGATCATCACGATATCGACCGAGCGGTGCTCGAGCATGTGGCGGAACGGGACGATGCCGTAGAGGTACTCGCCGCCGGCGACCGAGGTCGAGAGCGCGTCGGCGACGCGCGCGAGCCCGGCATAGTCGTCATGCGTCGTCACGTCCTCGAGCCAGAAAAGGCCGACCCCGGCATCCTCAACGCGGCGGCCGATATCGATCGCCTGCTCGGGGCGCCAGCGCTGGTTGATGTCGCACATCAAATCCATGTCCGGCCCGCAGGCCTGACGGATCAGCACCGCCTGCTCGACCTCGCGTGCCGGGCTGGTGACGCCCGGCAGCCCCAGCTGCATCTTGGTCTGGCGATGGCCTTTCTCGCGCAGCCGGCCGGCAGCGGTGACCGCCTCGTCGAGCTTCAGTCCTCGCCTGAGCGCGCCGGACGCATAAGTCGCGATTCTGTCGCGCCCGCCGCCGAGCAACTTCCACAGCGGCATGTCGAGCGCCTTGCCTTTGATGTCCCACAGCGCCACGTCGATCGCCGACATCGCCATCGTCAGGATGCCCGCGGGCCCGGCCGAGCCGGCGGCCGCGCGCAATTTCGCGGCGATGCCCTCGACGAGGAACGGGTCGTCGCCGACGATCAGCGCACCCAGCTCGTCGATCGCGTGGCGCAACGTCTTGGTGATCGCGCCGCCGAAATAGGCAACACCGAGCCCCTCGATCCCGTCACTGGTGCGCAAGCGCAAGGTGACGATCGGATTCTTCGCGTTGGGGTTCTCGGAAAACCCGGCGAGCGGCTCGTCATTGGGCAACAGCACGATGTCGGTTTCGAGC
>Ga0210398_10003745_pt1 | contig 14463 bp, 17 predicted proteins | sample IncBWC4OmetaG_FD_161047 | JGI IMG/M metagenome (GOLD analysis project Ga0210398, IMG submission 161047) | Forest soil microbial communities from Barre Woods Harvard Forest LTER site, Petersham, Massachusetts, United States - Inc-BW-C-4-O | ecosystem: Environmental > Terrestrial > Soil >...
CAGCGAGAAGCGCAGAACAAAAACGACAAGCGCGGCACAGCCGATGATGATCCAGATGCCGCGCCAACCGATCGTGTCGCGAAAGGCGAGGGTCAACAACACGCCGACCGGCCACGGCCAGGCGCCGCCGAGAAATTGCATAAAGGCGATCGTGCGGCCGCGGATCCGCTTGGGCGCGTATTCGGCGGTGTACGAGAAGCACAGCGGCTGCTCGGCGCCGAGGCCGAGCCCGGCGAGAAACCGGCACGCGACGAGCCACTCGTAGCTCGGCGCCCACGCGCCGGCGATCGTCGCCACCCCGAAGAGCAGCAGGTTGAACTGATAGACCGCCTTGCGGCCAAACCGGTCGGTGAACTCGCCCTGGCCCAGCGCGCCGAGGAACAGCCCAATCAGCGTCGCGGTGCCGATTAGGGCGCCTTGCGCCTGCGACATGAAATTGTCCTTCACCATGTCGGGGATCAGCGCGCCGAGGATCGTGTAATCGACCACGTCGCAGAAATAACCGGCGGCGACCAAGCCGAGGACCCACCAATGGGTGCTTCCCATCGTGAGATTGTCCATCGCGTCGCCGACATAGGCTTCGATCGTCTGTCTTGACTGAGCCAAGGCGTTCCCCTCCCCGAAAGCCGCGTTAGGCGGGCTTTTGTGCAACTTTTCGGAATAAGCGGCTGCTGTCAATCAAACGCAATGCGTTTGCGCTGAGTCAGAAAGACGCGGCCTGTGGGAGAGCGCCAGGCGGACGCAGCGTGACCTTTTTTAACAGGAGGCTGGCCTCCTGTTCTCCACCTGCTTTCGACCGAAGTAACAGGAGGCGCCCGACCCGCCGGCTTCTACTCCGCCGCCTTCTCCGCGACGCCGAAATGCGGATAGTTGGTGTCGTCGGCAAAGGCCTCGTCGCCTTCGGTCGGCAGCCGCTCCGCGTAGTCGATCGCGCCCTGGATGTTGTCACCCCATACCTCGCGCGGCAGCTCGTAGAGCACCTCGACCCCGTAACCGTTGGGATCGACGATATAGAGGCTGTGGGTCATGCCGTGCGCGATGCGCGCCTCGAACTTGACACCCTTGGCGCGCAGCCATGCCAACTGTTTGAGCCACGCCTCGCGGTTGGGCAGCGCGATCGCGATGTGGTTGATCGCGACCGGCTGATCGAACATCCCCCAATCGGCCGGCGGCTTTGGCAGGTTGGGATTTTCGCATAGCGCGATGTCGTGATGGTTCATGCGCCCATCATGGTCGCCCGAATAGAAGCGCATCTTGCCGTCGCGGCGCTTTGAATAGGCGACCTGCTTGAAGCCGAGCGTCTCGGTCCAGAATTTGTGCGACTCCTCAATGTCGCGCACGTTGATGACGAGATGGTTGATGCCGCCCGGCGTCACCGCCTCGGTGGGCGTTTCGGGGACAATCGGGGTCGTGCCATCGGCCATCGTAATGCTCCTCGAACGCAAGGTTTCTCGCCGCCAATTATACGGCTGGCGACGTCCGCTTGACATCGTGTTTTTGGCATCGTATTTAATCGATAGGTTAATTAACTGACTAGTACAATAAGATGCTGGCTGACTCATTAAGTGCCACCTTCAGCGCGCTCGCCGATCCGACGCGGCGAGCTATTCTCGCTCGGCTTTCCGTCGGGGAGGCTTCTGTCACCGAGCTGGCCGGGCCGTTCCCGATGAGCCTGCCGGCCGTGTCGAAGCATTTGAAAGTGCTGGAGCGCGCCGGGCTCATTGCGCGCGGCCGCAGCGCGCAATGGCGACCGTGCCGGCTCGCGCCGGAAGCGTTGAAGGAGGCGACCGAGTGGCTCGATGCCTACCGCCGGTTCTGGGATGAGAGCCTCGACAATTTGGCCGACTATCTGAAGCGGCTACAGTCACAGGACAAGCCGCGATGAGCGACGAGCGCGTTCTCGTCATCACCCGGGTGTTCGATGCTCCGCGCGATCTGGTGTTCGCGGCGTGGACGGACGAACGTTCAGCCGCGCAATGGTGGGGACCGAAAGGCTTCACCTCGGTGTCGTGCACGATCGACGCGCGGGTCGGCGGCGCATGGCGCCGGGTGATGCGCGCGCCCGACGGAGCGATGCTCGGCGCGCGCGGGCTCTATCGCGAAATTATCCCTCCGGAGCGGCTGGTGTTTACCTATGCGTGGGAGAAAAACCCCCGCCACGCCGGTCACGAAACCTTGGTGACGCTGACTTTCGCCGATCTGGGCGGCAAGACCGAACTGACGCTGCGGCAGGAAGTGTTCGAGACCGTCGCCGCGCGCGACGACCATCGCAACGGCTGGTCGGGCTCCCTCGAGCGCTTTGCCGAATACCTGACACATGGGACCTGACACAAGGGAGATGACGATGGAACATCAGGTCGTATCGCGCGAAGAGTGGATCGAAGCTCGCAAGGCGCTGCTCGTCAAGGAAAAGGAATGGACCCGGCTGCGCGACTGGCTCAGCGCCGAGCGGCGCGAACTGCCCTGGGTCAGGATCGACAAAAACTATGTCTTCGAAGGGCCGGATGGCAGGGAGACGCTCAGCGACCTCTTCGCCGGGCGCAGCCAACTGGTCGTCAAGCATTTCATGCTCGGCCCCGGGTGGAAGAACCCCTGCGTCGGCTGTTCGTTCGAGATGGACCATACCGACGGCATGCTGATCCATCTCGAGCACCACGACGTCAGCTATGTCGCGGTGTCGCGTGCCCCCTACCCCGAAATCGCCGCCGCGCACAAACGCATGGGCTGGAAGATCAAGTGGCTGTCGTCGTTCGACAGCGACTTCAACTTCGACTTCAACGTCTCGTTCACCCCCGAACAGATTGCCGCCGGCAAGGCCACCTATAACTATCAAGATGGCGCGAAGCCGATTGAGGAAATGTCCGGCCGCAGCATCTTCTACAAGGACGAGACGGGGGCGATCTTCCACACCTATTCGTCATTCGCGCGCGGCGGCGAGGTGTTGCTCGCGACCTACGCGCTGCTCGACATGACCCCAAAAGGCCGCAACGAGAAAGCCAACCTGACCGACTGGGTGAAGCATCACGACCGCTACGACGCCGAGCCCGAGGCGCGGGCTGATGCTTAGCGATTTTCGCAATTGCAGAATTTAACAAAAAGTGGGGCTTCGATCCGGATTGGTCAAGGGGGTGCCGGACGGAGAAAAATTTTCCACGCATACGGGGATAAAAACGAAACGGTATCGTATACTTTACTGAGTGGCTGCTTTGAGCCACGCAAATCGAGAAAGAGGAGGGTCAGATGTCCCTCAAATCGAACAAAAGCTGGTTCCGTCGGCTTGGCCTCGCGGCGATCGCCGCGCTGGCGCTCGGCACCGCGATGATCCCGACTGCACCGGCCGACGCCGCGCTGCGCGTGTTCGACGGCCATCACGGCTTTCACGTCGCGATTGTCCAGCACCCGCACCACGATTGGTGGCGTTGGCATCACGACGGTTGGTACCGCTAAAGGCGATTACCATCCGCAAACCCCTCCCCGTCCGCGGGGAGGGGTTTTTGATGCTTGGAGGCCCAATCGCTAAGCGGCAGGCTTGCGGGCGATGATGTGAAAGATGTGCCAGTGCTTGTCTTCGCCGAGCTTGGTTTTGCCCGGATGGTCTTCCTCTTCGAGTTCCAGAAGCTCAAAGCCGCGCAGCAGGACGTCGACCTCGGCGCAGGAATGAAAATTCATCCCGCTGTCGGGTTTGTTCCAGCTGTCGTTCGAGCCGAAGAGCTGCCCGGTGAAAAGGCCGCCCGGCTTCACCGAGCCGAGCAGCCGGGTAAAGACAGCGGCGAAATTCTCGGCACGGATAAAGGGCAGCGAGAACTCCGCGTTGACGAGATCATATGCCTCGGCGGGGAAGGCGAAATCCTCGAACCGAGACCGCACGAAGGTCACGTGATCGGCCGGCAGTTCCGCCGCGGCCTGTTGCGAGGCCGGCGCGCTGTCGAGCGCTGTCACGTTCGCAAACCCGGCGGAGAGCAGGTATTTGGTGGCGTTGAGCGCCCCTGCCCCGGCGTCGAGCGCGCGATCCTTGCGGCTGACGAGCCCCGCGGCGCGCATCAGCAGCGGGCGGGGCGGGTCGAAGCGGCGCGCCGCGATATACGCGGCGAAGCGCTCCGATCGATTATTCTCAGCTTGCGGCGGCGTTGGCATCGCCGTCTGTCGTACCGCGCCTACTCCGCGACGTCGAGGCCGAGGTCGAGGATCGGCGCCGAGTGGGTGATCCAGCCCGACGAGATCAGGTCGACGCCCGATGCTGCGATTGCCGGCACGGTTTCGCGGGTGATGCGGCCCGAGGCCTCGGTGATCGCGCGGCCGTCGACCATCTCTACCGCTTCGCACAGCGTGTTCGGGCCCATATTGTCGAGCAGCACCGCGTCGATGCCCTCGGTCAGCGCCTCGGCGAGCTGATCGAGGGTATCGACCTCGAGCTCGATCTTGACCAGGTGACCGGCCGCCGCCTTGGCGCGGCGCAGCGCCGGCACGACGCCGCCCGCCATCGCGACATGGTTGTCCTTGATCAACATCGCATCGTCGAGGCCAAAGCGATGATTGGCGCCGCCGCCGAGCCGCACCGCCTCCTTTTCGAGGATGCGCAGACCGGGCGTGGTCTTGCGGGTGCAGACGATCTTGGCCTTGTGCCCCTCGATCGCGTCGGCCAGCGAACGGGTCGCGCTGGCGACGCCGCAGAGCCGGCACAGCAGGTTGAGCGCCGTGCGCTCGGCCGCCAGCACCGGGCGCGCCGGGCCGCTGATGCGAGCGACCATCTGGCCGCGCTCGATGCGCGAACCGTCGGCGACGAGTCGCTTCAACTCCAGCGACGGGTCGAGCAGCTCGAACGCCATCAGCGCCGCGTCTAGGCCGGCGAGCACGCCGGGCTGGCGCGCGGCGATGACCGCCTCGATCCGCGCGTCGGCCGGAACGACGGCGTCGGTGGTGATGTCGCCAGCGCGGCCGAGATCCTCGGCCAGCGCGGCGCGGACGATCGGTTCGATCAGCAGACGGATCATCAGCCCAGTTCCAGCATGCGCTCGACGGCGCGGCGCGCCGGCGCCGCGATCTCGGGCGGCACCGTCACCTCATGCGTCATGTTTTCGAGCGCGCTGCGGATGTTGCCGAGCGTGATGCGCTTCATGTGCGGGCAGAGATTGCACGGCCGCACGAAATCGAGATCAGGATACTGCAGCGCGACATTGTCACTCATCGAGCATTCGGTGAGCAGCACCACCTGCCCCGGCCGCTTCTGCCCGACATAATCGGCCATCGCCGCGGTCGAGCCGGCGAAGTCGCTTTCGGCGACGACCTCGGGCGGGCATTCGGGATGCGCCAGCACGACGACCCCGGGATGGTTAGCGCGGAGCTCGCGCACATCCTCGGCCGAGAAGCGCTCATGCACCTCGCAATGGCCCTTCCAGGCGATGATCTTGACGTTGGTCTGCGCCGCGATGTTGCGGGCGAGATATTCGTCCGGGATCATGATAACCTCGGGCACGCCTAGCGCCTCGACGATCTTCTTAGCGTTGCCCGACGTGCAGCAGATGTCGCTCTCCGCCTTCACCGCCGCCGAGGTGTTGACGTAGGTGACGATCGGCACGCCAGGGTGCTTAGCGCGCATCAGCCGCACATCCGCCGCCGTGATCGACTCGGCGAGCGAGCAGCCGGCCTTCGTGTCGGGGATGAGGACGGTCTTCTCGGGGTTCAGCAGCTTCGCGGTCTCGGCCATGAAGTGCACGCCGGCCAGCACGATCACGTCGGCATCGGTGCGCGCCGCCTCACGCGCCAGCGCCAGGCTGTCGCCGACAATGTCAGCGACCGTGTGGAAGATGTCGGGGGTCTGGTAATTGTGCGCCAGCACGACTGCGTTCTTCTCGCGCTTCAACTTGAGGATCGCGGCGATGTCCTCGGCCAGCACCGGCCATTCGATCTCCGGCACGTGGCGCTCGACGCGGCTGTAGAGCTCCGGCAACGGCAGGTTCGCCGCATGGCCTTTTGCGTGTACGCTGGGAGACGCGGGTTGCAGCACGGCTTCCTCCTTATACTCAATCTGAGCATTTATTGGGTCTGGAAAAGCCGGACGGGAGGACAACGCCGTCCGGCTCTTGCTTATGCTAGATATGAGAATAAGTCGTCGGCGACGAGCGTCAAGCCCTCTTTCACGATATTGTCATGCGTCTGCCGGCCCTCAGCCGCAACCCTGGCGCAGGGCGCTCGAGCAGCATCTCGCGTCGGAAGCGGACGAGCCGCGCCGGCCGCCCGCCGGTCGCCGCGGTGATGTCGCCGGTCTCCTCGACGAGGCCCTGCTGCTCGACGAGACGACGGAAATTCTGCTTGTGCAGCCGGACGCCGGACAGCGCCTCGACGGTCTTTTGCAGCTGGGACAGCGTAAAGGCGGGCGGCATCAGCTCGAACACCACGGGCCGGTATTTGATCTTGCCGCGCAGCCGGCCGACCGCGGTCGCCAGGATGCGGCGGTGGTCGACCGCCATCGCCGTACCCGCGCCGTCCGCCTCGTCCATCGCCAACCCGCGGTCGCGCGCCGCCTCAAACACGATGCCTGCCTCGTAGAGCAGCTCATAGCGTTCGAGAACGAGCTCCTCGTTCCACGACGCCGCTTGAAGGCCAAAGGCGACTTGGATGCGCACCTCGCGCAGCCGCGCCTCGGCCTCATTCGGGGCCTCGGCAACCCACTGGGCGAGCCGCGTCTCGATCGTCGGCAGGCTTGCCGGCCGGCCGTCGCGCCAGTCCTCCCAGGGGAAATAGCGGTACCAGCTTTGCCATATCGCCTCAGCCGAGCCGGCGGGTCTCATCTCTCGCACCAGCGCGAGGTAAGCGACGGTCAGCGCCGGGTTAGCGGCGGCGTTTGCCCCGACCAGCCGATCGCGGTCGCCAAAGGTATAGAGCTGCTCGACGTAGCCAAGACGCTGGCTGGTCTGGCGCTCGACCCAGCTTCGCAGGCCGAGCTCCAAGGTGCGGTGTTCGGCCTCCAACGGCCCGGCGGGCAGCGCCTCGACCGGCGCGCGATCCGGGACAGCGTGGCGGATCGTCAGCACGCGCGGCTCGTGCTCGCTGGCGGCGACGATCACCGCGCCAAGACCGATCGACAGCGCCGCGCCACGGCGCGACGCGGGCAAGGTTCCACCCGCCGCGTTTCGTCTGATTGCCGCCAGCGCCGCTGCCGCCCCGCCGCTCATCGCTTACCGCCTTGTTGACCGACATTCTATCACGCAGCCGACAACATCGCTCGCTCCGGCGATTCAACCGGCGCAAAAACGAGAATCGATCCTGATGCCTACCCGGCGGTGATGTGGCTACGGAAAGTCAGAGGATCGGCGATGTGATAGATCGGCTCAAAAGTCGAGCCGGTGCCGCGCAGAACGACCGTCCCATAGCCAAAGATGCGGCCGAGCAATGGCTGGTCGACATCGACGCTTTCCACCTTGCTGCGGTTCATCTCGAGCGTATGCCGCGAGAACAGCCCCGTCTTGTAGATGACCCGGCGGTCGGTCACCGCGAACTCGGTCGTGACGCGGCGAAGCCAGGCCTGGAACGCCGATCCCAGGGCCATCAGCGCGAGGAAGCAGGCGACGACGACGATTGCCGTGGCGATGATCGGCTCGCCGGGGTGGTAGATCGCCTCGACGATCAGAACCACGACCGCCGCGGCAAGAAGACCGATCGCGCGCAGAAATATCAGCCAATGCAGATGAGCGTGATGCGTCACCGTCTCGCCGGGCTGGAGGACGCGTTGAACGTACTTCATAAGGTCTAGTCCCTTTTTCTTTGACGTATTGCCGGCGCAGCCTGTCCCGCTAACATCTAAATTGCCTTTCTATCGCGGTACAATTGCGTCAGTTTTTAGGGCCGCATCTGACGCAATGCAGATATTCGCCTCTCTTTATCAGATACGCGGCAATTTGTTCCTTTACTGGTCTCTGCAAGTGACTAATTTCCCGCGACCTGAGGTTTGGCGGGAACGTACAAAAGGCGTTCTGCTTGCGCCAGCACATGGGGAAGGAAACGATGACGAATTTCACATTCTCGCGAAGCATGCGCCGTCGCTCGTTGCTCAAGGCCAGCGCCGCAGCCGCGCTTTTGCCGCTCGCCCGCCCCTTCGTGATCAGCGCGCGCGCCGCCGATACGGTCAAGATCGGCATGGTCAACCCAATCACCGGCGTTTATTCGGCCCCCGCGACGAGCGAGGTCGAGGGCGCGAAATTCGCCCTCGCCGAACTCAATAAGAACGGCGGTATCCTTGGCCGCCAGGTCGAATTGCTCGTCGAGGACTCGGCGAACGACGTCGGCACCGGCGTGCAAAAAGCGCGCAAGCTGATCGATCGCGACCAGGTCAATTTCATCCTCGCCGACGTCAATTCGGCGATCGCCTACGCCATCGCCGGCGTCACCAACGAGAAGAAGATCCTGCACATCGTGCCGGGCGGCCACACCGACCCGATCACCGGCAAGGATTGCAAGTGGAACGTGTTCCGCGTGTGCAATACCACCGCGATGGATTCGAATGCCGTGGCCAGCACGCTGATCGAGAAATTCGGCAAGAAATGGTACTTCCTGACCCCGGACTATGCTTATGGCCACACACTACAGGAAGGTTTCGTCAAGAACCTGACCGCGGCCGGTGGTGAATATCAGGGTGACTTGTTGCCGGTCGGTACGGCCGATTTCTCGGCCTCGCTAATCAAAGCGCAGCAATACGGCCCGAGCGTGCTGCTGAACATCATGGGCGGCGCCGATCAAGTCAACAGCCTCAAGCAGTTTGTCCAGTTCGGTATGGACAAGAAGATGGCGGTCGGCGGCGCACTCTACGAGCTCGAGAACATGCGCGCCGTGCCCAAGGAGGCGCTGACCGGCTGGTGGACCATGGAGTGGTGGTGGGATCAGCCCAACGTCCCTCACGTCAAGGAATGGGTCGCCGCGCTGAAGGCCGCGACCGGCAAGACTCCCTCGGCTCGCCATTGGTTCGGCTTTGTCGGTGTCCACAGCTGCGCTCTTGCCGCCGCGGGGGCGAAGGAGCTCGACGCGGCGAAGATGGCGCATGCGATGGAGGGCATGAAGCTGCCGCCCGAGATCGCGCTACAGCCGGGGGACGTCGCCTTCCGGGCCGGCGACCACGAGCTGATGCCCTCGATCTTTGTCGGCGAGGCGCATGCCGCGCCGGCCGGCGGCGAGTCCGACGACATGTTCAAGACGCAGACACTGGTACCCGGCGACAAGGCCGCGGGCCCGGCCGAGGCAACCGGCTGCAAGGTCGAGTGGCCGGCCTAGACCGGCCCGAAACCCGGTGGTGACGCCGAGATGAAACCATGAGCACCTTGATCCTCTTCAACGTCACCAACGGGCTGATCATCGGCGCTTTTTATGTGCTGATGGCCTTGGGGCTATCGTTGATCCTCAACCTCTCGGGTGTCATCAACTTCGCCCATGGCGGATTTTTGACGCTCGGGGGTTATGTCGCCTTCACGCTGTCGGCCTATATCGGCTTTTGGGGGGCGCTGATCGTCGCCCCGTTCATTGTCGCGATCCTCGGGGTCGTCCTTGAACGGACGATGATCCGCTGGCTCTACGGCCGCGACCCGCTCTACAGCCTGCTGCTGACCTTCGGCCTCGCCTTCATGATCGAGGACGGCAGCCGGTGGTATTGGGGGCCGCAGGGATTGCCGGTCACCATCCCGCCGATCCTATCGCAGCCATTGAGCAGCAGCTTCTTTTTCATCACCGGCTACCGGCTGTTCATGGTGGCCGTCGCCGCAGGGGTGATCCTCGGGCTGTTCTGCTTCCTGCGTTACACGAGGCTGGGGCTGCGCATCCGCGCCGGGACGCTCGACCTCGACACCGTGTCGTCGCTCGGCGTCAATGTGCGCCTCTTGCGCTCGTTCAATTTCGGTCTGGGAATTTTCCTCGCCGGACTGAGCGGGGTGCTGGCGGGCGGACAGTTGGGGCTCATCCCGACGATGGGGTCGACCCTGCTGATGCCGAGCTTTATCGCGATCATCGTCGGCGGCGTGGGCAGCCTTCCCGGCACGCTGGTCGGCGGCTTGCTGATCGGCGTCGCCGCCGGCGTGACGACGGTGTTCTGGCCATCGGCCAGCGAAGCGGTGATGTACGTGCTGATGGGCGTCGTGCTGCTGGTGCGGCCGCGCGGGCTGTTCGGCGAAGAAGGCATGATGTCGTGATGATGCGGCGGCTTGATGCAAACCAGATCACGACGATCGTGGTTTGGGCGGCGCTGCTGACCGCGCCGTTATGGGTCAACAGCGTCGGCGGTTACATGGCCCTGGCGAGCCGCGTGGTTGTGCTCGGCCTCGCCGCGATGTCGATCAATTTCCTGCTCGGCTTTACCGGCTACATGTCGTTCGGCCACGCGGCGTTTTTTGGCCTTGGAGCCTATGGCGCTGGCTTTACCCTGAAGCTATTGGCGGCGAACACGCTGCTGTCGCTGCTGCTTGGCAGCTTGCTCGGCGGCGTCCTTGGCGCGCTGTTTGGCCTCCTGATCGTGCGGCGGCGCGGCGTCTATTTCGCGATGGTCACGATCGCGTTCGGCCAGGTCTTCTACTTCATCGCCTATCGCTGGAACAACCTGACCGGCGGCGATGACGGGCTGCGCGGCTTTTCGCGCGCACCGCTGCATTTCGGCCCCATCACGATCGACATCCTCAACAACGCCATCGCGTTTTATTTTTTCATCCTGGCCTGCTTTGCGGTCATCACGGGCCTTATGGGGCTTATCCTGCGCTCGCCCTTCGGCCATACGCTGCTGGCGATCCGCGAAAACGAGCAGCGCGCGCGCTTTCTCGGCATCCCGATCGAACGCCACGTCTGGGCATCGTTCTCGCTGTCGTGCTTTTTCATGAGCTTTGCTGGCGCGCTTTACGCGCTGCTCAACAATTTCGCCGACCCCAGTAACCTCTATTACGTGATGTCCGGCAACATCGTGATCATGGCGGTGCTTGGGGGCATTCGTTCCTTCTGGGGGCCGCTGCTCGGCGCGGCGGTGTTTGTCGTGCTGCAGGATTACCTGTCGAGCATTACGACCAACTGGATGTCGTTCGTGGGCCTGCTGTTCGTGCTCGTTGTCCTGTTCTTCCCGCGCGGCCTGCTCGGCTTCGTGCATACCAGAGGGCCGCAACGTGACACTGCTGCAGGTTGACAACGTCACCAAGAATTTCGGCAGCCTTGTCGCGGTCGATCAGGTGTCGCTGACGGTCGCACCCGGCGAACTGCGTGCGATCATTGGGCCGAACGGCGCCGGCAAGACGACCTTCTTCAACATGATCAGCGGGTTTTTCGCGCCGTCGCGCGGCCGCATCGTGTTCGAGGGCCGCGACGTGACCGGGCTCGCCGCGGCCGAGCGGGTCAAGCTCGGCATGGCGCGCACCTTTCAAGTGACCGAAATCTTCCCAGAGCTCAGCGTCCACGAGAATGTGCGGATCGCCGTCGAAGTGGCGATGGGCTACCGCTTCCGGCCGTGGATCAGCCGCAGCGAGCGGCGCCAGGTCGAGGGGCGCATCGACGAGCTGGTGAACTCGGTTGGTCTGCCTTCAAAAAGCCTGAGGCTCGTTGGCGAGCTGTCGCATGGCGACCAGCGCGCCGCCGAGATCGCCATGGCGCTCGCGCTCAAACCGCGCCTCCTGCTGCTCGACGAGCCGACCGCCGGCATGGGCGATCAGGAAACGCACGAGGCCACGGCGCTGATTCGCCGCCTGCATCGCGAGGACGGCTATACGATCGTGCTGATCGAGCACGACATGCGTGTCGTCTTTCATCTCTCCGACCGCATCATGGTGCTCGACCGCGGCCGGGTGCTGGCCGAGGGCACGCCGGCGGAAATCGCCGCCAACGAGGCGGTTCAGGCCGCCTATCTCGGCCAGGCGGCATGAGGAAACCGGCATGAGCACGAATGCGCTTCAGGCCGAGGGCCTGCACACATTTTACGGCAAGAGCCACATCCTGCACGGCGTCAGTCTCGAGGTCGAGGAAGGACGGATCACCGCGCTGCTCGGCCGCAATGGCGCGGGCAAGACGACGACCTTGCGCAGCCTGATGGGCCTCACCCTGGCGCGCCAGGGCAAGGTCGAGATTTTCGGCCAGGACACGACGCGCTGGCCGCCGTTCCGGATCGCGGCGCAGGGTGTCGGCTATGTGCCGGAGGGGCGCCGCGTATTCCCCAACCTTACTGTGGCCGAAAACCTCCGCGTGCCGATATCGCGCAGTGGACCGTGGTCCGAGGAGCGGGTCTACCAGCTCTTTCCGCGCCTTCATGAGCGCCGCAACAATCGTGGCCGGCAGCTCTCCGGCGGCGAGCAGGAGATGCTGGCGATCGGCCGCGCGCTGATTCTCAACCCACGCCTTCTGATCCTTGACGAGCCGTCGCAGGGCCTGGCGCCGCTGATCGTGCGCGAGGTGTTCGATGTCATCGTCCGCATGCGCGCCGAGGGGATTTCAGTGCTGCTCGTCGAGCAGAACGCGCGGATGAGTCTCGAGATCGCCGACAACGCCTATGTGCTCGACGACGGCGCCGTGGTCTATGCCGGTTCGGCGGCCGAATTGCGCGCCGACGAGGCGCGGGTACAGGAACTCGCCGGCGCCAGTGCCGAGGCCTGGGCCGACGAGCCCACGCCGGCTTAGTTTTACACGCTGTAGGTCATTTCGGGGACGATCGAAGCGAGAAGTCGCCGGCCTTGCGGCAAGACTCGGTAACCTGTCGACCGGATGGATACCCTTCCCCTCAAGCTCACGGTGACGCCGCTGTTGATTCTGGCGGCGAGCCTCGCCAGCCGGCGTTGGGGTGAAATTGTCGGCGGCTGGTTTGTCGGCCTGCCGCTGACCTCGGCGCCGGTGTGCTTCTTCCTCGCGCTCGACCAGGGCGTCAGCTTTGCCGCCGGGGCGAGCCTCGGCTGCCTCGCGGGGGCGGCGTCGGAGGCCGGGTTCGGCCTCGCCTACAGCGTCGTCGCACGGCATTTTGGCTGGCCGCTGGCGATTCTCTCCGCGAGTTTCGGCTTTGTGGTCTGCGCGGCCGCGTTCGCCAAGGCCGAGCTGACGCTCTGGCCGCTAGTGATCGTGGCCGGCGCGGCGCTAGCGGCAGCGCTCGCCCTGATGCCGCGGCTTGGCGACGACCGCACCACCCTCCCCCATCGGCCGCGTTGGGATATCCCGGCGCGAATGGTCGTCGCGACGGCGCTGGTGCTCGGCCTCACCACGCTCGCGCCCTATGTCGGCGCGCGGCTTAGCGGGCTGCTCGCGACCTACCCGGTCTTCGCCGCGGTGCTGAGTGCGTTCAGCCATCACGGACGTGGCCCCGCGGCAGCGATCCAGGTGCTGCGCGGCCTGTTGATCGGGCTCTATGCGTTTATCGGATTCTTCGCTGTGCTGGCGTCGACCATAGAGCGCACGGGCATCATGGCGTCATTCGTTGCCGCGACGCTGGTCGCTCTGGCGATCCAGGGCTGCTCGCTATGGCTGATGCGCTGGCGCTAGCGATATAAAGAACTGCGTCGCGCTTGCGATTTTCGCTTACCGTCGGGATGAGGCGACGTTGTCTGCGGCGAAAGCCTCTGGCATGCTCTAGCAACGCGCCGCGATGCTGATGGCGCGCGCTACGGGGGCGGCATGGAGATCGGGACAAGGAACGGCAGGCCGATTGCGGAGCCGTCCTGGCCCGAGCCGCGCTCCCTGCGCACCACCGCCGGGCTGCAGCCGCTGCGCCAATTCTTTACCGCCGGCCCGGTCGCCTGCCCCTATGTCGCCGGCCGCGCCGAGCGCAAGCTGATCGTGGAGCTGACCGGCGCCGCCGCGGCCGATTTCTACGACGAGTTGTCGCGCGTCGGGTTCCGCCGCAGCCAAGGTTTCGCGTACCGCCCGGCCTGCCCGCAATGCACCGCCTGCGTGCCGGTGCGGATCGCGGTCAACGACTTCGCGCATAGCCGCTCGACGCGCCGCGTGCGTAACGCCAATCGCGGCCTCAGCGGGCGCCTCGTCGCGGCGCGCGCGACGCCCGAGCATTTTCAGCTTTTTGTCGCCTATCAGCGCTCCCGCCACCGCGACAGCGACATGGCGGCAATGACCTATGCCGATTACCGCAGCATGGTCGAGGATACGCCGCTGCGCACGGTGATCGCCGAGTTCCGCGACGCTGCGGGTACGCTCGTCGCGGCATCGCTGATCGACCGTCTCGATGACGGCGTCTCTGCGGTCTACAGCTTTTACGACCCGGCCCTCGAAAAGCGCAGCCTCGGCACCTGGAGCATCCTCTGGCTGGTCGACGAATGCCGCCGGCAAGGGCTGCCCTACGTCTATCTCGGCTACTGGATCGGCGAGAGCCCGAAAATGGCTTACAAGGCCCGTTTTCCAGCGATCGAGCGCCTATCGGCGTCCGGTTGGGTGCCGGTTTCGGCAGCGTCTTAGATTTCCATCCCGGCGAAAGCCGGGACCCATGCTTCAATTGTTTCGAGCAGCGGAAAAATGGGCCCC
>Ga0210398_10003746_pt1 | contig 14458 bp, 13 predicted proteins | sample IncBWC4OmetaG_FD_161047 | JGI IMG/M metagenome (GOLD analysis project Ga0210398, IMG submission 161047) | Forest soil microbial communities from Barre Woods Harvard Forest LTER site, Petersham, Massachusetts, United States - Inc-BW-C-4-O | ecosystem: Environmental > Terrestrial > Soil >...
GCTCGCCCGCGGCGGCGCGGACCCCGCAGAGCTCGCGCGTTTCTTTCCCGTCCCTTCGCTGGCCACGATCGGCGACGAAACCGCGGATGGCGAGTTCGACTTCGGCCCCGAGCGGCCGCTCTCCCTGTTCGACGCGCCGCGGGTCGACTATTCGCTCCGCCGCCTCGTCCACTATACCGGCTCCGATTGGCGGGCGATGCAGCCTTGGGTGCTGCTCACCAATTATCACCGCTATGTCGACCAGTTCGTGCAATGGGGCCTGAAGCAGTTGCACGCGGGAAGGGACGTCGAGAAAGTCATTTTGCCCGGCAACCTAGTCATCGATCCGTCGATTTCGCGGGCCGAAGCGGAAGCGCGCGTCGGGACCGTCGCCTGGCATCGCTTCCAGATGCCCGCCTATCATTGTGTGCGCGCCGACGGGCGCGGGATCAGTCTGGTCAACATCGGCGTCGGACCCTCGAACGCCAAGACCATCACCGACCATATCGCGGTCTTGCGGCCACATTGCTGGCTGATGATCGGCCATTGCGCAGGGCTTCGGCAGTCACAGGTGATTGGCGACTATGTGCTGGCGCACGCCTATCTCAGGCGCGACAACATCCTTGACGAGCCAGTGCCGCTGATGACGCCGATCCCGGCGCTGGCCGAAGTGCAGGTGGCGCTGCAGGAGGCGGTGGCCAAGGTCACCGGCGATCGCGGCGAAGCTCTGAAGCGCCGGTTGCGCACCGGCACCGTCGTCACCAACGACGACCGCAATTGGGAATTGCGCTGGTCGAAGGAGCGGCGGCTCATAAACATCTCGCGGGCCATCGCCGTCGACATGGAATCGGCGACCGTCGCCACCCAGGGCTTCCGCATGCGCGTGCCTTACGGCACGCTGCTCTGCGTCTCCGACAAGCCGCTGCATGGCGAGATCAAGCTGCCAGGCGCCGCGAACGCTTTTTACGAGCGCGCCATCGCCGAGCATCTGCAGATTGGTATTGCTGCCATCGGCCTGTTGCAGAGCCAGGACGACACTCTGCACTCACGCAAGCTGAGGAGCTTCGACGAACCGCCATTCCGGTGAGGGGGCTAGCTGATCACCACGACCGGAGTGCCGACGTGCACCCGGCCATAGAGGTCGATCGCGTCCATATCGCGCATGCGGATGCAGCCCGAGGAGACGTGCCCCCCGATTTCCGACGGCTCGTTGGTGCCGTGGATGCGGATAAGCGTGTCACGGTTGTTTTGGAAGAGATAGAGGGCGCGGGCGCCGAGCGGATTGTCCCACCGGCCTTCGAGCGGCCCGTGCTGCTTATAGACCTGGAATTGCGGCCAGCGCTCCATGATCGAAGCCGTCGGCATCCAGGTCGGCCATTCTTTCATCGCTCCGACCTCAGCGCGGCCGGTCCATCCCATATATTCGGCTCCGCTTGCGATGCGGTATTGGACCGCCTGGCCGTGGGGCAGAATGTAGTAGAGATAGTTGTTGGTAGTATCCACGATGATGGTGCCCGGCTTCTCGGGCGTTTGATACTGGACGATACTGCGGCGGGTGGGAATCGTCCACTCGTCCGGTTCCGCGAGCGCCATCATCTGCTTATCGCGCGCGCTGAGCTGAGGATCGGGAAGCCCGGATTGAACAACCGGCGTGCAACCGCTCACCAGAGCCGCCATGGCCAGCACCAGCCCCACAATGACCACATTCGTTTTCATAGCCGCCCCGTCGATCACACCGGTAATGATTTTCTTACCATAAAACGTAACGGTTTCACGAAAGTTACCGAGCGTAAGCCCAGGATCTGTTCACAAAACCGCGAGCACGCCGCCTGGGGTTCCCGGTCCAGGTTTCGCCACAAAGCTTCTAGCGAAACCCGCCGGTTGAGTCCAACCGCTTGTTGCAAAGTCGTTTGCCGAAAGCTACCGACCGAGGCAAAAATGCAACAATCGGACAAATGTTCCCGCGTCTCGCCGAACGCTGACGGAGTGAAAGATGACACAATGGCCGGCGCGCCTCGTCCTGGTCGGGGCGGGAAAGATGGGCGGAGCGATGGCGCGGGGCTGGCTGGACGCCGGCCTCGCCGAATCCTCGCTGACCATTCTCGAGCCCAATCCTTCGTCCGAGATCGCTTCGCTTGCAGCGAATCGGGGCATTCCGCTCAACCCCCCCATCGGAGCTCCGCCCGAGATGCTCGTGCTCGCGGTCAAGCCGCAGAGCGTCGATCAGGTCGCCCCACAGATCACCGAGCTTGCCGGAGAGGGCACGCTCCTCGTCTCCATCATAGCGGGTAAGACCATCGCCAACCTTCTCGCGCGCCTTCCGCACGTGCGCGCCGTGGTTCGCGCCATGCCCAATCTGCCGGCGGCAATTGGCCGGGGCGTCACCGCGGCCTTCGCCAACGCTGCGGTCGACGGCGAGCAGCGGCGCTGGTGCGAGCGCCTGCTCGGCGCGGTCGGGGCGTTCTTCTGGCTTGATGACGAGAACGCGATCGACGCGGTGACGGCGATCTCAGGTTCAGGACCGGCCTATGTGTTCGCCCTCACCGAGGCGCTCGCCGCCGCGGCCGAGAGATTAGGTCTGCCGGCCGAACTGTCGATGACCCTGGCCCGCGGCACGGTCGAGGGCGCGGCGGAACTGATGCGCCGCGAAAGCGCAACTCCGCCCGCGACGCTGCGCCGCAACGTCACTTCGCCGGGCGGCACGACGGCCGCCGCTCTCGCCATACTCGAGGAGGCTCAAGGGCTCGAGGATCTCATGTTTCGGGCCGCCGCGGCGGCCCGGGCCCGCGCGGCGGAGATGGCGGGCTAACAGGCTTCCTTGGCGGCGGGCGGCTGAGCGACTACATTATCCAGAAATCAGCATTGAGGAGGCGCGCCATGGCGACGAGACCAAAAAGTGAGGGAAAATCGTCGCCGACCGACACCCGCGGCAAGATCATCGACGCTCTTATGGAGCTCGCGGCGGAAACGCGGTTCGAAGACATTTCGATCCGGGACATCTGCACAGCCGCCGCCGTCTCCTTGGCGGATTTCCGCGATGCCTTCCCTTCCAAGGGCGCCGTGCTTGCCGGCTTCTCACGCCGCATCGACCGCGCCGTCCTGGCGCACGACACTGGGGAACTTGCGGATGAGAACCCACGCGAGCGCCTGTTCGACGTCCTGATGCGCAGGCTCGAGGCGATGACGCCCTACCGCGAGGGTGTTCGCGAGGCGATCGCATGGCTGCGGCGCGAGCCCGTCGCCGCCCTGGCGATGAATCAGGTGTCGACGAACTCCATGCGCTTCATGCTCGAGGCGGCCGGCATCGAGGCGCGGGGCGCGGCCGGCGCCGTCAAGCTCCAGGGCTTGGCCCTCGCTTGGGGGCGCGTCCTTCAGATTTGGCTCGACGATGACGATCCGGCTCTGTCCAAGACCATGGCGGAACTCGACCGCATGCTGACGCGGGGCGAGCGGGCGGTCGCCGGACTCGACCGAGTGAGCGCGCTGACGAGTCCGTTTAGCGCGCTGGTGCAGGCGGCCTTCGAGGCTGGCCGCAGGGCACGGCGAGGCGGGAGCCGCCCGGCGCGCAAGGACGATCCCGGCGACGAGGACGTGACGGCGCTCTGAGCGCGGAAAGCCTATCCGCGGAGCATCGGCGCTGACCATCCATCCTGAAATCCTTTGGGCGCTGGCCACATTCGCCTTCGTCGCCGGGGTCACGCCCGGCCCGAACAACCTGATGTTGATGACGTCGGGCGTGAAATACGGATTGGGACGCACGCTGCCCCATCTGGCCGGGGTGATTCTTGGCTTTGGGCTGATGATCGCCATCGTTGGGCTTGGGCTCGACATCCTGTTCGAGCGGTTTCCGCAAATCCTGCCGGTCATGCGGGTCGCCGGCGCGGTCTACATGATCTGGCTGGCGCTTAAGATCGCGCTCGCCAAGCCGATCAGCGAGGTTGAGGCCGGCGGGCGCCCGATCGGTTTCCTCGCCGCGGCCGGCTTTCAGTGGGTCAATCCCAAAGCCTGGGTGATGGCGTTGAGTGCGCTCGCGACCTATGCTGGCGTCGTCGACGGCTACACCAGCAGCGTCCTCTTCATCGCCGGGCTCTGCGCCCTGATAGCAATTCCCTGCAGCGGTGTTTGGATGGTGTTTGGCGCTTCCCTCCGCCGCCTGCTTATGGATCCGCGGGTGGTCCGGCCGTTCAATTGGACGATGGCGGCGTTGCTGGTTGCCTCGATCGCGCCGACCCTGTTCGAATAGGGCTTAGGCCAGCCAGCCGTCCCCGCCGAGCTTGACCATCACCACTTCCGGCGGGCGGAGGATGCGGACCGGCGCGAGCGACGTCCCTAATCCGCCCGAAACAATCATCCGCTTCTCACCCAACACGTATTCACCATAGATGTATTTTGATGAGCGGCGCTTGAGGAGACCCATTGGAGCGCCGATGATCGGAAGATTGACCTGTCCGCCGTGCATATGGCCCGCAAGCGTCAGAGCGAACCGGTCCGGAACCCAAGAGAAGAAGTAAGGCTCGTGAACGAGCAGGATCGCCGGGGCGTCGTCGTAAATTTCGCGCATCGCCGCTGGGAGATCATCGGCGCCGTGGCCATGGCGCGGATTTGGCACGCGCGCCAAGAGGTCGCCAAGCCCTGTCAGCCAGAAGGGCCGTCCGCGCTGAGACAAACGCACCGATTGGTTTTCGAGCAGCGGAACGCCCGACTCGGCAAGGGCACGGCGGACGCTCCGGGAATTATCCGCCGGCTCCGTTGGAATGGCCGCCGACCACCAGTCGTGATTGCCGAGAATTGCGTAGACGCCAAGCGGCGCCTCGAGACGGGCCAATTGCTCCGTCCAGGCGCCGGGCGGCACATATCCGGAAACGAAACGATGCGTGCACACATAGTCGCCAAGCAGCACCGTGAGATCCGGTTTCTGGCCGTTGGCAAGGTCGACAATGTCGCCCACGCGCTCTTCCGACATCCAAGGATAGCATGCGTGAATATCGGCGATGACCGCAATCGTGAGCTCAAGGTCCTCGGGCCAGTTGGGCAGCCGTGGCGCATACTTGGCGAGCGTGAGCGCCGAGCCGGTCTCATACGCTGTCGCGTAACCGGATAGCGACAGCGTCGCGGCCGTCACGCCAGCGCCAGCGAGAAACCGGCGCCTAGTCAAGTGAACCATTGGTTTCGCTCGCTTAGGCACTCGTTCGCCGGCGGGTTTTTACGCGTCCGCCCCAGCTTCCGCGAGCGCACCGGTAGGCGGAAGCAGATAGAACTCGCCCCGCTCGAGCGATTCGATCATCTCCGGCTCAAAGCCTTCCGTCGGAACTCTCAACGCGTCGGCGACCGCTGCGAGGCCAATATCGCGGTAGATGCGGGCGAGCACGCTGCCAGCGCTGCGCTCGTCGCTCGCGTCGGGGATAACCTGAAAATAATCGTCGCGCATGAGGCGGTTTAAACTCCGGTTTGACTCAGCAAGCCATGGCGCGCCGAGGGCGCTGGTCTCGTGAGGCTGAGTGACTGGTCTGGTGAGGCTGAGTGAAAGGCCTTAACAGCGAATTAATGGCGCGACCGGGGTTTTCACCTGGCGCCGGCCTGCCCGCCGCCGCTTTTCGGCCGCAAAGCGCGGACCTCACGGATACCTGAGGTACGGTCGCCCAGTCGAGCAAGCAGCCCGATTGCCTCTCGGCCAGATCCGGCATACGGATCGGCAGATCGCCGCCGCGAGCCTCACCGTTCCGTCCTCGTCCGGAGCGCCCATCGTCTGCATTGATCTTTCAGCGCCTTGTCGCCTTGCTTGGTCGCCTTGCTGGCCGGTTCGCTGTATGAATCCGCGCATCTAGTTGCTCGTCGGGGCTCGAAAGGAGAATTTGACAGCATGCGCCGGCTCGTGGCGTGGGGCCTAGCCCTCGCGTTGATCGTTGCGCTGGCAGCGTGCGGTTTCATGCGCTGGCCGTTGTCCGCCACGAAGGTCGGCGACAGTCTCAACGCCGCATTCGGCGCTTCACCGCGCCTCCATTGGAGGGCTCCGCAGGCGGCCTCCTTTTCCGCCTTGCCATGGCCGAGCGTGCGCATCGAAGATGCGCGGCTCGACGACGCTTATGGCGTCAACCTTCTCTCGGCGCCGGCGGCCCGATTGAACCTGTCGCTGATCGAACTTCTGCGCGGACGCTTCATCCCAAAGCGCGCCATCCTTGTCAGCCCGACGGTTACGGTCGACCTCGAGCGTCCCCCCTTTGCCGGGGCGGTGGGGGGATCGGCGGGGCCGGCAAATGTTGCGAGGGCTATGGCGCCTTTGACCAGCTTGAGCCTATCGAACGGCGTCTTGCGTCTCGTCAGCGCCAAGCGCGGCGTCGACACGTTGATCGACAACGTTCAGGGCCGACTCGACGGACTGGCGATCGGCGATCAACTGCGCTTCAACCTGTCGGCAGCGTGGCGGAACACGCCTATTGCGGTCGCCGGCGCGCTCAACGATCCGGAAGCCGCCGCGAATGGCGCGCCGAGCCCGATGGTGCTCGCGCTCGATTCGCCGTTGGCCAAGCTTGCGTTCGGCGGTTCGCTCGCGCTCGGCGACCAGCCCAGCGTCGATGGCGATTTGACCGCGTCCGTCCCTTCGATCGCCGCCTTGGCGTCTTTCCTCAACACTCAGCCGCCGCCGGTTCTCGCCGCCAACGGCATTGCGATCACCGCGAAGGTCAACGGAGGGCCGAACGCGCTGACGCTGGGCGACGCGACGCTGACCAGCGCGGGGCAGACGCTTGAAGGCGCGCTCGCAATCGGCGACGCCGGCGGGCGCCCAACCGTCTCCGGCACGCTCGCCGCCGAAACGCTGGCGCTCCAGCCGCTGCTCGGGCCGCCGGAACGCATCTTCAACCGATCGGGCGGGTGGAGCGCGAAGCCCTTCGCGTTCGCGCCGCTGCGGAGCTTCGAGCTCGACCTGCGTTTGTCCGCGGCCCATCTCGACGTCTACGGCTTGCCGCTCGCGGACGCCGCCGCATCCTTGATCCTCACGGACGGCAAGCTCAATATGACTCTAATCGAGGCCACGGCCTATGGCGGCCAGCTCCAGGGCGAAGCCACCGCCGACGTTGGGCAGGACCTCAAAATGAGCGCCCGCGGCGAGCTCGTCGACGCCGACCTCGGTGCCGCGATCGCCGATTTCGGCCAGCCCGTGGCGACCGGGACAGGCGGAGCGCGATTCGCCGTCGAGGCCTTCGGCGTTTCGCCCGCCGCCGCGATCGCCAGCCTGACCGGCACGGCGTCGCTCGAGGTGGCGGATGGCTCTATTCTCGGCGTCAACCTGGAGGAGGCGCTGCGCCGCAGCCGTCGCCGGCCGATAGACATCGAGCGAGATATACGCCTCGGCGGAACGGCGTTTGACAAGGTCGACGTTTCGTTGGCGCTAAACGACGGCCGCGCACAGGTCCAACGCGGCGCGATGACGAGCCATGGCGTGACCGCGGACCTCAGCGGGCTGATCGATCTCGTCGCCCAAAGTTGGACTTTGCACGTCAATGCGGTGCAAACGGACGCGGCCGGCGAGGAATCCCAAGACGCAGCCCACTTGACGCTCGACATCGCCGGACCGTGGTCCGCGCCGGCGATCCGCGCGATCGACGGCTCAACCGAACCTGTTGGGGATCCGCCGCCGCACTGAGCGCGGTTGAGGCGCCCTGAGGCGCTGCGCTTTGCGCATAGCCCAATGCAAATTTGACCAAATAAAACCAAATAAAAAGGCTTGGTTTTCCTTGGATTTGCTTGGTTTTCCTTGGTGGATTAGAGACTTTTCAAAGGGTTACGGCGAATCCAAACAAATTTTTTCCCAGACGCCTCGCTCGCGCTCCGCTATGCGCCGTCATCTTGGCTGCCCTCGCTGCTCCGGCTCGCGAGCCGCTGTTGATGCCCTCGTTCATGTGAGAGCCATTCTACTCGGGATTCCGACCTTCGGGAAGCTTTTGTCTAAAAATCTAGAACACCGTCCCGTTGGGTGGGCCGGGCGCGCACCAGACGGCCGGCCTTCGTGGTCTATCGGGGTTTGATATAGCCAGCCCGCGTCTCGAAGCGGTGAACCTCTTCTACTTCGGCAAGAACAATGATCCCGGTCACTCGGCCAATTTGAGTTTGCATTCGTGTAATCAACACTATCAGAAATTGTCATTGCAAATAAATATGTTAGCGTGTCGTGTTTCGAATTAGCTGCGGCTGGTGCGCCGGCTTCGGAACACTCGCCTGTTACCCACTCCCCGGGAACGCTCCGGTGATTGGCTGAAACTCAACGCGAAGCAGTTTGGCCGTTTGCGGGCCTGTGGGAGGCGGCGAGGCCGTCCCGCCATCCGTAAGGAAAAACGCCGTCCGGCCTAGCTGGCCTGGTATGCGGCCCCAAGCGCCGCCGCTTGGACCGATCAGCTTTTCCGTGAAGGGATCTCCGGCCACGCACTGCGTGAATCCGCTGTTCAGCCCCGGCTCCATCGAGACCACGTCGATTGTGTTTTGCCGATGGGTGGCGAGGTAGATGACGCTCGCGCTCTCGTCGATGCAGAAATCATCCCCCATCCGTCCTGCAACAACTAACTCGGGTTCACCCTTCGCCTCCAGCGTGTAAGGATTGACGGCTACGCGCATGAACAGCTTCTTCGCCGTCACGGTATAGTAAGCATAGTTGGTTTCTATAGCGTAGCGGACGCCGTTTACGCCGGGCTGCTCCGGCTTCATCTTGCCCGGGAAATAGCCCATGCTGTCGTGAGACTTCCAGACGCGAACCGAAGGCTCACCGCCGTCCAGATTGAAGTCGACGCGCCAGATGAGGCTTGCGAAGGAGTCGGCCACGAGCAGAACGCCTGGCCCCAGCAGGCAACACCCATTCAGCCCGCGAGCCTCGGCCGGAAACGTGCAGAAGAGCTCGGGCTCTATCGGCGCACCCGGCCTCCAACGCCTTAGATCGATCTTGTAGAGGACCGACTCATGGGTGGTGTAGAAGTTACAGGCGAGCATGAGGAAGACATCGGGCTCGGCCTCGGCAATCCCCATCGTCAGCATGTCAAACTTGTGCAGCAACATGGGTTCGACCTGCTCATCGCCGTCGGCGGCAGGCACGTACCAGAGTTCGCCGTGGTTCATAGCCGTGATGAGAATGGAGTTGTCGCTCCGCACGGCCAAATTCTCGAGGAAGTAATTCTTCGGGAACTCCGCGACCGTGGTCAGGTGCGCCTTCGGCGCCTTGTTATGCTGAGACATAGGTACTCCACCATCATACGTTGAAGTCTGGAGCGAGGCGTCGCGATCCCACGCAAATCAAGCCGGCTTCGGGATCTCGAAAGCATTCAGCAGAGAAGAGACGAGGTCGTAGCACCCCGCCAAAACGATGAGGTCAAAAACGCCACGCTCTTTGAACGTCTGGCGAGCTTCTCCGAACAGGGCGTCATTCACCCTGTGCTCCGCAGTCAGGGCAAACGCAAATCGGCGCGCGACGTCCTCATCGCTTTTGAGATACTCGCTCGCCCGGCCCGCGCACAGGGCTTCGATCGCCGCGGATGACAGACCAGCTTCTCTTGCAGCGGCCGCATGAGCGTAACGCTCATAATCGCACCCCCAGACGGCTCCGACCGTCAGTATGACCACTTGACGTATGCGCTCCGAGAGACTGGTGCCCTTTTTCTCAACATTCTGCAGGTGCAGGAAGGCCTGTGAGAGAACAGGGCTGAGCAGGAGCGGATTGAACGGGCCGATCCAGCGGCCGTCGGGTAATTTGGCTTGGAAACCCGCTCTATCGGCCCACGGCGCCCAACTGGCGGTCATGTCGTCATGGAGACGTCGCTGCTCCGCCGTTAGTGCGTCGGGTTTGAAGAGGCGGAGTCTGCCGCCGAGGCGCTCGAGATCATCAGCCATCGGTCCGCTCCTATTGCTTGAGGCCAACGGCGTTCGACGGCACGTCGAAGGCGTTCAGTGTGAGCGACACCGCGGTGAACCACCCCATGAGGACGGTGACATCGACGATGCCCGCTTCGGTGATTAAGTTCTTTGCGCGCTGGAACAGGACCACGGGCACGATGTGAGGCTGCGCGAGTGTCGTGGCGAGCTCATAGACAACCTGCTGCCTCGGATCGTCGAAGGAGGTCGGAAGGTTGGCGATCAGGGCGCCAACCTTCTCGGGTGGCAGATGGCCTAGGTTCTCGCCGATCATTTCATGCTCGTAGTTCGAATAGGCGGCCAGCCAGCGACCATTGATGACGTTGGTAACGATCTCGATCTCTGCTTTTGAGAGCGTGGATTTGGTCTGGTAATAAGCTCCGGTCGGAACGATGGTCTCCGACAGCTTCGGATTGCAAATCCAGATCTTGTGCGGACCCGGCACCTCGCCTCGCAGCCTCATGGTAAAGTCAAAGGCGGCTTTCATGTCCGGGGGCATTTCCGCCTTGGGCGTCTCCTGAAAGCGACCAAACGAACCGAAAACGGGATTGTCTTTCATTGCATGCTCCATCTGCGCTAAGGCGACGGCCTACTCGCGGCCTGTGCATTCGCATTTGAGGCCGCGGCCGCTATGCATCAAATATAAAAATCCTCTCCCTCCGATAACCGGAAGGTATTAGTTTGGCGCCCGGCGGCCATCCTCGGAACGCAGGAGCCAGTCGTGGATCTGAGACAGCTGAGATACTTCGTCGCGCTCGCGACCCAGCAGAATTTCAATCGCGCCGCCGAGGTTCTGCACATCGCCCAGCCCGCGCTCAGCAGGCAGATCAAACTCCTTGAGGATGAGCTCGACGTCGTCTTGTTCGAGCGGCACCCGCGCGGCGCCACGCCGACGCAGGAAGCCATCCAGCTGCTCGATCGAGCAAATTTTCTGCTTCGCTATGCCGAGCAGCTCAAGTTCGACATGCAGAGTCTGCACAGCGCGCCGAAGGGACCGGTGGCTTTGGGCCTCAGTCCTGGTCTGGCGTCGATCCTCGTTGGGCGACTCTTCGAACGCATTTCCCGCGACTTCGCGGACATCCATCTCAAGATCGAAGAAGGCTTCGCGCCGGCCCTCCACGATCAGCTGATCCACGGTGTCGTCGACCTCGCGATCCTCAACGGCTCAGCCTACCTCGCCAATATCGAGAGCACGCCCCTACTATCGGAGTCGCTGTGCGCAATTGCCCGTCATTCCGATCCCCGGCTTGGCGATCTCCCCATCGACATCGAGGATCTTGCCAACATACCGTTGATCCTGACAGGAATTCCTAAGGCCGGGGTCCGGCTTGAGCTGGAACCGGCCGCCGCGCGAGCCGGCGTACGGCTCAACCCGGTAATCGAGGTCGAGACGATCGCCGTTGCACGCACACTCGTGGAGCGAGGCGCCGGCTGGACGGTCCACTTCGCCGCCGCCGTCCGCAATGAGATCGACGCAGGGATACTCCGGGCCACACCGATCAAGGGCCTAAATCTCCAGCGCTCACTCGGTCATTCCATCGGGCGACCGCAATCACGCGCCGCTACAACCGTCGCCGGCCTTATCCTGGAGTTGATTCGCGATATGGTGACGAATGGTGACTGGGCCAACGCCAGCCTTCTGCCGCAGGTGCCAGAGAACGGGTCGCAGACCTGTTAGCTTAGCGGGCTGGGATTAGACTGAGGTTCTAATGGCCCATGCGCGCCAAAGCTGACGTCCGCCGCCCCGCTCCAGGTTTATGGGTTCGCGCCCTGGAGCCCGGTTTTGATCGAACCAAAACCGGGCTCTAGATTTTGTTTTGACGCGTTTTCTACCGCAGATAAGTTCACGCAATCTGCGTAAACGCGGTTGTTATGCGAACCGGTTCCCACTTCTCGCTCGAAAACGCCCTAGCTCTGCGAATGCCGCGCCATGAAATTGTCGTAGCCGACTTCGGCGACCTGGAACCACTGATAACCGACGCTGGAGTAAGCGGTTATCGATTCCAGAAACTTCTTGAAGTTGACGTTGGTGGTCGCGACCTCCGCATTCAGCTCCCTCGTCGCCTTGAAGCTCGCCTCCATGATCGGCTGCGAGAACCCGTGCAGCTTGGCGCCGTTGGCGAGCAGCTTCTTGAGTGCGGTCGGGTTCACCGTGTCGTACTTCGCCATCATCCAGTTGTTGGCGAGATGACCGGCTTGCTCGAGGATGTTCTGATAGTACTTCGGCAACGCATTCCATTTCTCGAGATTGATCATCGCCAGCAGCATCGGGCCGCCTTCCCACCAGCCGGGGTAGTAGTAGTGCGGCGCGACCTTGTAGAGGCCGAGCTTCTCGTCGTCGTAGGGGCCGACCCACTCGGCGGCATCGATGGTGCCCTTTTCCAGCGCGGGGTAGATGTCGCCGCCCGCGAGCTGCTGCGGCACGCAGCCAAGCTTCTGCATCACGCGCCCGGCAAAACCGCCAATACGGAATTTCAACCCTTGCAGATCGTCGACGGTGTTGATCTCCTTGCGAAACCAGCCACCCATCTGACACGTCGTGTTGCCGGCGAGCAGCGACGTGACGTTGTAGCCCTTATAGAACTCGTTGAGCAGTTCCTTGCCGCCGCCCATCATGTACCAAGCCTGATTGAGCCGCGCGTTGGGGCCGAACGGAATACAGGAGCCGAAGGTGAAGGCCGGATCCTTGCCGAAGTAATAGTAAGACGCGGTGTGTCCCATCTCGACGGTGCCGTTCTGCACGGCATCGAGTACCTGCAAGCCGGGCACGATTTCGCCCGCCGCAAACGTCTGAATCTGAAACTTGTTGTCGGTGGCCTCACCAACGACCTTGGCCATGACCTCGGCTGCACCATGCAGCGTGTCGAGCGATTTCGGCCAGCTCGTCGTCATGCGCCATTTCAGCTCCGGCATCGACTGCGCAATCGCAGGAGCTGCGATGCTCGCCGCCCCCGCGACGCCTAAACCGGTGACCTTGATAAAGTCGCGACGCTTCATCGAATTTCCTTCCCTGGTGATGCTGTGTGTCGGCCTTCGTTTCGAGGCCTTGATCAACAAGCATGGATGATCCCGTTTGGAATTTCCATGCTCATCTTATGTCGCAACGCAAAAAGCCCGGCGTCTTACGACGCCGGGCTTCAGAAGACCATTAAAGTGACGATTAGCCGCGGGTGCGCGAGCGGATCATGAAGCTGTCGAACGTATATTCGGCAACCTGCCACCACAGATATTCATCGGAGCGATAGGCTTGCATCGCGTCGATCGACTTCTTGAAGTCGGGGTTCTTCGCGGAAATTTCCGCCCACAATTCGTTGGTCGCCTTCAGGCAGGCTTCCAGCACTTCGTTGGTGAAAGGCCGGAGCTGCGTGCCGCCGGCCACCAGACGCTTCAGGGCTGACGGATTCTGCATGTCGTAACGCGCCGCCATCCAGGTATTCGCATTGGCCGCCGCATTGGTGATGATGGCCTGATAATTCTTCGGCAGCGAATTCCACTTCTCGAGATTGCAGTAGGCATGCACGGTCGGGCCGCCTTCCCAGAAGCCGGGGTAGTAGTAATACTTCGCGACCTTCTGGAAGCCGAGCTTCTCGTCGTCATAGGGGCCGACCCACTCGGCCGCATCGATGGTGCCTTTTTCCAGCGCGGGATAGATGTCGCCGCCCGCCAGCTGCTGCGGCACGACGCCAACTTTTTGCAGCACCTGACCGGCGATACCGCCGATGCGGAATTTCAGTCCGGAAAGATCGGCAACGGTCTTGATCTCCTTGCGGAACCAGCCGCCCATCTGGGTGCCGGTGTTGCCGCAGGGAAATCCGATCACGCCGAACTTCTTGAAGAACTCATTGCCTAGTTCCTGGCCGCCGCCCTGATACCACCAGGAATTCTGCATGCGCGCGTTCAAACCGAACGGCACTGAAGCATAGATCGCGAAGGTCGGATCCTTGCCGACATAATAGTACGAGACGGTATGGCAGAGTTCGATGGTGCCGTTCGAGGTAGCGTCAAGCGCCTGCAGGCCAGGAACGATTTCGCCGGCCGAAAAAACCTGGATCTGAAATTTGTTGTCGGTCATCTCGGCGACGTATTTTGCGAACTCGGTGGCGCCGTTGTAGATCGTGTCGAGCGACTTCGGAAAACTTGACGTCATACGCCATTTGATTTCAGGCGAAGACTGCGCAATCGCCGGTGAAGCCACGGCGCTCGCCGCTGCTCCCACGGCCGAAACTTTCAAAAAATCACGACGCTTCATCTAAGGCATCTCCTTGATAGGGCATTTCCCGAAATTCACCGGGGCTCTTTGTTCGGCCCTGAAGGCGGCTTTAACATGGAAGCCGCCGAACCGAAAACCGGACAAAGGCATGAAAACGTTGATTAAACGAAAGTCTGATATGTCGCTGCGGTTCAGGCCGCCGCAATAGCGCCCTTTAGCTGATCGCGGACCTTGGCCCCGATCGCCCGGAAGATCGCCGCATGCGGCCCATCCGGCTCGCTCTCGACAACAGGCGTCCCGGCATCCGAGGTCGTTCGGATCGACATATGCAGCGGTATCTCGCCGAGAAACGGCACGGCTAGACGCTCGGCTTCGTGG
>Ga0210398_10003747_pt1 | contig 14457 bp, 17 predicted proteins | sample IncBWC4OmetaG_FD_161047 | JGI IMG/M metagenome (GOLD analysis project Ga0210398, IMG submission 161047) | Forest soil microbial communities from Barre Woods Harvard Forest LTER site, Petersham, Massachusetts, United States - Inc-BW-C-4-O | ecosystem: Environmental > Terrestrial > Soil >...
CTCCCACAGCCGGGCAACCGCTCTACCTCCAATTGATGCAGCAAATTCGGCACGCTGCGGAAACCGGTGCATTGCAGGATGGCGATCAGTTACCTGGTATTCGAACTCTGGCAGAGGAATTGGTAGTCAGTCCGAATACCGTAGTGAAAGCATACTCCGAACTCGAACACGAAGGGCTTTTGGAATTGCGTCCGGGCTCCGGAGCGTTTGTCTGTGTGAAACGCCGGACTCAGTCGCTGGCCAGTCATGTACAGGTGGCACGTCGGCGGATGCGAGATATTATCGACCAGCTTCGGGAAGACGGCCTTTTGGATGAGGAGATTCGCCGAGCCTTCGAGGCAGAGCTTATCTGCTCGGTCGAGATTGTGGGCAAACGATGACGAATGAACCCGCGATATTCACACATGCACTCGCGAAGTCGTATGGAAGCGCGGAAGCAGTTCGGAGATTAAATCTGTCAGTAGGGCGAAATCGTATTACGGCCTTTCTCGGTCGAAATGGCGCTGGAAAGAGCACGACCATCAAGATGCTGCTCGGATTAATCCGGCCGAGCTCGGGCGAGGGTACCGTGCTTGGAAAGCGAATCGCTGACCCCGAAGAGAATCGCGAAATGCGCCGCAGGGTTGCTTTTGTTGCGGAAGACAAGCCGTTGTATGGCTATATGACGGTGGAACAAATAATACGCTTTGCGCGTTCGTTCTACCCTGACTGGCGCATCGACGTAGAAAGAACTCTACTTCGTGACTACGATTTGCCGGCTCACCGAAAGGTTGCCACCCTTTCGAAAGGAATGCGAACGAAACTTGCACTATTGCTGGCATTCGCCCGACGTCCCGAGTTATTAATTCTCGACGAGCCAAGCGAAGGGCTCGACCCGGTGGGAATTGAATCTCTCCTCCAAACTCTTGTTAGCCAATCGGCAGATGGCGTAACTGTTTTCTTCTCTTCCCACCAGATTGCCGAGGTTGAGCGCGTGGCTGATCACGTTTGCATTCTTGAGCAGGGGTGTTTGCGGCTGGATGCGTCCCTGGATTCACTCCGTGAGCTGTACCGACGCATTGATTTGGTCTTTGCGTTCCCTCCACCCGAGCGTGAGTTTCAGATTTCGGGTGTCGAGAGAATCCGCACCAAGGGCCGTCAAATGAGCCTATTTGTCAGCGGCAATGCTGAGGCAGTGACCGAGCGCGCCCACAATTTGAATGCTAGCTCTGTCGAGGTTGCCCCTGTTGGATTGCGCGAAATATTTCTGGAGACGGTCAAGGAGAACTGAATCGTGCTTTGGTATAAGGGTTGGCTTGAGACTCGGGCCAGATTTCTAACTCTTCTGGCGACTGTCACGGCTGTGTGTGGATTTTTTATCTATCATGCTCAAGGAGACATGCTCCCTGGTTGGAGGCTAGAGAGAGATTTCGATCGTCTGCTGCTTATTAACCAGCAAATCCTTGTCTTCTTATGGATTTTTGGCGTTGTTCTCTTAGGGATGGGTGGAATCGTTCGTGAAAAGGCAATTGGAACATCTTCGTTGACTTTGGCTTTACCTGTCAGTAGGGCGCGCCTGGTGGGTATCCGAGTTGGGCTGGGCATCATAGAAGCGATCGCTTTGGGGGTGGTGCCTTGGACTGCGGTCTTTATCGTTTCGTCCCTTGCGGGAATGCCCATTTTGATTACACAGGTTGGGCTCTACCTTCTGCTATTGGTAGGTGGCGGGTTAGTGTATTTCGCCGCTGCTGTATTAGTTTCATCGCTGGTGTCGGGCGAGTATACCGCTCCCTGCGTCGCCTTTGGCGCGATCCTGCTACCGACGATCCTATCTGATGCTTACCTCCCACTTTGCCTTAACAATCGGCGGCTGGTTACCGGCAGCTTTTCGGTAGATACGATCACCTTTCTCGTTTCTGGACATCTACCATGGCTGGGAATACTGGCAAGTTTGTTTGCCGCAGGGCTGTTGCTGTGGGCTTCGATCTTGGTAGTGCAATGGCGAGAGTTTTGAACGCCTCCTTTCTAACAGGGAAGACGGCTCCGGTGATCAGCTAGCTAAGATTGAAGCGTTTAGAGATAAGGAGGGGGCGTGGTTCGCTGGTTGCGTAAGATCGCTTTGTCCCTGTGCGTGATGGTGATCCTACTGGTTCTTGCAGGTGCGTCTTATCAAGCGATCTCATCACGTCTGGATGCTCGTCGTTTTCCTGAAAGCGGCCGTTTAGTTGACGTGGGCGGCTACCGCACTATGCTTAATTGCACTGGAGCGGGCAGCCCAACAGTGATGCTAGAAGCTGGATGGAGTGACCTGTCCGTCGAATGGAGGACCGTTCAACCAGAAATTGCGAAGTTTTCACGAGTCTGCTCCTACGACCGTGCAGGCTATGGAGGAAGTGATCCGGGGCCAATGCCGCGTACCAGTCATCAGATTGCGACAGAATTGCATGCGCTTCTTAGGAGTGCTGGAGAAATGCCACCCTATGTGCTCGTCGGGTCTTCCTTTGGCGGATACAACGTTCGTGTGTTTAACGGGCTCTACCCGGACGAGGTAGCGGGAATCGTGTTGGCTGATGCTACGCAGGAGGACCAATATGAATTGCTCCCGAAGGCGTGGACCGCAATCAGCGCAGCGCAACTGAAGCACTGCGAGCGCCTAGCAAGGTATTCTCTTCTCGTTGTCGATTTGGGCATTGGTCGCCTCATGCTTCGAGCGCAAGGCGCTCAGGGCCACGACGACTATTTGATCTTGCAAACGAAGTATCTAAGAGCCAGAACCAGCGAGCTTAGAGACATCCGGATCAGCGCAGAGCAAGCACGAACTGCTGATCACATCAGCGACAAGCCTCTCATGGTACTGACAGCTGCCGAGAATACAGATACCCTTTTGAGTAGTGGGCTCAGCGAGCATGATTTCGAGGAATTTCAACGCGTTTGGGTGGATGATCTCCAGATGCGATTAGCGCGTCTCTCCTCTCGCGGCAGACGCATCATGGTACCGGGAAGTGGCCATGACATTCCTTCGGATCATCCTGAGTCTATCGTGAGTGCTGTGCATGAACTTTGCGCAGCAGCGGCAAGTACACACTAGCTCCCATGCATCTTGCGAAGGAAACAACTGTTGCAGAGAGGCGCTTGTGCCCCGTGATAGGCGCTGGACTTCAGCGCACGCAACTCCACTGCCCTGCAGTCTGCGCCGGACTCCTGCTCGGCGGGACCAGCGAGAAAGTGCTGACTGTTTTACCTTCAACTGACCGGGTGAGCAACGCTATCGAACGGGCTCGTAGTACCAGTCGGCCACTTCGTTCCGGGCCAGTGCTACCTTTCCCGAATGGTCATGCGTAAAAAGGCTCAGTTCGGCAAATCCCGGCGGATGCGCCTCATCTTCCTCGGAGACAAAGGCGTTGGCAAGAATTACCTCACTCCCGTCAAGAAAATCGTTCTCGAGGTGCCATTGGCCCGTGTGATGAAAGGATCGGGACTTTGAAGTGAAATCTTGAAGGTACGTCCCGTCCCTTTTGAGTTCGAGCCGTTCGAAGCCGCCCTTGTCAAACTTTGCCTCGTACATACCGATCACTTGGGTAGGCTTCACGCGGATACTGCCTTCATCCCCATCTCGCATATGGCAGGCAACCAGCGTGCACGTCATTGCCAAGATCATCGCAGCCGATGATTTCCGTGGGCGTCCCAGCATGGTTCCACCACCATAACAGAGGGTTGTGCAGACCTTCGAGGGACATCCTTCGTCGGCATAGTTTGTTGAAAAAGTGCGCCGTGAAAGGCGCTGGACTCCTGCGGGTGAACTCCCGCCCGCAAACTGGTTCGCTCTACCCGATGGCAATCGAAAGTCGGTTGTTTCTCTTGACGAAAAGCACAGTTTTCTGGGGATTTTCCTGCGGGGAGTGGGGCGGCACCAGTTTCGCTGAAGGGGTTTTGAGTACTCGCCTGATTACAGCGGCTATCGGGCGACACCCGGCGCGGACCGTGGGCAGCTTGCTTTGCCCGATTCAACTGCTAGCACCTACGAGGCACGTGGATTACAGGGGAGCACGAGCAATAGTCCCATCGTCACAGCCAGTACTCCAATAATGGGCCCAATCGTGGTATTCAAGCACTCCCATTCTTCGGCTTCCTTCTTAGTCACATAGCGCAGATAGCCTCCTTCCACATGCACCGGGTACACCTGCTTGGCCTCGGGGACCGGAATGTGTGGAGCCGACGCGTAGAGGTCGGCTGCCTTGGAAACGTGCCGGGTTCCGAGAAGCACCCACAATCCTACGATGCAGCCCAGCATGAGCTTGCGCCAAAGCGGCAAGTCTCCCAGATGTTGCAACTGTCCCCAGCCGTCAAAAAACCCCATGAGAAGTCACCATGATGATTTGACGCCGAGAGCTGGGAAGTGCGCTAGCTACCTTTGGTAATCGACTAGAGTAGAATCTAGTCTCGTTTCCGGGAATTGCGCAAAATGAGCGTTCGGCTATACTTCGCCAGCATTCTGGTAGTGGTCGCTTCGCTTGCATGGCTTGCTCGCGCACAACAATCATTCCAAACAGGTGCACTCATGACAGACCGTGGCAAAGCCGGGCTTCGAGGTCCCGTTGAGACAGTGCTGAATGAGCAGACCTATTCGGGTGCTGACGGTCAACAGTTCCTCATGTCTACGACAACGGAGTACGCACCCGATGGCAGGATTCTGGAACAGCGAACGAGAAACTCGGACGGCTCGATATGGGTAATGAGCTACACCTATTACGCCGACGGACGTCTCCTCAAGACCGTCTCCGGTAGAGTGGGGTCTGCCGCCGATTCCCAGACGTCCTATCTGTACGATGACGCACGCAGGCTGGTCGAAGTGGAGTCGGGCGACAACGTTAAAATGAGCTACCAGTATGACGAGAAGGGCCGGAAGTCTGTCACCGAAAGCTATGATTCAAAGCCTCTACCCCCGAACACCGCCTATGCAGCACACTGGGAAGGAACGGACTTGGGGTTTGCGCCCTCTCCCGGCGGCACGCTCACAACGTCGTACAACGAGCAAGGGGTGGCGACGGGTGCGGACTTCCATGATGCTGACGGCACCCTCGTGGGCCACATTGTGCGCAAGTTCAATGCAGAAGGTCGCGTCATCGCAGAGGAACAGGCTGCGGATGCTCCTCAGGTAATCCTTCCCGAAGAAATTCGGTCAAAGCTCAATCCAGAACAGATGAAGTCTGTCGGCACAATGATCGCTGGGATGCAGAACAGCGTTATTTCCTACTCTTACGATGCTCAGGGTCGTGTGACGGAACGGCACAGGAGTGGAGGAGTCTTTGACGAGCTGGCAACTGTCACAACGTATAACGACCATGGCGATAAGGCCTCGGAGCGTGAAACTACAGTCATGAGATCGGATACTGGGCCTTGGAACCTCACGGAAGCTGGAGCTTTTGTTCCAACCGAAAAACCGAATCCTCCTCAGCCACCCTTAAGCTCCGAAACACAATACGCGTACCAGTACGATCAGTATGGCAATTGGACCGAGCAGACGATTGTCAGCCGCTCTCAACCGGACGAAGCGTTTCGACCCGGAACTGTCATTCGTCGTAAGCTGACTTACTACTAGCGTCGATGTTCAGCGTGAAAGTTCTGGCACGGTTGTCGATAAATCGAAGCGGTGGCATTCAATCGCACGCTGCCCATTGCTCGATCTCAGGTGTCCCCCCCTGCACGAGCACGGCGAAACTGCCTACGGTTGATGGCTAAGCATCCTCGGATCGCAGAGGAGCTTGGCATCACTGTTGCATCCGTTTACAAATGAGGCCAAGTCGCAAGCGCTCAGACGTGGACCTAATCGAAAGGAGTTGGAATTTGCAGCGAAATGGACTGATTCCGCCATTCATCGCGGTGACACCTTGGGTGTCCGTAAGCCACTCATGCCTATTCGACGAACGTGAACGTGTCCAGCACCCGTTTCAGACGGTGATGGACCATCTCAAGATCGAAGTTCTTCATCGTCCCCGGATCAGCATACGCAGGATTGGAGAAAGCGATTCTAACGTCCAGTTCGTAACACCTGTTCCTATGAAAGCTGCGATAGACATAGCCGTCGATCAGGTTGCCAGTCGCGACACCGTCCGTCTCTATAACTGTGAAGGTCACTCCGTTCACGGTTTCCTTACGCAAACTTCCAACATGCGGAGGCGGCTCTTCCACTTTTAGGCATTCCGCTTCCGTGGTTGCCCCCTTTATTTCACTCACGGAGAAGGCCGCTGCCTGAAAGTTCGTGCCCTTCATTTCCGCGGCAGGATATGCAATGCACGTAACTGTCCCGTCAGACTGACCGGAGAAATCAGAGCAAACGGGAGTGGAGGCTTCACACGACTCGTCTGGCCCCCATCGATCAGGTTGAGTTGGGTTTCGTCCACACCGCACAAGCGAGGCGGGGTATTCAAAACGAAACGCTCCATCAATGCTCGTGAAGCCGTTTTTTCTGGCTTTGTCCGCTGAGTACGCTTGTGCCGTCAGAATGACGAAAGATGTCAGAATAATGCCGAGCAAAGTAGTGCAGCGGGTGCGGTTCATAGACTACATCTTAACCGCCAGTGCAAACTTGGTTGGATGATTGGCGAAACAGTGCGCCGTGAAAGCCGCTGGACTTCAGCGGCGTGAAACTCCCGACGGCAATCGACGTCGGTTGTTTCTCGGTGACGAAAAGCACAGTTTTCGAGGAATTTCCCTGCAACAGCCGGACGCCCCTCGGGCTCTGGTCCGCGTATATAATCCCCAAGAAGCACCCATGTCCTATTCGCCCATATTGAGTGCTCATATCTTCGCGGGAACCTTAGGGTTGCTGTCGGGAACAGCTGCAATGTCTTTCCGAAAAGGTTCCCCCCGTCATGTGCTGGCGGGAAAAATCTTTGTCGCATCCATGCTCACCATGGGCGTCCTGGCTGTCTACTTAGCAATCGTGAGGCATCAAACGAACAACATCGGCGGTGGGATTGTAACCGTCTATCTCATCGGAACGGGATGGCTCACCGCCAGGCGCAGGGACGGGGAAACCAGTCGTTTCGATTGGGTTGTGCTCCTGATTCCTTTGACGCTCGGTATCCTCACCTGGATGAATGGTCTGAAAGTCGTGCGTAGCGGAGCGAGTTCACAAGACGGAGTTCCGGTGGGAATGACCTTTTTCATGGGTTCCGTGATGCTGCTGGCTTCGGTGGGTGACGTTCGCATGCTGGTACGCGGCGGTGTTTTTGGCACCAAGCGCATCGCGCGGCATCTCTGGCGCATGTGCTTTGGCCTGTTCATCGCGGCCGGGTCTTTTTTCCTGGGGCCGTCAAACCGCCCGCTGAGATTGTTTTCGGCAGTGGGACTCGGACAACACTTGTCCCCAGCTCTATTCAGCACACCGTTGTATTTAATTCTCACCGTCTTCCCACTGGCTATGCTGATTTTCTGGCTAGTCCGATTGCGCTTCAGAAATGCATACCAGGGGTCGATACAACTCGCACCCGCAAGTCCAGATTTAACTTGATAATCGGATGCGTCAAGCCCCTTGCAACGTTCGCCATCGCCTACCAGCGCTTGCGGGAGGACGGGCTAACAATGCGAAGAACTCGTTCCGAAGAGCTTGGCGCGGTAGATTAGCCGGAATCAAATCATGATCGCTGACTGGCACCTTCCGCTGCAACTCAGCAAGAAACACACGGGCGTGCTTAATGTCGCATGTTTGGTCCGAATTTCCCTGAGCACGCCAATGACGATACCGCGTCAGGCTGCCATCTCTTTGGTCTTGTCGAAGGCCAGCAGCTTCATCAATTCGCTGATCTGGATGTTCTCCAGCGAACACACGGCAGCTTTGATTTTTCGGCTTAGTCCATCGTCTATGCGCGCCGCGACCATCTTGTCGAATTTCGCGTCGATCTCCTTCCAGGTGAATGGCCGCGCAGGGGCCCCGGGGAAATCTGAGATTTCCTGGGTGAACGACGTGCCACTCTTGAGCCGGACGGTCACTCGGCTCGCGAGGTCGGCCGGGTAACGGGCCGTAAGGCCAGCGTCAGGTCTCACCGTGACCTTCTGCATCAAATCTTGGACATCTCTCTTTTCAATCCGGCTGGGCTCGAGTTGCGCCGGCTGCACATCGCCGTCCAAGAGCGCGACAGCCATGAGGTACGGCAGGCTGTGGTCGGCATCCTCCTTGGTGTGAACATCGTGCTTGGGACCGAATCGCCCGCCCCCGGTGAAATCGTAAGCGTCTTGGAAAACTTCAGCCTCGACGCTCACGATGTCCGCCGGATTAAATGGGTGTACCTTATGCAACGCGATCGTGCAGAACACGCCCGATTGTGCCGGAATCGCGGTGTTGTAAGTCTTTAAGGCCAACCGATCGAAGCAATCCAGTTTCACGTTCTTCCACTCGATCTCGATCGATTTGCCCAGCGCATGCGCCAGCCCGTTTGTTCCCTCAATTACATACTTCGGGCCGGTCACCCCGCGAGACGCTAGAAAGACGCCGTGCATAGACGACAACGCAGTTTGGGACGAGTTCAAGCCCTTCCATTGCGAGATCGGCGTGGTGCGCACGACCAACAGCGGAATGACGTCACCGCAGATTTCGACGGCCGCCGCGGTTTTTGCCTCGTCCAGTTGGAGTGCCTTGGACGCCCCGGCTCCTATTGAGAATGAGAGCGGTGTTGTTAGGTCAAACCCCTCTTCCATGAAGGGAGCGACAGAAGTCAGTTCCGACTCGACTTGGTAGGCAACCGCCAGTGCGGTCAAGAATTCTTTGCCGGATCGCCCCGCGTGCTCGCAGGCGGCCAAGACCGCTCCAACGTTGTCCGACGGGTGACACAGCGACACCGGACCAAGATAGCTGTCCATTAGGTCGACGTACCGCACCAGTGCCGTGTTGGCCGAAGCTGCATAGATGACGTTGGCATTTCCGCCGCCGATCAAAGTGCATTGCGCGTCCGAACCGCCGAACTGTTTGGCCTGTTCCACACAGGCCACCGTCGGAGCCGCGCCGAGAGCGTTGATCGCGCATGCCAAAGAATCGAGAACGCTCACTTTCAGGCGTTCCCGCCGCTCGGGAGTAAGGTCCTCGTAGCTCGCCCTGTACGAGAACAACGCGATTCCCTGCGCTTGGCTTTCGCCCGTGATGATCGGCTTAGGCTTCGTTGTATAGTGACCGGCGGTTTGGCCCACAGGTTGAGCTGGAACTCCTGACTGTAGACGAGGATCACTCTTGGGGCCTGCACCTTGTGTACTCATTGAGCTTTTACCTCCCTGCACGACGCGGACATTTTGACTCCCGTCCGAAGCGCACGTCAAGGAGCGGATAACGGGCAACTCTTCCTTGATCCGGTAAGGGAAGGGTTGCCGACAAACCGTCCGTGGGAGGGACGTTGTGCGGCCATGAGCGCTATGAGGAGAATACGCGTGATGTCATTGATCCGCTGATCTCCAAGAAAGAAGCTTGCTGTATCAGTATTTCGAGCAGCTACGGAGCCGGACCGGATCAGGTCTTTCTCGACTCGCCCAAGGCCGAATGGCTATGGGAGTACGCGCAGGACAAGGATGTTCTCATTCATATTCATCCGCCCCTGGTGGCGATAGGCGCAGCTTCCATGCAGCAGTACAGGCTTAACGAAGCCCTAGGCCGGCCATTTGATACGGCGCTGTCAGCTGCTCGCATGATCTATAGCGGCGTCTTCGATAAATACCCAAAGCTGAAGGTTCTTTTCGTCCACATGGGCGGGGCCATCGCTCCCGTGATTTGCAGACTCGATTGGAACTGGGATTTGAACTACAAAGGCATCCAAAACCCACCTATCCAAAAGGGCGATAAGAACCTTCGTAAGCCTTCGGAGTATTTCAAGTCGAATATTTATGTGGATACCATGGGTCCAAGCGCGATCTGCCTCAAGGCCATGATCGAGATGTGCGGCGTTGACCGCGTGCTGTTTGGAACCGATTTCGGGCCGGTTCCAATGAGCCCAAAGCTCCACATCGATCTTGTAGACAACACGATCACCGACGCGGGAGATCGCGACAAGATTTTCTCAGGCAATACAGTTGCTTTGCTCCGTTTGGCTGAAAGTGCACCTCGCCTCGCTCCCCGAGCTGCTTAGTCTTCAGGTGCGGCGCGGTTTCGAAGACCAGCGGGCCGTCCTTGAGGTCAAGGAAGGCCAGTCCGTAGCGTAATTACGACCGACGCCTACAGGAGCGAACCTTGAACAAGGGCGACCGCGTGGCGGTCCTCGGCCGCGGGATCGCGGTGGTCGAGCAGGCAGACGACGTGCAGGTGCACGCGGTGCTGGGAAACAAAACCATATTAAGGATGCGGCGCAACGACATTGCCTGGAATCAGCGGAACCTACGTTGGGAAGCGAAAGCTTTAGCTCCTTAAAGGGTGCCGAGCGTCATTTTCGCACCCAAGCGCAAAGCTTTTTCGACCAGTTTCGAGAGATCGAGTTTTTCAACAGGGGAGCCGTCGTTTCCCCTGCGGCTCCGGCAGTCTCGCCCGAAGTCGGGTTCAGCGTCGCATTTTGCCCAAACACCGCCAGGGGAAAGGTCAAAAGCAGAAAATACAGAATGACTCTGGGAATAAACATCTGGCCTCTTTTCTGAGAATAGGCGAGATTGCAGCAAGAGCAATCGCTCTTGAAAGCTATGCACATGAGAAGATGAAGGTCCGAGCCGCGCAGGGACGAAACGGCGTACCCCAGCCCGCAGTGCAACAACATACTATAGGACCCGGCAACAGCAGTACAGTTAGCGCAGAGACCTGAGAAACTAAACCTGTGTTGTGCAATCCGGCGGCGCTGCCGTTGATGGTCGCACCCAGAGCCGGGGCAGCCAATGAAGTATCTTTATCGGGCGCCGGTGCTGGGGGGAGCTCCGCAAAAGCTCATCACCGACGAGCTTGCTCCCGGTTGACGGGCAACCCTTACCTTACCGATAAGGGAAGGGTTGCCGACGAACCGGACGGAGCCCGGAAACAAACCGTCATGAAGCGTCGTGTGCCGCGCGGAAATTGCGTCGAGGCGCCGGTGGTCAAGCTGGTCAGATCTGGGTCATGCCGCCATCGACGACCAGTTCGATGCCGGTGATATAGCTACTTTTGTCAGAAACGAGAAACGACACCACTTTGGCAATTTCGTCCAAGGTTCCGGTGCGACCGAGGGGTATATTGCCCACGGTGCTGTCTGCGTACTGCTTGACTTGCTCGTCCGTCATCCCCAGCGAATTGCGATAGCCCGGCGAGGGAATCACGCCAGGACTGACAGCGTTCACGCGGATTTTGCGGTCCTTAAGATCCGTGGTAAAGGTACGCGCGAAAGAACGCACGGCGGCTTTCGATGCGCTGTAGACACTCATCGCGGCAGGTCCAGTACTGGCAACGATCGACGCATTCAGAATGACGGAGCTTCCATCCTTAAGGAGCGGAAGCGCCTTTTGCACGGTGAATAGTAGACCCTTGACGTTCGCGTTGAAAGTGTTGTCGAAGTGCTCTTCGGTGATTGCGGCGAGCGGGGCGAATTGTCCGGTGCCGGCGTTGGCGAATAGAACGTCGATGTGCCCCTTCTGCTGCTTCACCGTGGCGTACAAGCGATCGAGATCCGCAAGATTTGAGACGTCCCCCTGCACTGCAGTAATACCCTTACCGATCTGCTTCACTGCCGCGTCGAGTTCGCTCTGACGGCGGCCCGTGATAAAGACGTAGGCGCCCTCCGCGACGAAGCGTTGTGCCGTAGCCAGACCGATTCCGCTATTGCCTCCGGTGATGACTGCTACTTTTCCTTCCAGCTTATTCATGAGCTTTCTCCTGTTTGATTTCCTATTTCTCATGCTATATTTCCGTACCGCCTAGTACAGATGTCACGGCGACTGAACGGTTGCAATATTTGTACCGATAGGTATGGAAGGGGCATCATAGATGGTATGGAACGGAACAAATCCCCAAAACGAATGGGACGTCCCCGCTCCTTCGATATGGACCGAGCGTTGGACCGCGCGCTGACGGTGTTCTGGCGAAAGGGATATGAGGGTGCGTCTCTATCGGACCTGACCAAAGCTGTGGGCGTCAATCGTCCGAGTCTATATGCCGCTTTTGGCGACAAAGAAGCGCTGTTCCGCAAGGCGCTCGACCGGTACTTGAAGGGGCCGGCGGCCTACACCCAAGAAGCATTGAGGGAGCCGACCGCCCGCGCAGTCGTGGAACGATTGTTGCTGGGTGCGGCCGATTTGAACACAGCCCGGCGCAATCCCGGTGGGTGCCTCATGGTGCAAGGTGCGCTTGCCTGTGGCGAGGCGGCCGATTCCATCCGGCAGGAACTGACCGCCTGCCGCGCGGCGGGTGAAGCTGCGATGCGCCGGCGTTTCGAGCGTGCGAAATCAGAAGGTGACCTACCGGCCAATGTGAACCCTGCCGATCTTGCTCGCTACGTCGCGACGGTTATCTACGGAATGGCAGTTCAGGCAGCGGGCGGTGCAAGCCGAGGTAAATTACAACGCGTAGTCGAGATGGCGCTGCGAACGTTGCCGATGTGAGACGGCTCCGAAATTACTACCGCCGTGCCCTCTGGCGACAAGCTTCTGGAATCGTTTTGACGACGCGCCAGCGATATTGTGTTCGCAGCGCCTACCCCGCAGCTTCGACATCGTATTTCGCTGCGGGGGGAACTTTTTGCCGATCGCCGAAGAATCTTTAACCGGACCGCAGTTGCCATCGACAGACCAGTGGTGAGACGCTCCGATGTAGCGCGTTTGGTTTGGCTCCAGCTAGCGGATTTATTTAGCGGTGGGCGCGACCGACAAGCGAAAGGAATTCGAGGGCTTGCGGGCGTCCATTCGTCGTGTCCACCGGTGCCAATGCCTTGCCACCTCCACGAGCCACCCTAATGCAAAGCCTGAAGAGAGTTCGGTACCCGAAAGTCATCTGGCAGAAGCACTGAGAAAGATCGGCTTCACCAGTGCTTCCATCCTGCCAGCCATCTCCTCAGCAGGAATGCGGTCGAGTGTCTGAACCCAACTGCGCGCGGCACCGAAGATGGCCCACGCGGCCGTGGTCGCTAGCAGCTCAGAATCGACGCCGGGCGCCATCGCGTGATCAGCGGCACCCTTCCGGAACATGTCTTCCACGACACGGATGATGGAACCTTCGAGGGGCATCTTCGCCAACTTCCCGGGGCAGCTTGTGGTCTCGGCGAGATAATCGCACACCCCAAGCGCAATGGCTCGCAGTGCACCATCGCAGTCTGTGAAGGAAAGACCGCGGCGGGCAATCAACTCGCCGAAGCGCGCAGCGGTCATCGCTTGCAGCAGAGCGTTCTTGTCGGGGTAATGAAGGTAGAAGGTTGCCCGGTTTAGGGTGGCCTCGTCGGCGATCTCCTGAATCGAAATATCGTCAAAGCTCTTGTGAATCAGCAGTTTGGCTAGAGCCTCCATCAACATGTGGCGGCTGCGCACGATGCGCGGATCCGTCGTCTCGGCCGCGCTGTCGGTTTGGAGACTCTTCGGCATTGGACTTCTGAGTATATCTCTTCTCAAAGCAATAGATGCTTAAACGACATTCGTCGATTTAATTTGAATCTACATATGTTGCTTACACATCAATTGATGCACAGGAGAACTTACCACTATGCCCACGCTTCTTCACATCGATTCGAGCCCACTTTACGGTCGATCCGTCTCGCGCCAGCTGACCGGAGCGTTCGTTACGCAATGGAAGTCTTCGCATCCAGATGGGACGGTCATTGGTCGCGACCTTAACGCCACGCCGATCCCGCCGATCAACGCCGAATGGGTCGCGGCTGTCTATACCCCGGAAGCGGCGCACACTCCAGAGCAGAAGGAGTTGCTTTCGCTTTCAGACTCCTTCCTCGCTGAACTCGAGCAGGCCGATGAATACGTCTTCGGCGTGCCGATGCACAACTTCGGGATCCCGTCGGTGCTTAAGCTTTGGATCGACCAGATTACGCGTGTTGGCAGGACCTTTTCCTATGCGGACGGAAGGCCAAAGGGCCTGATCATTGGCAAGAAGGCAACTTTCATCATTGCGACCGGCGGTATTTACGACGCCCAGACGCAAATGGCATCGTTCAACTTTGTGGAGCCGTATTTGCGGTCGCTGTTTGGCTTCCTCGGGCTGACGGATGTGACCTTTCTCACCACGGGTGGAACCATGGCGTTAAACCACGGGCAGGATCGCGATGCGTTTCTTGCCCCTCACCTCCAAGCCGTAGAGACGCAGGCGCGAAGCCTCCAGGGGGCTACCGTATGAGGATTGCTTCGATTGTTGCGCGCTATCTGTTGGGGCTGATGTTTACCGTATTTGGGCTGAACGGGTTTCTTCATTTTATCCCCCAGCCGCCCTTGGCGAATCCACTGACAATCCAGTTCCTTGTTGCCGTCAGCGCATCGCATTTTGCCGCATTCTTCTTCGCGGTGCAGGTCCTTGGTGGGCTGCTGCTGCTCTCCGGCTTTTTCGTGCCACTT
>Ga0210398_10003748_pt1 | contig 14453 bp, 10 predicted proteins | sample IncBWC4OmetaG_FD_161047 | JGI IMG/M metagenome (GOLD analysis project Ga0210398, IMG submission 161047) | Forest soil microbial communities from Barre Woods Harvard Forest LTER site, Petersham, Massachusetts, United States - Inc-BW-C-4-O | ecosystem: Environmental > Terrestrial > Soil >...
CAGCAGGGACTGGTACGCGATAAGGATTCTACCTCGGGGTTCCTCGAATTTACCATTCGGTTCAAACGGAAACCAAGGAAGATTCCTTTCAGCACCCGGGCCGCCATCGTCTTCGATGGCAATGAGGCCGTGACCACCAATCGAACGACCGCCAGGTTTATCAAAGGTATTTCGCCGGGTATCATGGCCGGCTACAACTACCTTCCCGCTAGTAGCAATTATTCGGCGACAGGTCCGCTGCAAATTGGGTATGTGCTGGCGCCCTATTCACCCTATCGGCCCTATTTTCAGGCGGAGGCATCAGTTGTCCTGCTGGAACAGGAACATTATTCCGGGGCGCAGATCAAGGTAAACCTGGATACGACTATCCTCGGCCAACTGTATTTGCTCACCGGAAGACAGAGCCAGACCGTCACCAAACGAAATTCGCTGGACCTGACGCCGCTTCATTTCAGGTACAATTTGAACAACTGGATCGGCATTGGGATCGGCGCGACCGCCCAGATCTATCTCTCCGAACAAACGACCACTACCAATACGGTTTATTTCAACGCCCTGCTCCTGCCTGCGCAGATCATGACCGCTGCGACCACTCAAACCGGCAGCACCCGCTGGATCGGCAGTTGGAATGCCCAACCCTTTATCGACATCCAGGTAGGCCGCGTAAGAACCGGCCCTGTCCTTGGGTTACGCTTTTTGCGCCCGCTGGAAGGTAACCTCCCAAATCGATTTTTTGCCTATGCCGGTTTCAAGTTATGACGAGCCTATTGTATCTTCAGGACCCAAATGGGCAAAACAAGTTTCCCTTTCCCGAATATCTTCCGATCGATCCTCGCGTTGACCGGCTCGCTGCTGCTGTTCATTTCCCTAAAGGCGACGCCCCCCGGTCCGACAATCCCGCCTGCCCTGCAATCGCGCCTCGACCAATACCACCTGCGCGACGACCTGCAGGATTGGGTCTATGATCAACTCCAATGGGTGGCCCAGCAGCCGGGAGCCCGGGCGTCACAACTATCCATTGCCGTTATTGAAGCATGGAGGGCGCCCCGCAATGGCCAGGAATTCCAGGCCTGGCTGGACCTGCTGGTGAATGAAGGTTATTCGCTCCTGCAGGCCGGCGACATCGTCCGGTCGACGGATGCCTATACCGCCGCCTGGCAATGGGCGCGCCGTCACGCGGATATCGCGGACGAATCAATGCTGCTGAACAACATCCTAAAGCCCCTGGGAAACAATTACACGCGGCTGGGCGACTACGAAGAAGCTGACTTTATTCATCACAAGGCACTTGCCATCTCCCTCTCCCTCAAAGACAAAGAAGCGCTTGCGGGAACCTATAGCAACCTGGCCAATACCGCCAGCAATCGGGGATCGCCCCAGCAGGCACTGGACTATTGCCGCCAGGGGTTGATCGAGGCCCCGGCCCATTCTCCCTACCGCGGTCTGCTTCTTTCTGAACAGGCCGACGCGCTCAGCGAGTTGGATCAAAAAGCCGCCGCCCGGGTCAGCATTCAAAAGGCCATTGCCGTCCTCAAAGCTGCAACGACCAACCCTGCGACCGACAACTGGCTCCTCGTCGCTTATCAGCAGGCGGGAGATATCGACTCAGCAGATCCCACGGCCGCACGCCATTATTATGAAGAGGCGCTTGCCATAGAAAACCGCGAAGACGCTCGGGGAGGCGTCCTCCACCGTCGCGAAACAGCCAAGCTCCTTCTTCGACTGGGAGAGCTTTATCGCCGGATGCACCGACCGGCGCAAGCCATTTCCTGGCTGGACCAATGTCTGTCGGTGCTCGTTCCCGGCAAAACCTTCTCAACCCTCCGGGCCGCCGATCTGTATGCGGAGAATACCCTTGCCGACCTCCTTTATACCCGGGCGGTTCTTTTTAGCGAAGACAATAGCCAACTGGCGTTATCCTGTTTTCGCCTATCTTTCGACACGGAGCGACGACTCCGGCAACAACTGATCACCGGCTCCTCCCGGGAAGAGGCAGTCAGGGATAGCCGGATTCGCCATGAAACGGCCATCCGGACGGCGTGGGAGGCCTGGTCGGCAGCCCAAACACCTGATTACCTGAACACGATGCTCGAATTCATGGAAAGCAGCAAGGCCCAGCTGCTACTGGATGAATTGCAGCAACGGGAACATCAACGAAATTCGATAATACCCGCGGGCGGCGACAGTCTTCGCAGCCGTATCCGCCTGCTCGAGAAAGCGCTGGTCTATTACCAGGAGCAATCCTTGCAAACCGGGGGCGACGACAGCCTCGCCGCCGTCCTTCTAACCCAACTAAGGCAGACAGAATTGGATTTGGCGACCACCCTCCGGGCATCTTCCGCCCCTCCCTCCGACGCTTTAATCGATCAACCCGCCGGGCTCGATACTCTTCCCGATGACAACACTGAGGTGCGATCTTTTTTCATTGGTATCGAGGCCGGGTATCAGATTGGTGTGGATCATAGCGGCATCCTTTTCGCGGAGCGATTGGACCTCGGCCACTCCTGGGAGGAGAGCACCCGGCAATTCTTGCATGCATGGTTCGAAGCCGGACCCGGCAATATGATCGATCATCCCCGATTGTATTTCGATCAGGCATACGCGATCTGGAGTGAGCTCTTTGGCAGGCATCCTTTCCAAAGTGGCAAACATTATATTATCGTACCTGATGGTCCTCTTGATCTATTGCCGATAGAAGCTTTGCCGACGAGCAACGACTACCATTCGTCTCCCGGGGACTGGCCGCTTGTAATCCGCCGGAACCGAGTCTCTTACGCATGGTCTATTCGCACGCTCGGCGATGCGAACCGCTCCTCCGGAAACACTGGTGGATTTACGGGATTTTTTCTGGCCGATAATTCCCGGAATTTACCGTCCCTGCAATCCGTGGCCCAGGAAGAAGCGGGAATCGCCCGATCGATATATAAGGGGGAATGGTTGACCGACAGTCAAGTGAGTTCTTCCGCATTTGAAACGGCGCTCCAGCGATCCGCTGTGGTTCATATCAGTACTCATGCCTTCAGCGCCCAGGATAGTAGCAGCGTTCCCAGGATCGAGCTTTATGACCGGCCGTTCTACATATTCCAATTGTCGGATTTGGCTCGCCATCCCGCACTCGTCGTCCTGAGCGCCTGCCGGACCGGGGATGGCCGCATGGTCGCCGGCGAGGGCGCGCAAAGTATGGCCCGGGCATTTACAAGCGCAGGAACCAATGGCGTGATTACCGGCTGGTGGAACGTACATGATGAAGTGGCCGCCCGGCTGATGGAGCGTTTCTACCAGGAGCTCAGGAAATCAATTTCTCCTTCCGAAGCGTTGTCATCCGCCAAACGTAGCTGGCTCGAAGACCCGGCCGTGCCCTATCTGGAAAAATTGCCTTGGTACTGGGCTGCCCTCAACTACCAGGGGACGACAGCGACCTTGCCTGCGGATTTTTATGCAACGGCCATGACGCACGTCACACTGTCCAACCCGTTATTGTGGGTATTTGTCGCTTGCTTGACCCTAATTATTCTTGGGGTCGTCTGGCTTATCAGGAAAGTCTCTCCTAATTATCCATCGTAAAACTGGGCCCCCCGGACGCCATATTACCTGTAAATTTGCCCATGACGAAGTTCTACATCAATCTTCTCCGGCTCGTGGCTTTTGTCCTTGCCGGCCTGGCGCTTATCCGGCCGATGATGAACTTTGCGGCCTTGCCTTCAGTCATAAGTCTCCCCAAGGACGATTATGCAGCGGTACAATATGCCAACCATTCGTGGGCCTGGCTCGAGATCATCCGACTTGCCTCCTTCTTTTCGATTGTTGCTCTGTTCCCGTTTGAACGCGAACACAACCGGGTAATCTGGCCCATACGTGGCGCGTTCATCGCGCAATTGCTCATCATCGTATTATACGTAGCCTTTACGCTTCCGATTAATATCGAGACGTTCCACTGGACCTTTTTCCCGGACAGCAATTGGGCATGGCTCCGTATCGAGTGGGAATATGCGAACGCCCTAAGCGCCATCATAGCGGGGATTTGTTTCCTTCTGCTGCTCCTGGACCTCGTTTGGGCAAAATGGCGTCGAAGTTAATTAGGCAGCAGTAAGATCGGAGTATTTTCTGGCGAGGGCAACTAGATGATCGATCACGAACGGCTTTTTGATAAAATCGTCCGCTCCGACCTGTTTGGCCAGTTCCTCCAATTCGGTTTGAGCAGAAAAGTAGATAATCGGAATCATTCGCAGGTCAGATTCTCCTCTCAGCTCTTTGATGACTTCTTGTCCGCAAACCCCCGGCATCTGGTGATCAAGGAAAATGAGATCCGGCTGGAACATTCGGACCTCTTCGATAAAATTAACAAGCGGGTCGCACCCCGCCAATGCCAAAACTTCGAATAATCGTCTTTCGAGAATGAGCTTACATATCAACAGATGATCTGGATCGTCGTCAACGACAAGAATTCGTTTGTTGGGCATATTTTTAGCCTTGGGAAATTACGTTTCCATTAATTAGCAGCCAAATCTATGCCGGTTAGGGTTACCGATAACGTTAACCAAGACAGGAATGCAAATCAATGAGTTAGCAACGGTGGGGATATTTTGCCCAGTATTCAGTGAGACGCAACTTCATTAATATTAGAGAATTTTCCCCAATTTCTTACTAGGTTCATTTAACTGGTCAATAGCCCTCCCGATTGCGTCGCTTAAATTGGTCTCTTTGCCACTGTCCTTATGAGCCCATTCACCATTCCACTTCTGCAGGATGAAGGCAGGAATAAGACTTTCGATCGCCTCGATGCGTTTTCGGATATTTTTTACGAGGTAGCCGCCGTCCTTCAACGGTTCAACATCCGCGATCAGATCGATAAATATCGAATCGGGTCGTAATTCATACCTAAACTGGACGGTGATACAACTGGGTCGCATTAAATTAGTAATGCCAGTTCTGTGCCAATATCTGTTTGAACTCCCAACCGGATAGCCAACTGGTTGGAAATTAAAAACCGGCAGCAGTAGAAACTGCGCCGGGAGTTTGCCAATAGAGAAAAAAGGTCTCTCCATTCAAAAGTATTGCCCTCAATTCCTCAACACGATATATTGATAGGGCGCCAGACTCACCTGGCTGCCCATCGTCACCGGGGTCCCGGCGAAGCCGTCCGTCCACGATGTATTTTGCAGCGCGGCAGGGACCGGATAGCTGACCGTTGTATTTCGCAGGTTCACCAATACCAGCGCCGAAGAGTCCCCGGAGGTCTTCGTGAACGCACACACATCGCTATTGTCATAGGACTTCACCGCCCCGCGCCGGATAGCTACACTGTTGTTTCGAAAACCGATGATCTGCTTGTACACCGCCGTCACCGACGGATTGATCGTCCAGTCGATCGTGACAGTCATGAACGGAAAGGTGATCGCCGTAGGAAACGCCACCTCCGTCCCATTGTAAATAAACGGTGCCCCTTTCCGCAAGGCGACGACGACAAAGGCCGCTGTTGCACCTGGAATGCCGCCAAACAACGTCACCGGCGCGCCATCCGAACCATCCACATCATGATTGGTCAGATAACGGGCGACCTGCTGGGTGCCCGATGAACCTACATATTCCTCCGAGTCGGATACATCGATCAGGGTCGCCGGGCTGCCGGTGAAGATCGGTTTGAGGCTGCCGCCATAGAACTGCATCCCGAAATTATAGTCGAACCCAGCCACGTAATTCGTCGCGCGCGTGCCCTCCGCCAGCAGCAGCAGCTGATGGGAAGTGATATGACGCAGGGTATCGATCGCCTGCTGCCAGAAGTCGATGGGCGGATTGTCGGCATAGTCGCAGCGGAAACCGTCGATGTTGGCACGGAATACCCAGGACTTCATCGCCGTGATCATCGCGCTGCGCATGGCCGTGCTGGTGAAGTTTAGGGCCGCCACATCCGCATAGCCGCTCAACGCTTCGATATTCCCGCTGCCATTTTGAAGGTACCAATCGGGATGCTGCGTGATCCAGGGGTGATCCCACGAAGTCTGATTGACGACCCAATCCAGGATCACGGCCATATTCCTGCTATGCGCACCGTCCACGAGGTTGCGGAGATCGGTCAGCGTGCCATATTCCGTTCCTACAGAATCGAAACTCCGGATACAATAGGGCGAGTTGATGGAATTCAATACGCCGACGGGATAGACGGGCATCAGGTAGATCACGTTGACACCAAGCGCCCCGATCGAATCCAATCGGGCGATAACACCCTGGAGATCGTGAGACGCACTGAAAGCCCGGATATTGACCTGGTAGATGCTGACATCCCGTGGATCGGGAACTCCGGTAAAGGGTGTTCCATATTGGGCCGGAAGAGTAGTCGTCGAATCCGCCGGGGGCGGTGTCGGGGTAGCGGCGTGGTGCTTGCTGCAGGCCAGCAGGAGGACACAAAACAGTGACAGTAGGTTCATCTTCATAGAGCTTTATTGTAAGACGGCACTATACGTATAGTGCTGCGAAATATGCAGGTCCAGCGTAATCACGTAGGTGCCGTTGGCAGGAACGGTCAGGTTGTTCAGCCCGGCCGTATACCCCAAAAAAGGATTGTCGGCATATTCGATCTGCCCCGCGTTGTTGATCCCGAAATCGATGACCCAGGCGTCGTTGGCGCGAAACTTGAACGACCCACTGGTGACCATGGCCGCCGTGACCGTCCAAACCTGGTTGACCGGGTCATACGTCATCTGTGTATCGTTGCTCCATCCTCCCGGCGTAGCATCACCGATAATGCTCCAGGTCGTCGCTGTGGCCGTCCAGGTATTGGTATTGAGATTGGCCGTCAGTTCGTAATACCCGGCGTTGGGCACGGACAAACCGGCCGCCGCTCCGTTGGTGCTAAAGGTTCCACCTCCTCCATCTCCGTAGTTGATATGATTCCAGTCCGGCGCATTGGTATATTTGAAATACTGGATCCCACTGCCGGTGATATCGACATAGCCTTCGAACATCCCCGGCCGGCCCGAGACGGGATTCAGGACCGGAGCGGTGGCGGGACTCCAGCCCTGATAGGCGCCCGGCACGTAAAGGTTAGTTGTGTACGGCGTGACACGCACGCTGACGGCCGGGGTGTAAGTACCAGGCACCGTAGAGGCGGCCCCGTTATATTGATTGACAGTGGCCATCACGCGAAAGGCAATCGCAGAATCGCTGAAGATGTTCAGGGTCTGCATGATGTTGTTCAGCGTCTGACCGTTGAAGGCATACGTCAGCACATTATTCCCGGCAACAAAAAGCTGTGCTTTGCCCCAGCCCGCCGGGCCGGCGGTATCCGAAGGAACATCCATTTCGAGCGTATAAGTGACGGCCACGCTGGAACCATAGCTGACGGCCGGCCAGGTGAAGGTAAGCACGGTGCTGCTGTCATTGGCAGGCGCCAGGGTAACGCTGTCCACTGAGGCCGTTATCGATGCGGAAAAAGAAGCGGATTCGTTGACGGTCAAGAATTCCCCCGTCTTTTTACAGGACGCGGCGACCAGGAGCCAGGCGATTGCCATTGTAAGGAAAACCATTCGCGATAATATAGTACGCATATTTTTGACTTGAAGAGATGATTAATATCCCGGATTTTGTACCAGGCTGGGATTAGCGTTCAATTCTGTAGCGGGTAGCGGCAACAAGTTCAAATGAGCATCGACCCCGGTACCTCCTTGTGCTCCGCCTTTCCAGGGCCAGATATACGTACTGCCGGTGAACATCCCATAGCGAATGAGGTCCGTCCGACGGAAACATTCCCAGTACAATTCTTTGTCCCGTTCGTTCAGAATATCGGTAAGGCTATAGCTGCCGACGTTGCCGTTCGAATTACCGTAAGCCCGCTGCCGCAAGAGGTTGAAATAGTTCAGCGCGGTGCCCGCATCGCCGCCACTGCCACCTCGTGCTACGGCCTCGATATAGATGAGGTATTGTTCCGCCAGCCGGAATAATGGGTAGTCCGTCGAGCACAGCACACCGTTGGGGGAATAAGGAGTGACACCGGTGGAAGTCTTATTGGAAAATTTGTATACTTCTACCCCCTCTGTGAAGTCCAGTACGGAACTGATCGTCGACGCGCCGGGGCCGAACAAGGCCCGTCCGTCTGCGGGGTCGGCGAATACGGCGGGCAGCGGGGAGGTACTGCGGTTGCCCAGCCAGCCGCCTCCCGGGATGCCGAAAGTGGAATCGTCGGTGGGGTCGGTGCCGTGAGCGGAACAGATGAGGAAGGTGGTTCCACCATAGTTTTGGGCCGCCGTGGCATCATAAGGGATTGGCAGGATCACCTCGGGGTTGTTGAGGTTATTGTCGCTCATAAAAAGGTTCTTAAACGTGGGCATCAGCGAATAACCGGCGTTGATGACCTTGGACGAATAAGTGATCGCGTCGGTATAGTGATCGTTACCGGTGCCCAGGTAGACATCCGCATTCAGGTACATCCGGGCCAGGAGTGCCCATTCGGCAGCCTGGTCTGCACGGCCATATTCGTTCTGATGCGGAGCGACAATGGAACTGTCGACAGACTTGAGCTCCGACTCGATATAGCTGAACAGGTTTGCGCTGGAGATCTGTTTGGGGATATAGGCGCCAACCGGATCATTTTCCGTGACAAAGGCCGGGTTGCCAAAGAGATCCATAAGCACATAATACTGGTAGGCCCGCAGGAACCGCGCTTCCGCCCGGAACTGGCGGATGGTATCTGCTTGCTGGGCGTTGAAGCCGCGTGAAGCGATCATCGCGTCGGTCGAATTCCGGATAAAGTCGTTGGCGACGGTGATCTGGAAAAAGCTGCGGTCATACATCGCGGCGATATAGACATTGTTGCTCGCCAGGTCGAGGTTGTGCAGCGGTTGAAGATAGGGATCGTCCCAGGCGCAGATGGCGTTGTCCGTCGTCAGTTCCTCCATATTGAAAAGCAGCCTCACGAAGTCTGTTTCGCCGACATCGGAGATACCAGTGACATTGATGTCGCTGGCGCCCGTTCCCTGACTGCTGATCAGTGCATAGCTGCCGTACACCTTGGCGAGCACCTGCTTATAGCCCGCCACCGTGGAATATTGGATATTGCCGGTATTGGTATTGGCCGGCTCCCGGTTGAGGTTCTTGGTACAGGAGGCAAGCAAAACCAGCAGCAGTCCACTAAGCGCTCGAGGGAAAAGAAGTTTACGTTGCATATTTATCAAATTGATCGTTAGAATTGAAGATTAAAGCCCAGCGTATACGTGCGCGGTCTTGGATAGAAAGAATTGTCCACGCCGCCATACAGCTCGGGGTCCTGCCCGGGATAGCGCGTGATCGTAAAAACATTCTGGCAATTGGCATTTACCCGCAGGTTGACGTCATTGCGGAAGACATGCCCCGCGTTATACGACAGCCCCAGGTTGTCCATTTTTAAGAAGGACGCATTCTGGACATACATATCCGACTGGGGATTGCTGTAGACAAAATGGGTCGCCAGCACATCTTTCAGCGTGTTGGCCAGGTAGCCCAGCGGGTTGAAGACGTTGGACTCGGTAGCCGCAGCCGACAGTCCGTTGTACATGTAGTTGCCGATATTCGCCCTTAGGACGGTACTGACCGTCCATCGGTGACAGCTGACGTCTGTGCTGAAACCCAGGATATAGGGCGGGAAAGGAGTCTTATAACGATAGAGGTCTTCGCTGTTGATGATCCCATCTCCGTTTAGGTCCTGATATACTCCTTCGATGGGCTTGCCGTTTGCCTTGTCGTATTCCTGGTGGTATACATAGAAAGCATCGGCGGGATAGCCGACCGAGTTGATCTGGACATTGTTACCCTGCAGGGCGCCCTGGTAGGCCGTGTCGTTAACCGACGTCAGCTTAGTAATTTTGTTGGCGTTGTAGGCGATATTGAAGGCGACGTTCCATTTCCAGTACCTGGTCCGAACCGGGCTGGCGCCGATCGCAAACTCGACTCCCTGATTGGTCATATTACCGACATTGACGAGCAGGGTATTGCTGAAATTGGAACCGGCAGGCACCGGCACCGTGTTCAAGAGATTCGACGTCTTCTTGTAATAGAGGTCGATGCCGCCATAGATGCGGTTATTGAGAAATCCATAATCCAAACCTCCATTCCAGGTGGCCGTCTGCTCCCATTTTATGTTAGCGTCATAGGCAGCAGCGGTCGCCATGTTATAATTGCCGTCGCCAAACTGGTATTGCGAGCCGTTGGCGCTCAGCCCGTAGACGGGCATATAGGAGTAGTCGGCGATACCATCCTGGTTACCCGTGATACCATAGCTCAGCCGAAGGTTCAGGTTGGAAAGCCAGGAGACGGACTGCAGGAATTTCTCCTGCTGCATCTTCCAGGTCAGCGCAACGGAAGGGAAGGTACCCCACCGATTAGCCGGGGAGAACCGGGATGAACCGTCTGAGCGGATCGAGCCGGACAGGATGTATTTGCCGTTGAACGTGTAGATCAACCGGCCGTACCACGAGATCAGGGTGTTCTCGGCAGGTGAGGTCGCATAGAGCGGCAGGCTGCCGGGGATGGTGTCGCCATTGGCCCGGATGCTGGGATAGTTCCAGTTATTCGTGAAGTTGTTGTAATATCCGTATCCTGCTACGGCGTTGATGTCGCTCCGGATCGCCGGGAAGGTCTTGATGTAGCTGAGGTAGAACTCGCTGACGACATCCTGCATGCTCCCTTTGTAGATATTGTTCTGACCGCTGTCCAGGAAGTTCTGGGCCGCAAAGGCGGGTACCTGCACAATGCCGTTACCATGGGCAACGTCATAGCCCAGGTTGAGGTTGGCGTGCAGCCCGGAGACCCAGGGCAGGCTATAGTCAAAGGTCAGGTTCCCGAAGCTGCGTTGTACCGTCGCATGATTGTTGTACAGATCCAGCAACGCCACCGGATTACGCGGCGCAAGCTTATTCAGCGTCAGGTTGCCGCCGCTGCCGGTCTGCCACTCGAAGAAGTTTCCGTAACCCGACTCGGCATGTACGGGCTGGGTGGGATCGAAGTACAGCGCAGAGCCGATGGCCGCCCCCGAATTGGCAAACTGCGACTGCAGGACGGCTCCATGCAAATTCAGCTCGACCTTCAGGGCGTCCTTGAAGAAATGCGGCGAAAGCGAAAGGCTGCCGCTGTAGCGTTGCAGGTTATCGGTTTTGACGATACCCTCCTGGTTGAGATAGCCGAAACTGGCGCGGTAGGGGAGGCTGCCGATCGTTCCGGTGGCGTTCAGGTTGTTGTCCGAGCTTACCGCCGTCTGGAAGATCTGTCGTTGCCAGTCGGTATTGGCATTCCCCAACAAGGCGCTGAACGGCTGACCGTTGTAGGTGCCGATCGAATTGGAGTCGACGAATTCCCGGAACTGCGCCGCCGACATGACGTTCTCTTCTTTGATCAGGTGTCCGGCGGAGACCTGGCTGCTAAAGCTGAACCGGGTAGGACCGGCCTGCCCTTTTTTGCTGGTGATCAGGATGACCCCGTTGGAGGCGCGGGAGCCGTAGATGGCGGTCGCGGCCGCGTCTTTCAATACGGTGAAGGAAACAATATCGTTGGGGTTGACGAGACTAAGGGCGTTGCTCGCCCCGGGAATGCCATCCCCGCTGAAGGGCAGACCGTCGACCACAATGAGCGGATCGTTGCTGGCGCTAAGGGAGACGACACCGCGGATCCGGATCACGCTCCCTGATCCCGGCGAGCCGCCGTTGGAGGTAATAGAGACACCGGCCACCTTGCCGGCAATCAACTGCTCCGGCGTGGTGATCTCGCCGCCCTGAAAGTCTTTTTCGGTGACGACGGCCAGCGCACCCGTCAGATCCTTCCGTTTGGCCGTCCCATAGCCGATGACAATCACGTCATTGAGTGACGTGCTGGCGGGGTGCAGGGTGACCTGTACCGATGCCTGCGCCCGGACATGAGCGGTATCATAGCCGACATAGGTGATTACCAGGGTGGCGTCGCCCGGCGCCCGGAGGTTGAAAATTCCTTTACCATCGGTAATAGCTCCCCTTCCGGAACCGGAAATGCTAACAGACGCCCCTTCAACCGGGACACCTTTGTCTGTCAGGACGATACCTTTAACGGAGAGGGCAGGGGCCTGTGTCCATCCCGGCAGATACAGGAGGCAAAGCAGCGAAGCAGCAATCAAGATTCGTTTGATTCTCATATAGCAAGTCATTATGGGATCAAAGAAAACCGGCTCGCTGAAGAAGGGCAATTTATACAGGTCGAATATGGAAAATATCGGGCGCAAATGCCCGGAGGCGATATCTAACTATTTTATCTGCAAATAGTTGAGGACGTATGTATGTTTTTGTAATATAGATGTTCTGCGCCGGTTTTATACGCTTTTTATGTCCATGATCCGGGCTTCGAACTCGTCGTTGGGCACGATCGACCTGTTTTTGATCCGGGTCTTGTAGGCATAAATGGTATTAACGGAATATTCCAGGATCTGGGCGATCTTATCGTTATCGGTGATGCCCATACGGATCAGGGCGAAGATTCGGAGGTCAATATTCAGCAATTCGTTTTCTTTCAATTTGACCTGGTCTTCTTCTTTGAACAAAGCATTGAACCGGGCTACGAAATTTGGAAAGATCCGGAGGAATACGGTGTCGAAGCTGCGCAGCAAATCTTCTTTTTCTTTCTTAAGATGGATATTGTTCACGATATATCGGATCTCTTCGAATTTCCGGTCGGCCAGTTTCTGGTCAAGGGTGCGCTTGAGCCGTTCGAGCTTGACAAAAAATTCCGAGTCCAGGCTGAAGAAATAGCCGATGTATTCTTCCTTGATCTTGTTGGCCTCTTCCAGCTTTTCGTTGATGGATCGTTGGGCCGCATGCGCTTCGGAGATCAGTTGCTGCGCTTTTTTCAGTTTCTTGACCTGGCGGCGGATGACGACGATCAATACCAGGAGGAGGATGCCCAACACCGTCACCACAACGGCATATTGGATCAGCAGGCGGCGTTGAGCTTCAACGCCGTTGATCCGTTCCCCTTCGATCACCGACAGGATACTGCTCACCTGCACTTTCCGCTGGCGGGCCCCATAAAACTCCGCGTTGCCGATGGCTGCTTCGATACAAAGGCTGGCATGGCGGACATCCTTTTTTTTGTACAGGGCGTCGGCGAGGGTAAAGATTGCAAAGGTTTCTTTGGTGGATGATCGGATATCCGCAATGGCGGCAGTGATCAGAAGGTTGATAGATTTTTCTTCCTGCCCGTTTTGGGCATAAACGCCGCTGAGCGTGGAGGCGGTGAGGGCCAGCTGATGGTCAGTCAGGTGCCCGCTGACCAGCAGCTTCTCAAAATACGTAGCGGCTTCGGCCTTGTTATTCCGTTTGAAGTCCACTAGCCCGCGATAATAGGAATATTCGAAGGAATTGGGCGGATAATCGGTCAGTGCCGAATCCAGGTACAAACTGCCGGTTTGATCATAAGCGGCCGAATGCTGACTCCCGTCATAGTCATAATACGCAAGGTCATAGTAATACCTGCCCATCAACGTATAGTAAATGGCCTTCAGCGAGTCCGGTTGTCCATGCATATCCATCGCGCGCAGCGAGTCGAAGGTTTCCCGGTATAAGCCGGAAGAGAGGAGGATGAAACAAAGGTGAAGCCGGGCCCGGGTAATTCGGACGGGGTCGCCCAGCCGGTAAGCGATCTGGTGCAATTTACCGGCGTATTCGTACGCAGAGTCGTATTGAAAGATCTGGTATTCGTCGTATAGCTGTTCGTAGAAGGGGAAGAGTATTCCCGGAGAGGCCGTAGGATACTGTTGCAGCGCGGTCTGAAGCCCGGCTATCCGCTGTTCCTTCGCTTCGTCATATGCGGGAGCTTTTTCGATGGCCATGGTCAGTTCGCGCAGCAGGCTGTCCGTACTTCCCTGCGCTTTTACAACCAATTGCATTACGAGGAGCGTCCCCGTCAGCATCGATCCGCATAAAAGTCGCTTCATGGCCGTAAATATACCGATCCCCACCGATATACCGATCCCCACCGAACTGATCTCTATTACCCATAAATTTGCGCAGGACGAAGTTCTAACGGACATTTACCTCAATATAAATCCCCATCTAATATGCAAATTTCCCGACGCGATGAACTGGTAACCCACCTGATCAGGGCAGGCGAATTGCAGGTTTCAGGCGATTCCCCGGAAGAATTGGCCGGATACTTTGATACGGCCAATTTTAAATTTCACGGACCAGGCGATTTTGACACAGACTTTGCCGGCCTGAGCAATTATTTCAAATCCATCCGTGCTGCATTCGACGATCGGTCCATTAAGCGAGGGGTAATCGTCGCCGAGGGAGAGCATATCGCTTGTCAGACCTGGATTGAGGGCAAATTCGTCAAAGAATTCACGTATTCACCGGCGGGCCCCTTGCCACCAAATGGACGACATATCGTGTTTAGTCTGATCAATATATTCCGATTTGACGACCAGGGTCGACTGGTCGAAGAATGGGTTCAGACCGATAATAGGA
>Ga0210398_10003749_pt1 | contig 14452 bp, 11 predicted proteins | sample IncBWC4OmetaG_FD_161047 | JGI IMG/M metagenome (GOLD analysis project Ga0210398, IMG submission 161047) | Forest soil microbial communities from Barre Woods Harvard Forest LTER site, Petersham, Massachusetts, United States - Inc-BW-C-4-O | ecosystem: Environmental > Terrestrial > Soil >...
CGCGATGAGCGGCAAATTCGGGAAGGGGGCTTTCAGGGCGCGGATGTAGGTGTCTCCGCCGACTTGCGCGCAGGGGAACACTTTCACGAAATCGGCGCCGGACTTCCAGGCGCGGGTGACCTCGGTGGGCGTGAGTGCGCCGGGCATGGCGACGACGTCTGCACCGAGAGCGAATTCGATAATCTTTAGATCGAGGCCGGGGCTGGTAAGGAATTGCGCGCCGGCATCAACGCACTGGCGGGCTACGTCGGAATCGAAGACGTCGCCGGCACCGACGATCATTTTGGGGGCGTGTTTTACGAGGTGGGCGATTACGGCGATGGCACCGGGGACGGTCATTTCGATTTCGACGATGGGGATTCCGCCGCGGGAGACGGCTTCGGCGGCGAACAGGGCGTCCTCGGCGGAGGAGAGGCGCACGGCGGGAATGACGCCGATGGCTTCGATGCGGGAGTGAATTTCGTCGCGTTTCATTTTGTGCGGGCCTCGAGTGGTTGGTGACGCGGCGATTCTAGCGGAAATGCGGCGGAGCGGATAAGGAAAAGAACTTCGCGCCGGGATTTAGATTTTTCGGCGCGGTTGAAGCGGGCACGACATGCCGTGCCCCGACGGCTCCGAGAAGACGTTGAGATCTTGGCAAGCTGGGGCGCAGCAAGCAGTGCCCCTACCTCGAACGTCGCAGATTCCGCGTGGTCGCTGAGATTCCCAGCTAACTACACTTCGAAGGAGTCTTCGGTCTCGGGGAGTTTGTCGGATTCGCGGGCTATCCAGACGTACATGGCTGGGAGTAGGAATATGCCCATGATGAGGGCGGTGATGAGGCCGCCGACTATTACTATGGCGAAGGGGCGTTGGGAGTCGGAGCCGATCGCGCGGCTGGTGGCGGCGGGGAGCAGTCCCAGGGTGGCTACTAGCATGGTCATCATGATCGGGCGGAGGCGGAGGACGGCGCCTTCGATGGCGGAATCTTCGATGGAGTGGCCGTGGGCGCGGAGTTGGTTGATGTATTCGAGCATGATGACGCCGGTTTCGACGGAGACGCCGAAGAGAGCCAGGAAGCCGATGCCCGACGAGACGCTGAGGTGCGTGCCAGTGAGGAGCAACGCTAACAGGCCGCCTAGCGGGGCTACAGCTACGTTGGCTAGGATCAGGCCGGCCCATTTTGCTGAGCTGAACATGGTGTAGAGGATTATGAAAATCACCAGCAGGGTGATGGGGACTACGATCATGAGCCGTTTTTGGGAGCGTTTTTGGCTTTCGTATTCGCCGGCCCAGTCAATGTGATAACCGACTGGAAGTTTCACGCGGGCTTTCACTTGCTTCATGGCTTCTTCTACGGCGCTGCCGAGGTCGCGGCCGCGGACGCTGTATTTGATGGCGACGTAGCGAGAATTTTCCTCGCGGTAAATTTCGGAGGCGCCGTCCCGGACATTCACTGTGGCTAATTGCGATAGGGATACGCGTTCGCCGGACGGGGCGAGAAGGCGAATATTCTCGATGGCTTCCTTTGTGTCACGATAGTTGGGTTGGTAGCGGACTACGAGGTCGTAGCGCTGTTCGCCTTGCAGGATTTGGCTCACTGCTTTGCCGCCGACGGCGGTTTCGACCGCGTCTTGCACGTCTGAGACATTGATGCCATGGCGGGCGGCTTGCTGGCGGTCCACGGAAATATTCAGATTTGGCTGGCCCAGGACGCGGAAGAGGCCTAGGTCTTCTACGCCAGCGATACCGCGCATTACGTTTACAACTTCGTCGCCTTTTTCTTCCAGTATTTTCAGATCGTCGCCATAAATCTTGATGGCCAGTTCGCCTTTTACGCCGCTGACCGCTTCTTCCATGTTGTCCGCAATCGGTTGCGAGAAATTCCATAGGATGCCGGGCATTTTGCTCAGCTGGGTGTCCATGGCGGAGATGAGTTCATCTTTGTCTTTGTGGAATACGGGACGCCACTGATCTTTTGGTTTGAGGTCAACAAAATATTCGGTGTTGAAGAAGCCTGTGGTGTCTGTGCCGTCGTCGGGGCGGCCGACCTGGCTGGTTACTATGGTGACTTCGGGAAACGAAGCGAGGATATCGCGAGCTTGATTGGCGACGCGCACGCCTTCGGTGGGGCCGGTGCTGGGGGCTAGGGTGCCGCGGACCCATATCGCGCCTTCATCGAGGTGGGGAAGAAATTCCGAGCCAATCAGGCCGCTGAGCATCAGGAAAGCGGCGAGAGCAAAGGCGGCGGCTCCTACGCTGACGGTGAAAACGCGGTGGTGAATGGCCCAGCCGACCGCGATGCGATATTTATCACGCAGAAAAATCATCACAGGGTTGGGCCATTCTTTTACGCCGTGACTGAAGACAAGCAATGCGAGAACGGGAGCGATCAGGATCGCGAAGATTAGCGCGCCGAGCAGGGCGAAGGAAACGGTCCAGGCCATGGGCTTGAAGAGGCGTCCTTCTACGCTTTGCAGAGTGAAGATGGGGAGATAGGCGGTGATGATGATGGCGCGGGCGTAGAAAACCGGGCGGAGGACTTCCATTACGGCGTCACGAATAATTTCGAGGGGAGATTTTTGCGCGCTGGAGGAGAGACTGAAATGGCGAACGATGTTTTCGATGATGACGACGGTGCCGTCAACAACCATGCCGAAATCGAGCGCGCCGAGCGAAAGCAGATTCGCGGGAATTTTGTTGAGGTCGAGGCAAATGGAGGCGAAGAGGAGTGAGAACGGAATGGTGAGGGCGACGATGAGCGCGCCGCGGGAATTGCCCAGAAAGAAAAATAAAATTATGGAGACGAGCAGGACGCCTTCGGTGAGATTTTCGAGCACCGTGTGAGTGGTGAGGTGGACGAGATTGCTGCGGTCCAGGAAGGGAACGATTTTGACTCCGGGCGGGAGGATTTGATCGTTCAGTTGTTTTACTTTTTCATGGATGGCGGCGAGAGTTTCGTCGGCGTTGGCGCCTTTGCGGAGGAGAACGATGCCTTCGACGACGTCGTCGTTGTCAACGATTGTGCCGTCCGATTTGTGAATTCCCTTCCCTATTTGTCCGAGGCGAATGCGTGAGCCTTGGGTGACCGTGGCGATATCTTTCACGCGCAAGACTGTGCCGTTCTTGGTGGTGATGGCGGTTTGCTCGATATCTCCAACGGTACTGAAGAGGCCCACGACGCGTACGTTGATTTGCTGGAGGCCCGATTCTACGAAACTGCCGCCGGCGTTAGCGTTGTTGTTCGCGAGTTGCTGTTCGACCTGGCTGATGCTAAGGCCGTGGGAGACGAGCGCGTTGGGATCGACGCGGACTTGATACTCGCGAGTGATGCCGCCGAAGCTAGAGACGTCAACGACATTCGGTACAGACTTGAATTGCTTTTCGAGCGTCCAGTCCTCAATGGTTTTGAGATCCATGAGGTCGTATTTCGGATTAGTGCTGCGCAGCGTGTACCAGTAAATCTGGCCGACGGGGCTCCAGTCCGTGCCCATCTGCGGCTGCAGGCCGTTGGGGAGCGTGACTTGCGAAAGGCGCTCGAGAACTTTGGAGCGATTCCAATCATCGCTGGAGCTGTCGTCAAAAATGAGCATGACGCTGGAGAGGCCGAAGAGCGAATCTGATCGAAGATGCGCGAGGTGCGGCAGCCCGTTCATTTGGATTTCGATGGGAATGGTGACTTGCTGCTCGACTTCTTCGGCGGCGCGGCCGGGCCACTGGGTGATGACCTGGACGTAATTGTTGGCGACGTCGGGGTAGGCTTCGACCGGGAGGGCGCGGAAGGAGATGGCGCCCCAAACGAGAAACAGGACCGCGAGCGCGAGAACCATGAAGCGATTATTGAGCGCGAAATCTATCAGGCGTCGCATCAGGCGGCTGGCGTTCCTTGGTGGCGATTAGCTGGCAACTATTGCTCCACGGTATTTTGCAGGACGAGGGCGTTGGAGACGACCTGGTCGCCAGGTTTCACGCCCGAGATTATTTCCTGCGTGTTGCCGGGGAGCATTTCTCCGGCGACGACGGCGACGCGCTTGAATTTATTGCCGCCCGCGGGGATATAGACCCAATCACGATCGTGCAGGTGGAGGATTGCAGAAGCTGGGACGGACGCGTGCGATTCTTTTTTCTGTCCGCGGAAGGTGGCGGTCACGAACATGCCGGGGCGCATGTCACCGGGATTGTGGACCTGGATACGAACTTTGGCGGTGCGGATATTGGGATCGAGGACGGCGCCGATGTTGCTGATGGTGCCTTCGACGACTTGATCGGGATAGGCATTTAGACGGACGTCGGCGGTGTCTCCCAAGCGGACGTCGGATAAGTCGTTTTCATAGACGTCGCAGATGATCCAGACGTCGGAGAGATCCGAAATCGTGAATGGATTGGTGGAGGAGAGGCCCTGCACGCCGGCGGCGTTGGTGACTTGCTGGTCGGTGATAACGCCGGCGATGGGCGCGACAATATCCACGATACCGGAGGGATGATCGAGCGGAGCGCCGAGAACGTGGAGATGCTCGGCGGTAGTTTCAACGTCCACTTTGGCTTTGTTGTTTGTGTCTTCCGCTACTTGAAAATCATTCAAAGATATTGCGCCGTGGTCGTAGAGGCCTTTGGCGCGTTCGAACTGGGTGTTGGCTAGAGTTTCGTCGGCGACGGCTTTGCGATAGTCGGAGTAAGCGGCGGCGATGTCCGCGCTTTGCACGCGGAGAAGCAGCTGGCCTTTTTTTACGGTGTCGCCCAGGCGGGCGCTGATTTCCACGACGCGGCCGGAGGCGATGGAGATTACCGGGACGGTGCGAGCTACGTCTGGGCTGACTGTGCCGGTGACTGTGAGTTGCGAGGCGGCTTTGTATTCGGTGGCTGCGGCTAGTGGGAATTGGGAGGCGTTATCGACCTGGACGACGTTGGGGTCGCCTTCGTGTTCGACTTGCGCGGGTGGAGGAGCCTCGGCTGAGGCGTTTTGTTTTGTGTCGCTGCCGCAGCTGAATAAGAGTAGTGATGCGGCTGCGAGGAGTGCGGCTAGTGATGTGACGGTGCCCGCGCGTTTCATTAATACCCTCAGGATTATAAGTGCATTGCAGTAGATAACAGCTACCGTAAACGAGGCGCAAAGACCGGGTAAGAATTGCATATTCCGGGGTCTGTGCGCCAGCGGCACGGGTGTTTGAGTTGCCGTGGTTGGATGGTTGGGTGGTGGGGTTGGTTGGATGCCGTGGCGGGTTTGAATTGTGGGGCGGCCCCATTGTGCGCGGGCACGGCATGCCGTGCTCCTACGGGCGCCTTGCCATGGCATCGGCTATTTCTTCACCATTTCGATGTCGAGTGTGATGGTTACCGTGTCGCCGATCATTTGGTCGCCGCCGGGCATGGCGTTGCTCATGAAAACCATGCCGAAATCCTGACGATTGATTTTGGTGGTGGCGGAAGCGCCGCGGCGAGTGCCCATTACCTGGATGACTTTGGTGGGGCCCGTGACGTCGAAGGTTACTTCTTTAGTGACGCCGTGAAGGGTGAGGTTGCCGGTCATTTTGGCGGTGCCCTCGCCAGTGCTTACGATTTTTGTGGATTGAAAAGTGATGGTGGGAAATTTGCCCACGTCGAAGAAATGATCGCTCTTGAGATCGTTGTCACGGTTTTGCACGCGGGTGTCCAGGGAGTTGACGTCAATGGTGGCGTTGACTGTGGATTTGGAGATGTCTTGATCGTCGAGTTGGACTGTGCCGGTGAGTTTTGTGAATTCTCCCTGGACGTTGGAGATGCCGAGGTGGCGGACTGAGAATTGGGCGTTGGAGTGGGCGGGGTCTAGTTGCCAGGTGGTGGTTTGGGCTTGGGTGGCGGCGGCTAGGATTACAGCGAAGCCGAATGCAATCAGGGACTTTTTCACTGCGGACTCCTTGGGATTTCTTGTCGAGAATTTTTTAGTATTTTGCAGATGAGATTATAGCAGGGGTGGGAAGTTTCAACGCAGAGACGCAGAGAAAGGCGAGATGCGGCTGAAGTCGTAGCAAGCTGACGCGCAGCAAGCAGCGCCCGTACCGAGTGCGATCATGCGTCGGGGCGTCAGGAATTTGTCAGGCGTGATTTGGCGAGTTTGATGAATGTGTCGGCTTGTGTGGGATCGGGTAGGGCGCCTTGGGCGAAGTGTTTGGCGCCGCCGCCTTTGGCTTGGAATTCTTTCAGGGACTCGCGGAGTGTGGCGCCGATGTCTTGCGGTAGGTCCGCGGAGCGAGCTGCAACTACGTGGCCTGTTTCGCGGCTGACTAGCAAGGTGATCACATTTTTTTCGGTCGTGAGCTTTGCGGCTAGCAGCGCCAAGTATGATGGGGCCGAATCGGGCGGAGTGGCGGCGATGAGGCGGACACCATCGGGGGTGTCAGAATGCTGTTGCAACAGCGTCTGCGCCTCGAGAGTGGCAAGGCGTTCTTCCAGGCGTTTCACGGCGGAGGTGTTGGCGCGGCGGTCTTCGATATTTTTTGTTACGCCTGCCGGGACATCTGCCAGGGCGCAGCTTAGTAGCGTGGCGGTTTGTGTCAGCGTCGCGAAGTCTCCGCGAGCGGCTCCCAGAGCGCGATAGCCTGCTACGAATTCGATGCGGGAGTGCTCGCGGGTGCGTTCCAGTTTGCGGAGTAAGACCATGCCAGCCTGGCCGGTCCGGGCCAGGTGGGTACCGCCGCAGGGTTGGCGGTCGAAGCCCTCAATTTCTATCGCGCGGAGGATGCCCTCGCGGTCAACTTTTTTGCGGATGCCGGATTCGGCTAGTTCCTGAGCGGTGCCGAAGCGGATCACGACCGGGCGATCTTCGAAGATGATTTCGTTGGTGCGGCGCTCGGCGGCTTCTAGTTGGCGCGGGACGACCGACGGGGCGGCGAGATCGATCGTGGAAATTTCCTTTCCTAGATGGAAGGAGACGGTCTGAAAGCCGAACAGTTCAATGAAGGCAGCCGAGAGAAGATGTTGCGCGGTGTGCTGCTGCATGTGGTCGACGCGGCGGGACCAGTCAATTTGGCCGTGGATTGGGCCGGCGGGAATTTCTGCGGTGGTGTAGTGGACCACGTGGTGCGGTTCGCCTGGGCTGGAGACGTCTGACCTGGCGGCGTCTGGGCCGGCGGCGTTTGGCGCGTCAACAACTTCAACTACTTGGGCATCCCCTAACGTGCCTAGATCGTGCGGTTGGCCGCCCGAACTCGGGTAGAACGCGGTCCTATTAAGGATAACTTTCCAGCGGAGGCCATCGGGCGTGCAGGAGACTACCGTGGCGTCGAACTCGCGGAGGAAAGAGTCGTGGTAATAGAGCCTGTCCGTCAGGTCAGTTCCCTTTTGATGCAGGGCAAGAATAACATAGAGACTGTGACGCCAAGCGGCTGGACGCGGTAGAATCAGAACGTGCCCATTAAACTGATTGCTATGGATATAGACGGAACTTTGCTGAACAGCAAGTCCGAGATATCCGAAAGAAATTCGGAGACTATTGCGGAAGCGGCGGCGCGCGGGATTGAAATTGTATTGGTAACCGGGCGGCGATTTGATTTCGCGTTGCCGATTGCGAATGCCCTGCCCTGCGATTTGCATTTGATTGTGAATAATGGAGCGCTGGCGAAATCGCGGAATGGGACTACGCATTTGCGTTATATGCTGCCGGCGGAGACGGCGCGGCAGGTGCTGGCTGCTACTCCGGAATTTCGCGGGAGCGCGGCGGTGATTTTTGACCGTCCGGGTGCGCGGCAAGTGATTATGGAGCGCGTGGATTGGGAGGACCCGTTTCGCGGCGGATATTTCCGGCGGAATCGGGAATATATTGCGGAAGTCGCGCCTCTGGGAGATTGTTTGACTGGGACCGAGGATCCGATCCAGGTGATGTACGCGGGAAATTGCGCGCCAATGCGGGCAGCGATGAAAAGTCTGGAGGCGCTTTCGCGCGCGCGGGATTTTACCTTGGCTTTGACGGAGTATGAGGACCGGGATTTTTCGATTTTGGATGTGCTGCGGCGGGATGTGACCAAGGGGAAGGCCTTGGCGGAGTGGACGCGGCAGCGGGGGTTTGGGCGCGAGAACGTGCTGGCGATTGGGGACAATTGGAACGATCGGCAGATGCTGGAATACGCGGGGAGTCCGGTGCTGATGGGAAATTGCATCGCGGAATTGAAGGAGTGCGGTTGGCCGATTACTTTATCGAATGATGAGGATGGAGTGGCGGCGGCGATTCGGAGTTATGCGTTCGATGAGAATTGATGGCGAGAGTTGGAAGTTAAGAGCTGAAAGTTCGCAGTTACCAATCAAATGCTAAAAGCGGCGGACCGATTTTGAGAGTGCGAAATTTATCTTCGTGGACGGGCTTCTTGATGATGCTCGGTGCCGCGGGGCTTTTTCCTGCTGCGGCTGCGGCGGACTATGCGGTTTTGCGATCGGGGGCGCGTTTGCATATTACGGGATATGAGCGCGATGGGGAGCGGGTGCACCTAACTGTCGATGGCGGGACGGTGAGCGTGGCGGCTGCGGACTTGGTGGCTGTGGAGCCGGAGGAGCATTTCGCGGCGGTGCCGGCGGCGGTGACTGCGCCCGGGCCTTTTGGGAATTTGATTCACGCTGCGGCGGAGAAGCATGGCGTGGATGAGAGCCTGATCCGATGGGTGATTGCCGTAGAGAGTAATTTTAATCCGCGGGCGGTTTCGCGAAAACGGGCGCAGGGATTGATGCAGCTTTTGCCGGCGACGGCAGCGGTTTATTCGGTGGCGAATATTTTTGATCCTGCGGAAAATATTGATGCGGGGACGCGTTATCTGAAGGATCTGTTGGCACGATATCGCGGGGATTTGCGGTTGGCGCTCGCAGCCTATAACGCTGGGCCGGAGATGGTGGAGCGTTATGGGGGAGTGCCACCTTTTCCGGAGACGCAGAAGTATGTGCGGGTGATCACGGGGCATATGGCTGCTCGGGAACAGAGTTTGGTGGCGAAGAATTAGTTTGCGTTTTGCACTGCGGATTTTTCCGCACGAGATCACTTCTAAAAACCCAAATTCAAGAGCAACGTCAAAAACGCTCGTCCCGCGCAGCGGGATCTCAGGTTCAATCGCGCTACAGCGCGATACACAAATTCAACTACCGGTTCGAATTCAACTGTGAGACTCGTGTGGCTACATCCTTGCCGCACAGCCAGGAGTGTCCTGTTGCAGCGGGCAAGGCTGTGCCAGGATGTGCGGTTATTGTTGCGGCTGGGGTTGTTGCGGTTGCTGTTGAAATGGATTGCTTGGGGCCGGCGTCGGGTTTTGCTGGTTGGGATTGTTGCCGCCTTGCGCATTGCCGAATGGGCTGGTGGTGCCCTGGCCGGGGGCGCTGCCGGGTAGGCCGGTGCTGCCAGCTAGACCGCCGCCTTGGGCGCCACTGAGTTGTTGTTGCATGGCTGCTGCGGCGTCTTCTAGCGGGTTCCAGATGAATTCCCAATCAATATATTTTTTCCCGCCGTGATAAACCCTTTGCGACGGGGAGTCTTGGGTGCAGCCTACGCCGGTCAGGAAACCACCCAGGACTGGGCCGTCCACCGGGCCGGTGGGTTTGAGCAGGGCCATGGCGGCGAGCGTGGCTTGATTGATGGCCAGGCCAGCTTGGCCGAGGCCTGCCAGGCCTTGCTGATTATTTTGGGGCAGGCCCAGATTGTTCAGGCTGGAGGAATTCGCGCCGGAGTTTAGAGTGTTCAGCGGATTTTGAGAGTTTTGGGGATTTTGGGTGTTGGAAGGGTTCTGAGAATTGCCGCCGTTCGGCGGCTGGCCATTTTGCGGGTTGGACGTTGGATTTCCAGATGCGTCCGTCGAGCCGCTCTGCGCAGAGCCGTTCTGCGTGGAATCGGGCGGCGTGTAACCGGCTGGAGTGGAGCCGGTCGAATTATCGTTGAGGACGGGCGCAGTGCTTTGCGGCGGCGGTGAATTCGCGCCACCGGAGCTGGCATCGGCGAGGCTGGAGACCGGGACGCCGGGCTGGCCCAGTTGGCCAGGCTGACCTTGGAGGGTGGGGAGCTGGCCACCATTGGCGTCCAGCAGGGCCATTTGCTGGAGGTTCGCGTACTTCGTGCTGCCGATAATTTGCCCGGCGGCGTTGACGTAGATGAAGCGCCAGGAACCGTCGCCGGAGTTGGTGGGATTTTTGTAGGCCTGCCGAAGGAAATGGAGATCGGGCATGCCTTTGACGAGATCGTCGAACGTTTGCGGGTAGTGGCCGGTCTTGTGATAGTAGAGGCGAATGGCGCGAGCGTATTGATTGCCGCGCCAAATGGTCTCCTGCTCGATGCGGCGGCGGCGGATGGTGGCGCCCAACTGCAGTGCAGTAAGGCTGCCGGCGATCATCAACAGAATCAGGCCCAACACAAAAAGAAAGGCGTAGCCGGATTCCTGGCTGCGACGTTGCGAAGAAATGTACCCGCGGTTGCAGGCTGAGTCGTGCGCGCCGCGGCGCGATACGTTCAGCATGGCCACTCTGATGCGTGAAAGGCGCGACGCGCGGAGAAACGCGCCGAGAATGAGGCGTGTGATCATTCGTTCGGATTCTGATTAAAATTCTGATTCGGATTCGGAGCGCCTGAACCGGTATCGCCATTGGCGGGCTGGACCATTTGCACGGTGGCGTGGCGGCCGGAAGAAGTTTCCTCGACGTCAGCCGAATCGTTGCCGAGTTTGTCGAGCCGGTAGCGATCCAGAAATACGGAGCCTTCTTCGACGACCAGCACTTCATCACCGTTAAGGAAAAATGCGACGTGCTTGCCGGTCTTGGACATCAGAGCCGAGCCGAAAAGCTGCGCCGGGACGGTGACGGGCGGCGGCGGAGGCGGCTGGTGCGGTCCTTGCGCGCGATAATTGTCGCGCGCGATCTGCTCCGCGGTTTTCGGCGGAGGCGGCGGAGGTCCAAAAATGAAAATATTGCGGTGCGAGCCGGAATAATCGAGTTTTTTGATTTTATCGAGCAGATCGAGGCGCAGGTGCGGCTCTTCGACATCGAGCGGGCGAAAGGTGGTGTCCGAAGCCAGCACACCAGAAATTCCGGGGCCTGAGCTGCGCTCAGCGTAAAACACGTACGCGGCGATCAGCACCAGAGCGATGAGCAGGTAGATTTGGGTTTGTTTAGACATCGCTCAGGTCCTGAAATAGGTCTGCAGATCGAGCTGCAAGCGGATTCCACCGCCGGGAGTGCTGGCCGATTGCAGGCGCAAATTGCTGAGTAGATAGAAATTTCTGGAGTGCTCGAGACCGTTGATGAATTGAATGATGGCGGGATAATCGCCTTCGACGGTATCGGAAATGTCAATCTCAGTGACGTCGCGGCCTTTCAGGTCTTTCTGCTTGAAGCTGATGCCGGAGCTGCGCAGATTGGCTTTGGCGGCGATGCCGCCGAGGTCGTCTTCGATGGTGGAGTAACCGCTATCGGCCGGCAGAAAAGCGGTGTGATAGAAAGTGTCGTACTCGCGGCCTTCGCCGGATAGGTCCTGGCGAATGCGTTCCCCGCGGGCGACGTCGCCCTTCAGCAGGGCCGCCTGCGTCTTCAGGCGGTCGCGCTGGGCGCTCAAGGAGCCGGAACCTTCGCGCGAAGACTGCCAGACTTGATAAACGAGGGCCAGGTCCGCCGCCAGGAGCAGGGTGAGAGCGACGGCGATCGTTTTTTTCCAAATCGTCCAGGTCATGTTCATGGTCAGGTGGTGGAATACCAGGCAGTCAACTGCACCGTGATTTTGTCGCCGGTGGACTGCTGATCGGCGTGGCGATCGGCTTTCACCTGGATGTCCGAGAAAACTTTGGAGCGCTCGAGATTCTGCAAGAATTTAATTTTGGACTCGTCGGATTCGGCGCCGACGGTCAGCTCGACCTGCGCGCGTCCGTTGTCGAGCTTGGGCGAAATGCTGACGACGCGCACGCCGGGCGGGAGGATCTGCTCGAGATCCATGAATATTTTGGTCCAGGGAAAGCTGCGCTGGCCGATGAGGGAATTCAGAAAGGCGGCGCGATCCAGAACTTGCTTGGCCTGGGCGGTCTGAAAATAGGATTCGAGCACGGCTTGCTTTTCGCGATTGATCTTAATTTCGCCTTGCCAGCGGGAAATTTCCGCGCGCAGGTCGCGGCTGGAGCGCCAGGAAGTGTACGCGGCGTGGCCCAGCAACACGAATACGAGCAGGCCCACGACGGCCAGAGCACCCGCAGCAGCCAGGAAGGGCCGCTTGTTATCGAGCGGAGTAGTAGAAAGATTGAGCCGAAGTTTCATGTTGCCATGCGGCGCGCGGGCCGCTCAGGAACCTCCATTGAGCATCCAGCCAACCAGCGCATCGAGATCCTGATGGATCAAATCCTTCGCACTGGCGCCGAGTTCATGGGCCTTGTCTGATTCCGAAAGAGTGGCGATCGGACACTTTAGTTCGGCCGAAACCGCGCGGCGAAAAACCTCTTCGCGCGCGCCGAACCCGGCTAGGAGCGCGCGGTCTGGGGCGCTTCCCCATGTGTCTTGGAAATAAGCGACGGCCGGAAATATTTCATCGAGCATGGACTGGGGATCAAGGGATGCGGCTTCGCCGGACATTTCGGTAGAGCGATAAACGCAGAGATTGCCGCCGCTGACGATTACGGTGGTGAGAGTTTTCCCGGACATGCGCACGAGCAGAGTGGAGCCATCATCTCCCAACAACGGTAGAGTGCCCAGCGTCGAACTGAGAACCACGCCTGCGTTCGCGCCCAAGGGCTGCAGGACATCTTCGTATTCCTTGACTATCCTCTGACGCGCGACGGCGGTGACAATCTCGAGCGCGCCCTGACGGCCGGTCTGGCGCATCCAGGAGACGGCGGTTTCGTCCACATCGAACGGAACGCTTTTCTTGAGGCGCCAGCGCAACAACTGGAGAGCTTCATCGGCACGGCGCGGCAAAGTATCGAACGGCAAAATAAAAACACGAACTACAGGATCGGGGATTAGAAGCGCGAGCGGCGAGTTGTGCGCGGGAACGCGACTCAAGACTTTGCGCAGGATGGAGCGAACGGCGTCGGGCTGTACCACGTTGGTATCCACCGGCGAAACCATGATGGCGCCAGGAGGCAGCGGTTCGATGGCGTGCGATTCCAGATGGCGGCCCGCCGCGGACCAATGCGCCGCGGCAACGTGGGTGGAGGTGATTTCCACGACGACCGAAGGATGGGGCATGGCGTTGAGCCAGCGCTCCAGCCGCCGCACGGGAGCTAGCTCAAAGAATTGACTGGCCAAGCTGGTGGAGCTAGTCAAGGAACGTCACCTTATTGATTTCGCGGAGGGTGGTGGTGCCGCCGCGGACCTTGGCGAGGCCGGAATCGCGCAGGAACGACATTCCTTCTTCTTTCGCGACGCGCTTGATTTCGGAAGTGGGGCGACGATTGATGATCATTTCGCGAATGTGGTCGGAGAGATCGAGCAGTTCAGTGATGGCGGAGCGTCCGCGATAGCCGCTGCCGGAGCATTCCAGGCAGCCGGCGCCTTCGTAGAATGGAACTTTGGACCATTCGACAGGATCGAGGCCGGATTCTTTCAGGACTTCGGGCGCGTACTGCACTTGTTTTTTGCAGTTTTCGCAGATCACGCGGACCAGGCGTTGCGCAAGGATGCAATTCAGCGCGGACACGAAATTGTAGGGTTCGACACCCATGTTGATGAAGCGGCCGATGACGTCGGTGCAATTGTTAGCGTGGACGGTGGTGAAAACCAAGTGGCCGGTGAGCGCGGAGTTGATAGCGATCTGCGCGGTTTCCTGGTCGCGGATTTCGCCGACCATGATTTTATCTGGGTCGTGACGCAGGATGGAGCGCAAGCCGCGCGCGAAGGTAAGGCCCTTCTTTTCGTTCACAGGAATCTGAGTGATGCCGCGGACCTGATATTCGACGGGATCCTCGATCGTGATGATTTTGTCTTCGTCGTTCTTGATTTCGTTAATGGCGGCGTAGAGCGTCGTAGTTTTACCGGAACCCGTGGGCCCGGTGACGAGGACCATGCCGTAGGGTTCCTGAATGTAGCGGCGGAAACGGGTTTTGTCGGGTCCATCGAAACCGACCACATCGAGCGTCAAGTTGCGGAATTTTTCGCTGAGGGTTTCTTTGTCGAGGACGCGCAAGACGGCATCTTCACCGTGGACGGAGGGCATGATGGAAACGCGGAAATCGACGAAGCGGCCTTTGTAACGCACGCGGAAGCGGCCGTCCTGCGGGACGCGGCGTTCAGCGATATCGAGCTCGCTCATGACCTTAATGCGCGAAAGGATAGTGGCGTGCCACTCCTTGGCGAGGGGTTGCATGGCGTATTGCAGGACGCCGTCAATTCGGTATTTGACGACTACTTCGGTTTGGCGCGTTTCGATGTGGATGTCACTGGCGCGGCGTTCGAGGGCCGTAAAGATTACGGTGTCAACGAGGCGGACGACGGGGCTGACGCCGGAATCGCGCGTGAGCTTATCCATCGAAATGTTTTCGTCGCTGTCGTCATCTTC
>Ga0210398_10003751_pt1 | contig 14449 bp, 8 predicted proteins | sample IncBWC4OmetaG_FD_161047 | JGI IMG/M metagenome (GOLD analysis project Ga0210398, IMG submission 161047) | Forest soil microbial communities from Barre Woods Harvard Forest LTER site, Petersham, Massachusetts, United States - Inc-BW-C-4-O | ecosystem: Environmental > Terrestrial > Soil >...
AGTTTTACACCGCCTCGGCCGGCGCTTCCTATGCCTGGAGGCAAACCACCGTTCACGCCGACGTTATTTATGGCAGCGGCATGCGCGACGGTTTTGCCGATACCGAATCTCTTTCCGCCTATTATCCGGTGAATTTCGGCATTGAATACCGCTTGAAGCGTGAGGGCCCGCGCGCCGTGACCTTCCGCCTCGATGTGACCAATCTCTTCGACCAGAGTTACGAGCTCAACGACGGCACGGGCATTGGCGAAAGCGCTCCGAAATTTGGCGCCCGCCGTGGCCTTTATGGCGGCATCACCTGCGATTTTTAAACGGCGCTTGGATTCTGCCGGGGAAAAGGGAAAGGCGCCAGGGGATCGCCGTTCCCAGAACGGCCCGCGAGATTCGCATCGCCGACCAGACGGGTCAGCTCGTTGTGATGGGGAGAAAGTGAGCAGGCTGGATCGGTGACGTCCGCCCGGCCGGTGATCAGGGCGGCCTGGCATCGGCACCCGCCAAAATCCACCTCGCGAAACTCGCAATCGCGGCAGGGGGCAGGCATCCATTCGTTTCCGCGGAAGCGGTTGAAAGCCTCTGACTCCGTCCAGATCCACTCCAAGTCACGCGTTCGGACATTGTCGAAGCGCAGATCTTTAATCTCCCCGGCGGTGGGACAGGGCAATGCCTGGCCGACTGGATTAATCGTCAGAAAACGCCGGCCCCACCCGTTCATGCAAGGTTTGGGGCGTTCGCTGTAATAGTCCGGGGTGACCAGGAGAATCTCCATCCGGCCCAAAAGCCGGGCCCTCGCCCCAGTCGCAACCTGTGCCGCATGGACGACTTGCTCCCGCGTTGGCAACAAGGCGAGACGATTCCGAAAAGCCGATCCATAATATTGGGTGTTCGCCAATTCCAAACGCCTGGCCCCGAGACTTTCTGCCAATGAAATGATTTGCTCGACCCGGCCGATGTTGCCCCGGTGCAAAACCACATTCACCGTCAAAGGAAATCCCAGCTCGCGAACCATGCGGGCCGCTTCCAGTTTCCTGGCATGGCTGGATGTGCCGGCGATGTGATTGGCCAGGTTTTCCTCATCGGATTGAAAGCTGATCTGCACGTTATCCAACCCGGCGCTTTTCAACTCCTCTGCCCGGCGAAGATTCAGGCCGATGGCGCTGGTGATAAGATTCGAATACAGGCCAGCTTCACGAGCCGCATTGACCAACTGCGGCAGATCGGGTCGCTGGAGGGGTTCCCCGCCGGAGAAACCAACATGGAGAATCCCCATCTGTCCCGCCTCGCCGAGCACGCGGCACCAATCAGCCGTTGAGAGCTCTTCGCCGGACGGGTAGCTGACCGGATTCGAGCAGTAGGGACAGTGCAGAGGGCAACGGTAAGTTAACTCGGCCAGGAGCAGATAAGGCCGAAAGCGGGATGGGGACAGGCTGGGACGCGGTTGGGCCATCCCCACCCGCTCATCCCCCGTACGTTTCACATTCACGGAATTGTGCCCGGACGAAACACCAAAGTTCTCACTGGGCGGGCAAGCCGGGGCAAGTACCATCAGGAGGTTCTGGCGGAGTTGGGCGAGGCATTCGCAGACGTCCGTGCGCAATGTCCCGAAGTCGATATCATAGTCGCCAGCCAGTGAATGGATAATGGCTGCCACGGTCCGACTGCCGTCGCAAAGGCGCACGATGTCAGCTGTGGTGGAATCCAGGGGAAGCACGCCTTCAGGATAAAGCAGGAGCGGCTCAGCCGTTATGGGATCGCTGTGTAAACGAACCCCAGGAGCCAAAGCAGGACAGGCCTCATCGGAAACCGGGTCTTTCGCCCGATTGGCGGACGGTTTCATTCCGGACAAACCCCGCCCTTCCCCGGATTGATGGAGTAAAGGTGCATGCAATCAAGCATGGCCCAGAGTAATTCGCACTTGAAACGAAGGGCGCCAAGTGCGGCGTCCTGCATCTCGCGGGTGCGACATTGGTCGATCGTAAGCTCCAGCGCTTCGCGAGAGTCGCGTGGAGCCTGAACGATCCGGTTCTTAAAGTATTCCAATCCGCTTTGATCGACCCAGGGATAGAAGCGCTCAAAGGCTTTCAATCGTTCGGCCATGAGACTGGGGGCGAACAGTTCGGTCAGCGAGGATGCCACCGCGATCGGCCAAGGCTGTACCCGTACAAAATTCACATAGGCATCAACGGCGAATCGCACCCCGGGCAGCACATACTGCCCCGAAAGCATCTTTTTGCGCGATACACCGCACGCCTGGCCCAGGCGCAGCCATGCACCGATGCCACCCTCGTCATTTTTTTGGCCATCATGATCCACAATCCGGTGCAGCCAAAGGCGGCGGACTTCCCGCAGCGGGCAATTTGACAATATAAAAGCGTCCTTGATCGGAATATGCTCTTGATAATAGAAACGGTTGGCGGCCCAGAATCGGATGGCGTCGCGGCTGAGCTGTCCAGAGTTCATCAGGACATGAAAGGGGTGTTTGTCGTGATAAGCGGCCGAGCCCATTTCTTGAAGGCCGGCGATGAATGCTTTTCGACTCAAAGGGGTGCGTCTCATAGCGTCTAAAAATGGGCTCCTGGCTCCCCGCTGCAAGCACAACAAGGCTGGGGATTACTAACGAGGCAACGCCTGGCTCAAACTCCTGCGAAGGCGTTCTTTTTGCTCGGGCGAAAGGATATGCGCGATCCATTCACATCGTGGATATAACAACGTTTGCCTCGTCGTTTTTAGACATGAATTTGGCCGGGCGAGCCCTGTGACCCGCCCGGCCAAAAATCCAATTACGAAGATCGATGGTTGGCGCTCAACTATCCTGCTATCACTTCGGCGTGAGGGCGATCCACTCGGGCGCCATCGTGTAGCCGGTCGCAGCAGCATTCTTACCCGATACGGTAAACGTGAAGTTGCGGGTGGTTCCGGGTGCCCCGGCGGTAAATGTGCCCAAGTCTTGGGTCTGGTCCCAATTGGCAGTGGGCTGATACTCATCCAAGGTCGCCAGCTGCGGTTGCGCATTGCCATTGACGCTCAGCGTGCATTGACCACGCGTGGGATCCGATCGGTAACCAATCGTGACATCGTAGCTGGTGCCCTGGACAATGCCAGTCACGGTAAACTGCAAAAATTGTCCCACGGCTGTGGAATACAGCTTGCAGGCGACTTCCCCATTGGGGCCACCGGTAATCGGACTGTAAGTGAGCCCGGCCGTGTTGCTCTCCGCAAGGGTCGAACACTGCTCGGTCATGGTCCCGCCACCGGTGATAGGACCGTAAATGCACAGCCCACCCGTGCCGGTACTTGCCGTGCCCCAGTCGCTAATGTAGACCAAGCCATTCGCGATGACCGGATAACTGTATTTCGCCACGTTACCCATCGAGTCCCGACTTGGGTTATCGTTGCTGCTATAGAGCTGGGTCGCCAGATTATTGGCGTCAAACGCGAGTAAAACGCCGGGTGCAGCGGTGTCTCCGTCGCCAGTAAGAGTTCCGTAAGTCCACATAATTCCGTTGGTCGTGCCGTTGGCTGAGATCGAAATGCCGCCGCTAAGGGTCAAAACCGTCGGGGTCATGGAGGAGGCCGTCGTATTAAACGTGCTACCCGTAAACTGGTAGCACCGTCCGTGATCGTTATCACCCCAGATATAGATCGCCGGGCCGGTCGAGTTGGAAAAGTAGGCCGGGGAGCCACGAATATAGCCGTTATCACCCGAAGGGGGAAAGGTGGCCTGAAACACCTGGATCGCGTTCGCATCGTTGGCGCTGAGTCCCCCGAGAGCAGCGGGATTCAGGACATAGATTTTTCCGCTTTTCCCGCCTCCGACGATGTCGCCTGTCCCAGGCATGACCATGCAGCCCCCGCATCCCAGATCTTTATCACCACTGTTGAGGTTCGCATAATCATTCGCCGTAAAATAGCTCTCCAAGCCGAGGGTCGGGCTCAACTTCATAAAACTCATGCCGAAATTATTGACCCCATCCCAAGTCCCGTTCCCGGTGATAAAATAAATATTTTGACTGCTGTCGGCCGCCGGGCCCTGGCCCGACTGCCAGATCGAGTCCAAGTAGGCGCTCCCCCCCGGAACCGAGAGGTCGAACTCGCCGGTCTTGGCCAGAGTGCCGGCGTCAAATGCGAAGATGCGCCCGTTGGACGGGGTGGAATCGCAATGCGAGCCGAAGCAGACGTAAACATTGCTGCTGGCCTTGAGCAACGCGGGCCTTTGGTTTTGGTTGCCCGGGACAAAGTTGGTCCCCGTAATAAGCACCGGGCTTCCGGCATCCTCATTTCCCGTGGCCAAATCGAGTTTGTGGAGCCGGAAATTAAGCACGCCAGCCCCGTCGCCATACGCACCTTTGGTAATCGCAACGACGTAGATGCACGAAAAACCCGTGCTGATCACCGGCGTCGAGATGATTCCCCATTTTCCCGGTTCATCGGTACAGTCCCCCGACGTACCATCGCCATTTGTCGCCGCGGTGCCGAAGTTGACATGCCACAATTGGGCGCCCGTGGTGGAGTCCAATGCGTAGACGGAATTGTTGACCGTCTCCATATACACCACGTTATGCACCACGCCACCAATGGTCACGCCATTGATAACAAGGGGGCTGGCATAACACTGGTCATCGAGAGCGATTTTGTGAATCAGCCCAAAATGGCTATCGTTCACGTTGCCGGGCGTCAGAACCGTTTCTGACAGATTTTGCCCGGTGCGGGCCTGATCGTTGTGCTGGGTGAAGACAACATTAACCTGGGCTAACGTCGGCAGGGCGCCAGCCAGCATTAAGGCCAGCATCAAGGGTAGTTTTTTCATAAATCAACCGGGGTTAAGGGACAAATGAGAGTAGCGGCCCTACTCTAATTAATAAATGCAGTTAAATTGCAGAGCCAAACAAATTGGTCATCAGTCGGGTATCAGCAAGGGCCAATAGTTAGGAAAAACGCGCACGAAATTATCAAAAACAGCCATTTCATCGGTGCGTGAACCCCCTGCAGTTTTTCGAGGATTTGTTACTTGCCATGTCAATAATAATGGGCTTCTCCATCAATCCTATGCCAAGACTGCTGAAGCCATTGACCTTGATTTGGATTATGGCCACGATGGTAATCGGCTTGTCGCGTGCACAACCGCCAGCCTCAACCGCAGCCCTTGATTTCCCCGCAGGGAAGAATCACACGATCACCCTGCCAAACACGGTAGCCCTGGATTTAGTCTGGATAGCCCCCGGCACCTTCACGATGGGAGCGCCAAGCTTGGAAGACGGCAGCCACGAATGGGAGCGACCGCAAACGGTGGTGACGATCAGCAAGGGTTTTTGGCTGGGGAAAACCCCGGTTACCCAAGGACAATATCAGGCAGTCATGGGCAATAATCCAAGTCGCTACGTCAAGGCCGGGCTGGACGCACCGGTGGAGATGGTGTCATGGCACGATGCGATGAAGTTTTGCGACGGGCTTACAAAGCAGGAGCAGGCCGCTGGGCGCCTGCCGCAAGGTTATGCTTACACGCTGCCCACGGAAGCACAGTGGGAATATGCATGCCGGGCGGGAACGACTGGAGCGCGCTATGGCAACTTGGATGACATCGCGTGGTATGCCGGCAACAGCGGGAACTCAACGCATCCAGTCGGCCAGAAGAAGCCCAATGCCTTTGGGCTGTATGATATGATCGGCAACGTGTCGCAATGGTGTTCGGATTGGTATTCCGAAAAACTCCCCGGCGGAAACGTGACTGATCCAGTCGGGCCAGGCTCGGCCTCCTACCGCGTCCTTCGCGGCGGCTGTTGGGGCGATACGCCGGAAATTTGTCGCTCCGCGTGTCGCCTCGCGAACCACCCTGCCCTCCACGCCAGCCTCTTTGGCTTCCGCCTTGCCCTGGCGCCGTCGCGCTAGCAGGCTGTCGGACTTCGTCCTCCAGCCTGCTCAAGGAAAATGGCTGCGCCATTTTCCGGGAGTGGAAAAAGCGTGATAACGAGGAAGCCGGGCGATCTTTACCGGTGGACCGGATCGTACGGTCTCAAGACATTGCGGATGGATTCTTTTTGCTCGGGTGAAAGGTCCTGCGATTCAACATTTGTATAGTATATGGCGTTCTGCGGATCAATGATCCCCACCGTCATCAGGACATGCGTGATCGTTTCAGCTCTCAGCTCATGGTCTGAAATCACTTCCCCCCAACGCAGCGAGAGATCGAGGTTTTTTTTAAGAAAGCCATTGTTCAGGAGAACGTCGGCGATAAGGTGATCGGCGGCTGGATCGGTCTCGTGATTAGCGAGCCAATTGCTCGCAGCGTCCAAATCGAGATCGGTCCAGCGTTGAAAAGCCAGCTTGGCCGCGGCAATCCGTTCATCGCCGCTCATGGCCCACGCAGCGTTCATGAGCTGTTCGGGGGGGACATTTTCCTGGATCGCCTGCCCTGATCGGGCCAATCCATCATTTGGGATGGATCCGGGCGGACTTTCCGGCCCGGAAACCGGCCTTAAAGCCTGGGCGGCCTGGGAGGTTGGCCAAGCGCGGAAGTATTTTAGCCCAAACACCAAAAGGCTCGCAACGACCACGAACAGGGCGAAAGAAAGCATTTTACGATTCATTTCTGTGCAATTTTGCTCGAGATGATCGCCGCAATTCCCGTTCCCGAAGCCAGAAAAAAATCACCGGGGTGACGAAGAGGATATGAACCAGGCTGCTTACCATACCACCGATCACCGGCGCCGCAAGTGGCTGCATGATTTCAACTCCAGTCCGATCACTCCAAAATATCGGCAAGAGTCCACCCACCGTGGTCGCGACCGTCATCACTTTTGGACGGAGCCGAAGTCGCGCACCCTCCTTGACTGCAGCCAGGAGATCATCGCGGTCAAAGGCATTCCCTCGCGCCGCGCGGCGGCGCGTGACCGCTTCATCGAGATAGATGACCATTAAAATACCTGTTTGGATCGCAGTGCCAAACAACGCGATGAATCCGACCCAGACGGCGACGCTAAATTTCAGCCCCAAGAGATAGGGGAAGAGAATTCCGCCCGTTAGCGCGAAAGGAATGGCGAGAATCACATGGGCAGCCTCGGCGACCGAGCGAAAGGTAAGCGTAAGAACGCCGAAAATGATGAGCAACACCGCGGGAATGATGAGCATGAGGGTGCGATTGGCGTGAATCTCATCTTCGTACTGCCCGCTAAACTCCAGCGTCATACCGGGAGGGAATTTTACCTCACGCTGAACGCGGGTTCGCAACTCCGACATAAAACCACCGAGGTCGCGTCCATCCACATTTGTTTGGACGAATGACATGAGGCGCCCGTTCTCGCTGCCAATCTCGCTCGGCCCGAGGGTTCGTTTTATCGTGGCGACCTGGCCCAACGTAATTCGGCGGCCATCCGGAGTGGCAATCAGGAGGCCGGCCCACCGTTCAATGTCGCGCCGGTCCTCCTGGGAAAGGCGGAGTTGAATCGGCCATCTTTCCCGGCCGTGGAGCGTGGACGCAGCCACGGTTCCACCCAAGCCGACCTCCACCAAACTCGCGACATCGGAGGCGTGCAATCCGAACTGAGCCATGGCGTCCCTGCGGAGCTCAATTTCCAGGTACGGGGTTGCTTGAGTCCTCGACGGAGCCACGCCCATGGCACCGGGAATGCCTGAAACTACCCGAGCCACTTCCAAGGCCTTGTCCTGGAGCGCGGCAAGGTCATCGCCAAAGAGTTTCACCCCGATCGAAGCGCGAATTCCCGTGCTCAACATCAACACGCGGGCCTCAATTGGCATCAGGAATCCCGGGACATATCCGGGCACCTGCTGCAGCTCGTTGGTCAGATCCGCTACGATCTGCGGCTTGGTCACTCCTTTCCGCCAGAGGCCGCGCGGCTTGAGCTGGATGGTGGTTTCGATCATTTCCACCGGGGCCGGGTCGGTCGCGGTATCGGCCCGCCCGACTTTACCCGCCACCGAGGCCACTTCGGGATACGCTCGAATCACCTGGTCTTGCCAGGCGACAATGCGTTTGGCCTCGGTCAACGAAGTGCCGGGAACAAGCGTGGGCATCAGCAGCAAGCTGCCCTCCTCGAGCGCGGGCATAAATTCCGAGCCCATGCCATCCGCCAACCCCAAAGCGCCGGTTAAGAGTAATCCGGCCATGGCGAGAACAGCAAACGGATAACGCAAGGCCCAGCCCAGGAGGGGCTCGTAAATGCCCAACAATATGCGCATGAGGGGATGTTCGCTTTCCGATCGAAACGGACCGCGAACCAGGAACGTGCAGAGAACGGGAACAACGGTGATGGCCAGCAGCGTGGCCCCGATGAGGGCAAACGTCTTGGTATAAGCCAAGGGATGGAAAAGTTTTCCTTCCTGACCGCTCAGGGCAAACACCGGAATGAAAGCCAAAACGATGATGATCATCGAAAAAACGGTGGGCCGACTGACTTGTCGCGCGGCCTGGAGCGTGCACTCCAGCGTCTCGCCGGGCGAGAGGCGGCCCTGTTTTCTCGCTTCCGCCTGCTGGCAGTGGCGAATCACGTTTTCCGCCAGCACGATTCCCGCGTCCACCACGACGCCAATCGAAATCGCCAGGCCCATCAGGGACATAAGATCGGATGGAATTGCCCGTTCCTTCATCAGTATAAACGCGATCAGGATCGAGGCCGGCAAGGGGACCGTGACGATCAGAATGCTGCGGAAATGCGAGAGGAACAGGATGTGCACGAGCGTCACCAGGATGATTTCCTCCCAAAGCGTGGTCTTTAAGGTGGCGATCGAACGGTCGATCAGGTCGCTCCGATCATAGAACGGTTGGAGGGTGAGGCCGGCCGGCAGCGTGGAAGATAATTCGGCTATCTTGGCTTTGACGTCGGCAATCACCTGGCGAGCGTTTTCTCCGGAGCGCATCACCACGATTCCACCCACGACTTCATGACCATCGACATCGAGCATCCCGCGGCGATAAGACCCTCCGATTCTAATTTCAGCGATGTCGCCGAGGAGAACCCTCGGGGTGGTCACGGTATGGATTTCCATTTGGCCATTTGAATCTTTCTCCTGTTCCACCGGAATGCGGGCGATATCATCGATGTCGCGAATCAATCCCACGCCGCGGACGACAAACTCCCGTCCGTTTTCGTCGATCGTCTTTCCCCCGACATTGAGACTGCTTTGGCTGAGGGCGGACATGACCTGATCCAGGTTAACATGCCGGTCGGCCATTTTTAGCGATGAAACCTCCACCTCATACTGGCGGATAAAGCCGCCGATCGAGGCAACCTCGGCCACGCCTGGGACCGCGCTAAGCGGATAGCGCAAAGCATAGTCCTGGATGGATCGCAGCTGTCCGAGGTCATAACCACCATTCGGAGCGCGGGTCGGATCGACCTTCAGGTAATATTCGTAAATCCACCCCAGCCCGGTGGCATCGGGTCCCAATTGCGGGATTACACCCGCCGGCAGCGTGGCACCCAAACTGTTCAGCCGTTCCAGCACGCGGTCACGTATAAAATAACGGTCGAGTTTGTCCTGAAAGACCACCGTGATCAGGGAAAAACCGAACATCGAACTCGCCCGGATGGTTCGGACTCCGGCCATGCCTTGAAGATGGACGGAAAGCGGATAAGTAATTTGATCCTCGACTTCCTGGGGGCTGCGACCCGGCCAATCCGCATAAACAATAACTTGGTTTTCGCTAAGATCCGGAAGGGCATCGATCGATGCAGAATGCAGGGCGTAAACCCCGTACCCGCACACGAGCAACAGGGCCGTCAGGACAATCAGCCGGTGATGCACGGACCAATGGATCAGTCCGTCGATCCAGCCGATGCCGCGACTGGGTTCAGGAGCGCTATTCATTGTCCATTTCCGCCTCGTCGTCCAGGAGCAGGGCTGCCGTCGTCACCACCTTATCCCCGTCCGCCAGACCCGAAATAATTTCCACCTCGTCGTCGCCGGAAAGCCCGAGCGTAACCCGGCGGCGGAGATACTTGCCGTTGCCTTCGTCGAGATAGGCGACCGCGACAGTTCCGGTATTCAAAATGGCGGAGCGAGGCACCGCCAAAACCTCTTCCGAGTGCATTTCAATTTTGCCCAGTGCGGATAAATTCTCAAACAAAGTTCCGTCACTGTTCAGCAATTTCGCCCGGGCGTGTGCGGTCTGGGCCATGAGATCGACCGCGGGATCGATGGAGCTGACGGTGGAATTGTAGCATTTTCCGGCATGGGCAGGCAGGGTGACCTCCACCGGTTGTCCCACTTTCAGCCAGTCCATATCCTGTTCGCGAACTTCAAAGACGAACCAGAGGGCGCGAAGATCGAGGAGGGAGAAGAGCGGGGCTCCCGCTTCGACCGATTGTCCCACGCTCACCCGCATATCGGTCAAGGTGCTGAAAAACGGAGCAACAATGGTGGTGGCTGGATCGAGTTCCGTGGCTTGCGACAACTGATCGATCTGCGCGTCGCTTAATCCTAATTGGGCAAGTCTTCGCCGGGCACGCACGAGTGCCTCCCGGTTGGCTTCCATGGTCGCAGCGTGACTGAGGGTCCAAAAGTCGCGGCGCGCGCCCAGCAGTTCGGGACTCGTAATATCCAACAGCGGATCGCCCGCTTTAACATGCTGGCCGATAGTGGGCACATAGATCCGGCTGACTACTCCAGAGGCGGGCGCGGTGAAAGCCGGCGAAGGATGCCAGCCAAAATCATTTTGCAGCGTACCCGCCACCATTAGCATGCGCGTCAGTCTCGTCCGGTGCACGAGGCTCGTCTGGACCCCCATGGCGGTGATGCTCGAGGACGGCAAGGTCACCAGTTGGGACTCGTCCTTATTTTCTGGAATCAACACCATTTGCATCCCGCAGATGGAGCAATGATCCGGCCTCGAGGAGGTTATCCATGGATGCATCGGGCAACGGTACAGTCCTGGCGCCACCGAAAGCGGAGTTTCCACCGGCGGCCGATGCGCTTTGAGATACCAGCCGAAACCGGTTCCAATGCCGAACCCACCCGCGAGCGCGATTAGCGGAAGAAGCTTCGAACTGACATAGCCCGTCTCAATCGAACCGTTTCTCCCGACTAGCCGTCGCAAAGAAGTGAAACTCGCGCGCAACCCATCCATAGCGCGCCGAAATCGGACAAGGTGCCTCTGAAAAAATGGGGTATCCGACATTCTATCAACACATGTAAGCCGGGTAGTAGTGCTTGGCGGCAATCAGGCGTCCGCCGTCAAGAAGCACTGGGAGGTATAAAGGGTTAATACAGCTACCAGAAGATTGACTTGCGTCAACACCGAATCGGGCGCGACGCGGCTCCGATGGCATCGAAGAATGACAAGCGTAGCGTCAGCTTGCGTGGAGCACATTATTCACTCTCATAGCTGGAACTCGTCGCCATCCACGCCAACCCTTATGCCCGCGGCTTCAACCGCCGCATGCTCGGGTGAATCAGGAGCCAGGATCGGGTTGGTGTTGTTGATATGAATATATATTTTCATCCGGGCGGTCAGTTTTCCCAATAGATCCAGGCTGCAATCCCGGATGGTAACATGGCCCATCCCGCTTGCCTTGGGCGCGTTGGACTTTACCTCGGACAACTCATCATCAGACCAAAAAGTGCCGTCAAAGAGCACGGCATCCGATTCCGCGAGGGCCTTGAGCAAGGCGTCGTTGACCCCGCCCACATCAGGCGCGACAAGCAACCGTCCTCCGCTTTGTTGATCCATGAATTGGTAGGCGACACTGTGCGCGCCGGGATGAGGCCCACCTCCGGCGAAAGCAGGCGCACCGCCGGGAAGCTCAATGGCACGATACATCAGTGTCGAACTGCCGATGAGGGGCGCAAATCCAAGCGTGGGCGGCTCGTGCCAGGTTGTGCCACAGAAAGCACCAAGGATCGCCGTTACTCCAAGAAAACCGTTGGTTATGGCCCTTGTCGCGTGGGTGGCATGGATGGACAAAGACCCTCCCTCGCGCAGGGTAAATAAGCCCAGCACATGATCCAGGTCAGCATTCGTCAACAGAACCCCTGAAATCGGACTATTGCGCAGGGCGCCGGAGTTGGGCTGGAGCGCGGGGTGCGCCTCAATCTGCAACGCCAGGTCCGGGGCGGCGTTGATTAAAAACCATCTGCCGTTGTCGTCGCAAATCGCGACCGACGACTGAGTCCGCCGGCGGATTCGACCAGCCCTGGCTGCCGTGCAGTTCGCACAACTGCAATTCCACTGGGGCAATCCTCCCCCGGCTGACGTTCCTAGAAGAAGAATACGAATAATATATCCCTTGGTCGACTGTCGCTATAATAAACATCTGTCCCGTCGTTTTTGGACATTAATTTGGCCGGACGAGCCCCGCGGCCCGCCCGGCCAAAAGTCCAATGACAAAGAGCGATGAAGAGCTCTCAACTATCCTGCTCCACACCCGAGTAAGCGGTGCATTCACAGGCGAGCGAAAGAGCTTTCAGCTCCGGTTTCTTCCATTCCTTTTTAGGTTCAGTCTGTTTCATATATTTGTTGTTTAGTTTTTCCTGACTCTGTTCAAAACCATTTAAAAACCCGAGGCGATCCGCCGCTCCCGAGGAAACCTGTCAGCAGGCCTCACCGGTTTGCTTTTTGATCGCCCCGGTGCTTATCAATTCGGCGTGAGGGTGATCCATTCGGGCGCCATCGTATAGCCGGTCGCAGCAGCATTCTTACCCGATACGGTAAACGTAAAGGTGCGGGTGGTTCCGGCTGCCCCGGCGGTAAATGTGCCCAAGTCAGCGGTCTGGTTCCAGTTGGAAGTGGCCTGATACTCATCCAAGGTCGCCATTTGCGGTTGCGCATTGCCATTGACGGTCAGCTGGCATTGACCACGCGAGGGATCAGATCTGTATCCAATCGTGACATCGTAGCTGGTGCCCTGGACGATGCCCGTTACGGTAAACTGGACATATTGCCCCACGGCGGTGGAGGACAGCGTGCAGGCGATCGCGCCATTGGGGCCACCGGTAACCTGGGAGTAACTGACCCCGGCCGTGTTGCTCTCCGCCAGGGTTGAACATTGCTCGGTCATGCCCGCGAAACTCATGTAGTTGATGTTCCATACGCCGCCGCCGGTGTCCTGGTTCAGGGTCAGGGTTTGCTGGCCCGCAGGCAGGGTCACGTTGGCCGTCACCGTGGTCCAGGTTTGATAGCCACCGGTGGCGGGAACATTGATGTTACCGCTCAGGTTTGTACCTGAAGAATTCGCCAGATGGAAGGCATCCGTCACCGCGTTCGGAGCGGCGACGCGGAAGCTGACGGTGTAAGTGCCGGCCGTGGCCACATTGACCGTATATTTAAACCACTGGCCGGGGCTTTCCCATCCCACGTCAACGCCGCCGCCCGTGTCTGAACAAGCTTCCAGGTCAACACCGTCGGAACGATAACCGTTATCCGTGCCATTGACCGAGGTGACATTGTAGGCGACTCCCTGGCCGCCCGTGTCATAGTTTTCGGCCTGGACCATGCCGGGAATCGGGGCCGGGGTGCCGCCGTACGGACCCTCGCCACCGCCGCCGCTGCTGATCGTGTAGGTGGCCGAGGCAACGCCGCTGGTGGTGTCACCGCTCTTGGCCGCAATGGCTTCGATCGTGGTGGTGCTGCTGACCGAGATCGCGCCGCTATAAACGGTCGAAGAGGTGGTCGGCGTGCTGCCGTTGGTGGTGTAGTAGATGGTGGCGCCGCTGGTGGAGTCGCTGAGCGACACACTCTGGGTGCTGGTGTACGTGCCGCCGGCCGGGCTGAAGGTCGGCGTGGCCACGGTGGTGCCGCCGCCACCGCCGCTTGAAAGGTTGGCTCCAACAATCGCCACAAATCTGTTGGCCGGAAGGACCAGGCTGCTTACCGTCTTGGCGCTGTTGAGGGCAAAGCTATATCCATAGAGATAGATGGATCTAGTGTCCGTGCCTCCAGTGTAAGTGTCTCTATAAGGCATCGTAAGGACCGTTGACTCACCGGGGTAATTTGCTGACTGGATCCCCCAGTCGCTGAAACTCTGGGTAAAGACGGAACTTGTGCCATCCGTATATTTCACCGTGACGGTTTGGTTGGCTTGACCGCCCCCCATCCCGGAACCCAGCAGCGAAAGGGTCGAAAATTGACCCGCAGGCAGGGTGATAGTCTCATTCGACGCGCCATTGTTCGCATTGGCGGGAAGCAGGCTAAACGACAAGCCGTTCCACGTGACCGATGAACCCAGCAAGGTGGCGGAATAGGCATCGCCTTCTCCGTCAAATCCGTTGGTGTTGGCGAACGTCGTACCGTCCGTGACCATGGCTTCGATGTTAGCAGCCGATGCGGTTAGCGCGTTCGTGCCGCCGCCGGAAAGGCCGGCTGCAACAATCGCCACAAATCTGTTGGCCGGAAGGATCAGGCTGCTTACCGTCTTGGCGCTGTTGAGGGCAAAGCTATATCCATAGAGATAGATGGATCTAGTGTCCGTGCCTCCAGTGTAAGTGTCTCTATAAGGCATCG
>Ga0210398_10003752_pt1 | contig 14448 bp, 8 predicted proteins | sample IncBWC4OmetaG_FD_161047 | JGI IMG/M metagenome (GOLD analysis project Ga0210398, IMG submission 161047) | Forest soil microbial communities from Barre Woods Harvard Forest LTER site, Petersham, Massachusetts, United States - Inc-BW-C-4-O | ecosystem: Environmental > Terrestrial > Soil >...
AGCTGAACGACAGCCTCATCGCGATGGGTCAGCATCCGATTTTTGCGACCGACACCCAGGCCTTGCTGGAAAAAATCGGCTTCCACCTCGACGAGGAGCACGAGGAACTCTACCGCCAGCTCCGCCTGCTCAACCTGCCCGGGCAGGAAATCTCGGATCGCATCAACGCCGAGCTCGACCTGGCCCGCGTGCTGACCAAGGCCTCGAAGAAATGGGATGGCGGCTACGCGCTGGCCGGCATGATCGGCAGCGGCGACGCTTTCGTCGCGCGCGACCCTTCCGGCATCCGGCCGTGCTGGTTCTTCCAAAACGACGAGGTCGTCGCCTTCGCCTCCGAGCGCGCGCCGCTCATGACCGTGTTCGACCTCGCTGCCGAGCAGGTGAATGAAGTCGAGCCGGGCCACGTGGTTGTGGTGAAAAGGAATGGCGCAGTCGCGAGCACGCGCTTTGCCGGGCCGCTGCCGCGCGCTTCGTGCTCGTTCGAGCGCATTTATTTTTCGCGGGGCAACGACGTTGACATCTACCGCGAGCGCAAGGCCCTCGGCGCGAATCTCGCCGATCAGGTGCTCAACTCCGTCGGCCACGACTGGGAGAACACCGTGTTCAGTTTCATCCCCAACACTGCCGAGGTCGCCTACTACGGCCTCATGTCCGCGCTGCGCGTGCGCCGCCGCGACGAGGTGAAGGCCGCCATCATCGCCGCGTCGCGCGAGGGCCGCCTCAACGAGGCGCTGATCGACGAGCTCGTCCTGCGCAACTGGCCGCGCGGCGAGAAAGTCGTCGGCAAGGACATCAAGATCCGCACGTTCATCGGCCAGGAAAATTTCCGCAACCAGCTCGCGAGCCACGCCTACGATATCACCTACGGCTCGGTGAAACCGACCGACAACCTCGTGTGCGTGGACGATTCCATCGTGCGCGGCACCACCTTGCGCCGCTCCATCCTGCGCATCCTCTCGCGGCTCAACCCGAAGAAAATTGTCATCGTCTCCACCGCGCCGCAAATCCGCTACCCCGATTGCTACGGCATCGACATGTCGGAGCTCGGCAAATTCATCGTTTTCGAGGCCGCCATCACCCTGCTCAAGGAGCGCGGACGGATGGAGGTGATCGAGGAAGTTTACCGCCTCTGCCGGGCCGAGCTAGACAAACCCGGCGCCAAACCGGTGAACCATGTGTGCAAGCTCTACGAGTCGTTCACGGCCGATGAGATCTCGGCAAAGATCGCCCAGTTCGTGCGCCCGAAAGGCATCGAATGGCAGGGGCCGATCGAGGTTATTTACCAGACGATCGACAATCTCCACGCCGCCGTGCCGAACCATACCGGCGACTGGTACTTCACCGGCAAATATCCCACGCCCGGCGGCTATCGCGTGGCGAACCAGGCTTACGTGAATTATTTCGAGAAAAGCGAAGGCCGGAGCTACTAGCAGCGTGTCGGACTTCGTCCTCCACGCTGCTTAGCCAAAATGGCTTAACCATTTTGGAACCGATTGGCGCGGTGTTTTTGCTGATATTCTGGGGGATGGCCAAAAAATCCAATCCCGCAGCGCTGCCAAAGATTCTCACCATACGCCGGCAAAGAGTCGTGCTCGATTCGGACTTGGCGATACTTTACGACGTGCCGACATTCAGGCTCAATGAAGCGGTTAAGCGCAACGTGGATCGCTTCCCTTTGGATTTTCGCTTTCAGCTTACCCGCGAAGAGGTTGCAAACTTGATATCGCAAAATGCGATATCAAGTTTCGCCCATGGCGGCCGTCGTCAAATGCCTTGGGTACTTACGGAACACGGTGCGCTCATGGCGGCGAATATCCTGCGGAGCGGGAAGGCGGTGCAGATGAGCATCTACCTTGTCCGGGCTTTCGTCCGTATGCGTGATGAAATTCTAGCTAATGTCGCGATCCTCAAGCGCCTCGCCGAGATCGATCGCCGGCTGCTCGAACACGATGTCGTGTTGCGAGAAGTGATCGAACGCCTCCAGCCATTGATGCGTGCGCCGGCTGAAGATAAAGAGCCGAAACGAAAAATTGGCTTCCACCAAGGCAATCGATAATCCCTAGTGATAATTCCATGTCGCTCAGCTACGAATCCTCCGGCGTGCGTTACGACCAGCTCGACGCGTTCAAGCGCGCCTGCCAGCGCGCCGCCCGCGCGACGACGCCGCTGCTGGCGGCGCATGGCTACCACGAGCCGGCGAGCGTGCGCGGCGAGAGCTCCTACCTCATCGAGGCCGACGATCATTTTATCGCGCACGTCGAGGAAGGCCTCGGAACGAAAAACCTCGTGGCCGATGCAGTCCAGGCCGCGACGGGCCGCAGTTTTTATCGCGAGATCGGCATCGATACCGTGGCGACCATCGTGAACGACCTCGTGACGTGCGGCGCGCTGCCGATTTCGGTGGCGATGCACGCCGCCGTGGGCGACTCGGCTTGGTTCGCCGACGAGCAACGCGCGAATAGCCTGGTCGAAGGGTTCGCCGAAGGTTGCCGGCTCGCCGGCGCGGTGTGGGGCGGTGGAGAAACGCCGGCGCTGCGCGGCCTCGTGGTGCCATCGGCCATTGTGCTCGCCGGCTCGGCGCTCGGGAAAATTTCGCCGAAAAACCTGCGTATCACCGGCGACGTGCACGAAGGCGACGCGATCATCTTTCTTGCCTCGAGCGGTGTGCAAACCAACGGCCTCAGCCTTTGCCGGCTCATCGCGGAAAAAGTCCCGCAAGGTTACCAATCGCGCATTGGCGATGGCCGCACCTATGGCGAGGCGCTGCTCGCGCCGTCGGTGATCTACGCGGCGTTTGTGCGCGAATGCCAGCGTCGCAGCCTCAAGCTTAATTACGTGGCACACGTCACCGGCCACGGCTGGCGCAAGCTCATGCGGCTGGAGGAACCGTTTGTTTACGAAATCACCAATGTCCGCCCACCGGGTGCGCTGTTTGATTTCATGATGCGCTCCGGCCCGATCGACCGGCGCGAAGCCTATGCGACCTTCAACATGGGCGTGGGCTTTGCGGCTTGGGTCGCAGTCAAGGATGTCGAAGCGACGCTCGCCGCCGCGAAAGCGGGCGGCTACGACGCGTGGCTGGCCGGCCGCGTGAAAAAAGAAGGCAGCCGCAAAGCCGTGGTCGTGCCGTCGCTCGATTTGGTTTTCGAAGGGGATACGCTGCAGGTGAGGTGAGGCGGGTGAAATGACGAATGGCGAATTCCAAATGACGAGTGAGCCGTGATCGGGTCCGTTGTCTCTCGCAGAGAAACAAATACGCCGAGCGACGGGTAATTTAAGCAGGAAGCCCGGAAACCAAGAATTATGCGCGGGTCATTCGGAACTCGTCATTCTGGCTTCGTCATTCAATATTCACGCATGGAAAAACGTCGCTTCACCGAACTCGGCCTCTCGCCGGAGCTGCTCAAGGCCGTCGATAAGATGGGCTTTGAGGAAGCCGCGCCAATCCAGGCCGCGGTAATTCCCGCCATTCTCGCCGGGCGCGATGTGGTCGGGCAGTCGTCCACCGGCTCGGGCAAGACCGCCGCCTTTGCCATTCCGGCGATCGAGAAGGTCGATCCGCAGTTGCGCGCCGTGCAGGTGCTGATCCTTTGTCCAACGCGCGAACTCGCGGTGCAGGTGGCGGAGGAGGCGGCGAAGCTTTCGCTTTTCAAGCGAGGCGTGCAGGCCGTGCCAATTTATGGCGGGCAAAGCTACGAGCGGCAATTTCGCGCGCTCGCCGCGGGCGCGCAGGTCGTCATCGGCACGCCCGGCCGCGTGATGGACCACATGGAGCGCGGCACCTTGAAGCTCAACGCGCTCAAGTTCGTCGTGCTCGACGAGGCCGACCGGATGCTCGACATGGGTTTTCGCGAGGACATCGAGCACATCCTCAAGGCGGTGCCGAAGGAGCGCCAGCTGCTGTTTTTTTCCGCGACCATGCCGCATGCGATCCAGGAGATCATCCGCCGCTATGCGCGCGACCCGGCGTGGATCAACATCGAGGCGATCGCGCAAAACGCCCCGCAGGTCGACCAGGTTTACTTCGAGGTGGACCGCCGCTCGAAGATCGAGGCGCTCACGCGGATCATCGACGTGAACGATTTTCGCTACGGCCTCATTTTTTGCAGCACGAAGATCATGGTCGACGAGCTCGAGGAGCACCTGCACGCGCGCGGCTATGCGGTGGACCGGCTGCACGGCGACATCACCCAGGCGCAGCGCAACCGCGTGCTGGAAAAATTCCGCAACCGCGGCTTCGAGTTTCTCGTGGCGACCGACGTGGCGGCGCGCGGGCTTGACATCGACGACCTCGAGGTTGTTTTCAACTACGACCTGCCGAACGACGCCGAGGACTACACCCACCGCATCGGCCGCACGGGCCGCGCGGGCAAAACGGGAAAAGCCTTCACCTTCGTTTCCGGCCGCGAGCTCTACAAACTTCAGGGCATGGTGCGGTTCGCGAAGCTTAAGATCCGGCGCGAAACCATTCCGTCGCTCGACCAGGTCGAGGAGGCGCGCACCAATGTGTTTTTTGAAAAGATCCGGGCGACGCTCGAGGAGGAAAAATTCCAGTCGCATGACCGGATGATCGACCGGCTGCTCGACCAAGGGTACGCCAGCACGGACATCTGCTCGGCGCTGATCCATTTGCTGCAGGGACAGACGTCGACTAAGGCCGAAAAGAAAAAACCTGCCGCTCCGGCCATGGCGCCGGCGGCCCGGGAGAAGCCGGCGTTTTATGAAAAGATCGCGGCTCGCGAAAAGCCGATCGAACGCGTCAAGCTGGCAGAACCGAGTTCCGTGGCCGCAGATGAACGGACCGAACCGGATTTCGAAGACGAGCATCCGCCGAAGAAATCAAAATATGAGCGCCAGCCGCGCACCGGCCGCGAACCGGGCATGGTTACGGTGTTTCTCAATGTCGGCCGCAAACAACTCGTCACGCCGGCGGACATCGTGGGCAAGATCGCGGGGGTGACGCGCCTGCCGGCGGACGTAGTGGGGGCGATCGACATCCATCAACGCCACTCGCTCGTCGACGTGGCGGAAGCTCACGCGGGGCTGGTCGTGAAGAAACTCGCCGGCATCCGGGTCAAAGGGCAGGTGCTCGCGCCCACGCTGGCCGGGGCGGAGAGCGGCGGCGATGCGCCGAATGAAGAATGACGAATTCCGAATGACGAGTGACTGGAGTTATCTCGCAGAGACGCAAAGCGCGGAGCACGGATGAATTTAATTAGGAAGCCACGAACCCAGGAGAAAAATAGTCTCAGGTTCCTGGTTTCATGGGTTCCTAATTAAATTTTCTTCCAGATTGTAACGGGGCGGACTTCTGGTGTCGCTTGACAGGTATCGGCGGTGAGGCTACGTCGGAAGTCCATTATGGAGGCCGTTCTCGAACAGCCTGTGCTCGTGCTCAACCGCCTCTGGCAGGCGGTCAACGTCATTGGCGCGCGTCGCGCCTTTGCGCTGCTGGTCCGCGGCCACGCGAGCGTGGTTCATCACCACGACGACGATTTCCGGGTATTCTCGATCATGGACTGGATCGATTTCTCGCAGCACAACCCGCCGATGACGGATCTGGAGACGGTGCACACGCCCAGCCGGACGATCCGCCTGCCGCGCGTGATCCTGCTGACGTTTTTCGACAAGCTGCCGTGCAAGGAGCTGAAGCTCACGCGTAACAATGTCTTCGAGCGCGACAAGAACGCCTGCCAGTATTGCGGCAAACATTTTGTGCGCGAGGACCTGAACCTCGACCACGTCATCCCGCGCCACTACGGCGGAAAGACGACCTGGGAAAACATCGTGTGCTCGTGCGTGTCCTGCAACTCGAGGAAGGCCAACCGCCTGCCGCACGAGGCGCACATGCGGCTTATCCGCAAGCCGGTGCGGCCGAAGTGGCGGCCGGTCATCTCGCTCGTGCTGGGCAAGCAGCACTGCGAGATGTGGAAGGATTTCCTCGATATCGCCTACTGGAACGTCGAGCTGGACGAATAATCCGGCCTTTCAGTAGGTTTAGCGCAAAGGCGCGAAGGAATTCCTTGTTTCGAAACGTGGTGAGGATTGGAACACGGAGGACGCAGAGAACACGGAGAAAGCCGGGTTACCTCCGTGTCCTTCGAGCCCTCTGTGTTCAAATCGAAATCAAAATTGAGCCACGGACGGATGATTTCACAATCAGCGCGGTCGCAGCGGATTTTTCCGCATCAGGAGCACGATGGTCAGGGCCATCGCAACATCGCCGAAGGCGATGAAAGCGCGGATGGGCATCGGCAGCTTTTTCAGCGCGAAGAGGGCGAATAGTGCGCAGACGACGAGCATTGCGATGGTAAGGCTGAGCATGACGCGTTGGCGTTGTCCAGGTGCGGGTGGCATGGGTACTTGGCTTAATTCTTTGCGAGCGGGAGGGTGAGGCGCATGGTCGTGCCGGCGGGGCTGGTGGCGACGAGTGTGATGTCACCGCCGTGGCTGAGCATGATGCGCTTGGCGATGGCGAGGCCGAGGCCGGTGCCGTCGGGGCGGCCGGAGAGGAATGAATCAAAAACGCGCCCGTGAAACTCGACGGGGATACCGGTGCCGGTATCGGCCACGTCGATGAAGACATGGTGCCCGTCGCTTTCGCAATGCACGCTGATGGTCCCGCCATCGGGCATGGCCTGGGTGGAGTTGAGCACGAGGTTGAGCAGCACCTGCTGGATCTGGCCTTTTTGGACATCGACGATGGTCGGGCGCGGCGGCGGATCGAAGCGGAGCTGGATTTTGCCCTGGGCGACCTTGAGGCGGACGAGCATGAGCGTATCGGTGACGATGTCAGTGACCGACCAGCGCGAATGGAGCGATGCGGGGGCCTTGGCGAAATTGAGCACGCGCGTGACGATGGCCTCGAGCTGGTCGAGTTTCTCGCGGATCAGGCGCTCGTCGGTGCGGCGGGGGTCGCTGGCGGCGAACTCGAGCCCGAGCGCGCCGAAGAGAAGCTTGATCACGGTGAGGGGATTGCGGATTTCGTGGGCGATCTCGGCGGCGAGCAGGCCGAGGGTGGTGAGCTGCTCGTTCTTGCGGAGGGATTCCTCGCTGTGAAAGACGCGCGAATAGAGGCGGGCATTTTGCAGCGCCACGGTGGCGAGGCTGGCCAGCGCGGCGGCGAGGCGCTTTTCGTCGTTGTTGAAGCGGTGGATGTGCCCGGTGAAAATGGCGAGCGCGCCGAGCGCGTCGCCCTCGACGAGCATGGGCGTGACCAGCACGGAATGGAGCTGGGCATCGCGCGGCAGGTCGATGACGTCGAGGAATTCGGGCGACTGGATGTTGGCAAACTCGACCTGTTTGCGGGTGGCGAAGGCGGAGGCCACGAGGCAGGAGTCGAGCGGAAGGTCGTCGAATTTATGCGGGCCGGAAAATGAAGGCAGTTGAGAGCTGAGAGTTGATGGTTGAGAGTCCGAAGCCCCTCGACTACGCTCGGGGTCTGTCACGACCGGCGAACCTTGAACCTTGAACCTTGAACTTTGAACTGCCGCCGGGCTGTAAAGCGCGGCGAGGCGCACGGTTTTGCGCGTGGGGTCGTAGAGATAGAGCGCGCAGGCGCGGCCCTGGATAATCTTGCAGGTCTCCCGCGTGACGGTCTCAAAGAGCTCCTGTTGGTCGAGTTTGGTGACGAGCGACTGGCCGATGGTGATGAGGGTCTCGAGCTGGCGGGCCTTGCCCTTGAGTTGGTGGAGTTGCCAAAGCCGCTGCATGACGGCGGAGGCCTCGGCGGTGAAGCGGATGAGCGCCTCCAGGCTGGCGGGCGCGAAGGCCGCGAGGGTATCGCTGTCAACATTGATGACGCCAAAGGTCTGGCCGTGGTCATCGATCATGGGTGCGGCCATTTCGCAACGCACCGCTGCGCGCATGCTCACATAGCGCGGATCGGCGGTGACGTCGGGCACGAGCTGCGGCCGGCCGTGGAATGCGACCCATCCGGTGATGCCCTGGCCGAGGCGCAGGGCGGCTGATTCCTTGCTGTCGTCCGGCAGGCCTTGCTGGACTTCGATTTCAAGGCGGCCGCTATCGGGATTGAGCAGGGCGATGGAGCCGCTGGAGGCGTCGAAATAGGCGATGATCTCGGCCAGGATGGCGCGAAGGGTGGTGCCTGCATCCTCGGTTTTGCCGAGGAGCGAGCTGATGTTGTAAAGCGCAGAGAGGGTGCGCGGGTCGTTCGCCGTTGGCATGAAGCGGGCGAATCCTAAGGAGTGTATTCTCAAACTGGCAAGCCATGCCGCTAACGGCTGGAAAAGCGCCGACGCGTAAATCCCAAATCACAAACCTTCAAATCCCAAAAAAATCCCAAATCCCTGTCCCGACTTCTTGGCTTCCTGATTAAAATAATCGGATAGTTTGATTAAGAAGCCATGAATCCAGGAAACATTCTTTGTGATCCATGTGTTCTTTCGTGGCAAAAAATCCGACGGACCGCCTATCATGCGTCCAAGCGGCTTCCCTGTTTCCGGCTATTTTGCGACGGCCGTGGGCGCGTCGGCGGGGGCGATGATTTTTCCAAGTTCGTCGCGCAAGGCGTGGAGGCGGCCGGTGTCCTCGGTGGGTTCCTTGTTGGCGCTTTCGATGTAGAAGGTGTCGATGGCCACGCCGCGCTCGGTTCCGATGCGGGCAAAGGTGATGTCGAAGCCGTGGTCGTAAATGGCCTTGGCCAGGCGGTAGAGGAGGCCGATCTGGTCGTAGGCCTGGACCTCGACAATGGTGCGCTGCATCGACAGTTCGTGGTAAACATCGACGGTGGGCGGAAACGAGGCATGCAGTGAGTTGTCGGTGCCGCCAAAATGGCTGGCGACCTTTTTTGCCTGCGCGAGAATCTCAGGATAAAGATCCTTGTTCTGGACGAGCGCCGCCTCGACATTGCGGGAAAAGGCGTCCATCGCGCTCTGGTTTTGCACGACGCCGCGGCCGGGTTCGACCACGTGGAAGGTGTCGATGGCGATGTGGTCGGCGCGCGAGAGGACTTTCGCCCCGAGGATGTTGAGGCCGGCCACGCTGAAGGCGCCGGCGAGCTTGTAAAAGAGCCCGGCCCGATCCCAGGTGACGACGTTGACGACGGTGAGGCTGCGATTGAGGTCGTCCTTCCAGTCGATGGCGGGCTTGAGCGTGTTGACGGAGTCCGCCTCGTTGATGGAACGGAGGAGCCGGTTGACCATCTGGATGTGCAGGGCGATTTCCCCCGCGTCGGTGTGGATGAAATATCGCTCGGGCAGCAGGTTAAAGTGCGCCGTGATTTCGTCCGCGCTGATGCCGGGGATTTTTTTCTGGATGAGCTCTTGTTGGATCATTTTTTTACGCTCGAGGTAACGGGCTATAACTTCCTCGCCGAGGGTGAGGCGGTCAAGCGTTGCCAGGAAAAGGGAGGTGTGAAGGGCGTCTTTATAGCTATTCCAAAGGCTGGCGGCGGTGCCGCGGGCATCACAAAACGTGTGAACGAAGAGATAGCGGAGTTTCTCGGCGTCGTCCACCAATTCGGCAAATGCAGTGGCAGTTTTTGGGTCATCTACGTCCCTCTTCTGCCAAAACCGTGCCATAATGAGATGATTTTTTATGATAAAGGTAACCACCTCACGGCTTTCTGGGGGAACCTGCAGGCGTTCGAGGAGCGGACCGGCGATTTGCACCCCGCTTTCACTGTGGCCTTTGATGCCGCGGGCTTTGCCAATGTCATGCAGTAAAAGGATGAGATAGAGCAGGGTTGGGCTGCTCGTGTGATGTAACTCGGCCCGGTATTTGAGTCTAACCGGGTCGGCTTCGGTAAAAATCAGGTCGAGCTCGCGGATGGCGCTGAGGGTGTGCACGTCCGCCGTGTAGCGGTGGTAGTACTCATGCTGCACCAGGCAGGTGAGCGCGGCGAATTCCGGGATGAAGCGGCCGAGCACGCCGAGCTCATGCATGAGGTTGAGGGTGGGGAAGACCGCCCCGGCCTCCTCCAGGATCGTGCGAAAGCTGAGGTTGGCATCGGGCGAGCGCAGGACGCGGCGGGTGATGAGCGGCACCGATTCGCGGATGAGCCCTTGCAACGCGAAGGATGGTGCGCAGGCCAGTTGCTGGCAGTGGCGGAAAACGCGGATCAGGCGCGCCGGATCCTCCTGGAAGATTTTCTCATGCTCAGCCGCCAGCTCCTGGCCGCGCAGGACGAACCCGTCGAAATGCTTGGTGCGGTCGTGGCGGCGGGCGCGCAGCGCCTCGCGGAATGAACTGGGTCCGCTTTCGGGCGTGGCGAGCGTGAGCGCCAGGCGGGTTTCGATGATTTTCGAGATCCGGAAGATGGCCTGTGCACTCCGGTAGTAATCCTGCATGAATTGCTCGACCCGGCTGAGCGGGTCGTGGTGCGTGTAGCCGAGTTCAAGCGCCACCCGCGGCTGGGTGGCAAGGTCGAGCAGGTCGGTGGCCCGCTTGGTGAGATAATGCAGCTCGTTGCGCACGCGCAGGAGGAAGTCATAGGCCCGCTGGAAATCGCGCAGTTCGTTTCGGCGCAAGGAATTTTGCGCAACGAGCTCGGCCAGGTCGGTGATCCCGAGCTTCACCCGCGACATCCATAGCGCGTTCTGGTAATCGCGCAGGCCGCCCACGCCGTTTTTCACGTCGGGCTCCTGCAGGAAAACCGTGTCGCCAAACCTCGCGTGGCGCGCAGCCTGGTCGAGCACGCGCGCCTCGAGGTAGGCCCGCGGATTTTCCGTGGTGTAGAAGTTGCGGTAGGCTTGGGCGAAGGTATCGTAGAGCCCCACTGAGCCGGCCACGAGCCGCGCCTCGAGCAGCGATGTCTTGGTCTGGATGTCTTTGCGCGCCTCAACGAACACCTCTTCGATCGTGCGCGTGGAGTGGCCGACCTTCAGGCCGCAGTCCCACAGCAGGTAAAGAATGTCCAGCGTCAGCGCCTCCTGCAGCGGCTTGACGGCGGCGGTTTTGATTTTACTCGGAAAAAGGAACATCACGTCGATGTCGCTCATCGGGCAGAGTTCCCGCCGGCCGTAGCCGCCGAGCGCGAGCAGGCTGACCGGTTCCGGCAGCTTGCCGCGGGTGCGGACGAAGGTATTGATGGCGTAATCGAAAAGGTGCACGAGCAGCTCGTCGATCATGGCCGCGCGGGCTTGGGCGATTTTTGAACCGGACTCCCCCGCGTCGTGGCGCATGCGGATCATGGAGCTTTCCAGTCGCAGGAAAGTTTTGCAGGCAGCGAGGCGCTTGGCCGCGGGCAGGTCGTCGGGAAAGTTCAGGCGGTCGCGCGCGTGCTGTTGAAGGCGTCCAATCATCGAAGAGGAGAAAGTGAACGCAAAATTCGCAACGGGCGAGGGGATTTAAGCCGGCAGGCCGAAGTGACAGCTGGCAAAGGCCAGGTAGCAAGTAACAGGTATCAAGTAACAAGATGATCGAACGCTCCTGACTCCAATCCCTAATCCTGGTACTTGATACTTGTTACCTAACACTTAATACCATCTGCGGTTCAATTAAGGAAGAACGCCTTCCCGCTTGCTTCGCCGCCGTCGCGCTGGTTGTTTCGGCGGTTCAAACCCGCCCATGGCCGAGATTTCCAAGAGCTACGAACCCCGCGACGTCGAGAAAAAGTGGTATGCCGCCTGGCTTGATGCCAAGGCGTTTGCCGGCGTTCCCGCGGCGGACAAGCAGCCCTACTGCATCGTCATCCCGCCGCCCAACGTCACCGGCGTGCTCACGATGGGCCATGTGCTGAACAACACGCTCCAGGACATCCTGGTCCGCCGGGCGCGCCAGGAGGGCAAATCCGCGCTCTGGATTCCTGGCACCGACCACGCCGGCATCGCCACGCAGACCGTGGTCGAGCGCGAGCTGCGCAAGCAAAAGAAAACGCGGCACGATTTCGGCCGGGAAAAGTTCATCGAGAAAGTCTGGGAATGGCGCCACGAAAAAGGCGGCATCATCCTCGAGCAGCTCTGCCGCCTCGGCGCATCGTGCGACTGGGATCGCACCCACTTCACGATGGATCCGGCTTACTCACGCGCCGTCCTCACGGTCTTCGTCGATCTTTTCCGCAAGGGGCACATTTATCGCGGCAAGCGCATGGTGAACTGGTGTCCGGCCTCGCAGACGGCCCTTTCCGACGAGGAAGTCATCATGAAGCCGGTCAACGGCACGCTCTACCACGTGCGCTACGAGCTCTCGGACCAACCCGGCAAATTCATCGAGGTCAAGACCACCCGTCCTGAAACGATTCCCGGCGACGTCGCCATCGCGGTGCATCCTGAGGATCCGCGCTATACCGGACTTATCGGCAAAATGGTCTGGCGCCCGCTCAACCGTGCGCAAATTCCCATCGTCGCCGACACCGCGGTGGACAAGGAATTTGGCTCCGGTGCGCTCAAAATCACGCCCGCGCACGACAAAGTGGACTTCGAAGTCGGCTTGCGCCATCAGCTGCCCATCCTCGACGTGCTCAACGCCGACGGCACGCTCAACGAACTCGCCGGTCCCGGACTCGTGGGCCTGGACCGTTTTGCCGGTCGCAAAAAAGCCGCCGAGTTACTGAAAGAATCGGGCGCGCTCGTCGGCGAAGAAGCTTACGCGAACAACGTCGGCTACTCCGAACGGGCCGACGTACCGATCGAGCCGCGCCTCACCTGGCAATGGTGGCTCAAGTATCCGCGCGTCGAAGAGGCCAAGGCGGCGGTGCGCGACGGGCACATTAAGTTTTATCCCGAACGCTGGAGCAAAGTTTACCTCCACTGGCTCGAGAACATCCAGGACTGGTGCATCAGCCGCCAGCTTTGGTGGGGTCACCGCATCCCGGTGTGGTATCGCCATGGACTCGACAAGCAAAAGCTGACCGAGGCCGACCTGCGCGATCCGGCAAAAATCCACATCTCGCTCGATGGCCCGGCCGACAAGGAAAACTGGGTGCAGGAAGACGACGTGCTCGACACTTGGTTCAGCTCGTGGCTCTGGCCGTTCGCGACCATGGGCTGGCCCGACGCTGCCGAGATGAAAAAAGCCGGCTTGGATTATTTTTATCCCACGACGGCGCTCGTGACCGGCCCGGACATCATTTTCTTCTGGGTCGCACGCATGATCATGGCCGGATTGGAATTTGCCGGCGTCCCGCCGGCAAATTCCAATGAACGACTCACGGAATCCGAGCTGGAGGCGAGGATTCCGTTTCGGAACGTCTACTTCACCGGCATCATCCGCGACCAGCAGGGCCGCAAGATGTCAAAGTCGCTCGGCAATTCGCCCGACCCGCTCGACCTGATCGACAAATATGGCGCCGACGGGCTGCGCTTTGGCATCGTCTCCATCGCGCCGCAGGGGCAGGACATCCGCTTCCAGGAAGACCGGATCGAGTTCGGTAAAAATTTCTGCAACAAGCTCTGGAATGCCTGCCGTTTCCGGCAGATGAGCGGCGAGTCCGGCGACAATGCCACGCTGGCCGCCATCGTCGCGCGTCTCGACGCCGCGAAGTTCGACGCCGATGACCACGCCATCCTGGATCGTTTGCTTGCGATCACGCGCGACGTGGACCGCTGCTTCCGCGAATTTGAATTCAGCGCGGCGGTGCAGGCGCTCTACGGATTTTTCTGGAACGACTTTTGCGATTGGTATGTGGAAGTTTCAAAAACGAAACTTCAATCGGCTGAGACGAAGGTAAACTGCCTTGCGATCCAGGATGTCGTGCTGCGTCAGACGCTGTTGCTGCTGCATCCGTTCATTCCGTTCATCACCGAGGAACTCTGGCAATTGCTGGGCTATGGCGCGGCGAATACCTTTCTCATGCGCGATGCGCGCGTCGACGATTCTTCGCAGCTGGCCATGGCACTCGCCGAACGCGGCGTGAAGCTGGATGACGCGCAGGTTGCATCGGTGGAAGCCGTGAAAGCTTTCGTCTCCCAGGCGCGTGCGCTCAAGTCTGACCACAATCTCGCCAGTCGCCGCGATGTGCGGTTCTTCGTGATTTCAACCAATGGGGCGTGGGCAACGATCCAGTCCAACATGGCCAAGCTCACGCGCATGGCCGGCGCGGCCGAAATCATTCGCCAGGACAAGGTCGATGGCGCCCCTGCGGCGGTCACGTCGCTCGGCACGCTCTACCTCGACCTCGCGGGCACGGTGGATACCGCGGCGGAAAAACTGCGTCTCACCAAGGAAATTGAGACGCTGGCGAAGCACATCTCCGGCACCGAGGCGCGCCTCTCGAACCAGGCGTTCGTCAGCAAGGCCCCGCCGGCCGTGCTCGACGGGGCGAAGAAGCAATTGGCCGGTTTGCAGGCGAAAAAAACCGAGATGGAACGCCTGCGCGCGGCGCTGGGGTGATGTTGGATAATTTGTGGGCGGGGTGCCCTCCAATAGCGTCCCAACACTTTGCGATGTAAGTTGCGTAAGTGATGATAGGCGGGCGTGAAGCGTGAGTGCGAGGGTGCTCACGATTTGAACACCGGAGCTATTTGCGCCGAGATTCGGCGACATGAA
>Ga0210398_10003753_pt1 | contig 14447 bp, 7 predicted proteins | sample IncBWC4OmetaG_FD_161047 | JGI IMG/M metagenome (GOLD analysis project Ga0210398, IMG submission 161047) | Forest soil microbial communities from Barre Woods Harvard Forest LTER site, Petersham, Massachusetts, United States - Inc-BW-C-4-O | ecosystem: Environmental > Terrestrial > Soil >...
CGCAATTGGGAGTGCTATTACAAAATTGTTGAGACGCTTGACCGTCTCGAGAATAACCAGACGCTTCTGGTGCAGTCCGGCAAGGCAGTGGGTGTGCTAGAGACGCATCGACTTGCTCCTCGTGTGCTGATTGCGAATTCGAATCTCGTTCCACGTTGGGCGACGTGGGAGGAGTTCGATCGTCTCGATGCAGCGGGCCTAATGATGTACGGCCAGATGACGGCCGGTTCGTGGATCTACATCGGTACGCAAGGGATTCTGCAGGGTACTTACGAGACCTTTCGGGGCGCAGCGAAGCGGCACTTCAACGACACGCTCGCGGGTACTATCACGGTGACCGCGGGCCTTGGCGGAATGGGAGGAGCGCAGCCGCTTGCTGTAAAACTTGCAGGTGGCGTGAGCATCTGTGTTGAGATTGATTCAAGCCGTATCCAGCGACGGATCGAGACGCGCTACCTGGATAAAGCAACTGAGTCTCTCGACGAAGCAATTCGATGGGCTCAAGCGGCAAAGAGCCAACGGCAGGCCCTTTCGATAGGGTTGTTGGGTAATGCTGCCGAGTTGCTGCCAAAGATGGTTCAACTCGGGTTTACTCCTGATCTCGCCACGGATCAGACGAGCTCGCATGATCCAATGTGGGGCTATGTTCCCCTTGCTCGCGCAGATGAAGATCTGAACGCGTTGCGCACTCAGCAGCCAGATAACTACAAAGAGCGTGTGCAGGCTTCGATTGCGCAGCATGTTCAAGCGATTATTGAAATGCAACGAAGAGGCGCTGTCGCCTTTGATTATGGCAATAATCTGCGTACCCAGGCGAAGCTCGCGGGTGTTGAGGATGCTTTCTGTTATCCCGGCTTTGTACCTGCATTCATTCGCGATTCGTTTTGCGAAGGCCGTGGGCCGTTTCGGTGGGTTGCGCTCTCGGGAGATCCATTTGATATTGCAACGACCGACCAAGCATTGCTGGATCTGTTTCCGGAAGATAAGCGTCTTCAGGAGTGGCTCACCTTTGCATCGAGTCAAGTGGCCTTTCAAGGCCTGCCGGCACGCATCTGCTGGCTTGGATATAAAGAACGCGATCGTGCTGGACTACTGTTCAACCAGATGGTGCGTAATGGGCGACTCAAAGCGCCGATTGTTATCGGTCGCGATCATCTTGACGCGGGATCTGTTGCGAGTCCATTTCGCGAGACGGAGGCGATGCTGGATGGTTCCGATGCCGTCTCTGACTGGGCCCTTCTCAACTTCGCCACCGGCATCGCCAGCGGGGCAGCCTGGATGAGCTTTCATCATGGTGGCGGCGTGGGAATGGGTTATAGCCAGCATGCGGGTTTGGTCGCGGTAGCGGATGGCAGCGATGAGGCTGAGGAGCGGCTGCGGCTTTGCCTGAAGAACGATCCCGCTATGGGTGTGATTCGGCACGCAGATGCTGGTTATGACAAGGCGTTGACCACGGCGCGGGAGCGTGGTCTTGATCTCCCGAGCATTCCATGAATGCCGATCTTCTCATCACGGGAATCTCGCAGCTCGTAACGGCTCGGGGGCGTGGCCCGAAGCATGGTGCAGCGATGCGTGAGTTGGAGGTCGTGCACGGAACCTCAATCGCTATTACGGGAGGCCGCATTGCATGGATTGGAGCATCCAGCGACTGGACAGGCCACGCCTCGACAGCTTTCGATGTAGAGGGACGAGCTGTTGTCCCGGCGCTCGTCGACCCGCACACTCATGCAGTGTGGGCTGGCGACAGACTTGCGGACTTCGATGCAAGAACATCGGGTAAGAGATACGAGGATATCCTCAAGGCAAACGGGGGTATTCGGAGCAGCATCCGCGCTACTGCAATGGCCACACGAGAGGAGTTGATTCGTCTGGCAAAGCCGCGAATCAATAGCTTGCTCCGCTCCGGAGCTACGACGATAGAGGTGAAATCCGGCTATGGCTTTACGGCATCGGCTGAGATCGCGATGCTTGAGGCAATACAAGCAGTTCGCGCAACCACGCCCGCTCGGCTTCTGTCGACGCTGCTCATCCATATTCCACCTTCGGATGCTTTAGAGCGAGCACAATACGTTGCCAACACTTGCAATGATTTGATCCCGGAGGTGGTAAGGCGAAAGCTGGTTTCGGCCATTGACGTCTTCGTCGAGCAGGAAGCGTGGCATGTCGAAGAAGCGGCGCAGATTCTTGAGTGTGCCAAGCTGCATGGGATGGCAATCAAGCTTCATACTGAGCAGTTTCAACGCATAGGAGGGTTGGAGTTAGGGGTGCGGATGGGAGCATTGAGCGTCGATCATCTGGAGGCGTGCGCGCCAGAACAACTCGCGTTACTTGCTTCGAGCGCCACTATTGCGACGATTCTTCCTGGCGTCACGCTTCATCTCGGAATACCTGCGGCGCCGGGCAGGCAACTAATCGATGCGGGCGCTGCACTTGCTGTTGGGACCGATCTCAATCCCGGATCGAGTCCTCTGTTTTCTACGTCTGCGGCATTAGGGTTGGCGGTTCGTCTGAACGGTCTCACGGCGTCAGAGGCGTTGATCGCTGGCACAGTAAATGCCGCTTGTGCACTCGGGCTTATGGATGCTGGCCGCCTTGAAGTGGGGCTGGCTGCGGACTTTCTAGTATTGGAAGGAAGCGATTGGCGCGACTTGGTCTATACCCTCGGTGCTAATCCTGTGCGTGATGTGTGGGTACGCGGGCAAAGGTTTGAGTCGTGACGGTTTCTCTCGAAAGAATGTCTACCAATTTCTGTTTCGTACCAGCGTCACAACTGGAGGTTTCATGAGCACGTTCTATTGTCCGGAGCTGTTGTATCTTGACGGCACGTTTGTGACGGATAGAGGACTTCTTGTCGATGATGCAGGGCGAGTCGAGCGCGTAATTGCCAAGCGAGATGGTGGTAGCTTTACGACCGTCGATCTTCCTCGGAAGGCGCTTCTGCCTGGCTTCGTGAACTCGCACTCGCACTCCTTCCAGCGTCTGATTCGGGGCAAGTCGGAGTCCAGGATTATGAGTGGGAGAGATTTCTGGAGTTGGCGCGGGACGATGTATCACGCTGCTGCCCAGCTTACTCCTGAGGAGGTATACGACGTTGCTCGGATGGCTTTCCTTGAGATGCTCCTCGCAGGGACGACGACAGTTGGAGAATTTCACTACCTGCACACAGATGCAGCAGGCCGAGCGTACGACGATCCGAACCTTCTCAGCAAACAAGTTATTGCTGCCGCTCAGTCAGTAGGCCTACGTATCGTTTTGCTGCGGACCGCGTATCTTCGATCTGGATTCGGCCTGAATACTGATCCCGGCCAGACTCGCTTCTTCGAGTCAACGAAGGAGTTTCTGGGGAATATGAGTGAGCTTGTCGCTCAATATCCGGTTGGGTCCAACGAGGTCAGCTTCGGCGTAGCTCCACACAGTATTCGTGCTGTGCCGCTTGACGATCTTCTGGAAATTGCGGACTGGACGCGCACTAAGGAGCTTCCGTTGCATATGCACGTGGCGGAGCAGGTTGCTGAAAATGAAGCTTGTCTTCGGGAATATGGATGTACTCCGGTTGAACTGCTGAGTGCCAACCACATTTTGAGCTCCAGGTTCACTGCGGTTCACTCTATTCATGTGCGGCCAGATGAGGTGGAGGAGCTTGCCCGGTCCGGCTCTACGATTTGTTCCTGTCCTACTACCGAAAGGAATTTGGGGGATGGGATTCTTGCTGCGGACCAAGTGATGGCCGCTGGTATTCGCGTGGCCCTTGGATCGGACAGTCAGGCGCAGATAGCTCCGCTCGAAGACGCACGAGAACTCGACTATCACCTTCGGCTCAGGAGTCAGCAACGCGCTATTCTCGACATGATCGACCAGAGAACGCTTGCTGAACGACTGTTCTCGTGTGCCACTAGCAACGGTGCCGAGTCGCTTTCGGTGCCAGCCGGCGCGTTCGTGGCGGGGGCACTTGCTGATGCAGTTACCGTCGATCTCAACGACCTTTCGATTGCGGGGCATTCGCATGAAGATCTGCTTCCGATACTTGTATTTTCTCTGAGCAGATCTGCGATCAGAGATGTGATCGTCAATGGGAGATTCATTGTTCGCAGTCAGGTGCACCCATCGCATGATGAAATTGTGGCGCGGTATCAAGAGGTCCATCGCAGAGTTTGGGGTGGTGCACACGTCGCAAGGAACGCTTCATGAGAACCGTCGTTGAAACTCTGCTTGAACTCATTAGGATCCCCTCTGTTTCATCGATGTCGAACCGTGACGTGGTGGACTATGCTTTGGAGGCATTTCGTGCGGTCGGATGGAATGTCGTTATAACGACGCACGTCGATGCGAACGGTGTTGAGAAACTGAATTTGATCGCGACTCCTCAGGGTCAGAGTGTCGACGACGCTGCAACCGAGCTTGCATTTCTGTGCCATACAGACACTGTTCCGTTCTCCCACGACTGGGACGGGGCACTTAACCCGTTCGTGAAAGACGACCTCGTCTATGGCTGTGGCGCATGCGACGTGAAGGGGTTTCTCGCTTGTCTCCTTACCGCCGTTGGCGAATCTACGAAGATGAATCTTAAACATGGGTTGCGTATCGCTCTAACTGCGGATGAAGAGATAGGCTGCCTGGGCGCGAATCGTCTACTGAGTTCTGACCTCATGCATCCTCGCTGCCTTGTCATCGGGGAGCCTACCTCTTTACATCCCGCTCGAGCAGGTAAGGGGTATTGTCTGGCGGAGGTTACTGTATTTGGCGAGGAGGCTCATAGCGCGCATCCCCTCCAGGGAAGGTCGGCGATTTATAGTGCGGCACAGATGATTCGCGAGATTGAGATATTCGCTCGACTGCTTGCTGAAGATCGAAACGATTTTTTCGATCCAGCGTTCACGACGATCAATATTGGCACGATCCAGGGAGGCACAGCGAAAAATGTCATTCCTGGGGTATGTCGCTTTTTAGTTGAGTGGCGACCTATTCCGGGAAATGCCGATGAAATCGTAGCCGGAGCGCTTGAAAAGATAGGAAATCAGATGTTGGAAGCGAATCCCGGCTTTCGATTTGAGTTGAAAATATTACGTCAACAGGCGGGTTTTGAGACTGCTCCAAAATCAGAACTCGTCAGTACTATGGAGCATCTTACCGGAAGACAATCCATCTCAATTCCTTTCAGCTCTGAAGCTAATATATTCGCCGCGTTAGCGAAGGAGATCATCGTTTTTGGCCCCGGAGACATGCGTACTGCCCACAGTCCGCGGGAATGCGTTCCGATTTCCGAGTTGAGACAGGCTGTATCATGCATCAAGAAATTGATGCATAACTTCGAGGAGTAAACGGAGGTTCCGGCGCACTTTGCGAAGTAGCGCTTGTTTTTTTGCTTTTACCCAAGTCGCCGTGAACATCTTATTCAGCACCTTTGGACTGCTCGCTGTCGTTCGATCGCAAGCGGTCCTCACCAGTGCAATACAGCCCAGTGACAAGAAACGATATAGCATCTATTCCATTCTGTTGACAGTGATGTGGATGAAATATAGGGTGTGAACAACTCTGAGGGCGGAGTCGACTTGAACCTTAGTAAATGGATTAGAACAATCGCTACCGATAGCCACTTCCTGGTTCCCTTTTTTGTGTTGCTTGCTGGGGTAGTTCTTCTGGCGATGCTGCACTAATTGGAAGAAGGGTCGTAGACCAGAAGCAAAGAGTCAGGAGAGACGGGTGGCAGGTGCGCAGCAGAGATTAAAAAAAACGGATTTGTCGCTGCATGGTCTTGGCGTAATCTGTGGACTCACTGCAGGGGTTTGGCTTGGGGCTGCAGAAGCTCCCACAAAGCTCGTTAATTCAGGTTTCTCCCCGTTCGCGATCTCGCTTTGCATGGTGGCAGGAGTTTTCACAGCGCGGTGGACCTTTCCTACGCTGCTGAAGGGCACCAGATATGTGTTTGCCGATCTTACGGAAAAGAAGCACCTGATCGTGTGGGCTCTCCTCGCGGGTGGGCTGTGGGCGGTGGCAAATACGCTTACCATCTTTGCGATTCGTGATGTCGGCCTGGCAGTGGCGTTTCCGATGTGGAATGCGAACTCGCTAATCGGATTGCTCTGGGGTCGCGTGCTGTTCCGTGAACTTGAGGGCGCAAGCAGGAAGAATATCGGCAAGGTGGTTGTGGGAGCGATCGCCATTGTGATTGCCGCGGTAATGCTCGGCTTCAGCACGATCCACGGCGGTTCAATGGGGCAGCACGCATTTCGCGGAATTGCCGCGGCACTGGGTGCGAGCCTGATGTGGGGAACGATGTATGTTCCATATCGCAAGGCATATCTGAGTGGGATGAACCCTCTTTCGTTTGTGACGGCGTTCACGGTTGGAGAATTGGGCACCGTGCTGGCCCTGACGCTGGCTCTGGACGGCGGAATCCACTCTTCGGCGTTCCAACTCTTTCGTACGCCGGGGTTGCTGTTCTGGCTCTTCCTCGGAGGCTTCGTTTGGGTGGTTGGCGATCTGTTTCAGCAGTTCGCGGCTAAGTACCTGGGAATTGGGCGCGGAATTCCACTTTCGAATACCAATCAACTTTGGGGGTTGGCTTGGGGAGCGCTCGTATTCGGCGAACTCGCAACGGCCGATCGGCAACACATGCTGCTGGTAGTGGGTGGGTCGATCCTGATGATTCTAGGCGCACTGGCGATAAGCACTGCAGTCGCCTCGGCAAAAGAGCACAGTTCGACAAATGAGGCAGTCCTGCGCGAGTGCAACCGATACGGACTGGACTACCACCGGACAATAATGGCTCAGACCGGAGATGAGCTTGACGGGAGAGACGAGCGTAGACCCTGGTGGGATTACGTTATCGTCCTGGCAGCGACGGGAATCTTCATCGCTTTAGGTGTCCAAGCGGTGGTGCCGCCATTGACTATGAATCTCAAGTGGGTTGCAGCGCTAGGAATCTTGATGGTGATGAGTCTTGCCGCGGGTGGCTGGAGCCTGTGGTGCAGAACGCGGTTCTCCTAGCTGATTCTTCGCTCGGATGCGCATTTCGCATGGTTTGGAAGAGATTTGGAGAGCGCTTCAACCAGAAGTACGGCTCATTTGCGCTTGATATTTTTGCTGCTCTTATAATTGTGTAAAGTAAATATCGCCAAAACATTTGGAGGAAGATCTCATGGGCACCCATCCAGTCTCAGCTGGTACTCCCCTAAAGGACATCGATGAGTGGGATGACTTTCTCACCGGTCGATATCAGGAAGGCAAGAGCAAGGAAGAGTTTCGTCAATATGACGAGAAAGCCACTCCGGGTGTGGCAGAGTTCTATCGGCTGAATCATCAACATCAGACGTTTGACTATGTGATCTCGAAGGAAAAGGAATACTTCGGACTGAACAAGGGAGAGAAAAGCATCTGGGAAGCTGCAGAATTTCTCAATACCCTTGTCGACGACAGTGATCCGGATACCGACCTGACCCAGATTGAGCATCTTCTGCAGACCTCCGAGGCGATCCGAAAAGATGGACATCCACGATGGTTCGTATTGACTGGATTCATCCATGACCTCGGCAAAGTGCTTTGCCTCTGGGGCGAGCCGCAGTGGGGTGTGGTGGGAGATACCTTTCCAGTAGGGTGCGCCTATTCGAAGGACATTGTCTTTCCGGAATACTTTGCGGCAAATCCAGACATCCACAATCCGCTTTACCAGACCAAATTCGGCATCTACGAGCCAAACTGTGGGCTTGAAAACGTGCATCTGTCCTTCGGTCACGATGGATATATCGGCGAAGTCATGAAGAATTACATGCCGGAGGAGTCTCTCTACATACTCCGCTATCACTCCTTCTACTCCGCACACCGGCATGGTTCATACCGCCATCTGATGAGCGACCACGATGTAGAGATGCTGGAGTGGGTGAACAAGTTCAACGTCTATGACCTGTATTCTAAAGGACACACAAAGCCGAATTTGAAAGATCTGAAGCCCTACTACGACGACCTCTTTGCGGAATTCTTCCCTCAGAAAATCGCCTGGTAAGAGCTCAATCAAAGCGCTGACGAAGTCAGATGTTCCTCGTCGGGCCCTGCTTGACTGGAGCCCACCTCTAGCTGATCTGATGCGCTATCTCAAGCTAAATCCGCCCTGTCCTTCGGCCTCGGCAGAGGACAAGAGAGTCGAAAGCTATCAGTACTACATATATTGCCAACATCGTAGAGATTAACAGTCCATTTACAGTAGTCATATGACGAATTTGTCGAAGGTCGACCTTGTTGGCGTCGGACTGAACGCCACAGATACGGTAATCCCTCTCTCGAAGTATCCAGCACGGGGCTCCAAGATCGAATACCGTAACGCAACTGTCTTACCTGGTGGACAAGTCGCATCCACTGTCGTTGCATGTCAGCGCTGGGGTCTTCGTACGCGTTACGTGGGTAAGCTAGGCGACGACGACGCTGCAAGACTTCACCGCGAGGCCTTCGCCCATGCCGGCGTGGAGACGAAACTTATCGCCGTTCCAGGAGGCGCCAGCCCACAGTCGCTGATACTCGTCGATGATGACGGCGAACGGACGGTGCTTTGTCGAAGGGACGAACGGCTTATCCTTCAACCGAGCGAGCTCGAACGCGAATGGATCGTCAATGCGTGTGCCCTCCACGTGGATGGTTATGATACCGCCGCAGCCACCGTAGCTGCGGGCTGGGCCCGGGCCGCAGGAATACCGGTAATCGCAGATTTGGATGAGATCTACCCGGGCGTAGAAGAGCTTCTCAAGAATATCGACTACCTCATTGTGAGTCGAGATTTTCCTCGTCGGCTTATGGCGGAGCCCGACTTAGAGGAAGCGTTGCGACGAATGCAACGCCGTTACGGATGTCTTCTTACAGCTGCGACGTTAGGCGAAGAGGGCGTGCTGGCGTGGAATGGCGAGCAACTCCACCACACCCCTGCTTACTGCGTGCCGGTGGTCGATACGACCGGCGCTGGCGATATCTTTCACGCCGGCTTCATTTACGGTCTACTTCAGGATTGGCCGCTGGAACGACAACTCGATTTCGCTTGCGCTGCTGCGGCTTTAAATTGCACGGCAGTCGGTGCCAGAGGTGGGATTCAAAGCATCGAGACAATTGAAAATTTAATTGCAACTGGCTCTCGACATTTCGTTGCTCACTCCGTTCAAACATAAGATAGCGTGGCTCGGTTAGCCTACATGACAGTGCCATTCAGCCCCTGCCGCCAACAAATCAGGAGATGCCAATTCGCGCTTAGAATTCGCGACACAAATTTGGCTGGCGGCAAGAGGTATCAATCAAACTCATCGAACTGGATTACGGCCGACACTCCCCCTCTAGACCAATCTAACTTCAGCCTGTAGGTTACGAGCCGTCCCTCTAAATCTACGACAGCTCTTCGACTGTTGAATAGTCACGTCCCCCAGTCTTTGATACTGCTGTTGCGCGAGCTGGGCATCGATCACATCTCTCCAATAATCGTCGCGTTTCATTCATCATGTCCTCCCAAAGAAGTATTCCCTCACACTTCGGTGTCATACGCACTGTGCCGAATATGTCTTGAACTCGAGATTCCCCGTATTTTACGGAATTTCGCTGACACCTTAGGACTATGGCTGGGTCCCCACATCTAGGGGATTCTTGTAACTGTCGAAACAGTCATCGACTTTTCCATTCATTCATTCTTAGTCGGCGACCGTGCGGCCCGCTAAGGAGGGGCTCGGAATGACGGTTCTATCAACGCATAGCAACACCAGCCTAGTTTCGCCTCAGGGAAGTAACAGGTAAAGACAATGCAAGAGATCGGACGGCAAACCGTTCCTAAGAACTCTTCCACATGCGAACCTCGCTCACCTGAAGGCTCTCCTATCGGGCTATTCGAAGTTATGGAGATGTGTATGTCGTTTTGCTGCGTCACTTTCAAAAGCTGCTTTGGAAGTCTAAGGTCTAGCTCTCGTACTTTCTCAAAGATCGTTCTTACTTTGATGGCCCTCATGACGGTAATGCCGTGTGTTGTGGCCGAAGCGCAGACCCCAACGACTACCTCGCTTGTAGTGACCCCAACGACCACGACTAACGGATCCGCATTCGTTATGACGGCGACGGTGACGGCTGGGACACCAGCAGTGGCCTTTACCGGCTGGACAGTCACCTTCCGCGATACCTACAACAGCACCACTCAAGTGCTTGGCACCGTCCAGGTTCAATCTGCGAACGGCACCAAGGGCACCGCGGTTCTTCGGCAGCCGCTTGCTGGAATTGGCTCGCACTCAATCGTCGCAACCTTCAATGCGCCAAAGGGATATTCAAACAGTTCCTCTGTGGTGACCTCTAATACGACCCCGACCGTTACCGGCCACTATCCGACGACGGCGAGTCTTGTTACCTCTGGAGGGTCAACTGGCAACTGGTCACTAACCACAACGATCTTGGGAGTTGGCACTACCACTCCGTCACCCACTGGAACTGTGTCCCTCTTGGATACCACTAATGCCAACCTGCTTGTAGGTACAGGAGGACTGGTTGCAGGCATCGTCGGACATCAGACCGTAGGGGGGAGTAATTCTCCGATTGCGGTCGGAAATAAGCCGCAAAGTGTAGTAGCTGGGGACTTCAACGGCGACGGATTTACTGATCTCGCCGTTCTTAACGCCACCGACAAGAACATAAGCATCCTGACGGGAAATGGGACAGGAAAATTTACGGCCTCGGCTACAAAATATGCCACCGGTAGTGGCCCTGTCGCCCTTGTAGTAGCGGACTTCGATGGCGACGGCAACCTCGATCTGGCCGTCGCCAACTCCGGCGACCCTGGCAACCCTCCTACCACCCCCGCCATCAATCCTTCAGTCAGTATCCTACTTGGAAACGGCGATGGCACCTTCAATCCACCGCCCTCCCATACTGCTTCCCTCTCCTATCCCGTTACGCCGCTCACTATCGCTAGCTTGACGTCGCTCGCTGTAGGCGATTTCAACGAGGATGGCATTCCCGACCTCGCCGTTGCTGGAAGTCCCGCAACTGGCGGTGCGGTAGTCATCTTGAAGGGCGATGGGAATGGCGGCTTTACCGACGTCACCACATCCGGAATCGCCGTTGGCAGCGCGCCATCCTCCGTTGCCGTAGGAGATTTCAATGGAGACGGAAATCTCGACTTTGCGGTTGCAAACAAAAACAGCAATTCGGTCAGCGTCATGCGTGGCGATGGCAGCGGCACAAACTTTACTGCCTCATCCTTCAGTATCACCAATGGAGCAAGTCCTACTGCGATCATAGCCGTCGATCTCAACGCAGACGGATATCTTGATCTCGTAATTGCCGAGAGCAACAACAGCAGGGTCGATATCTATCAGGGGAGCCCCACCAGCCCCGGTACCTTCATCTCGAAAGGAACCCTGGCCACCGGTAGTACCCCCATGTCCATCGTCGCGGGAGACTTTAATGCAGATGGAAATGTCGACTTGGCAGTCGCCAACTCGAACTCGGCGTCGGCTAGCATACTGCTTGGGAACGGCGATTTAACCTTTCGAGCTCAGACTACATCCACGGTTGGAACTAGTCCCATCTCGATAACAACGGGAGACTTCAACGGAGACGGCAGCTTTGATCTTGCAGTTGCAAATAACAACAGCAAAAACGTAAGCATCCTTCTAAACCAAGTCACGGACAGCGCCAGCGTATTAATCACGGGCGTATCCATTCCTGGCAGCGGCAACCATAACGTCGAGGCGGCCTACCCGGGAGACTCCAGCTTCAACGCAAGCACCTCAGGTACTGTGTCGTTGGCAGCAACAAAGGTTGCGACAACAACGCTTCTGAGCGCAAACACCACTTCGCCAACCTACGGGCAACAAATCGTGCTTACTGCAACGCTGCAGACTACTCCTCCGCAAGTGGGCGGCCTGAACCCAACGCAAAAAGTCACCTTTATGGACGGAACCACGACGCTTATGGCGCCGGTCACCGTTTCGGGTGGAGTGGCGACTCTGAACGTTACGAGTCTTACAGCCGGCACTCACAGCATTACCGCGGTCTACGCAGGTGATGCCAACTTCGTTGGCAGCACCTCATCCGCGCTGACTGTCACAGTAGGCAAGGCAACGCCCGTCATCACCTGGACCAATCCCGCTCCAATCTCCTATGGGATGTTGCTATCGAGCACTCAGCTAAACGCAACAGCATCGACACCGGGAACTTTTTCGTACAGCTCGCCGTTATTGACGTCCTTTACGGTCGGCACGTATAGCCTCGGCACAGTCTTCACTCCGAGTGACTCGACTGACTACAACACCGCAACAGCCAGCGTATCTCTCACTGTCAATCCTGCGACTCCGCAAATAAGCTGGGCGACCCCAGCGCCAATCACCTATGGCACGGCGCTAGGCCCGATCCAACTCAATGCCACTGTGGCCGTCTACAACATGGTTCCCCTGACTTCGTTCTACAACGTCTACGGAATCTACACAGATGGTACGAGCTACAGCACCGGAGGATTTGATGGAGGAGGCAGCGCTTACTCGTCGAATTTGCTGGGAACTTCTGTTACCTGGAACAACATCACCTTCCCGTTAGGTCCCACAAACGCGCCAGACGCGGTTAGCAGTACTACCATCACTCTTCCCCCGGGCCGCTATACCAGTCTCGCGATGCTTGGCGCGCTCGTAAATAACGCCACCCCCCCTACGGGGACATTCGTCGTTACGTATACCGATGGGACAACCTCTTCAACAACTCAAAGCCTGAGCGACTGGGTCTACCCACTCAACTACGCCGGCGAGACAAACGTAACGTGTGTACCTTACCGCAATGAGTCCAACGGCACTAAAGATGGGCACCTTACATGCGTCTACGGCTATCAAATTCCACTTGATAACACGAGAATAGTTCAAAGCGTCACGCTTCCGCCGACGCGAAATATAGTGATGCTCGCCATGGCGCTTGTCGCTCCCGTGCCAGGCTCGCCGTTGGTCTACACGCCGCCTTCGGGCACTGTCCTTCCCACCGGAGAAAATACTCTTTCGGTCGCATTCACTCCGACTGACCATGTCGATTACACGTCTGCTACCGGAAGCGTCATGTTACTCGTCAACCCGGCGAACTCGACGACTCTTAGTTGGCCTACGCCTGCTCCTATCACCTATGGGACCGCGCTCAGTGCAACACAGCTCGACGCAACCGCTTTCACTATTCCGGGGACGACATCCGTTTCGCTCGCATCTTACTATCGCGTCAACGCCTTTCAGAGCGACGGATCAACCTACTCTACCGGAGGATTCGATAATGGTGGAAATGCCTACTCATCCACCCTCCTCGGTTCTTCGATCATCTGGAGTGGGCAAACATTTTCACTTGGGCCCGCGAACCTTCCGGACGCCGTCACGAGTACAACAATAGCTCTGCCTCAAGGAAATTTTGTTGGGCTGTCCCTGATCGGGGCGGCGACTACGACCGGACAGACCGCCCAGCCGTTCACGGTTACATATACTGATGGAACCACTGCAACCGTAAATGTCAGCCTGAGCAGCTGGACGCAGTCGTCGAGCTATACGGGCGAGACGATCGTTTCTACAACCGCCTACAGAAATACCGGTGGCGGGGGTCGAACAACTGGCGCTACCTATCTGTACGGATATCAAATACCCCTTGATAGCACCAGGATCGTTCAGAGCATAACCCTCCCGAACAATCGCAATATCGTAATTGTGGCGATGTCGCTGAGTACATCGTCTACTCCAACCGCGGTGCCAGGCAGCTACGCCTATACTCCGACTTTCGGAACTGTTCTCCCGGCCGGTACCGCTTCTCTGAGCGTATTATTTACCCCCACCAACCCTAGCTACGGTACAGCGACAAAGACCGTTACCCTTCAGGTCACCAAAGCCGCCCTTACGGTCATCGCCAACAACGAGTCTGTCATATTCGGCAATGCGGTTCCTGCTTATACCGCCACAATCTCGGGCTTCGTCAACGGCGATACCCAGGCTGGCGCCGTCAACGGCTCCCCTGTACTGACGACCACCCCAGCGAATCCAACCGCCGCGGCAACTTACCCGATCACTGCCACACTTGGCACGCTCACCTCCAGTAACTACAGCTTTACCTTCCCCACACCCCTCGGAACCCTCACCATCATCCAAGGCGCTCCGGCGATCAGCTTCGCGGTGTCGAACAAGACCTACGGGGCAGCTCCGTTCACGGTGGCTGCGACCTCGAACTCGACCGGAGCCTTTACCTACTCAGTTGTCTCCGGACCCGCGACGATCATCGGCAACACTGTCACCCTCACCGGAGCCGGCAGCGTCACCCTTATGGCATCCGAGGCTGCCGCCGGCAACTACGCCGCAGCCACCCAGAACGCTACCTTCACGGTCGGCGCGGCCGCTCCGGCGATCAGCTTCGGGGTGTCGAACCAGACCTACGGGGCCGCCCCGTTCACGGTGGCTGCGACCTCGAACTCGACCGGAGCCTTCACCTAC
>Ga0210398_10003755_pt1 | contig 14437 bp, 16 predicted proteins | sample IncBWC4OmetaG_FD_161047 | JGI IMG/M metagenome (GOLD analysis project Ga0210398, IMG submission 161047) | Forest soil microbial communities from Barre Woods Harvard Forest LTER site, Petersham, Massachusetts, United States - Inc-BW-C-4-O | ecosystem: Environmental > Terrestrial > Soil >...
GCCATCGCGTCACGAGTGAGAACGTGCCCATAATCGCGTTGGATGAAGCGTTGGACGCGTTGTCCAAAGCGGATGCCCGGCAAGGAAAGATTGTGGAGATGAAGTTCTTCGGCGGCTTGTCCACCCAGGAAATTGCCGACGTACTCGACATTTCGCTGGCAACTGTCGAGCGTAAATGGGCAACGGCGCGGATCTGGCTACGGCGAGAGATGAAAAGGTCCGCAGCGCCGTGAGCGATCAGAATTGGCAAACACGATGCCGCCATTTTTTAAAATCCCTCAAAACTGCGCTACTATCCACGGGACAGGTATTCGCAGTAGAACTACGTAGAAGGACTTGCACATGCGAAAGCTCGGATCATTCTTAACGCTGGCTATCTCAATGGGCGCTGCAACGAGCGCATTTTCGCAATCCGCCGCGCCGGCACTCGATCCCGCCTGGAAGGCGCCCGAAGTTGTCCAATTTATCGGGCTTAAAAAGGGTGACAAAGTCGCGGATATCGTCGCGGGGCGCCTTACCGCATCACTTGCGCAGGCCGTCGGGCCGTCCGGAAAAGTGTACGCGGTTGAAACGGCCGAAGTCGTCAATCGCCATCCCGAAGCATTGGCGCACATGAAAGAGCTGGCGAGTCAGTCACCCAATGTCATCGTCAGTGCCGAGCCGGTGGCAAACGCGTTGCCGCCGGGACTCGATGCGGTGTTCATTCGACAGAATTATCACGATCTCTATGACAAGTTTATGGGACCCGCGGACGTCCCGGCGTTCAACAAGGCAGTCTTTGCGGCGCTGAAGCCAGGCGGTGTCTATGTGGTGCTGGACCACGCGGCGGCAGCGGGCTCAGGGATTGGCGCAACTGAAACACTGCACCGAATCGATCCGGCGCGAGTGAAGTCGGATGCGCTAGCAGCTGGCTTTAAGCTGGACGCCGAGAGCGCAATTCTTGCAAACCCGGCGGACGATCACACCAAAAAAGTGTTCGATCCGTCAGTCCGCGGTCACACCGACCAATTCCTGTTTCGCTTTAAGAAGCCCAATTGAGGCAAGTTGCATAAGTCTGATGAGGTGCACAGTGGATGAGGCTCAAAGAGAGGAATTCGATACGGCTCTTGTCAGAATAAGGCACGAAATCAAAGGGCGGCTTGTTAAGCACGGCTTTTTTGGCAGCGTCGCTTACCGAGACATAGAGGCAACGGATCATGTTCTTAGCGGTTCGACGGTTGAAATCACCGTAAAAGGCAAAACCGTGGAGAGATCATTCAGTCGGCAGGAGATCGAAGGTTGCCGTCTTCGAGTGGGTGGAACGGTTTTGTCCGGCGTGATATCGATGGTGGATGAGCTGGCGGTCTAGCAGCCGACGCACTCGCCGAATTAGAGCGGATGCCCGCAGTGGACTTATGTCCCGATAGGCTTTGGCGACCGCTGACGCCGCACGAGGCCGTCGCTTTATTGTCGGAGCTGCGCGCCCCGTGGTGGATTGCTGGCGGATGGGCGCTTGAGCTGTATTTAGCCAAGGTCACTCGAACTCACAAAGATCTCGATGTCGGCATCTTCAGGCAGGATGCGAAAATCCTGCGCGCTGCGTTACCGGATTGGGACTTCTTCGAAGCTAAGAATGGGGTCCTGTCTCCACTCGCCATGGGTGATGCGCCTCGCGCGGACGTCAATTCGCTGTGGTGCAAACGAACGAACGCGTCGCAATGGGAACTTGAGGTGATGCTTGACAGAGCGGATGGCGATGTCTGGGTTTTTCGTCGTGATGGGCGAATCACTTATCCGCTTTCAAGTGCGATCCGCCGAAATCCGGAGGGGATTGCCTATCTGGCACCCGAGATTCAACTTCTCTACAAGGCGCGCGCAACGCGCCCTGAAGATCAAGCGGACTTTGACCATGTTGTTCCACATTTAACCCGTGATGCCCAAACTTGGCTGCGGGAATCGCTGCTGCGCATCGACCCGGAGCATGTGTGGATTCCGAAGCTAAAGTAGGTCAGGAATTCGCCTGGCGGTCAAAAGCGCATCCATGTCGCGCCTGATGTCTCAGCGTCGCGACAGTTTGGCATGGGAGCGGCTTTGATTTAACAATAGATCAATGACCGCTAAAGCACCAAGGCCCTGCGCAGCCCGAGCTACCAACGGAGAGGAGTCTCATATGGACATGAGTTACCGAATGAGCACGGCCGCTCCGTCGATGACACTGAAGAGAATCGTTTCGGGCGGGCAGACGGGTGTGGATCGGGGAGCGCTGGACGCGGCGATGACCAATGGTTTTGATTGCGGTGGATGGGTGCCAGGCGATCGGACAGCCGAGGACGGCGTGATATCCGATCGATACCCGGTGATGCCATTACCGCATGGCAATTATCAGCAGCGCACTCGTTTAAACGTGGTGGACAGCGACGGCAGCGTCATTCTTTATGATGGCTCTCTCACAGGCGGCACTCGCCTGACCCGCGATCTTTGTGAGCTAACGGACCGGCCGTGCCTTCTCATCGATGCGTGCGAGACGTCGGATCCGATTGCGGCTGCGGAGGCGGTGTTGAAGTTTATTGAGGACAACCAGATTGCAACGCTGAATGTTGCGGGGCCGCGAGCGAGCGGCTGGCCTGCCGGATACCATTTTGCTGCGGCCGTAGTCGGAGAGGTGATCTTAAGATCGCCAAATTATTGATTCAATATTGAGAACGCGGGGCAGGAACCTAGAATCCCGGTTTGGCCGCCAGCTTTTGTCGCCTGGCATGCGCCGTCTTCAGATGGCGTAATCGCTTTATGTCTTCAGCGCCCAATTGACCAAATTTGCCGCGCCAGGCATGAATCGTGGCCTCGGTGATGTTGTGCTTTCGCGCGACGTCGTTTAGCGGTGTCCATCGCGCCTCGGACAAGATCTTGACGATCTGACTTTCCGTAAATTCCATTCTCTTCATAGGTACGGTTAGAACGGGTCGCGGGTGGAAGAACTCGAAAATGGCGGCGCAATCTTGCCCGATGCGGCGCCGTAACACTTCGTCTGCGATGAAAGTGTGCGCGCCACCCCTCAATGGGCAAAGGCTGATGCGCTGACCGACACGGAGTTAAGCGAGTTCGGCCGGACGGATGAGGCTGGGATCGTCGAGTTCAATAGAATTGATACGTGGGCTGACCGGATAAGCTTGCATGCCGCTCTTGCTATAAGGAGCCAGGGTTGCCTTTGCCGCGACCGGGGTTCCTCGCAGCCAAGTCTGATAATCCCTGCGTCGCAAAATCGCAGGCATACGGCCGTCGGTGTTGGCGACGCGCATCATCAGCTCATTCGGCGGCACGCAAATTATCGAGCAGCTCTCGAGCACATCGTCGTCCTCACTAACGGATCGATCCCAAACAGCCGCCACAGCAAATACAGAGCGGTCGAGCAAGCGGATGAAATGGGGCTGGCGATAGCGTCGATTGGTCAGTTGCCACGCATAGAATCCAGACATCGGCAGAATGCAGCGCTGGCCCTCGAGCCAGGGGCTGCGAAACATCGGGGATGCCATGATCCCCTCAGCGTCTACGGTCAGTGGTGTATCAGCGGCGCGGCCTTCAGCGGATGAGGGTATTAGGCCCCAGCGCATCATCACCGCTTCGGATTGGCCGTCGTGCCAACGGATCGCCGGCACATATTGTCCCGGAGCAACATTGTACTTTGTAGTAAAGCTCCACCAAGTCCGCGAGGGCATGAATTCGCGCTCGGTGGTGGATGGGTCCGGGAGTGCGTAGCGCTGACACATAAATGAACATTACGGCAGGGACCTCGCCGGAAATGTGACGCGGATACGGTTTAGGGTAGACGCAGTGCGGGAATAGCTTCCCTGAGCATTTCGATGCACAGATTGCGGGGGCAATGGGAGTACACTTCAGCACACGGGAAGCCGCGCGAATCCAGGAATACAACACGCGGTCCATGGGAGAGGGAAGGATTCATGAAGTTAATCATCACTGTCTTTGCCGCTACGTGGCTCATGTCGGGCTGCTTTACCAATCCTCCGCAACAAGACGGCTCTGACGTTGGACATCGGGATCCGCGCACCGGCCTGTGTCATGACGGCACACCGCCGCCGTGCGCCCCTCCTCGAGACTAAGGGGCCAAGGCGGGTCGGTCAGCGCTTCGCACAGCTCAGCGCTTCTCGATACCCATATCCAATATGATGCCGGTCACGCCATCCACACGGCGAGCATGTAGTGCAGCGCGCTTTTTTGTTTCGGCATCACCGATGCGACCGGCGAGTTTAACGACGCCGTGATGCACCTCGACACCGACCGAGCCGGGCGGCAGGGTTTCATCCTGCGCGAGCTCAGCGACCACCTCTTGCTGAATTTGTGTGTCATTTTTCATGAGCGTGTCTCCGTATTACTTGTGCCCAGAATGCGGCCTGTAAATGGAATTGAATAGCGGAAGACGCGTAGGGTGTTGTAGGACAAAACCTCGACTAGGAGCGGATTGAGAGATCGTTACGTTTCTTCATCTGGCGATTGCCATGGACACGGAGGAATACGAGACTTCGCTCACCGAAGGCGAATCGCGCTGAGGTGACACGCGGTATACAAAAATGCACCGGCCATGAAGAGCCCTGTATGTTCTCTTACTACTTCTTCCCGAGAATTTCTTGATCATCTTCTGGGGACTACTTTTTTTTGGGGCGGTGCTCGCATTCGCAACGTGTGTCGCGCTCATGCATTTTCTCGAGAAGACAAAACTACCAACACTCTATATCGCTCTGTGCAGCGCAGTTCAATTGACGGTGGGGCAGTGCGCCGCGTTGACGCCCGCGCGCCGCGCAAATGTCAACGATAGAAGCGCGTGCAATCGGATGACCATTAGAAACTAAATGAATAACGGCCCGTGGCAGGCAGCCTGATCGGCAACGCCAACGCGCGATTTACCGCTCCCCGAATCTGCCCCAGCCCATTTTCTGTAGGACTGCGTTAGGCACTGTAGGACTGAGTAACGCAACTGTAAGATGAGAAAAAATCCGCGCTGTGGATGAGGCGTTTGGGATTAGAGTGTCGCTTTAGTAGGGAAAGCCGCACTGTGGACGATGCATCCACCAGTCGGTGCCATGGGGAGTCGTCCAGCATGTCGAAGAAGGTTCGCAGCGGCGTCATTTTAGCGCCGCGGGCCGATGCGACGGCGCAATCAGTAGTAGAGCGGCGCGTTTCGAGGCTGATCGAGTCCGGCGCCCCTTACAGCATCGGCCATCTCGCCACGCAACTTCACCTTAGCCCATCCCACTTGCAACGGTTATTCAAGCACGAAACCGGATTGCGCATGGGCGAGTGGTTAATAACATTTCGGTTACAGAAAGCAGCTTATCTGCTGGCCAATAGTTATCTGAGCGTCAAGGAGATCGCGCGCGCCGTGGGATACGAGCATGTCTCGAGTTTCATTCGCGCCTTTGAGCGAAAATACGTCCTGACACCCACGCACTTTCGCGAACGCGCGGATACCGACGCAGACAAGCGCGACGGCGACTGAAGTTCGTGGCGATGACGCACACCGTAAGTTCAGACGCCGCCTCGAAAAAAAATTACAAAGCGCGAATTGCTAATTATGAGTGTGAATAGCTAATCATTTAAGGGTGCAATTCAACGATTGCGCGCGTAGCGTCGCACGCTAATCAAAATCCTCGCGCAGTAGGGCACACCCGCACGCATACGCTCCGACCGCGCAATTTAATTTATGGAGATGGAAACCGCGAAAGTTTAGCTACCGCCAAATCGAAGGGAGGCGAATCCATGTACTACAATGTGTTCGGCGAGAAGGTCTCCAAGAGACGCTTCAAACAAATGTGTGCTGCGGCCAAGAACCGCCGAGAACTAATCGGCGCCGGCGTAACCAGCCGGCGCGAAATGTTCAAGATGGGACTGTTGACAGCCGGCGGACTCCTGATCGCCAAACATGGGCTGAGTTCTCGCGCCCTTGCGCAGTCGACAGCGGTTCCGCCGGTAACGACGAATAATCCGCCGAGCGGCGGGGGCCAGAATCTAAGTCCCGGAACGAACCAGAACTGTGTTCCCGGGAATCAGACGATGAGCCCGCCGACCCGACCGTTCATCGTGCCGCTCACCGTCATGCCAACCGCGCGCCAGGTTCCATCGCTGACGCCGACGCCGACACTGAACCCGAACACCGGAGCCGGAGAAGTCCGCGCCGCAGCGTTTCAAGCACCGGGCATTAGCATGAGCCGATTCCCGGTTGTGCCCCAAACGTTGTATCAGTTCAATCAAAGGCAGTTCACCACGAGCCAGCACCCCGATCTGCCACCGCAGACCATTTGGGGATTTGACGACGGCACCGGGCCGCGCAGCCCCGGGCCTACGTACCAGGCGTTCTACGGTAAGCCGCAGATCACGCGAAACATCAACTCGCTGCCCTCGATTACCGAGGTGAACAACACCGGCTTTGGTATGGCCTCGGTGAGCACGCACCTTCACAACGCGCATAACCCTTCGGAGAGCGACGGCAACCCGTGCGACTTCTATACGTCCGGGCGTTTCTGCGATCAGTACTATCCCAATGTGTTGGCAGGATTCAATTCGACCAACGAGCCCAATGGTGACATCAATGAGTCGTTGAGCACGCTTTGGTATCACGATCATCGCGTCGATTTCACGTCACAGAACACCTACAAGGGCCTCGCCGGGTTCTACTGCCTGTTCAATCAATTTGACACCGGCAACGAAGAAACCGGATTCCGGCTGCCCAGCTTTCCGGAGTTCGACATTCCGTTGTTGTTTGCCGACAGAACTTATGACCCGCACAGCGGCGACCTTGTATTCGACCTGTTCAACTTGGATGGCATTCTGGGCGATAAATTCTTGGTGAATGGCCAGATCCAGCCATTCTTCGAGGTCTCGCCCCGGCGTTACCGCTTCCGCTTGTTGGACACCGGGCCGTCGCGCTTCTATGAGTTCTTCCTCACGGGGGGTGTGGCCGCGGGAAGCCCCAATACCAATCCGTTCTGGCTGATCGCAACCGACGGCAACCTCATACCGGCGCCGGTGCAGGTGACCAGCGTTCGCATTGGTCCTGCGGAGCGCGTCGATATCATCATCGACTTCAGCAAATTTACCCCCGGGACCACGCTCTACTTGGAAAATCGGCTCAACCAAATCAACGGTCAGGGACCCGCTGCCGTGGATAGCCAAGTCGCTCCGCAGAACAGCACGACCACGGAATGCAGCCTGGTGCTCAACAACAACCAGCCGGCGATTAAAGCAGCGGGCGCGGGCAATTTGGTACTGCAGTTCCGGGTGACCGGTCCGCAGGTTGTCGATAACAGTGTGAATCCGGCCAGCAAACCGAGCTTCTACCAACTGCCAAGCACCACTGCCGCGCCACGGATTGTGCGCACCTTCAAGTTTGATCGACTGAATGGTCAGTGGTCCATCAACGGCCAATTCATGGACTGCAACACGTTCCGCTTCGCGGTCCAGCAAAACAGTGTGGAGCAATGGCTGCTCACAAACTTGACGGGCGATTGGACACATCCGGTACACATCCACTTAGAGGAGCATCAGATCCTCACGCGCAACCGCGTGCCGCCCACCGTCGCCACCGATATGGGACGCAAGGATGTGACGCAGTTGCATCCGAACGAACGAGCACAGCTCTTCTTCCGCTTCCGCGATTGGGTCGGCAAGTACCCGATGCACTGTCACAACGTGGTGCACGAAGATCACGCCATGATGGCGCTCTGGCATGTGGTGGCTGAGGGCGACGATATCAACGTGCCATAAGGAGATCGGGCAATGAATGCACTATCAAGAAGAGAGATGTTGGGGATGCTGGGAATGGCTCCCTTGGCCGTTGGAGGTGTGGGGGGTCTGGCCCGGACGGCGTACGGCGAGACATCCGCCGCCGCTGCCGCTCCTGGCGCCCCAAAAACCATCGCGGGCAGGGCGCGCGCGCGCATCCAGGAACAGCACCTTCCGAATTTGCCGCTGATCACCCATGAGGGAAAACGGGTCCTGTTTTACGATGACTTGGTCAAGAACAAGAACGTCAGCATGAATTTCTTTTATGCGAACTGCGACGAGATTTGCCCTCTCGTCATGGCCAACCTTGCGAAGGTACAGCGGCTGCTGGGCAAACAGGTGGCCGCGATTTGTACATGTACTCCTTCACGCTGAAACCGACGGAGGACAGCGTCGATGACCTGCGCGAGCATCGCAAGATGCTGGGTGCCCTGCCGGGCTGGACGTTTTTGACCGGCAAGCCGGAAGACATCGAGACTCTTCGCGCAGCGATCGGCTTTAAGTATCCGGATCCGGCCATCGACGCGGACAAGACGCAGCACATCGGCAACATCCGTTACGGCAATGAACCGCTGATGTTGTGGTCGGCTTGTCCTGGTATGGCTCACGCAGACTGGATCGCAGAAACGCTGCAGTGGATGATCCACCCGCAGGTCGACAGAGTTCAGAAGTCCTAGAGGCAAGTCCACCAGGTATTGGGAATTGGCTACTGGAGAAAGGAATCAAGCAATGAAGACCATACGCGAACGAACTTCGATGGTTGTTTTTGCGGTCATGGCGATGATGGGAGTCGCGTTCTTGGCAGCTCCCAATCTGGCAAACTCCCAAACGACCACTGCGGTCTCCGGTGCGGCGTCGTTCAACCCGCCACCGTGCGACTACAAAGATCAGTTTTACATGGACAACGGGCTCGACCCGACCCAAGTGGTGGGTCGTTTCGGCAGCGCGAGACTGACCGGTCCGCCGGCGACCGGGAACCAGGTCAACTGGGTGGCGGACAGTACCTGCAGTCAGCGAGATCCGGATCGCAGAAACTTCCGCATTCTGGCAATTACCGGCGGGTTTCCAGATGATCAAAGCGGCTCGCCCACCGAATTCATTACCATTCTGGGCTTCGTGACCAATCAAAATCTCATACCTTCCGGGATTAATGCCTTTGAGACCACGTACTCGCGCAACGTCGGCGCGATCAACGGTGGCTTGGACGGTGATCAGCAAAATCCGGGTGAAACGATTTCCATTGTCAACAGTGCGAATCCGCGCAGCATCACCATGCAAAACCTGGTCAGCAACTTTGAGGCCTACCCGGCGCCAAAACAACGGTTGGCCAACGGCCAGATCGCACTCAATCCCTGCCAGGCTGATATGGTCAGTCCGCTGGCGCCCGCTCAACCTTGCTTCGATCTGAGCACTGTGAACGCGGTATTTACCCCCGCCCTCAGGCAAGACTGGCGATTCGCGACCAATCGCAATGCGATCGACGGCAGCGACAATAACTGCATCAGCAACAATCCCGCGGTGTGTACGCCTCCTAACGGAACCGGCTCGGCGCCACCGCAGAGCGACAGCCCTTTCGGCTATTTCTGCGACGACCTGCTGGGGATGTGGATCAACTCCTTCTTTTGGTACACGGTCGATCCGGCAGATCATACGAGCCCGTTGGGCAAGACGTGCACCCCGATCTTGAAAAAGTTGGGTCAGCAGAATGGCCTCACCCCGGACGGCACGCCAATCGTCAAGACGGGCGACGAGCTGGACAATATATTGGAAGCCAATGGGTGCGCGGCGGAGGGTCAGTTGGCATTCGACGGCTCCGACGGGGGCGCGATCTGGCTGGTGTGCCCCGCGATTCCAGATCCGCGCGCAGGGGCCATTTCAGCTGATGCGTTCTTGGACCAGGCACACAACAGCAATGGCACCGTTCAGAACATCGGTCTGCTGGAGAACTTTCTCAGTTTGCAAATCTTTGGAGTGTTCTTCACGCAACTGGAGTCGAGTCAACAAAGCCAAATAACCGCGCAAGCGGTCAAGCAGCAGTAGCGCCAGGCAGGCGAAATTCAGCGAGCCCCGGACGGCGCGAAAAGCGCCCTCCGGGGTTAATATTGTCCTAAGCGATTATCGAGATGCCGAACGCAAAGGGAATACGAGTCTCTCGCCGGGATTTCAATAAACTGGCCGCGAGCACGGCGGCCGTCGGCCCCTTTTTCCTCTTTTCCGGCCGCGCCGGCGCCACTCAGAAAACGCTGAAGATCGCCAAGTGGTCGCATTTTGTGCCGCAATTCGATCCCTGGTTCGAGAATATCGCTAGAGAATGGGGTCAGCAGCACGACACCCAAGTCACGGTTGAGAATATCCCGGTCGAGAAAATCAGTGCCGTGGCTTCGGCGGAGGTCAAGGCCGGCAAGGGGCACGATGTATTCATTTTTCCGTGGCCTCCTGCGCAGTACTATCAACACGCGGTTGATCATACGGAGATCTACCAGCGGGTAGCCGGCAAGTACGGCGCGATTCCCCAGATTGCGTACCGCTCAACGTACAATGTTAAGAACAAGCAGCACTTCGCTTTTGCGGATTTCTGGGCGCCTTCACCATTGCACTTTCGTCAGGACTACTGGGCGAAAGTAGGGATGCCCTTGGGTCCCGGGCATTACGGCAGTCTGTACGGCGGCGGCAAACGGTTGCGCGATGAATTCCATATCCCCTGCGGCCTGGCTTTTACGCCCACGCTGGAAGGCAATATCACCCTCCACACCATGCTCTACGCGTTTCGTGCGTGGATACTCACTGGCAACGACGAGGTGGTTTTCAATCGAAATGTGTTCGCGGGAGTCGCCTTAAAATACCTGCAACAACTCTATCGGGAGACCGGCACGCCCGATCAGCTGAGTTGGCAACCCGGAGGCAGCGTCCAGGCCATGTTGGCAGGCAAGACCTCCTGTGCGATCAATGCCATCAGCCTGCTACGCGCGGCGGAAGAGCAGGACGCGGAGGCGGCCAGCAAGATTTGGATCCAGCCGCCGCTTCTCGGCCGCAGCGGCATGGGTGTAACCGCTCTTCCGCATATCACCAATTGTTCTCTCGTTTGGAGCTTTGGCCAAAATCAGGATGAGGCCAAACAATTTGTGGCTGATCTCATCGACAGTTCCAGAACGGGCTACGCGGCGAGCTTGGGATTCAACTTTCCCACGTATGCTAAAACTGTTCCAGATCTGATCGTGCACCTTGGCAAGGATCCGCAGGCCAACCCCCACGATAAATACCTGCTGCTCAAGGATGCGCTGCATTGGACGCCGAATTTGGGCGTTCCCGGATTTGCGACGCCGGCGTTTATGGAGGTGTTCAACAGCTTTCTGATTCCCAAAATGGTGCAGCGAGTTCTCAAAGGGCAGAGCAGCCCGGAAGACGCTGCTGCCGCCGCCGCCGCGGAAATCCAGCGCATTGCCGATAAATGGCAGCAAGTCAATTGATGGCGGATCAATTGATGGCAGATCAAGAGGGGTCCAAGCCTTGAAACTCCGAATGCTCACACCGGCGTTGCTGGGACTCGTGTTTTTAACCTCGAAGTTCTCTCCGGCGGCAGCACCCTTGCCGCGTGTCTCTCCTGATTTCAGCATTAACGACCTGAGCGGCAAGAGCACGTTGTTGTCGAGCTTCAAGGGCAAGGTCGTCGTGCTTGAATTCCTGTTCGTCAAGTCGCAGCACTGCCTGCGAGTTGCGCAGATGCTGAACAAGCTTCAGGCGGAACTCGGCCCAAGCGGTTTTCAAGCCGTTGGCGTTGCCTTTGATGCGCCCAATGCTGCTCTCACCGGAGGTCAATATGTAACTGCCATGGCGGATTCCCTGATGCTCACCTACCCCGTGGGATATGCGCAAAGAGCGGGCGTGGATACGTATCTCGGCCGGAGCGGAAACGATCTGCTGAGCATCCCTCAAATAGTCGTGATCGATCGCATGGGCACAATTCGTGCCGCCACAGGAGGCGGCCCTAATCCGAGCTTGGAAGATGCGAATTCTTTGCGAACGCTCGTGGATTCTCTGCTGAAAGAATCTGGACCGACGAACGGAAAGGCTAAACAGTGAGCTTGGCGAAGCACCGGTGCGCACCCAAAACCGCTAGCCTGTCTTGCGCGCTTCAATTTCGATGGCCTTGGCGATCTTCACGGCGGTCTCTGCTATTTCCGTGATTCGGGAGGCGACGAGCCCGGCAAACTTGTCGTAGTGGGCCGCTGCCATTCCGCCTGCAATACTGGCGGCTGCCTGAATAAGTTGTGCTTGTTCCATAGTAGAATTTCCGACGTCGTTTTGTGAATTGAAGGGTGACTTTCCGCCCCGTCGCCGCATTCGCGCGCGGTCATTCTCGTGGGCGTGGGTCAAGTGTAGGGCTGGCGCTGATAATTGGCCAATGCCCTTGATGCTGGAGCTGCTCCATCCACGCGCAGGTTTGCAGGGGACTGCGGTCGTTCACCGATGATTGGCGGCATTTCGCCGAAAATCGGGTGATGCTTGGGCGCTCTTGGCGCACCATTCAATCCATGGAACAACGAATGGAGCGCCCTGAGATGAGCACGCGATCTAGCGATCCCTTCACAGCCGGCCTGCTGATCGGGGTTGCCCTGGTTACCGCGGGCGTACTGCTACTGCGGCAGTCCGGGGACCTCTCGCATACCGTCGCTCTTGCGCAGAGCTGGCCTCTGTTCGTCATTGTGCTAGCCTTCGCGCAGATGGTTGCGACGGTGAGGGAGCGTCATCAGCAAGGCTGGGGTCTGCTGCTGGCGGGGAACTGGTTGCTTGCCAATACGATGACGAGTTGGGCCTATATCCAGATCAGCCTTCCGGTGCTGCTGGCTGGATTGGGTTTGATTAGTATTATTCGCGTGTTACGCGATTGCAGCGGACACTTAGATGAGGATCACCGTGCCACCCGATAATCGCAGCCTCACGCCGAAATTCGTCATCGGCGCTTGTCTTGTCCTGATGGGGGTGGTGCTGGCTCTCGAACAGCTCGGCCTCCTCGAGGCCCATCATCTGCTGCGCTTTTGGCCGGCCGCGCTCATCATCATCGGCCTGGTTATGCTTCAGCGCACGGAGAAGCACAGTGCGCTGCGCGCTCTGCTGCTCATCGTCATCGGCGGCTGGCTATTGCTCAACACCCTGGGCTGGGTGAGCCTCGACCTTTGGGAATTCATCGTGCCTCTCGTGTTGGTCTTAGTGGGCGCCAGAATCATGATGCGCAATTCTGGTAGCCGCTCCGGCGCTTTGCCGCCGGCCCCGCCTGGCGCGGGCTCCCCCTCCGGCACCGCTCCGACGGGCCAGGGCCCGAGCGGCTTCGATGCCCCACCCGTGGGTTCCAGTGAACCGGTGCATGCGTCGTTATTTTCGCTCCTTGGCAGCAGCAAACGCCGTTGGGGCAGGTCCGTTTTCCGCGGCGCAGAGACGACAGCATTCATGGGTGGATGTGAACTCGACTTGCGCGATGCGTTGATGAGTCCCGGCGAGCTCGCAGTGGTCGATGTATTCGTCCTCATGGGCGGCGTGAGCATTTTCGTTCCGCCGCACTGGACCGTCTCGCAGGAAGTCGTGCCCTTAATGGGCGGCGTGCATGATAAGTCGCACTCCGTGCCCTCCAATCCGGCGCAGCATTTGTTGGTGCGTGGCACGGTGATCATGGGCGGCGTCGAAATTAGTAATTGAATGCATCCCATCCTCGCAGATGCGAAACAGCTTGGACTATATTTATTGGGCTGTCTTCCCATCGGCGTTGTGTTGATCATCGGTTTGGGTCGCCAAGGCGCCTGGGTTACGGCAGCGGTCTTCTTTTTGCCGCTGATGCTGATCTATGCTTTCATTGGGCTGTCCGCCTTTTACCTGTGCCGCGCGTTTCCGATAAGCAGGGAAGAGCGGACATGGCGGGCTGTGCCGGCCTTTGTCAGTGCGGCCGCGACGGTGGGTGGTCTATGCGTGGCTCTTGCCTTCGGTTGGGCTCAGTTGCTGGAGTCGCTCAACATCGGCCTGCAGCCAGAGGTGTATTTGGCGCAACCCTGGCTGCTTTTTGTCGTGGGGGCACTGCTGTTTTGGCTTGCCATTGCGTTTCATTACGTTTTGATCGCATCCAATGCATCGCAGAATGCCGAGCGACGCTCGCTGGAGGCCGGCCTGCTGGCGCGCGAAGCCGAACTCAAGGCATTGCGTGCGCAGCTGGATCCGCACTTTCTCTTCAATAGCTTGAACTCGATCAGTTCGCTAACGGGCCGCGATCCGTCTGGTGCGCGCAAAATGTGTCTGCAGCTCGCGGAATTTCTGCGTGACACCCTGCGGCTCGGGGCGGCGCAGAGAATCTCGTTGCAAGAGGAGCTAAATATCGTGGAGCGATACCTCTCCATCGAGCAGGTACGACTCGGCGCCAGACTCAATGTGTGCAAGGACACCAGCCCGCACGCCTTAAGCGCCAAGGTGCCCGCGCTGATCCTTCAGCCGCTGGCCGAAAACGCGGTCCTGCACGGCATCGCCCACTTGCTCGAGGGCGGTACGGTCACGATTAGGGCGCTAAGAGAGCATTCGATGCTGGTGGTGTCGGTGAGCAATCCTTGCGATCCGGATCGTCCGCGCAACAAACGTGCCGGTTTCGGTCTTTCTTTGGTGCGCCAGCGCCTCCAATCGCGGTTTGGCT
>Ga0210398_10003757_pt1 | contig 14431 bp, 11 predicted proteins | sample IncBWC4OmetaG_FD_161047 | JGI IMG/M metagenome (GOLD analysis project Ga0210398, IMG submission 161047) | Forest soil microbial communities from Barre Woods Harvard Forest LTER site, Petersham, Massachusetts, United States - Inc-BW-C-4-O | ecosystem: Environmental > Terrestrial > Soil >...
CTGCGCAGTTGTCACAGTCGCTTATTTTCAATCCGCACATTCTCTGGGATCCGCCGCCGTGGCCGTGGATCGACCAGCTTGGTCCTGGCGCCGCCCAGGAACTGGCGCGCATCAATCTGCAACACCAGAAGGAAGTGCTGGCGTCGCAAGCCAAGGCTGTCGACCAGGCATTGGCCCTCGTCAACAAGTCGCGGGGCTGATCGACATCACTGACAATGCGTTGCGCGTGCGCAGCCTGGCTCTGCCGGTACTTTCGCATGCGCAGCGCATCTCGTCGCGCGTCGGCAACAACCGAGGAGGCGTGTCATGTCTGCACCTGCCATATCGTCAGGCGTCGGCAATTCGTCTTTCAGGGAAGCTGCCGAGCTCATTGCGCGGCCGGAAGCCGCGAACGGGCGGCCGGTCATCCTGGTCGGTTTCCAGCGCCAGGGAAATCTCGGCCTCGGCTATCTGGCATCGACCTTGCGGCATTGCGGCTACACGGTCGAAGTTTTGGATTTCGAGCGCGACCCCGCCGATATTCTTGCGGCGGCGCTCAGGCTCGATCCGGTCCTGATCGGCTTCTCGCTGATCTTTCAGTTTTACATCCGCAAATTTGGCGTGCTGATCCGCTACCTGCGCGACAACGGCATCGACTGCCATTTCACCATGGGCGGTCACTACCCCACCTTGAGCTATGAACAGACGCTGCTCACGGTGCCGGAGCTCGACAGCGTGGTGCGTTACGAGGGCGAGCTGACGCTGCTCGAAATGGTGGATGCGCTCAATGCCGGCGCGCAATGGCGCAACATCGGCGGCATCGCGTATCGTGGGGCCGACGGGATCACGGCCACCGCCCCGCGCAAGCTCATGCCGAGCCTCGACGAGCTGCCCTATCCGAATCGCGACTTCGAGCCGATCCGCGTGCTCGGCCGCACCATCATGCCGCTCCTCGCCAGCCGCGGCTGCGCGCGCACCTGCTCGTTTTGCTCCATCCACACCTTCTATCGTACCGCGCCCGGCAAGGTGGTGCGCACCCGGCGCCCGGCTGAGGTGGTCAAGGAGATGGTGTCGCTATTGGAAGAGCGTGGCGCCACGATATTCCTGTTCCAGGACGACGATTTTCCGTTATTCGGAAAAGTGTGGCGCCGATGGGCCAACGAGTTCGTCGACGAATTGCATCGCGCCGACCTGGTCGGCCGCGTCATCTGGAAAATCAATTGCCGGGCCGACGCGGTAGAACCCGAATTATTCAAGCGCATGCGCGATGCCGGGCTCTATATCGTCTATATGGGGCTGGAATCCGGCACCGAAGAAGGGCTGAAAATTCTCAACAAGGAGATCACCGTCGAGCAGAACCTGCGTGCGGTGCGCATCCTCAAAGAGCTCGGCATCATGTTCGAGTTCGGCTTCATGCTGCTCGATCCGTCGAGCACTTTCGAGTCGGTCGCCGCCAATGTCGATTTCCTGCGTGCCATCGTCGGCGACGGCAGCGCCGCGGGAACCTTCTGCAAGATGCTTCCCTATGACGGCACGCCGATCAAGGACGAGTTGGAACGCACCGGGCGGCTGCGCGGCGATGTTTGCGCGCCCGATTACGCCTTCCTCGATCCGCGGCTCGAGGATTTTTATCGGGCGCTGGCGTCTACGCTCGATGTCACCGGCTGGATCCACGGCCACAAGGCGCTGTCGTGGCAGCTCAACTGGGCCTGGCATGAAATCGCGGTGATCGAACACTTGTTCCCGGCGCTGCCGGGACTGGCCGATTACAAGGATTTGCTGCGTACCATCACCCGCGACAGTAACGCGGGCCTGTTCGCCGTGGTCGATGAGTTGGCGGCGGCGTTCCGCGACGGCCGCGCGCCCACGCACGATGCCGTGGCGCTCGAGCAGCACTGCAGCGCATTCCTTGCCCGGCTGCTCGAAGAGCGCAATGCGCTCATGGCGGAGCACCAGAGCGTGCTTCTGGAAGCACTGGAACGGCCGGTCTCGCGCCGGGCGGCTTGAAGCGCCGCAGCCCGTCGCGGGAGCTTTAGCCGCGCGCCGGCACCGGTGCCGCCGCGCCGATGATCGCGCCGGACGATTTCCGCACGGTCAGAATCGCCAGCGCCGCGATGATGCACAGCGCACCGGCGACGAAGAACGCCGGCAGATAAGTGTCGAACAGCGTGCGCGTCAGGCCGGCGCCGAACGCCGCGCTGGCGGCGCCGATCTGGTGGCCGGCAAAGATCCAGCCGAACACCATGCCGGCCTTTTCCCGCCCGAAGCGATCGGCGGCGAGTTTGACCGTCGGCGGCACTGTTGCGATCCAGTCGAGGCCGTAGAACATCGCGAACAGCGAGAGGCCGTAGAACGTGAAGTCGGTGAACGGCAGATAGAGCAGCGACAGGCCGCGCAGGCCGTAATACCAGAACAGCAGCCAGCGATTGTCGAACCGGTCGGACAGCCAGCCGGAACCGATGGTGCCGATGAAATCGAAGACGCCCATCATCGCCAGCACGCTGGCGGCGGTGACCGCCGGCAGCCCGTAATCGTGGCACAACGTGACGAAATGGGTCTGAATCAGGCCGTTGGTGCTGCAGCCGCAGACGAAGAACGTGCCGAACAGCACCCAGAAGATCGGCGTGCGGGCGGCTTCCTTCAGCACGAGGAGCGGCGACATGAGCAGCGAGACGAGACCGACGCCCGCGGCCGGCGGCGGCGACACGGCCTTCTCGCCGTAAAGCGGCAGGCCGAGATCGCTCGGCCGGTCGCGCATCAGGGTGAAGGCAACGACACCGGCGAACGCCAACATGCAGCAGACGCAGACCAGCGCGATCCGCCAGCCGTAAGCCGTCGTGATTTGCGCGATCAACGGCAGGAACACCAGTTGCCCGGTGGCGTTGCTGGCCGCGAACAGGCCCATGACCAGGCCGCGGCGGTGATTGAACCAGCGCGTCGCCACCGTCACCGCGAGCACCATGGCGGTGAGGCCGGTGCCGATGCCGACGACGATGCCCCACAGCACAATGAGCTGCCAGACCTGCGTCATCGCCAGCGACACCAGCATCCCGGCCGAAATCAGGATCACGGCCGAGACCATCACGGCGCGCACGCCGAACCGGTTCATGAAGGCGGCGGCGAATGGGCCGAACAATCCGAACAGCATGAGACGCAGCGCCAGCGCCGACGAAATCTGCTCGGTGTCCCAGCCGAATTCCTTTTCCAAGGGCACGATCAGCACGCCGGGCGTGCTCATCGCCGCCGCAGTGACGATCGTGGTCAGGAAGGTGACGGCGACGATGACCCAGCCGTAATGGATGTTGCGGCGTTCGAGCGCCGCGGCGAGGGCGGAGGACACCATGGTTGCGTTCCGATCGTCGATTTTGGACGTTCTGTTATTGAACATTCAGTTAAATGACAACCGTCATCTAACGCTTGCATATTGATGACGATCATCATATAATTTGTCAAGCGGCCGAGGCCGCTGCATAGCAGAGGCGCTCCATGCGGGTGAGCCGGGCAAAAGCCGCCGAACATCGCGACCGTATCATCGACGCCGCCGGCGCCTTGTTCCGCGCCAAGGGGTTCGGCGGCATCGGCGTCGCCGACATCATGAAGGCGGCCGACCTGACCCACGGCGGTTTTTACGGCCATTTCGCCTCCAAGGACGATCTGATCGCCCAGGCCAGCCGCCGCACCATGGCGCGCGCCGCGGCGAACTGGACCAAGCTGGTCGAGGCGGCACCCGATAGCCCCTACGCGGCGCTGCTTGAGCATTATCTGTCGCCAAAACATCGCGACGACCCCGGCAAGGGCTGTGCCTTTGCGGCGTTGGGCAACGACGCGGCGCGCAGCGGCAAGGTCGTGCGCAAGGCGTTCGCCGAGGGTTTGGCGCCGCTGATCGATATTTTGGCGCAGTCCATTCCCGGCAAGTCGATTGTCGGCAAGTCTATCCCTGACAAATCCAAGGCGGCGCGGCGCCGCAAGGCGGTTGCCGCCATGGCGACCCTGGTCGGCGCCTTGACCTTGGCGCGCGCCGTCGAAGGCACGCCGCTGTCCGACGAGATGCTCGACGCCGCCCACCGCGAGCTTGCCGCCGCGGCGCGCCTCTGACCCGGCCAAGGCGGCTCTATTTTGTTCCCTAAACGTTCTTGCTAAGGCGCGGCGGTTCCGTTAGGCTCTCGCATAGGGCAGGGCAGCCATGGTCCAGCGCGTCTCAACGGTTGCGTTCGAGGGCATCGAGGTGCGGCCGGTCGATGTCCAGGTGCAGGTCGCGCCGGGTCTGCCGGCGTTCAACGTCGTCGGCCTGCCCGACAAAGCAGTTTCCGAAGCGCGCGAGCGGGTGCGCTCGGCCCTGACAGCCTCAGGTCTCGCACTGCCGGCGCGCCGCATCACCATCAATCTGGCGCCGGCCGACCTGCCCAAGGAAGGCAGCCACTACGATCTGCCGATCGCGCTCGGCCTGATGGCCGCCATCGGCGCCATCCCGCACGACGCGCTGGCAGGCTTCACCGTGCTGGGCGAGCTCGGCCTCGATGGCTCGATTGCGCCGGTCGCCGGTGTATTGCCGGCCGCCATCGGCGCCAATGCGCGCGACGAAGGCCTGATGTGCCCCGCGGCGTGCGGACCTGAAGCGGCCTGGGCGAGTCCAGAGATCGAAATCATCGCGGCGTCTTCGCTCATCCAGCTCGCCAATCATTTCAAGGGCACGCAAGTGCTGTCGCGGCCACAGCCGAAAATCCTCGAAGTGAATGGCCCCGCGCTCGACCTCGCCGACATCAAGGGCGAGGAAAGCGCCAAGCGCGCGCTCGAAGTCGCCGCGGCCGGCGGCCACAATCTGCTCATGGTCGGACCGCCTGGCGCCGGCAAATCGATGCTGGCGGCGCGGTTGCCGACTATCCTGCCGCCGCTGGCGCCATCCGAGTTGCTCGAAGTCTCCATGGTCGCCTCGATCGCCGGCGAAATCAAAGGCGGCGCGCTGACCAACCGCCGACCGTTCCGCGCGCCGCATCATTCCGCCAGCATGCCGGCTTTGGTCGGCGGCGGCTTGCACGCGCGGCCCGGCGAAGTCTCGCTCGCACACCACGGCGTGTTGTTCTTGGACGAGCTGCCGGAATTCCAGCCGCAGGCGCTCGACTCGCTGCGTCAGCCGCTGGAGACCGGCGAAGTTTCCATTGCCCGCGCCAATCATCGCGTCACCTATCCGGCGCGTTTCATGCTGGTCGGGGCGATGAATCCGTGCCGCTGCGGCCGCGCCAGCGAACCCGGCTTTACCTGCAGCCGCCGGCCCAACGCCCGCTGCGCCGCCGACTATCAGACGCGGATTTCCGGACCGCTGATCGACCGCATCGACCTGCATATCGAAGTGCCGGCGGTGACCGCCGCCGATCTCATCCTGCCACCGCCCGCCGAAGGCAGCCGCGAAGTGGCCGAGCGCGTCGCGCTCGCCCGCGAGCGGCAAGTCGCCCGCTACGCCGCAATCGGCCTGCCCCATGTCCGCAGCAACGCGGTGGTGTCGAGTGCCGTGCTGGAAGACGTGGCGCGGCCCGATGCCAGCGGCATGACGCTGTTGCGCGACGCCGCCGACGCCATGCGGCTCTCGGCCCGCGGCTATCATCGCGTGCTGCGCGTGGCGCGCACGCTGGCCGATCTCGACGGCGCCGACAAAGTCGGCCGCGTGCATCTCGCCGAGGCGTTGTCGTATCGGGCGCTGGCGGATGAGATTCGACGCGCAGCCTAGCCAAGGCGCATGCGATCAAGGCCGCCATCCGCTCAGCGTTGAATCTGTTGCTCGCAGCCCAACCATTGACTGCAAATCCGTAACCGCCGACTCTGCCGATGATTCGCGACCCGCTGTTTGCGCGTCCGGCGTCGCGCGCGGCCGCCATGCCCAATCCGTCCCGCAAGCTCGCCTTCATCATCGCCTCGACCGATCACGGCACCTTCATCGTGAACCGGTTCGATCAGATGATGGTCAGCGGCGACGCCGGCTACGGCGTCGGCCTGCAGCTCCTGGAGAACGCCCACTACGATCCCGAGGAAGTCAATTTGCTGCTGCGGGCGCTGGATTTGCGCCGGCAATGCTACGGCGACGGCGTGGTGGCGATCGATTGCGGCGCCAATGTCGGGGTCCACACCATCGAATGGGCGAAACATATGACCACCTGGGGCGCCGTGCTGGCGATCGAAGCCCAGGAGCGCATCCAGTATGCGCTGGCCGGCAATATCGCGATCAACAATTGCTTCAACGCCCGCGCCATTCACGCCGCGGTGTCGGATCGCGCCGGCACGATGAAAATTCCGGTGCTGAATTATTCCGCCGCCGCCAGTTTCGGCAGCCTCGAGCTCAAGCCGCGCAACGGCACCGAGTTCATCGGCCAGGCCATCGATTATTCCGAAAGCAAAATGGTCGAAGTGCCGACGGTCAGTATCGATTCGCTCAATCTGGCCCGCGTCGATCTGATAAAAATCGATGTCGAAGGAATGGAGATGGACGCGTTGAACGGCGCCGCTCGGTGCATCGGCAAGCTGCACCCGATCCTGCTGATCGAGACCATCAAGAGCGACAAGAGCGCCATCGCCGCCTGGCTGGACGATCTCGGTTACACGGTGCTGGACATCGGCATCAATTTTTTCGCCATCCACGCCGACGATAAATGTCTCCCCCACATCAAAAAGGCGAACCCTGCGGCGGCGTAATTTTCAGCCGCCGTTGCCGACACCGCCGCGCATGCCGATCGCGGACAAAAACTCCTGTCGGGTCTCGGCATGATCGCGGAACACGCCGAGCATGCGGCTGGTCACCATGGTGACGCCGGGCTTGTGCACGCCGCGCGTGGTCATGCATTGGTGCGTGCCCTCGGTGACCACGGCGACGCCGTGGGGTTTTAGGACGGTATCCAGGCAGGCCGCGATCTCCGCCGTCATCTTTTCCTGGATCTGCAGCCGTCGCGCGTAAACCTCGACCAGTCGCGCCAGCTTGGAAATGCCGACGACGCGGTTGCGCGGCAGATAGCCGATATGCACGCGGCCGATGATCGGCGCGATGTGATGCTCGCAATGGGACTCGAAACGGATGTCGCGCAGCACCACGACCTCGTCGTAGCCGCCGGTCTCCTCGAAGGTGCGCTTGAGGTATTCGCGCGGGTCGTCGTTGTAGCCGGAGAACCATTCCTCGTAGGCGCGCGCCACCCGCGCCGGCGTGGCGCGCAAGCCCTCGCGGTCGGGATCGTCGCCGGCCCAGCGGATCAGGGTGCGGATGGCGCCCTCGGCTTCGGCGCGCGACGGCCGGGCCGGCCCGGCGGATTTGGCACGCGCGCGTTTGGAACTGGTCACTTTAGCCATTCTGATGTCTCCGGCCGCAATCCATACACGAACCAAGTCAATGGAACCAAGCTGACGGGTCGAAATCGAGAGGTTCGGTCTGATGTTAACAAAGCATCAACCCTCCCTCCAATCGCCCTGAAGCCGCATTGCCGGCGGCAAGGGATGCGCAACACTCATGGGCCAAATTGACCGCGTCACATCGATAAACCAGGCCTGAGCGCGGCGGCGCCTTCAGCCGCGACCAACAGGCCGAGCGGGGATAGGGACCATGCTCCCGCGCGTCACCCTTTTTAAACCCGCCATCATCACCCGCCGGCTATTCACCCTCGCCGTCCGCGCCATCGTGGTGACGACGATGTCGTTCGGCATCGCTTTCGGCTTCCTGTCGGGAACGATGTCTCAGGGGGCAAGCTACGATCCGAACGCTTTTGCCATCGGCGTCGCCGCTCTGTTCGGCGCCGCCTGCGGCGCCATGGGCCTCCTGATTTCCCGCATCCGTCAGATGAAGGCGGAGCTGCGGCGCCTCGAGGCACATCTCGAGGAAGCCTCCGACCGCAATTGGGAGATCAGCGAAGCACAGGAGCGCGCCAAAAGCTTCTTCGAGGCGCAGGGTGACGTCATCGTGCGCCGCGACGGCGGTGGCACGATCACCTATGCCAACGATGCGTTCTGCGCGCTCGCCGGACGCCCACGCGAGGAATTGCTCGCGACCACCTTTGCGCTGCCGGTGGATATCCAAGGGAACATTTCGAATCTTGCCGACGGCACCCGCGTGCATGACCAGAAAATCGCCGCGCCGGGCGGCGCGCGCTGGATCGCCTGGCGCGAGGTCTCGGTACGCGTCGACCGCGGCAGCGAAGTGCAAAGCGTCGGCCGCGACATGACCGACCGCGTGATGGCGGAGCGCGCGCTCGCCGACGCGCGCGACCAGGCGGAAGCGGCGAGCCGCGCCAAATCTCGATTTCTGGCCATGGTCTCGCACGAGATCCGCACGCCGCTCAACGGCATCCTCGGCATGGCCGATCTGCTCGGCGACACGCCGCTGTCGCCGGAACAGACGACTTATCTGAACGCGATGAAAACGTCGGGCGACACCTTGCTGTCGTTCATCGAAGAGATGCTCGACCTGGCCAAGATCGAAGCCGGCCGGCTCGATCTCGAAGCACGGCCTTTCGCGCTTTCAGCTTTCGTCGAAGAGGCCGTCGAACTGCTCGGGCCGCGCGCCCAGGCCAAGGGTTTGGAAATCTGCTGCTATGTCGACGAGCGCTTGCCGGCGCGCGTGGTCGGCGATGCGGCGCGGCTGCGCCAGGTGCTGTTCAATCTCGCCGGCAACGCCATCAAGTTCACGGAAGCCGGCGGTGTCTCGATCATTGTCGAGCCGGACGCGCAGCCGGACGCGATCGCGATCTCGGTGCGCGACACCGGCATCGGCATTTCGGCGGAAGACCAGGCGCGCATCTTTCTCGAGTTCGAGCAGGCCGACGGCAGCTCGACCCGCAAATTCGGCGGCACCGGCCTCGGCCTGACCATTTCGAAACGCATCGTCGAGCGGATGACCGGCTCCATCGCGGTCGAGAGCGTGCCCGGCGAGGGTTCGACGTTCCGCGTCAGCCTGCCGCTGCCGCGCGTCGGCGACAGTGACGAGACCGCGGTCGCCATCCCCGACCTTGCCGGCACCGATATTCTCATCGTCGCGCCCGCTGCGATCGAAGCCTCGCTCTTGGCAAGGCGCCTGCAACGCTGGGGAGCACGAACCACCATCGTTCCCGATGAGCACGTGGCGGCGGCCATTTTGCCGGAGCAGGCCTGGAGCGCCGTGCTTGTCGACCACACGCTCGGCACCACGGCGAGCGAAGCGCTCGCTCGCATGGCTGCCGTCATCCCGCGCCGCATCGTGCTGGTGACACCCGCCATGCGCACCGAGCTCGCGGGCCTCAGGGACGCGGGATTTACCGGCTATCTGATCAAGCCGGTGCGCGCCGCCTCGCTGGCCGCGCGCTTTGCGCCGGACGACGCCTTCGATCCCGGCGCCGCAAGCGAGATTGCGGAAACGCCGCGCGAAACGCGTTCAGGTCGCGGGCTTTCGATCCTGGTCGCCGAGGACAACGAGATCAACGCGCTATTGGCGCGCGCGCTGCTGGTCAAGCTCGGCCACCGCCCAACCATGGCGGAAAACGGCGCCGCGGCGATCGAGAGCTGGCTTGCCGCGCGGGCCGGCGGCGCTCCTTACGATTGCGTGCTGATGGATCTGCACATGCCGGGCATGGATGGGCTGGAAGCGACCCGCCGTATCCGCGCCATCGAGGCCGAACACAATGGCATGCGCACGCCGATCGTCGCGCTCACCGCCAATGTCTCCGCCGAGGACCGCGACGCCTGTCTGGCCGCCGGCATGGATGGCTTTCTGGTCAAGCCGCTCGACCGCGAACGGCTTGCCGCCGTGCTTGCCGATTCGAGCGCCGCAGCGCTCGCAGCATAACAACGCATTCACTAACTGGGGCCAACACAGAGTGTGAACTTAGTGAGCAGCGCGACCCCCGTGAAATAAGGACGCAATAAAGCTGTCATATTCGTAGAGTCGCTTATCAAAAATAGCCTTTGGGGTGTCTCTATTTAGCTTTGTTAGAAGCTCATTCTTCCAGTTCTCGCCCAATCCGAGGGCCCCCAATTTCTCAGAGACATGATCATAAAATTCGCTCGGTAACTCTGGAGAAATTGCGCGGAGTTCGCGCATTTCGGCTGAATCAGCCCCAAAATTTGCTCTGACGAACTCAAACAAATTATCAAGCCAGGTGCAAAATTCCCGCGACAAAGCGGGTAACTCTCGCAGTGTCACGATCTCAGCGCGAAGCCTGTTCAATTCATCTTCAAGCCCGCTATTATCGGCCACCGATTAGCCAACTTTTCGAATGGATCGACCCTCATTCTGAAAGGTCTTGTGATATCCAAGAAGTTTTCGTTCATGGATACGAACGTGTTTTTTGGGATCGGAAACAGCATACCCAATGAGTTGTGCCTTGCGACCGTATCTTTCGAGAATTGACATTGTGAGTTCTGCATCACTTGGTGAGACAACATAGCAAAAGCCAATTCCCATGTTGAACACTTCAAACATTTCGCTGTCTTCAACCTCGGCATGTCCCTGAATTAGTGCAAAAATCGGATGTGGTTCAATAAGTCGCTCAATCTCAAACCCGACTTTTGCTTCAACTCGCGCGAGGTTAAGTAAGCCGTCGCTCGTAATGTTTATGAGAGCTTTTACGCCATTGACTCGCTGCAGAATTTCCATTGCTTCCGAAACATAAATGTCAGTAGGACGAAGCAACTCTTCTCCAAGGGAGAGACTAAGCTCGTCAAACCTGTGTTCAATGTCATACGAGTGATTTTCGAAGAAGGCTTTTCGCGCAAGGGATAAGCCATTGCTGTGGACGCCGTTGCTTCTTACTCCGATGACCACGTCTCCCTCGGAAACATACCTACCTGAAATTACCTTATCGAGATCAACGCGTCCGACCGCCATCCCTACTAGATCAAATCCCTCAACGATATCCTTCAGCTGCGCGGTCTCTCCACCAGAGATGGAGATATCAGCCATTTTGGCGCCTTCGCAAAGGCCGGCACCGATTGCGTCAAGCATTGTAGAATTCGCCCGCTCGACGGCGATATAGTCCACGAGAGAAAGCGGCTTTGCTCCGACACAGATCATGTCGTTGACATTCATCGCGACACAATCAATACCGATAGTGTCGTACTTTTCCATCATTGTGGCGATGATCGTCTTGGACCCGACGCCATCGGTGCATAATGCAATACCGGCTCCGTCCAGTTCGATGACATTAGCGAAATAGCCGATCGGCAGAACAACGCGACCCGTCCCTCGCTTTGGCCAGGTCTCTTGAACCCGTTTGACTATATGACTGAGTCCCGCATCGGCCTCGGCGGTATCAACACCAGTCTTTTTGTACACGTCCTGACGCACTTCCACAGACCCTTGATCAGCAGTCTCTGAGTTCAGCTTGGAAAACGTTACCACGTCTCCATCGTTCCTTGCCATGGGGCTCTAATCCCGTCTAGCTACCCGATAGGGCCTTGTTGAGGTTTCAAGTTGGCTGGGCGTGTGTCCATCCAGATATGCAACAATTGCTCGCCTGACAGTTCGTCCAACGGACCTGTCTTCCTGCTCCACTACCGTCTTTAGTCGCCAATAGTCGCGAGTTTCCAATGGCGCTGAAGTGGGTCGAAGGTTCAGTTTTCTCGAAGGTCGGCGCTTCATGAATCATTTTGAATCAATTCGATTCAATCTTCAACTATATTTAGGGGGTAACGGTGCTTATTGCCCAACTTATTGTGTAGGCTACCAAAGTCACAGTCTCCGCAGCGCCACTTCGTCGACCTGGTGGCTTTCGCCCTTGGTCAAGATCAGATCGGCGCGCTGCCGGGTCGGCAAAATGTTCTCGTGCAGATTGACGAGATTGATGCGATTCCAGATCGAGGTCGCGGTCGCGGCCGCCTCCTTGTCGGAGAGCCGCGCATAGCGGTGGAAATAGGATTTCGGGTCGGCGAACGCGGTGCCGCGCAAGGTCAGGAAGCGGCTGACATACCACGACAGCAGCACGTCCTCCTCGGCGTCGAGATAGATCGAGAAATCGAAAAAGTCGGAGACGAACGGCACCGCCTTGCCGTCCTTGGGCAAGCGCCCGGCTTGCAGCACATTGAGGCCTTCGACGATCAAAATGTCCGGCCGCTCGATTTCGATCCACTGGTTCGGGATCACGTCGTAGATCAGGTGCGAATAAACCGGCGCGCGAACGGGATGGAGTCCCGCCTTGATGTCGGAGAGAAAGCGCAACAGCGCCGGCAGATCGTAGCTTTCCGGAAAACCCTTCTTTTCCATCAGCCCTTCGCGGTCGAGCACGGCATTCGGATAAAGAAAGCCGTCGGTGGTGATGAGATCGACCTTGGGCACGTTCGGCCAGCGCGCCAAGAGCGCCTGCAGCACGCGTGCCGTGGTCGACTTGCCGACGGCGACAGAACCGCCGACGCCGATAATGAAAGGCACTTTGGCGTCTTCAGTGCCGAGAAATCCCTGTTGGGCGCGGAACAATGTTTGGGTTGCGTCGACGTAGAGCGACAGCAGGCGCGACAGTGGCAGGTAGATGTCGACGACCTCCGACATGTCGAGCCGGTCGTGCATCGAGCGCAGGCGCGCGACTTCGGCCGGCTCGAGCGTCATCGGCGTATCGCGGCGCAGCGTCGCCCATTCGGCGCGGGAGAACACGCGGTAGGGCGAGACGTCCTGCTCGGTGCGCTGCTCCATTGCTGCCTAGCCGCTCTTGCGCGCCGCCTTCTCGTCGAGACCCGACTGCCGCGTGCGTGCGCCGAGCTCGGCCTCGACCTCGGCCAGCGTGATGCCGCGGGCGTGGAGCACGACCAGGAGATGGTAGAGCACGTCGGCGGCTTCGCCGATCACGCGCTCGCGATCCTCGCCGACCGCCGCAATGGCCGCCTCGACCGCTTCCTCGCCGAGCTTTTTGGCGCAATGCGCCACGCCGCGGTCGAGGAGCTTGCGCGTGTAGGATACGTCGGCGCTGGCCAGGGCGCGCGCCTGGACGCGCTTTTCGAGGTCGTTGAGGGTGAATGTTTGGGCCATTTGCATTCCTTGAGCGTTCCTTAGCATCTTCACGCCCAAGCGGGGAGAGGCGATCAGGGATCGAGCCGCACCGGCAGGCCGGCCCGGGCCATGTGGTCCTTGGCCTGGCGCACGGAATATTCGCCGAAGTGGAAGATCGAGGCGGCCAGCACGGCGCTGGCATGGCCGTCGCGGATGCCCTCGACCAGATGATCGAGATTGCCGACGCCGCCCGAGGCGATGACCGGCACGGTGACCGCGTCGGCAATGGCGCGGGTCAGCGCGATGTCGAAGCCTTGCCGCGTGCCGTCGCGATCCATCGAGGTGAGCAAAATTTCGCCGGCGCCGAGTGCGACCACTTCGCGGGCATAGGCGATAGCGTCGATGCCGGTCGGGTTGCGGCCGCCATGGGTGAAGATTTCCCAATGGTTCGCTTCGCCCGGCTGCGACACTTTCTTGGCATCGATGGCGACCACGATGCATTGGTCGCCGAATTTTTCCGCCGCTTCCTTGACGAAAGCGCGCCGCGACACCGCAGCGGTGTTGATCGACACCTTGTCGGCGCCCGAGGTCAACAATGCGCGGATGTCGTCGATGCTGCGCACGCCGCCGCCGACCGTGAGCGGCATGAAACAGGCTTCCGCCGTGCGCCGCACCACGTCGAGCATGATGCCGCGGTTCTCGTGGCTCGCGGTGATGTCGAGGAAGGTGAGCTCGTCGGCGCCGGCTTCGTCGTAAGCGATCGAGGCCGCGACCGGATCGCCGGCATCGCGCAGATTGACGAAATTGACGCCCTTGACGACGCGGCCGTCCTTGACGTCGAGGCAGGGGATGACGCGGACCTTGAACATGTCAGACTGTCGCCCGGGTGGCACGCAGCACCGCAAGCGCCTCCGCCGCATCGAGCCTGCCATCATAGAGCGCGCGGCCCGCAATGGCGCCTGCGAGTTTTTGCGCGCGCGGCTCTAGTAGCGCCCGTATGTCATCGATCGAGGCAAGGCCGCCCGAGGCGATCACTGGAATCGATACGGCGTCGGCGAGCGCGATAGTGGCGTCAAGGTTCAAGCCTTTGAGCATGCCGTCGCGCGCCACGTCGGTATAGACGATCGCCGCGACGCCGGCGTCCTCGAAACGCCGCGCGATGTCGAACGCGGACAATTCCGAAGTCTCAGCCCAGCCTTCGACCGCCACTTTGCCATCGCGCGCGTCGAGCCCAACGGCGACGCGGCCGGAGTAAGCACGCGCGGCTTCCTTCACCAGCGCCGGGTCGCGCACCGCCGCGGTGCCGATGATGATGCGGGCGACGCCCTTGCCGAGCCAGCCATCGATCGTGGCGCGGTCGCGAATGCCGCCGCCGAGCTGCAGGGGAATTTTGACGGCGCCGAGAATGCCCTCGACCGCCGAAGCATTCATCGGCTTGCCGGCAAACGCGCCGTCGAGATCGACCAAATGCAGATATTCAAAGCCCTGCCGCTCGAACGCTTGCGCCTGCGCCGCCGGATCGCGGTTGAACAC
>Ga0210398_10003758_pt1 | contig 14430 bp, 12 predicted proteins | sample IncBWC4OmetaG_FD_161047 | JGI IMG/M metagenome (GOLD analysis project Ga0210398, IMG submission 161047) | Forest soil microbial communities from Barre Woods Harvard Forest LTER site, Petersham, Massachusetts, United States - Inc-BW-C-4-O | ecosystem: Environmental > Terrestrial > Soil >...
GCTATCAACACGACGAACGGGCGTCCTGCAGATCGACATCCACGTTCAGTAAATTAATGCGCTACCAGGCGTCGATCCAGCGAAGCTTCTTCTCGGTGCGTGATGGTGCGGGCGGCAGCGAGCGCAGCCCGGCGATGATCCAGCGGCGGGTGTCGGCAGGATCGATGACATCATCGATGTGATAAGTCGCCGCCTGGTTCAACGCCTTGCCATGCTCATAGGCCGCGGCGACCATTTCGTCGAACTTGGCCTTGCGTGCGGCAGGATCGGTGATGGCCGCCAGTTCCTTCCGATAGCCCAGCTTCACCGCACCTTCCAGGCCCATGCCGCCAAATTCTCCCGTGGGCCACGCGACTGCAAACACGGAGGCGGGATAGCTGCCGCCGGTCATGGCGAGCGCTCCCAGTCCGTAGCTCTTGCGCAGTACCACACTGAACATGGGCACGGTCAAATTGGCGCCAATGATGAACAGCCGCGAGCAATGGCGTACCAGCGCGGTCTTTTCAACTTCGGGTCCCACCATCATGCCGGGCGTATCGGACAGCGACAGCACGGGAACATCGAATGCCTCGCAGACCTGCAGGAAGCGCGCGGCCTTATCCGCCCCATCCGAGTCGATGGCGCCCCCCAACACCTTGGGGTCGTTGGCGATGACGCCCATCGGCCGTCCCTCGATGCGCAGCAACGCGGCAATCATGGTCGTACCGAACTTGGGCCTCAGTTCCAGCACGGAGCCGGTATCCGCCAATGTTTCGATGAGTTGCCGCATGTCATAGACACGCACGCGGTTCTCCGGAATGGCCCGTCGCAGCAGGCGCTGATCCGCGCAGTCCCATACGCTCAAGGGGCCCTGAAAGTACGCCAGGTACTTCTTCGCGAGCTTCACGGCGTCCGCTTCATCCTCGGCGAGGATATCGATGACGCCATTGGGCTGCTGCACCTCCACCGGCCCGATCTCTTCGGGCCGGAAAATCCCCAATCCGCCCCCTTCGATCATCGCCGGTCCGCCCATGCCGATGTTCGAACCCTTCGTGGCAATGATGACATCGCAGCAGCCGAGCACGGAGGCGTTGCCGGCGAAACAACGCCCCGAGGTAATGCCGATCAAAGGCGCCACGGCGGACATCCGCGCCCAAAGTTCAAAGCCCCGCACATAGCCGCCGCCTTCGGTGTCGCCGGGCCGGCCGCCGCCGCCCTCGCAGAAAAATACCGTGGGTAGGCGCCAGCGTTCAGCCGCCTCGATCAGCCGATCCATCTTGCGATGGTTGTAGGCACCTTGCGTACCGGCCAGCACGGTGTAGTCGTAGGCCATCACCGCACAACGGGCGGCTTCGTCGCCGAAGTGTCTGCCGTTCACGCGGCCCAGTCCCATGACCATGCCGTCGGCCGGCGTCTCTTCGATGAGCTTCTCCAGCGAATGGCGCTTGCGCCGCGCCGCGACCACCAACCTGCCGTACTCGACGAAGGAATTTGGATCGAGCAGATCGTCGACATTTTCTCGCGCGGTGCGCTGTCCGGCTTTGCGCCGCCGCGCCACCGCCTCCGGCCGCTGCGTGTCCAATGCGCCGCGATGGCGTTCGATGACTGCCGCAAGATCCGGCCGAATGAAATCCAGATCGATGTCGGCGGCACTCGCCGGGGCGGCGGCGGCCAAATCGCCGGGTTCGATGAATGCCAGCACGTGGCCTTCAGGCACCGTATCCCCTCGCGCGACATTCAATGCGCGCACCACGCCGCTCATGGGCGCGGTAATCACATGCTCCATTTTCATGGATTCCATCACCAAGACGGGATCACCGGCCCGCACCGCGGCGTCCACGGCGGACACGATGTCGATGATGGTTCCTTGCAAAGGAGACGGCAGCGGGGTCATGCCCTCGCCACCGGGCGCGATCTCCCGCAACGCCGCCGCCGGGGTCAGTGCGGCAGCCGCCAGGCAAAGAGCCTTCGCGTGCTCCTCGATGAATCCGGTATGAATCTCGCCTTGGACAAGGGCCGGCAGCTTGAGCAGCGCGCGCAGGAAGGGAATATTCGTCGCCACGCCGGCAATGCGAAACTCCGACAAGGCGCGTTCGGCCTTGCGTGCGGCGGCAACCAAGCCGCCTTCCGCGGCATGCACGATCAATTTTGCCAGCAGCGAATCGAACTTCGCCGTCGTGCGATAGCCCGTATGTGCGAAGCCATCGACTCGAATGCCGGGCCCCGATGCCGGTTCGTACACCGACAGGGTTCCCGCCGTGGGCCGCGCCGTACCGTCGATACGCATCGTCTCCAGATTGATGCGCGACTGAACGGCGATCCCGCGCGGCGCGGGGATCTCGGACTGGCGCAGTCCCATCTGGGAAAGCGAGTTGCCGGCAGCCACTTTGATTTGGAGGCCAACCAGGTCAAGGCCCGTGATGGCCTCGGTCACCGTGTGTTCGACTTGCAAGCGCGGATTGGCTTCGATAAAGGCGAACGGCGTGGCGCTACCCGGGGATTGATCGACCAGGAATTCCACGGTCCCAAGACCGCGATACTTCACCGATTTTGCCAGCGCGACCGCGAGGGCCAACAATTCGGCGCGCAGTTCGTTCCTGATACCGAGTGCCGGCGCGATTTCGATGAGCTTTTGGCGCTGGCGCTGTACGCTGCATTCGCGGTCCCACAAATGCACCACGTCGACACCGTCGCCGAGGATTTGCACCTCGACATGGCGGGCGCGCGGGAAGAACTGTTCCACGTAAAGACCGCCATCGCCGAAGGCCTGCAGTGCTTCCGACCGGCAGCGTTCATAGGCGGGCGCCATGTCCTCGAGCCGGCGCACCTCGCGCATACCGCGGCCGCCGCCCCCGGCGCGTGCCTTCAGCATGACCGCGCTGCCCGGCGCGAGGCCTGCGAGAAAGCTTTCTGCCTGCTGTACCGTGACGGGGCCGGCCGATCCCGGCAACACCGGTGCGCCCACGCGTTTTGCCAGCGCACGCGCTTGCACCTTATCGCCCAGCAGTTCCAGGGTCTCAGGTAGAGGGCCCACGAAAACCACACCGGCATTGTTGCACAGCCGGGCGAAAGCGGAATTTTCGCTGAGGAAACCATAGCCAGGGTGAATGGCATCGCAGCCTGCTTCGAGCGCAAGGCGCAGAATCTGTGGACCATCCAAATAGGCCGCGGGTCCTGCACCCGTCAGGGCCAGCGCTTCGTCGCCCGCTCCGACGTGCAACGAGGCGCTGTCTTCCGGCGCGCAAATCGTGACGTTGGGAATGCCGAGCTCCGCGGCTGTGCGCGCGATCCGGATCGCGATTTCGCCGCGATTGGCGATGAGCAGCCGTTTGAACATGGGTCGCCTTAGGCTTCGCCTAAGCGGATTGCGGACGCTCGAAGAACTGTGCGATCCGGCCGCCATCGACGATGAGGTCGTGCGCATTGATGAAGCTGCCCTCATCACCGGCCAGGAACACCGCCGCGTAGGCAATGTCGTTCGCGACGCCGGAGCGCGGCAGGGGCGTCGCCCGTGCCAGATTGCCTGTCAGTTTGGCCAGTTTTCGCGCGTTATCTTCGGCACTCAAGGTCTGCGCCTTCGCCGATCCTCCCCAGAAAATCGGTGTGGCTATTGCGCCCGGTGAAATCGAGTTGACCCGGATGCCGTTCGGACCGAGCTTCGCGCCCGCGATGCGCGTGATGTGGCTCACCGCCGCCTTCGCCGCCGAATACAGAGCGCTCCCCTGGCCCAGTCGGTGCGCAGCGATGCTCGAATTGTTGATGATGGCGCCGCCGCGTGATTGCATGACGCGAGCGGCGTGCTTGATGCCGAACATGACGCTGCCGACCAGCAGCTTCATGCCGTAGTCAAACTGTTCCTCGGTGATGGTGTCGATTTCACCGGGCGCCGCTGCGCCGGCGTTATTGAAGAGACAATCGAGCTGTCCGAACCGGGCGACCGCCGCGTCGATGAGCGCGGCGACCTCCGCCTCATGCATCACATCGGCGCGGAAGAAGAACGCCTGACCTCCCAATTCGTTCGCGAGCGCATGGCCGCGCTCTTCGGAGCGGCCCGCGATGACGACGCGCGCCCCCTCGGCGACGAAGCGGCGGGCAGTGGCCTCGCCGATGCCGCTGGTGCCTCCCGTAATGACGGCCACCTTGCCATCCAGTCTGCCCGGCATTGCTGCGCTCCTCTTGATTGCAAATCCGAGGGCGCAGAATATCACTACCCCCGCAACGCCAGAAACGCGCTGCCGGCGGCGGACAGACATGCGTCGAGCCAGGCCGAGGTGTGGGAAGCGGAGTGGCGGAAGGAGTTGACGACGTTGTTCCACATCGTGGACAAGTTTTGAGCGAAGTGCTGAAAGAACTCATGCACCGGCGGCACGTGGGTGTAGGCGAACCAACCAACCACGATCAAAACGCCCACCGACAGGATTTCATACCAAGCCGCGAACCACAGATAGCCATAGCCGCTGGTGCTGAAGTAAATGGCCCTGCGCGCATGGCGCAGCGGCCGCGCAATGACGCCATAGACGAACATCAGGATCAAAATGGCAACCCATAAGGGGACCGAGCCGGCCACCGCCCAACCGAAGATCCCTCCGGTGGTGGCTAGCGAGATGATCGCGGCGATCCACAGACAAAATAGCAGCGCGTTGAGAACGGCGAGAAACGGAATCAGCAGCGTCGCCCCCAAATGGCTGCCGTAGCCCGCACCGGTGCTGAACGTGTGCACATTGCGCTGCAGATTATGCCCCCACCAATACGCGCTCTCGTGCCACTTGCGCCGCCATTCGCGCCGTTGCTGGCGCCAGTGGCGGCGCCACTCCTTGCTGTCCTTGAATTCGCCGTAATGCTTCTTCGCCCGATCGATCACTTCCTGTGCGTTGAAAGGCGCGCCCGCCGCGGCGGCATGTTCTTCCCCGGTGTTCGCAAAGGGAACCACCAGCATCATCGCCACGTAGGCCAATACCCAGAGGCCGCCGGTGAGCAGCGTCAGCGCCACAAACAGGATTCGAACGATGGTCACGTCGATGTCGAAATACGCGGCCAAACCTGCGCATACGCCGCTCAGCATCGCGCCTTGCCTGATTTGATAGAGCCTCTTAGGGGCGGCCGGCGCGCCGCCGGTTCGCGTGTCGGCCTGTTCGGGCGCCGCGGTGCCGCCGGCGGGCGCCTCACCGTCGGTTTGTACCGGCCCCATTTCCTTCAGCACCGCGTCGATTTCTGCGGCGATCAGCACGTTCTTATGCGGCCGCAAAAAGTGGGCGCACTTGTCCGCGATCGCCTGCTCCAGGTCCGCCATGATCTCCGCTTTGTCGGGATTGTCCTTGAGCTGCCCTTGCGCGCGCTCCAGATAGGCCCGCAAGGCCTGATACCCAGGCTCTTCCAGATGAAAGGCATTACCGTTGAGATTGATGATGATGACGGTGTTCATAGTTCAGCGACCCAATTGATTGATTGTTGTATTGAGGTAAGCCCAATAGTCCTTGAACTCCGCCAATTGCGTCTTTCCCTTGGCGGTCAGCTTGTAGTATTTGCGAGGAGGCCCGGACTCGGATTCCTGCCATTCATAGTCCACGAATTCCTCGCGGCGCATTTTGCTGAGCAGCGGATACAGCGTGCCTTCCTGCGTCGCGAAGTCCGTGTCCTGCAGACGCTTCATCATGTCGGCGACGTACACCTTGTCCGCGGAGATGATCTGCAGGATGAGGAATTCCAGCAGACCCTTGCGCAGCGGACCGAATTTTTGGTCAGACGTCATGTGAATAAAGCTACCTTGTAACAAAAAGGTACTAACTTATTAAAAGGATGTCAAGCCTTGCGCAGAAGGCGCGGCATCCGGGTGTTTCACGGAGAACGGAAAATCAGCGCGCCAGGATCGGGCGCTGGATACTTCAAGGCGCCGGAGGACGCCGCCTCAGCGGGTCAACCGAGGCGGCTGCGCACCAGGTCAAACACGAGTTCGCTTTCGCGGGCGCAATCCGCGGCCAGCTTTTCCAATTCGGCGGTCGCCGCAACCGCAAAGACGCGATCCTTGAGCGAGGGCGCATTGATGTAGACATTGAGCGCTGCGCTGCGCAGGGCGGAATGGGCGGCCAGCGCGCCGACCCCGGCATCGCTGACGACGCCGGCATAGCCTTTCTCGGCGGCGCGTTTCGACAGCGCCACCACCTGCGCGCAGGCACGCGCGCACGCCAGAGGCGCCTCGGTCGCAGCACGCAAGCTGAATTGAATCGCGGCGGTGCGCCGCGACTTTTCATCCTCCGTGGTCTTCGGCATCCGGTATGCCGCCATCAGCCCGTCGAAAGCGGTGACGTCCTCGGCAACCATCGCGGTCAGGCGCGCCCGCAGTTTTTCGGATTCATCGCGCACCGATGCCATCTCGGCCTCGACGGACTCGTGTCCTTTCTTGCCGATGGTGACGTTGCACACCATGGATATGAGCGCGGCCCCCATGGCCCCCATGATCGCGGCGGCACTGCCTCCGCCGGGCGTGGGTGCGCCGCTCGCCAGTTCATCGAGAAACGTGTCGACGGGGCGCTCGGTAATCATGCCGGAACCATCCCCTTGGCGATGGCGTAAATCTCTTCCACGTCCAGCACCAAGTCGTTTTGCTCGAACAGGCGCGCGATGCAGGCGCGATGCACCGCCAGCTTCAGCGCGCCGAAACCCAATGCACCGAATAGAACTTTGCCGTGGCTTGAAGTACCGCGATCGCTCAGGCCCACGCCTTCGATGCCTTCAGGCGGCGAGGCATTGGCATCGGCAATCAGCTCCAGCGACGGGTTGTTCTGCCACTGATCCGCTTCCAACAGCGTCACGCCGGATGCGCCGGTCGCGAGCACGATGTGCGCGCCCCGAGTGGCCGCCGCGCGATCGGCATGGCTCGGGGCCTCGATGCCTTCCACCACGATACCGAAGCGGGAGTTGATGGCATGGCAAGCCGTTTCAACCCCGGCACGCTTGCGGCCCGTAATCGCGACATCGGCGCCCTCACGAGCCAGCAATACGGCGGCGCGCTGACCGACGGGACCGGATCCGGCGAGCACCACGGCGCGCTTGCCGGCAAGCGTCCGCCCATTTTGAAGCCAAGCAACCGCCGCCGCCGCCGTGGTGTTCGCGCCGTTGCAGTCGAACATCATGGAGACACGAAATTTCGAGAAGAACTTCGCGCGAATCGCGGCCAACACGGCTTCGCCTTGAAGCAGGTTGGAGCCGCCGACGAAGAGTGCCGTATTTTTCTTGTCCTTCGGCGAGCGTGTGAAGATGGCGCCTTCCACCAAGCTGCCGACATTGCCGTCAGTCACGCCGCCATACGCCGAAATGTGGTCCGCGCCGCCGTCGTAGCCCACGACGTTGTCAAAAACCGAAGGCAGGGCGTCGGTGTCGAATTGGTAAAGCAGCTTCTTCATGATCGCGGTAGCCTCTTCAGGCGGCTATGATGTCACGAGATGCTGCGGCTTGCCTGATGCCCAGGCGTCGATGTTGTCGATGAGTTGATCGGCGAGAAATTGCATGGCGCCGTCGGACGCCCACGCCACATGCGGCGTCAGGATGAAATTCGGACGCTTGAGATCGAGCAAGGGATTTCCGTCCCGGGGAGGCTCGACGGTGAGCACGTCGAAGCCGGCGCCCGCAATCAAGCCCTCATCGAGAGCCTGGATCAAGGCCGCTTCGTCGACGAGGCCGCCGCGCGACGTGTTGATCAGCAGCGCATTGCGCTTCATCTTTCGAAACGCGCTGATGTCGATCAGATTGCGCGTGGCGGGAAGCAGCGGGCAATGCAGGGAAATGACGTCGGATTGCGCCAGCACGGTATCGAGCGGCGTAAACTCGACGCCCTCCATTTTGGGCGGCGGATGATCGGCGAACAGCACGCGCATGCCGAAAGCCCGTCCGATCGCAGCGGTACTCTGACCGATCGCGCCTTCGCCGATGATGCCGAGCGTTGCGCCGTGCAGGTCGCCGATGTCGTGCGTAAGAAAACAGAATTGTTCCGACCTGTTCCAGACGCCGGCTTCAACATCTTGGACGTAGCTCAAGAGGTTGCGCCGCAGCGCCAGGATCATGGCGAAGGCGTGCTCGGGCACCGTATGGACGGCGTAATTGCGGATGTTCGCGACCGCAATCCCATGCGCTTTGCAATAGGGAATATCCACCACGTCATAGCCGGTGGCGGCCACGGCGATCATTTTGAGCTGCGGCAGTTGCCGCAAGCTCTCCGCGCGCATCGGCACTTTATTGATGATGGCCACGTCGGCGCCGCTCAGGCGCGGCACGATGTCATGGCTGCCGGTTTTTTGGTGCTCGAGGTATTCGGCCGGAAAAGCCAAAGGGCGCACTTTCGCCTTGAGCGACGCGCGATCGAGAAACACCACGCGCATGGTCAATGTTTTCGCCAATACGACTGCGCCGCGGCCACGCCGCTTCCGGGTTCGATCTTTATCCCGGTATCGAGCATGGCCATTTCAGCCCCGGCGATTGCGCCGAGCAGCATGAGTTCATTCAGGTCCCCGAGGTGTCCGATGCGGAAGAGTTTTCCGGCCACTTTAGACAGGCCCGCGCCGAGCGACAAATTGTAGCGCTTATAGGCGCGCGCGATGACGGCGGCTGCGTCGATGCCCGCCGGCACCATGACCGCCGTGACCGTATCGGAATACCACTTTGGGTCGGTGGCGCAGAGATTGAGCTTCCATCCTTGCATGACGGCGGCCCGGGTGCCGCCGGCAAGATAGCTGTGCCGGCGGAAAACATTTTCCAAACCTTCCTCGGCCAGCATGCTCAAGGACTCGCGCAACGCACACATCATCTGGAACGACGGCGTATAGGGAAAATAACCGGAAGCGTTGGAGGCGACCATGTCGCCATAGTCGAAGTAGCAGCGGCGCGATTTGGAGCGCTTCGAGGCCTCCAGCGCCTTTGGGCTGATGCAAGTCACCCCTAAGCCTGCCGGCAGCATGAGGCCCTTTTGCGAGCCGCTGACGCAAACATCCACGCCCCATTCATCCATGCGAAAGTCGATGCTCGCCAGGGCACTCACCGAATCGACGAACAGCAGCGCCGGATGTTTGACGCCATCCATGGCGCGCCGAATGGCGGCGACATCGCTGGTAACGCCGGTGGCGGTCTCGTTTTGACAGACGAGCACGGCCTTGATCTGGTGCTGGCGGTCCGATTCGAGCGCCGCGAGGTATTGATTCACGGGCGCGCCTTCTCCCCAGGGGGTTTCCAGCAACGCGACTTCGAAGCCGAGCCGCGTGCACATGTCGGCCCATAGATGGCTGAATTGGCCGAAGCGCGCAATGAGCACCTTGGCACCGGGCTCCAGACAGTTGGTCAAGGCCGCTTCCCAGCAACCGGTACCGGAGGAGGGAAACAGGATGGGATGTCCGGTGGTGGTTTTGAACACCGGTTTCAGACCGTCGATGCAGGCCCGAGTGAGCGCCGGGAAATCTGGGGACCTGTGGTCCTCCGAGGCCACCGACATGGCGCGCAACACGCGATCCGGAACGTTGGTGGGGCCAGGAACAAACAGAAAATTTCGACCTGCCACTGTAAATCTCCCGTAATTGTGCTTCGATTATGCCGCGATCAGGCGCAATGCAGCGCCCATCGATGAAAATCAAAATACCGGGTATCCTTACCCCCACGCGTTCCAAATGGTCTTTGTAGCCATTATACGCGAGAACGATGATATATGAGATATCAGGACGGAGGGAATCATGCGCATTGCTATTGTGGGTCAAAAGGACTTCGGCAAAGCGGCTCTGGAGGCCTTCATCAAGCGGGGCGACACGGTCGCGGGTGTCTTTTGCGCACCGGAAAAGCCGGGCGAGGCGCCCGACGCGCTGCGGCTGGCGGCCGAGCAAGCCGGTGTCCCGGTTTTTGCGCTACCCTCCTTGAGGGTCGAGGAGGCGCGCCAGGCACTCAAGTCCCTGAATGTGGACGTCGCCATCCTCGCCTATGTGCTGCAATTCGTGCCGCAGGATTTCGCGACCATTCCGCGTCACGGCACCCTACAGTTCCATCCCTCCCTGCTGCCGCGCTATCGGGGACCGAGTTCCATCAATTGGCCCATCATCCTGGGCGACACCGAGACCGGTCTCAGCATCTTTCGGCCCGTCGACGGCCTGGATGAGGGTCCCGTCATCTTGCAGAAAAAAACACCCATCGGCCCTGACGAAACCGTCGGCCAGGTGTACTTCGGAAGACTCTTTCCGATGGGCCTTGCGGCGCTGATCGAAGCGGCGGAGTTGGTGGCGAGCGGGAATGAGGCATTGACGGTGCAGGACGAGTCGGCTGCCAGCTACGAAGGGTGGTGCCGCGACCCGGAGGCGCGGATCAATTGGCATACCCATGTCGATCTGACCTATAACTTGATCCGGGGTTGCGATCCGGCCCCGGGCGCGTGGACCCTATTCAATCAGAAGCGGCTTCAACTGTACGACGCACGCAAGCACATAAGCCGCACGTTTTCCCAGGTCAAAGGCAAGATCGGTGCGATCACCGCGATCGGGGAAAAGAGCCTGACGATCGCGGGCCAGGGTGGTCAGATCGAAGTATTCAAGCTGCGCCTCGACGGCGGGAAGAAGTTGCCGGCGCCGCAGTTCTGCGCGGAGTCCGGGCTGTGCCTGGGCACGATCCTGGGCACATGACTCGACGCGCCTCATCGATGCATCAACTCAAAGCGTGAGCACGATTTTGCCGATGTGATTCGAGCTTTCCATGAGCCGGTGTGCTTCGCTCGCCTCGGCCAGAGGGAACGTCGCGAAAATCACCGGGCGGACTTTTCCGGAGGCCAGCAAGGGCCAGACGTGTTGGCGGACCGCGTCGGCAACCGCGGCCTTCTGCTCGACGGTTCTTGACCTCAACGTGGAACCGGTCAGAGTAAGCCGTTTGGTCAGTACCGTGCCCATGTTGATTTCAGCGCGCGATCCGCCGAGCAGCGAGATGGTCACCACACGGCCTTCCACGGCGGCGATATCCAGATTGCGCTGCACGTAGCTGCCGGCGACCATGTCGAGGGTGATGTCGACGCCGCGACCCTTGGTTTCCGCGCGCATCACCTCGACGAAATCCTCGGTTTTGTAGTCGATGCCGCGAATGGCGCCCAAACCCTCACAGGCGCGCGCCTTCTTCTCGGATCCGGCCGTGGCATACACGCGCGCGCCCCAAACGTTGGCCAGTTGAATGGCGGTGGTGCCGATGCCGCTGGTGCCGCCATGAATGAGCACGATATCTCCCGGTTTACAGCCACCGCGTTCGAATAGATTGGTCCACACCGTCAAAAAAGTCTCCGGTAGGGCGGCAGCTTCCACCAGGCTCAAGCCGGCAGGGATGGGCATGCACAAAGGCGCGGCGGCGACGGCGTACTGAGCGTAGCCGCCTCCCGGCAGCAGCGAAGTGATTTTATCGCCGATTGCCGGGTGCGAGACGTTCGGACCCAGCGCGACGATCTCTCCGGCGATCTCCATGCCGGGCAAATCGGAGGCTCCGGGCGGCGGCGGGTAGCGGCCTTGGCGCTGCATCACATCGGGCCGGTTGACGCCGGCAGCCTCGACGCGGACCAGCACCTCGCCGCTGCCTGGTTTCGGAACAGGCCTCACCGCTGTCTTCAATTGTTCCGGACCACCCGGCGCGGCGATCTCGATCACCGTCATTTCACGAGGCACTGCCATGCAATTTCTCCGCGTTCGTCAATCTTGAAAAAGGGCGGCCAATCTAATTCTTCCGCAATATTTGGGCAAGGTTGCTCCGATCTGCGGCAAGATGCGCCCATGTTCATCCGTCAACTCGAATACCTGGTCACACTCGCCCGTGAAAAGCACTTCGCCAAGGCGGCCGAAGTCTGCCACGTATCGCAACCCGCGCTGTCCTCGGCGATACGCAGTCTGGAGAAGGAGCTCGGCATCATGATCGTGCAGCGGGGCCGGCGCTTCATGGGACTGACGGCGGAAGGTGAACGGGTCCTCGTGTGGGCGCAGCAAACTCTCGCCTCGCTGTCGCATATGCGCGAGGACGCTTCGATTGCAAAAGCCACCATGGCCGGCACGCTGCGTGTCGGTGCGATTCCGACCACCATGACCGTCGCGGCTTTCATCACCGCACCATGCCGCGCTGCCTATCCGAACATCCGCTACGCCGTTTCATCGCTGAGCAGCGAAGCCATCGCCGGCCAATTGGACCGTTTTGAACTCGATCTGGGACTGACCTATCTGGATGAGAAAACCATCGATGGATTCGAATCGCTGCACCTCTTCGATGAGCGTTACGTGCTGTTGGCGGGCCGCCAAACGGCACTCGAGCCGACGCTGAGCTGGGAACAGGCGGGGCGCCTGCCGCTGTGCCTGCTGACCGGCAAGATGCGCAATCGCCAGGTGATCGATGCCGCGTTTCGCCGCGCGGGTGCGAAGGCCGACGTGATTCTGGAGACCGATTCGATTTTTTCGCTGTACGCGCATGTCAGTGAAGCGCGCCTGTTCAGCATCGTGCCGCACAGCTTGTTGAACTTTTTCGATATGTCCAAAGTGCAGGCAAGGCCGCTCACGCCCTCGCTGACGCGCGCCATCGGCTTGATCGCCCGCAATCAACCCGCCCTGGCACCCATCACCGCGGCGGTGTGGGAGATTGCCCGGGGTCTCGAGCTGCAGCGGCGCTTTGACCAGGCGCTTCAGTGGTTTGACGGCTGATTGCTCCCGCTTATCGTCTGATCAATCCAAACGATTGGACCGTCATCTCGCTTGATTCCACACTGAAAGCCACAATTTCAGTGATGGGCTCCGCTATGCACATCGGGGCCGCGCAAGGAGATGCTCATGGACCAGAAAGTTGATCTTAGACACTACGAATTATTCATCGACGGTAAGCACGCCGCTCCGACGACCGGCGAGTACACCATCGACCTTGATCCGGCCACCGAAGAGCCGATCGCCGAAGTCGCGCAGGGCGGCAAGGCAGACGTCGACAAGGCGGTGAGCGCCGCACGCGCCGCGCTCGAGGTTTGGGGCGGGCTGCGCGCGGCCGAACGGGGCCGCATATTGCAGCGTGCCGCCGGCTTGCTGGAACGGCACCAGGAAGAGCTCATCGAAATCGAAAGCCTGGATGCCGGCAAGCCGCTTGCCGCCGTGCGCCGCCAGGATATGGCAGCGGTCATCGACACGGTGCGCTACTACGCGGGTTGGTGCGACAAGATCACCGGACAGGTCATTCCGGCGCGCCCCGATGCTCTGACGTATACGGTGCGCGAACCGGTCGGCGTGATCGCCGCCATCGTGCCTTGGAATTTTCCCCTCATGATCGGCATGTGGAAAATCGCGCCGGCATTGGCGTGCGGATGCACCGTGGTGGTCAAGCCGGCGGAACTTACGCCGCTGTCGATGCTGCGCGTCGCGGAACTGTTCGTCGAGGCGGGCCTGCCCCCGGGCGTGCTCAATGTGGTTTGCGGCAAGGGCAGCGTCGTCGGAGAGGCGCTGGTGCGTCATCCCGGCGTGGATAAAGTCACCTTCACCGGTTCGCCGAAAGTCGGCCGCACCATCATGCAAGGCGCCGCCGCCAACTTCAAGAAAGTGACTTTGGAACTCGGCGGAAAATCCGCGAATCTGATTTTCGCCGATGCGGATCTGGATCGTGCCGTGCGCGCGGCATCGTCGGGGATCTTTTTCAACGCCGGCCAGGTCTGCTCTGCGGGCTCGCGCGTGCTGGTGCAGCGGCCGGTGTATGAAGATGTGGTGCAGCGATTGGCCGAACGCGCCCGTGCCATCCGCGTCGGCGATCCTGCCGATCCAAAAACCACGATGGGACCGGTCATTTCAGCCGCGCAAATGAAGACCGTGTTGGACTACATCGACATCGGCAAGAAAGAAGGCGCATCGCTGGTCACGGGCGGGGCGCGGATCGGCGATGAGGGTTACTTCGTCGAGCCCACCGTGTTCGCCGATGTCGGGCACGAGATGCGAATTTCGCAGGAAGAAATCTTTGGGCCGGTGCTCTCCGTCATTCCCTTCGATGACGAAGCGGATGCGCTGCGCATGGCGAACGGCACCGCCTACAGTTTGGCGGCCGGTGTCTGGAGCGCCGACATCTCGCGCGTGCATCGCGTCGCCGCGGGATTGAAAGCCGGTACCGTGTGGATCAACACCTACGGATACACCGATGTACGGCTCCCTTGGGGCGGCTCGGGAGAGTCGGGGTTGGGCCGGGAGCATGGCGATGCCGCGCTCGAGAATTTCACCCAGCCCAAAGCCATCTGGCTGGCGCTCGATCACTAAGCTCGCACAGGTTTAAGTAGCCCGGCATTTAGCCGCGGCCCGGAGCTCCCGCGAGCCCGGGCCCCGGCGGCCGCGCGGCAGCCGAGGTGCGGATTTCCCCTCCTACACGGCCGGCTGCCGCATTTCGCACGCCAGGCACACCAACGTGTCGGATATCTCCTACACGAAATTCGGAACTGAATTTGTGCAGGAAGTT
>Ga0210398_10003759_pt1 | contig 14428 bp, 13 predicted proteins | sample IncBWC4OmetaG_FD_161047 | JGI IMG/M metagenome (GOLD analysis project Ga0210398, IMG submission 161047) | Forest soil microbial communities from Barre Woods Harvard Forest LTER site, Petersham, Massachusetts, United States - Inc-BW-C-4-O | ecosystem: Environmental > Terrestrial > Soil >...
CTGCTGGGCTGAAGCCATTGAGAGGCATATCCGTTGAGCAGTATTCGTCGTGATTGCCTTTGACGCAGGGAGCATTCAAGGCGCGCACGAGGTCGAGGCACGCCTTCGGGTCGGCGCAATAACCAACATAGTCTCCAAGGAAAGCATAATGAGTGCAGCCTTGTTCCTTCGAATCTTCCAGCACGGCCTGGAAGGCTTCAAGGTTTGCATGAATATCGGCCATGACTGCGAATTTCATACCAGGTCCCGAATGGCCGCATTTTAACATGGCGGTGGATTCTCAGCAATCATCCAAGCTTTCCACTTCACCTCGGGATTATGGTATTGTCGGAGTCACGGAAATTACATTTCCACGCTCGGATCTGTGGGGATTTTTCACCGGTTATTTGACAAATCACCGATCTGGGATAAAATCTCTTGCGTCGGTATGGACAGGAGGAAGGACCCAATTGATTTGGGATTTTCGCGCTTATTGGCGCAAATGTGAGTTCTTTGACATTTTGAAAACGGGCACGGGGCGTGAGGCGTGGGGCAGGCGGTCATAGGCCGCTAAAGGCCGAGTCTGCCTGATCTTACGCGGCAAGAAAAATGGTTACGCGGCAATACGCGAACTGTTAGGCGGCAATACGCGGCAAGGAAATTGGCCATCGTCCGCGTATTGCCGGGTATTGCCGGGTATTGCCGCGTAGCGGGACCTGGGGAAAAAGTTGATAGCTGGGGAGTCGATGGTTGAGAGCCATAATGACGCTCGCCCTCACCCTGCCTCTCCCCCGGGAGAGGAGGCGCCTTCTGGGGCGCGTTAAGCAGGCTCGGGCCTACGGGCGAGTTCCCGTTCTTGTAGTGAATACGTGTCGCGGGTCGGACCGCTTGCGGTCCGCATAAGTCCGCCTGGGACCGCCTGGGACCGGATAAATTTTTTTCTCCACGCAAAAATGGGGAGGAAAATTGGCGGGGGCTGATTGTGGTTCTCGTTCAAGGGAACACAACCGGTGGGGGTGGGCCGCTTGGGGCCGCTTCAGAATTTGACTTGAGGCGCGGGGCGTCAGGCGCAAGGAGGGATGGGCCTGTTCGACGTAAGTGGTTGATTTCCCGCATATTCGTGCGGACTCATATATACTGCTGCCCTTGCGCTCATTTTTTACGGAGCCGCAGGAGAAACCAGCAAACCCCGATGGTTACGAGAAGCACGAACGTCATGCGGCCAATCGTTCCAGCCATGTCGTCGGGCTTAACTTCCAACAGGAATGCGCTCATAGGTTCTTTGGTTTCGGCGTTGCCGGCGGGCTCCGGCTCAGGGATTGTCATCGAGATGGAGGGAACGGATCCAGATGTTGCGGAAGCGGACAGGATTCTTGTGGTCCTGCAGCTCGATGAAGACTTCCGGCGCATGCGGCGTGGGATATTTGGACAAGGATTTCCACGGCAACTGGCCGTTGATGCCATCGGTCATGCCGACGAGTTCGTAATGGTTTTGGATGACGACACCATTTTGAAGAACGGTGATGACGGCCTTCTTCGTCAATTCGCCCTGGGCGTTCCAGCGCGGGGATTCGAACATGATGTCGTAGCTCTGCCATTCGCCGGGCGGCTTGCAGGCGTTGACGAGCGGCGGGTTCTGGCCGTAGATGGCGCCGGCTTGGCCATCGGCGTAGGTCTTGGCATGGTACGAATCAAGCACCTGGACCTCGTACATGTTGTTGATGAGGATGCCGCTGTTGCCGCGGCCCTGGCTGGTGCCGACGGGCGGATTGGGCGAGGCCCATTCAACATGGAGCTGGAAATCCGCCCAGGTGCCGCGCGTGCGGATGCCGCCGCCCATGGGCGCGGTTTCGACGTAATCGTCGTTCATGTTCCATTTGGCGTCTTCGCCCCGGTCGTTCTGCCACTTGGAAAGGTCGTGGCCCGCGAAAAGGACTTCGGCATCGGACGGTGCCGGCGCGCCCTGGCTGAAGGTCGTGCCCGGAGTAATGACCGCCGGCTGCGGACGCGCGGGATCGTGAACGTGCCATTTGCCGTCCGCCTCCATGGGGGTGTTCGTAAAGCCGTCAATCCATTCGCCGGCGGCGGCGGGACGGGGGAGAATGGCGAGAACGACGAGAGCGAGAAGGCAATTTTGAATTTTCATTGTGCTTATGGTTCTACAACAGATGGGCGGGTGCCGTCGGTAATATGGAATCCCCGCCCCGCGCGCGACAAGGTAAAAATGGCCGTCAACCATATACAACGTGTCACGAAATTGCGGGGCAGAAACCGCTTGCAAAACGGGGTGGAAAAGGCCAATGAATATTCACGCGCCCTGCAACCGTCATAGAACTATGAAAGACACATTTCACATTTCACGCCGCTCGTTTCTCCGGAGATGCACCATGGCCGCCGCCGCGACGGGCCTGCCGCTGTGGTTTGTGCAACGTGAACTCTCCGCGGCCGAGGCCGCCAGCCCGGTCACCAGTCCCAATGACCGTCCCGGCCTCGCGCTGATCGGTTGCGGCGGTCAGGGCCAGAATGATATGAAAAACGCCATGTTATTCGGCGACGTCCTGGCGGTGTGCGACGTGGACGAGAAGTATGCGAACCAGGCGGCGCAGACGTTCACGAAAGATGGCAAGACGCCCGACAAATACGGCGATTTCCGCAAGGTGCTGGAGCGCGACGACGTCCACGCCATCGTCCAGGCGACGCCGGACCATTGGCATACGCTGATCAACATCGGGGCGGCCAAGGCCAAGAAGGATGTGTACGGCGAGAAGCCGCTCACGCTCACGATTGACGAGGGCCGGCATGTCATCCAGGCCGTGCGCGACAACAAAACCGTTTTCCAAACGGGCACGCAGCAGCGCAGCAGCCGACGTTTTCGCCTGGCCTGCGAACTGGTCCGCAACGGGCGCATAGGCACGTTGAAGGAAGTGCACGTGTTTGTTCCGGCGGGAATCCGCCACGGGCCGTTCGACAAAGTGTCCGTTCCCGGCGGATTCGATTATGATTTCTGGCTCGGCCAGGCGCCGACGGCGGAATATTTCACCGAGCGCTGCCATTCCACCTTCCGCTGGTGGTTTGAATACGCGGGCGGGCCGGTCACCGACTGGGGCGCGCACCACAACGACATCGCCCGCTGGGGCATCGGCCTGGACGGTCCTATCGGCGTGGAAGCGAGCATCATCACCCCGGCTATTCCCGGCGGCTTCAACACGCCCGGCGAATTTGAAGCGACGCTCACCTGGGCGAACGGGGTCACGCAGATTGTCAAGACCACGCTCGATGACACGCCGTTTGGCGGAATCGTCAACCAAAACGGCCAGCGCAACGGCGTCAAGTTCATTGGGTCCGACGGCTGGATCTGGGTCAATCGCGACGAACTAACCGCGAGCGACGAACAGCTTCTGCACACGCCGCTGCCGGCCGACGCCATCAGGCTGCAGGTCAGCGACAATCACATGAAGAATTTCTTCGATTGCGTGCGTTCGCGGAAGGACCCGATTGCGAACATCGAAACCGGCCATCGCTCGGCGTGCATCGGACATCTCATCATCATTGCCCTGTGGCAGGGGCGCAAACTACAGTGGGATCCCGAGAAGGAGACCTTTACCGGCGACGGCGCGACCGAGGCGAACGCGCATGTCGCCCGCGACATGCGGAAGCCCTACGACTACAGTTTCGTGGGATAATGAACATGCCGAACCGCCAAACATTAAACATCGGCCGCCCTGAGCAGATTAAAATGAGTGAGGTCTTGATTGACATTCCGCAAGGAAGAGGTTAGCCTTACCAAAATTAATGAAAGTGCTTATGAAGAAAAATAAAAAGTCCTGGAGCAAGCCGCAGCTGAAGATCGTCAAGGTTTGCTGCGAATGCACGGCTTACGTTAGCGCTTCCTAAGCCCCGGGCGGGCATCGGAGGCCATTATTCGCGTTCGTGTGCTAGGAGCCGCCGCCGGAGGCGGGTTGCCGCAGTGGAATTGCAATTGCCGCAACTGTTCCGGCGCAAGGCTCGGTAAAATCCCCGCCCTCACCCAATCCTCGGTCGCCATCGGCGATGAACTGGGGAACTGGTTTTTAATCAATGCTTCGCCGGATTTGCCGGCCCAGATCGCGGCCTGCCCAAGTCTTCAACCCCGTTCGACCCCTTTGCGCAACACGCCCATCGCCGGGGTATTGCTGACCAACGCGGATCTCGACCATACGCTCGGCTTGTTGTCATTGCGCGAAGGCGGACGGTTGAAAATTTATGCCACCAAGGCGGTTCGTGAAGCTGTGGATGTTTGCCCTGGCGTAACGGCCATCATGGAGGCCTTTGGTGGCGTTACCTGGGAGGAACCGCCTGAGGATGCACTCGGGGCGTTGCGCGGTGCGAACGGCGTTGAAAGTTCGGTACGGTTTCGAGCGATTAGATTGCCGGGAAAGCCGCCCAAGTTCGCGAAAGGAATTGCTCCCAGCGGCGGGCACAGCGTCGCTTATCAATTGGTTGACGCGCGCACCGGGGGAAAGCTGCTCGTGGCGCCGGATGTTGCGGGCTTGAATGAGGCATTGCAAACGGCGATGGTGGAATCCGACGCAGTGCTGTTCGACGGCACGTTTTGGTCGAGCGACGAACTGGCGCAGGTGAAGGACCGGGCCGCGTCGGCCGCCGAAATGGGGCATGTCACGATCAAGGATTGCAGCCTGGCTTTGCTGGGCGGACTGTCCGCCGCGCGAAAGATTTATATACATATCAACAACACAAACCCCGTGCTGTCGCCCGGTTCCCCGGAACGGGCTGCCGTCGAGGCCGCGGGAATTGTGGTGGGTTTTGACGGATTGGAGTTTGAATTATGAGCGACCGGCCCTGGCCTCGGAAAACATTCGCCGCAAAGCTGCGTGAGGTCGGCGATGTTTCCTATCACCACAAACATCCGTTTCATCGTTTGATGAACACCGGGAGGCTTGACCGGCAAGCCATCAGGGTTTGGGTGGCCAACCGTTTTTATTACCAGGTCAACATCCCGATCAAGGACGCCGCCATTTTGTCGAACTGTCCGTTTCACGAAATTCGCCGGCTGTGGTTGCACCGGATTACTGACCATGATGGCACGCAAGGCGACGAAGGCGGCATCGGAGCGTGGTTGAGATTGGGCGGCGCGTGCGGCCTGTCGCGGGATGCAATGCTGGCGCAGTTACACGTGGTTCCGGGCGTTCGTTATGCGGTGGATGCGTATGTTCATTTCGCCCGCAGCCAGCCGTGGCCTGTGGCGGTGGCTTCGTCGTTGACGGAGTTGTTCGCCCCGGATTTGATGGCCAGGAGGCTCGAAGCATTTGAACGGTTCTACAACTGGATTGACCCGGCGGGGCTTGATTACTTCCGCCGCCGGCTTCTCCAGGCGCCCCGGGACTCGGGCGAAGCCTTGGAGTTGACGCTGAAACATTGCGCGACCCGTGAATTGCAGGAGGCCGCCCTGCGCGCGCTCCAATTCAAGTGCGACCTGCTCTGGGCCATGCTCGATGCGGTCCACTCGCGGTGCTTCGGGCTGATTAATGCTGGCGCAAAAAGCAGCCCAAAAACGTGACTCCCATGAACGCACAAAGCCGCCCCACCCTGGCACGCGGCGTTCGATTGTGGATCGACCCAATCAACGGCGGGCCGGTGCTGCTTTTTCCCGAGGGCATTCTACCGCTTGATGACACGACGCATGATATCGTCAGTCGTTGCTCCGGCCAGGCAACGGTTGAGGCCATCGTGGTTTCGTTGGCGGAAGAATACGAAGCCGATTGCGCCACACTGCTCAACGATGTTTGCGAATGCCTGTCGCAACTCCGTGAGGAAATGCTCATCACTCTTTCGCCGTGAATTACCGGCCATACATGCTGCTGGCGGAATTGACCTACCGGTGCCCGCTGCACTGCCCCTATTGCTCCAACCCGGTCGCCTACCCCGGCGGCGGGGAACTTTCCACCGAGGAATGGCGGCGGGTCGCCGGGGAAGCGTCCCGGCTCGGCGTGCTGCAAGCCGGGTTCTCCGGCGGCGAACCGTTGCTGCGCGTGGATTTGCCGGAGCTGGTTGCCGCATTTCGCGCGGCGGGAATTTACACCAACCTTATCACCAGCGCGGTGGGTTTGACGAGAAAACGGGCGGAGGAATTACTGGCTGCCGGGTTGGACAATATTCAAATCAGTTTCCAATCCGACGAGGAAGCCCTGGCCAACGGAATTGCCGGGACGGCGGCGCATCAAACTAAACTCAACGCGGCCCGCATGGTGCGGGAACTTGGTTTTCCGCTGACGGTCAATGTGGTTCTGCATCGCGGGAACATCAATCGCATCGCGCAGATCATTTCCCTCGCGGAAAATCTGGAAGCGGAACGGTTGGAACTCGCCAACACCCAGTATTACGGTTGGGCCTTTCAGAACCGTGCCGCGCTGCTACCCACCCGCGGTCAGATTGCTCAAGCGACGCAAGTCGTCGGGGAACAGAGCAGGCGTCTGCTGGGCAAGATGAAGATTCTCTTCGTCACGCCGGATTATTACAGCGACCGGCCCAAGCCCTGCATGAACGGATGGGGCACGCGGTTCCTGACGGTGAATCCCGTCGGCGACGTGCTGCCTTGCCCAACCGCCTCGTCGATCAAGGACCTGCGATTCGACAATGTTCGTGAGCGGCCGCTCGCGTGCATTTGGAACGACTCCGAGTCGTTTAATCGTTTCCGCGGAACGGCATGGATGCCGCTTCCCTGTGCCGAATGCCCGCAACGCGAAATTGATTTTGGCGGCTGCCGTTGCCAGGCCGCATTGATCACCGGTGATCCAATGGTCACGGATCCCGCGTGTTCCCTCTCACCGTACCGCGATAAACTCACCGCCTTCGTCGAATCCATTCAATCGGCCGGCGAGGCGGGTCCATCTTTCGATGCCGACACCAGTGGCATCTCGTTTCGGCAAAACCCCGCCGCTTGACGCCGGTCGATTGCCTGCGTGCCGTGGCTTACTCCGCCGGCGACCATTGCAACGTCTTCAGTGACGCCCGCATCCCGGCATAAATCACCACAACCGCCACGGCCTCAACCAATATCAGCCACCAAAACCAGCCCCAGGCCCATGCAAAATAAGCAACGGCCGATACCGCCAACGAAACCATCATGACCCCGATAAACTTTAAACCCCGGCTCGTGGATTTCGCCTCCTCCGTGGGTTTGGACAATGGCACCGCTTCCCCCAATAGGCACGGCACCATCGAATAAACCGGCAGCGCCATTATCCCTGGCAGCAGCAGCAGCAATGTCGTGCTGTCGTGATGCATCAGTCGCGTGATCAATCCAAACACCACCAACATCGGCAGTGTCAAAAAGCACAGCACCGCGCGACGCGCCCCGTTGCACAGCGCCGCCGGCCCGGGCATTGGCGCCGCCCGGAAAATATCCGACGCCTGCCATTGCTGTGAATATTGCAGCAGGTTGAGCGACATCATCGGCACCAAGCCAAGATAGGCGCCCGAAAAGGCGACGCCAAAATCGTGTCCAAAACCGCCGCCGTTCCCGCCGGTGGGTTGAAGCAGAAAAATAAACGGCATGACCATCACCGGCGCCAGGCCCGGATAGATCCGCAACTTCACGTCCCGGTCGCGCATCAGATAAGCCGTCACCAGCAGGAAGGACGCCCGCGAAACCGAATCCCGCAGCCACCATCGCAATGGCGGCGCGCTCGCCAGCACGTCCGCCCATCGCCGGCCTCCGCCCTGCCGCCGGGGCCGGGACACCGTTTCGCCCAGTCGTTGCAAGCCCGCTTCATAATCTTCCGCCAGCTTCCCGAATGCAATCCACAGCACGCCGGCTGTCGCCACCACCCCCAAGCCGGCCAGCAGCCATGAACTTTCCGCCCCGCTTCCCGCCACCGCATCATCGAATCCGGCAAACCATGCGGTCGGCAACAGGCTTACCCACCAGGTATGGACATTCAGCTGGGCGAACCCGTGGAACTGCATGAAAAACCTGGGCAACTGCCCTCCCACCACCACGGCAATCGCGAAAATAACCTGCGCCGTCGTCATCAGGCCATCAAGCCGCTCGCGTCCGAACCATCGCAGACAAAGCTGGTAAGCCACCACCACGCCGCCGGTGCAAAACAGCGCCTCCAGCACTGTTGAAATCGCGTGCGCAATTGGAAACAACCAGCCCCCGTCCGCCCTGAGCGCGCCCGCGATCAAGGCGGCCAGGTTGAACGCGCCCGCCAGCCACAGCGATACCTCCACCAATACACGCACCTTCGCCCACAGCATCGTCCGGGACGCCACCGGCCGGTGCAGCAGGATGTCCGCCTCCTCCTTGTTGAACAACACCTCGCCCGCCGAAGAGGCCACAAACATTCCGAGGAAAATAATCGTCGTCGAGTGGAGGAACAGCGACATCGTAAACAATGGCTGGCCGTTCATGACAGCCACCACCCCGAATCCAAAAATTCCGTAGATGAGCAACGTCCATGTAAGTTTCGTGCCAATCGACTGCGGCGCCGTGGACTTGCGCAGTCCGCGTGAACTCCGTCCGCGCAGAAAAAGCGTGAGAAACAGCCGTCTCAACACCGCCTGCGGCGGGGGCGCCGGTTTGATCACCGGCGGCTTTGGGACCGGGGGCGGGTTCATGGCCGGAATGTTTTCGCAAAATCCTCCGCCCGCCGTTCCAGTTCCTCTCCGCCGGTCAATTGCGTGAACAGCCGCTCCAGCGAGCCGGAGTTGTGTGCCGCCACCAGTTCATCCGGCCGCCCGTCCAGCAGCAGTTTCCCTTTGTCGATGATGATCACCCGGGTACATACCCGTTCCACCACGTCCAGAATGTGCGAACTGTAAACGATCGTCTTGCCCTCCTTCGCCAGTGTCTGGATCAGCGCCTTGAATCCCACCGCCGCGTTTGCGTCCAATCCGTCCAGCGGTTCGTCGAAAAAAACCACCGGCGGATTGTGCAGCAGCGCCGCTGTGATCACCACCTTGCGCCGCATCCCCTTCGAATACGCGCCCAGTAGCTTATCTGTCAGCGTCTCAAAACTTAAATCGAAGAACGCGATGAACTGCCGGATCCGCGCCCGCGCCGCCTCCTCTGGAATCGCATACAAAGCCGCCACCATCTCCAGATATTCCAGCCCGGTTAGCGATTCAAACACCGCGCCCGACTCCGGCACGAACCCCACGTGCCGCTTCACTTCAATCGGATCGCGCTGCAAATCAAACCCGCATACCGTCGCCGTCCCGCTCGTCGGCACAAGCATCCCGGTCAGCATCTTCAGCGTCGTGGATTTTCCCGCCCCGTTCGGCCCCAGAAATCCCACAATCTGCCCCGCCGGAATCTCGAACGACAGTGCGTCCACCGCCGTCTGTGTCCCAAATCGTTTGGTCAATCCTTGCACCGAAATCATAGGCTCCCCCTGCTATGCCGCAATCCGGGCATGTTCGCCATGAAAAAATATCCATCCTCCAACGGCAATTGCCCTCGCCGATTTTTGCACACGTGAATATCATCGCCAATGTGCGCTTTGAATTCGCCACCGCCAATCGCATTGTCTTCGGTCGGGGTGCCATCTGCGATGCCGGCACGCTCGCCGCCGAACTCGGCCGGCGCGCCCTGGTCGTCACTGGACGCAACCCCCTTCGCGCCGGACCGTTGCTCGAACTTCTGCGCAAGCATGGCGTGAATGACATCATCTTTCCAATGACTGGCGAGCCTGAAATTCAAACCGTCCGCGACGGTCTCGCATCGGCCGCGCGCGAACGTTGCGACCTCGTAATTGCCTTCGGCGGCGGCAGTGCCATCGACACCGGCAAGGCTGTCGCCGCCCTGCTTGCCAATGGCGGCGAACTTTTCGATCACCTTGAAATCATCGGTCGTGGCAAGCCGCTTACAAAACCTTCCGCGCCGTTCATTGCCATTCCCACCACCGCCGGCACCGGTTCCGAAGTCACCCGCAACGCCGTCCTTGCTTCGCCCGAACACCGCCTCAAAGTCAGCCTCCGCAGTCCGTTCATGCTCCCGCGCATTGCTATCGTTGATCCGGAATTGACCCGCGATTTGTCCCCTGCCCTCACCGCCAGCACCGGATTGGATGCCCTCACCCAGCTCATCGAACCGTTTGTCTGCAGGCGTGCCAATCCCATAACCGACACCTTCTGCCGGGACGGCATCACCGGCGCCGCGCGCTCGTTGCGTGCTGCCTTTGACAACGGCCGCGACGGCCGCGCCCGCGAAGACATGGCCCTCGCCAGTTTGTTCGGCGGACTTGCCCTGGCAAATGCCGGGCTTGGCGCCGTTCATGGACTGGCCGGGCCCATTGGAGGCCTCTTGCCCGCGCCCCACGGCGCCATTTGCGCCGCGCTTCTCCCGCATGTCATGAGCGCAAATCTTGCGGCTCTGCGTGAACGTCAACCGGCCGGCGAAGCTCTCTGCCGTTACGAAATCATCGCCCGTCTTCTCACCGGCCGGGAAACCGCCGTTGCCGACGACGGAGTTGCCTGGGTGCGCGCGCTCGTCGCCCATTTCCAAATTCCCCCGCTGGGCCGTTACGGTCTCACGGCGGCGCACAATCCTGAATTGATCGAGAAAGCCGCCAACGCCAGCAGCATGAAGGCGAATCCTATCGCCCTCACCAGCGAGGAACTTATGGACATCCTCGCCCGCGCGCGTTGATTGACTTTGCCGAAACCAAAGGCAACCCCGGATTAGTTCAGCCTCCACTTGCATCGGACCACAGCGGCTTGGGCAGTTCATTTGTACGGCCCTTGAAGTTGGAAGACAACAAACTCATCGTCTTTGTAAATAGTTTTTGAAGCCGGCAGCAGTTCCTGCAAGTGCTTTCTGAAGCCAAGATCTCGGACACCAATCGTGCGGTCCTGAACGCCGGGTCCATTTATCATGGTTGAATATTCGGCTTCGGTAAGCACACTTAATTGACCAAAGTTTTTAAATGCGCTGTACTGCCATATGACGTATCGGATGTTGTCCGGAACATGCGCCCATGGGGTCAGCAGTCCGCAGGGCTCCTCGTCAATGATGTGGTTTCTCCGAAAATCCAGCAGAAATGGAGTGCTTAGGATTGCGAGAATCGGGTCTCCGGAGGGAACCTTCGCCTGCAACTCATGAATTCGCTGCGAGGTTTCCCCGGAAAGGGAAAATTTGCAATAGTCCAGATACTTGTCAGTATCCGCGAGCTTATGGAACGCCAGGACGGACCTGGTGCGAAGGGCCTGCCGGTAACGTGCAACCGTTGAACCTGCAAAGATTGCAACAATCAACGCGCAAAAAATAATTGGAACTCTTGCGAGGGCTTCGGGCCGCAGCCGCAGCGAAAGCCTCGGAAACAACACCACACCTGGGACACCGCAGCCAAGAAGCGTCGGAATGCAATAACGCAAGCTGGTAATATACCCGAACCAGGCCGGCCCCAGAACACACAGGAACAAAAGATAACTCAGGGTGCAGGTCAGGCCGGCCGCCAGCACGGCCACCGCCATGCGCCGTTTCCGCCAGTTCCGTTCCGAAAACCAGGAAATGGAGGCGCCTACCGCCACCAGGAAGGCACCGCCGGCCACGACTGTGTAGCTTAGGAAACAATCCCTGTAATCTAACTCATCCAGCGAGAACAAATCCAGGTTCCCTTCGGCCGCGGTCGGGACATCATCATATCCAGTCATCCCCCTGGCCATGTAATTTGGAAAATGTGTCGCGATCCACGGGGTCAGTCCAACTCCAGCCCAGATTGCAACCATGGCCGCCCAGCCGAACACCTCCTTCCAAGGCCGGCCTCTTGACTCCTTCCAAGGCCGGCTTCTTGACTCCAACATCAATGCGGCCACGGGAAGGTGGAGAAGCGGAAAAAATACGAAAGTCGATTTGAGCGCCACAAGCGATGCGTACACCAAACCCAGAATCAGACTCGGGGGACCGGACTCTTCTTTCTCGTCAACCACCAGCATCACCGCTGTCGCCATCAGTACACTCCCCAGATAAAGGCTGGAAACGTTCACATACTCCGGGTTGATCATCGCCACCATGACCGGGCCGAGCACCGCGCCCGGAAACGATGAATACCGGCGCCAGCCGGCCGCCGCAGTGATGAGCATCAATACCATGAGCCCGAAGACCGCATCCACGCCATTGATGTAATTGATTGGCAGCACCGAAAGCACGAATCCATGCAGGAATGCCTGGCCGCCAAGAGTCGTCGAACCCAATCCACCCAACGGGCTGCCCAGCACTGTGCCGGTGGCGAGCATGCTGACCGGATGGGGAAAGTATCTTTGAAAATCATCATCGCAATTGAAGACTTTGGGCGGCAGTTGCGTGTGAATCGCAAATCCGGTGACGCCGGCAATCACCAATCCGGTCATGATCAATTCAAACCTGGCGGCCGTGCCCTGGATCCGCTCGAACTTAATGCGCTTTGCCTCCAGGATGCTGATGATTGCCGCCGCGCCGGCCAGCGCCCACAGCACGGGCCCGCGGGCGATGTGCACGCAATTAAGAATGCCGCCCGCGAAAATGAACACGGCCAGTCCAACCCCGATGCAAACCGGCCACGACGCGCTCCGGCCGCCGCACTTGCGCAATGTAAAGTTGCCCACGCCCCAGAGCATGAAGGCAGCCATCATCAAGACTGCGGCGGACAAGATATCTTTCATCTCAATCCCTAAATCGTACTGCCGGCCGGCGCGCAACCGGAAGCTGTACCAGGCTCCACAAATAAAGAGCTTTTTGAACCGCCGTCAATCATGGAGCGAACACCACTGCTCCATTGCCGCGTCTTCGTTTGATTTTCCCTCACGAATCGAGCCTCCCGTATTTTCGCAGCTCCGGCCACATCCAGGCCACCGCGATCACCACCAAAATCGTCCCCACCCCGCCCGACACCACCGCGAAGACCGCGCTCGTGCAGGCCGCCACGAACCCTGATTCGACCTCTCCCATGTCGTTCGAAGTTCCGATGAACAGGTTGTTCACCGCCGAAACCCGCCCCCGCATTTCGTCCGGTGTCAGCAATTGCACCAGTGTGTGCCGCACCACCACGCTGATGTAATCCGTCACCCCGCAAATAAACAGCATTAGAAACGACAGCCAGTAAACCCGCGAATATCCAAAACCAATCGTCGCAAGCCCGAACCCCGCCACCGCCCACAGCAGCGTCCGTCCCGCCTTCTCCAGCGGCGGACGATGCACGAGAATCACCGACATCAACAGCGATCCCATTGGCAGCGCCGCCCGCAGCCAGCCCAGTCCGGTCGGCCCGGAATGTAAGATGGTCTTTGCGTAAACCGGCAGCAACGCCGTCGCGCCGCCCAGCAGCACCGCAAACAAATCCAGAGTGATGCTCCCCAAAATGATCTTCGTGCGGAACACAAACTTCAGCCCCGCCGCCACGTTTTTCAACGACATCGGCTCCTTCGCCGCCACCTTGTGGTGCGCGCGCACCAGCCAGATCAATAACAGGCACACTCCCGCCGCCACGGCGTTGAACACATACACCCACATCGCCGTCCCCGTCAGCGCGATCAGCGCGCCCCCTGCCGCCGGCCCAGCCACCGCCGCTATCTGAAATGACCCCGTGTTCCAGTTCACCGCCTGGGGAAACTCCCGTCGCGTCACCAACTGCGGCATGAACGATGCGCTCGCCGCCCACAAATATGTCCGCGCCGTCCCCGCCAAAACCAGGCACGCATACATCCAGGAAACATCCGCCTTGAATCCCGACACCAGCGTCAGGCCCGAGCTTGCCACCGCCATCGCCAGTTGCATCCAGATGATGACGTGCTTCCGGCTGTAATTATCCGCCACGTGCCCCGCCGGCAGCGTGAATAAAAACATCGGCACCACTCCAGACAACCCCGCGAATCCCAGCGCCAGCGTCGAACCGGTTCGCTCGTATATCTCCCAGCCCACCGCCACCGCCAGCATCTGCTGCCCGAACGACGCGATGAACCGTCCCAGCAAATAAAAAACGAAATCCCGGTTCCGCAGCAGCGCATACGGCCCCGCCTCCGCCCCGGTCGGCTCCAGCGGTTCAGGCGCGGCCCCGGGTCCGTTCATATCTTATGGCCCGCCAGGTCAGACAAATGCTGATTCCTCGCTCAACATCCCGATGGCATGCTCCGACGACCCCGCGCCCTTCCGCTCCATGTGCACCAGGTATTCGATGATCGTCTCGCGCTGCGCCCGCGTGAACTTGCTTAGACGAACCTGAAAGTGCCCCTGCACTTCCGCCGTGTACTCGAAATGAAACCTTATCGCGTCCGGGATCAGGTCGCCCTTTTGATAGCTGATCATCGAGCCCACCATGAACGCCGGCAGAAAATACAGGAACGCCTCCGGCGTGAACAATGCCAGCGCCGTGTGCTGCGCCTTCAAGTCATCCGGCGTGTTGCCTGTCATGGTCCGGCCCTTGAAAAACTCCGCGACCCGCACGCACTCCGAGCAATGATACGGGCACCGGGT
>Ga0210398_10003760_pt1 | contig 14427 bp, 11 predicted proteins | sample IncBWC4OmetaG_FD_161047 | JGI IMG/M metagenome (GOLD analysis project Ga0210398, IMG submission 161047) | Forest soil microbial communities from Barre Woods Harvard Forest LTER site, Petersham, Massachusetts, United States - Inc-BW-C-4-O | ecosystem: Environmental > Terrestrial > Soil >...
GCTGTCGTCACCGGGCACCAGGCTGGTGGCCGCGATAGCCCCTGCGTTCACCATCGGATTGGACCTGCCGTCCGTGCTCCGCTCGACGAAGGCCAGCGAGTCGAACGCCAGCCCGGTCGCATTCACCCCGAGTTTGTGCCGGACCTGTTCGGCCCCGAGCAGCTGGCACACCAGGGCGAAGACGAACGGCTTGGCCACGCTCATGATCGTGAACTCGTGCCCGGCGTCCCCGACCCGGTAGATGTTGCCGCCGATCCCGGCCACACAGATGCCGAACAGCTGCCCGGGCACACGGGCCAGCGCCGGGTACGTCTGCGAAGTCGCCCCGCCGTCCTCCGAGCGGTACATCCGGTATGCCTCGTCCACGGCGAGCTGTACCTGTCGCGGCGAGGGCAGGTGACCGGTCGATACGTACCGCCCCCTGCCGTTTGCGTCCCTGCGTGCCGTGGCTTCACCCCGTTGTCCGTCCCGCCGGTCATCAACCATGATCTCAGCTTCTCAGGCTCACGCCTGCGCGCCTAGCGTGACCGCCGCTGTGGCCAGCTGGCCCGATGTCGGCACCAAACGAACCTGATCCGACCGATGAACTGGGCCTGATCGACTTCCTCGCGATCAAGTGGCATTCTGACCGAGGATGAGTTCCAGCAGCAGAAGGCCCGGAGCTTGAACGGGCAGCGGCCGGGAGCCTTCGGGGATCGAGGAACACAGATGAATGCATCCCTCCTGGCGGCGCTCAATGATGCCGAGCGGTTGCTGGTGGCCCAGACGGAGCGGGCCGAACTGGCCGCGCTTGACGAGGACGCGGCGATCGACCTCGAAGGCCGGATCAGGCGCGCGCGTAACAAGTACGTCGGCCAGTACCGCCGGGGCGCTAGTGCCCGTGTGGTCGAGCAGGGCGCGCGTGGCCAGGCAGTGCCGGAGGACCAGCGGGCCGCCTTGAAGGCCGAGGCGTTCGAGGCGGCCCTGGCCCGGGTGAGCCGCCGGGTCGCCGCCCTGGCCCGGCAGTCGGCGGCCGAACTGCGCGCGGAGCGGCTCGCGGCGGCCAGGGCGGCAAGGCAAGCTCACGGGCCTGGTGCGCCGGGAGCGGTGCCAGCTGCCGGCCGGAAAGGTCCTGCGGTTACCGCAGAGCGCACCGGTGATCGCGCCCTGCGCTCGCCTGCCAGCAACAAGCGACGAGCCAGCACCCACGCGGCCGGTGCCCGCCAGCAGGCGAAGCGCGACAGCCGCTGAGACCGGCCCGCCGAGCTGCTGTCTAGCGCGGTGTGCTGGCGACCACCCACATGGAGAAGAACTGTGAGCCGCCGCCGTAGGCGTGGCCCAGCGCGATCCGCGCATCCGGCACCTGGTGCGCGCCCGCCTTCCCCATTACCTGCAGCGCTGCCTCCGCGAACCGTAGCAGCCCGGACGCGCCGATCGGGTTGGAGCTGAGCACGCCGCCGGACGGGTTGACCGGCAGTCGCCCGCCAATGGCGGTCTCGCCTGCCTCGGTTAGCCGCCAGCCCTGACCCGGCGCCGCGAAGCCGAGGTTCTCCAGCCACATCGGCTCGTACCAGGAGAACGGCACGTAGATCTCGGCCACGTCGATCTCGTCCAGCGGGCTGGTGATCCCGGCCTGCCGCCACAGCGCCGCGGCGGCGTCCCGGCCGGCCTGCGGGCTGACGTGGTCCTTGCCCGCGAACATGGTCGGCTCGCTGCGCATCGCGGTGGCCCGGATCCAGGCCACCGGTCCCGGGGCCGCCGCGGCCGCCGCGGCGGAGCCGATGACCACCGCGCACGCGCCGTCCGAGGACGGGCACGTCTCGTCGTACCGGACCGGGTCCCACAGCATGGGGGAGGCCTGCACCGACTCCAGCGTGATATCGGGCTGCTGCAGGTGGGCGTATGGGTTGAGCGCGCCGTTGCGCCGGTCCTTGACTGCGACCAGCGCCCCGATGTGCTCGGGCGCGCCGCTGCGCCGGATGTAGGCGCGGATGTGCGGCGCGAAGTACCCGCCCGCGCCGGCCACCACCGGGATGCTGAACGGCGGCGCGATCGACAGCGCCCACATGGCGTTGGACTCCGACTGCTTCTCGAACGCCACGGCCAGCACCCGGCGGTGCAGGCCCGCCTGCACCAGGCTGGCCGCCACGATGCCGGTCGCGCCGCCGACCGAGCCCGCGGTGTGCACCCGCAGCAGCGGCTTGCCGGCCGCGCCGAGCGCGTCGGCCAGGTACAGCTCGGGCATCATCACGCCCTCGAACAGGTCGGGCGCCTTCCCTATCACGACCGCGTCGATATCGGCCTGCGCCAGCCGGGCGTCCTGCAGCGCGCGGTCTACCGCCTCCCGGCACAGCCCGGCGATGGACACGTCGGTGCGCTTGGACCGGTGCCGGGTCTGCCCGACCCCGAGCACGGCCGCAAGCTGCTTCACTCTGTCGCCTCCACGACGCACACGAGGTTCTGCTGCAGCGCCGGGCCGCTGGTCGCGTGCCCGAGGGCCCGTCCCGCGCGGCCCGCCATGACCGCCTGCGCGGCCATCCCGATCCGGGCCAGCCCGGCGGCGAACATCGGGTTGCCGCACAGCGCGCCGCCCGAGGGATTCACCTCGACCTGGTCGCCTAGCCGCAGCGCCTCCCGGAGCAGGATCTCCTGATGGGTAAAGGGCGCGTGCAGTTCGGCGACGTCCACCGCGGACACCTCCGCAGCGCGGCCCGCGACGGCAGCCGCACAGGCCAAAAGGGCTCCGCTCGCGGACGGCACGGCTAGCAGGTCACGGGCGCCCAGCGACCCCGAGTCGATCCGGTGCGCGAACCCGGCGATCCAGGCCGGCCGCGCGCACAGCTCGCGGGCCCGCGCCTGCGACGCGATGATCACCACCGCGGCCCCGTCGCCGACCGGAGCGCAGTCGTGGGCCCGCAGCGGCTCGGCCACGTACGGCCGCGCCAGCAACTCCGAAACCGCGACCTCCTCTGACACCTGCGCCGCCGGGTTACCCAAAGCAGCCCCCCGGCTGCGCGCGGCCACCGCCGCCATGTCCTTCTCGGTCCACAGCCCGGCGTCCAGGCCGAGCCGGGCCTGCAGCCCCGCGATCGACACCGAGTCCGGCCACAGCGGCGCAAGCAGGTACGGATCGAGCTGCAGGGCCAGCACCCGCCGCAGCTGCGCGCCCGAGGACTTGCCGAACCCGTAGGCCAGCGCGACCTCTGCCTCCCCGGTCAGGACCTTGACCCAAGCCTCGTACAGCGCCCACGCGGCGTCCATCTCCACGTGCGACTCCATCGTCGGCGGCACCGCGCCGATCGCGTCGACCGCCTGCACGAACGAGAACGCCCGCCCGGCCAGGTAGTCCGAGGACCCCGAGCACCAGAACCCGATGTCGCCCTTGGTCAGCCCGGTGGCCCGGAACACCTCGGCGAAGATCGGCACCAGCATCTCCACGCCGCTGGTGGTGACGTCCGGGCGCACCCGGCACGGCGTCTGCGCGAACCCGACCACGGCCACCGGCGAGTTCATAGAAACCTCGCGTAGCTCTCGTACGGCGCGTCGGGCTCGCCTGCCGGCGCGAAGTGGCTGATCGTCCCCGCGTCGCCCCACACCGCCCGGACCCGCAGGCCCATCCGCACCTCGCCGGGCTCACAACCCAGGATGAGGTGCTGGAACGCGATGTCCGCCCCGTCCAGCAGCACGGCCGCCGCCACGTACGGCGGCGTGACGCGCTGCCCCGGGTAGGCGACATTCACCACGCAGAACGTCGTCACGGTGCCCGTCTCGGGCAGTTCCACCTCCTCCCGGGTCGGCACCCCGTCGACCGGGCAGGTGCCCCGGGGCGGTACGTACACCCGCCCGCACACCCCGCACCGCTGCCCGAGCAGCCTGCGGTCGGCCAGCCCGCGCAGGTAGGTGCTCTCCCCAGGCGACGCGGTGTGCTCGTAGTGCAGCCGTATCGGCGTGACCGTTATCGCGACCGCCGCCTCGTCTGCGGTCTCCGGCTCAACAAGCGCGGCAGCAGGCGCATCACATGGCTCGAAACAGGCGATGTCGCGGATGCTGCCCACCCGGCTGGCCGCCCACCGGGCCCGGACCCGCAGTCCCGTCCGCATGACCGCGGCCGACCCTGCATCCACCGCGTGCAGCATGCAGGTGTCCGCGCCGTCCAGCCGGATCAGCGCCCAGGCGAACGGCACGCCCAGCGGCTGGCCCTCCAGCGGCTCGGGCATCCAGGACCAGCTGACCACGGTGCCCTCCGGCCCGACCTCGGTCAGCTCCCCGGGCGGCTCCGCGCTCACCGGGTCGTACTCAAACGGCGGCGCGTGCACCCGGCCGTCCACGCCGCGCGTGCCCAGGATGCGCCGGGCCCTCAGGCCCGTCATGAACTGGCTCAGCACCGGCCCGAGCGAGCGCGTGTAGTCGAACTCGATCTCCAGCGAAGCCCGCAGCGGATGATCCACCCGCCAATTATAGAACGTGTTCTAGAATCGGCCCGTGACTGTCTTGGGCCTGTGGGCCATAGCCGAGGCCACCCCGGACCGGACCGCGGTCATCGAGCCGGACGGCGGCGCCGTCGGCTACGCGGAGCTGGCCGCGCGCGCCGACCGGTACGGCCGGGGCCTGCAGGCCCTCGGCCTCTGTCCCGGTGACACCGTGGCCGGGCTGCTCCCGAACGGCACGGACGCGCTCGCCCTGTTCTTCGCGGCGGCGCAGACCGGGCTCTACGTAGTCCCGGTGAACTGGCACCTGACCGCGCTCGAGGTGGCCTACATCCTGGCCGACAGCGGTGCCCGGGCGTTCGTGGCCGACGAGCGGTTCGTCGGCGTCGCGGCGGACGCCGCGGACGCGGCCGGGATCGATCCCGGGTCCAGGTTCGCGGTCGGCCAGGTGCCGGGGTTCGCGCCGCTGGCCGCGCTCGGCGCGGACGGCTCCGGGCGCCCCGACCCGCGCACCGCGGGCGCGCCGATGATGTACACCTCGGGCACCTCGGGCCGGCCCAAGGGCGTCCGCCGCCCGCTGACCGGCGAGAACCCGGACCAGGTACCACCCACCGCCGGGTGGTTCTTCGGCCTGTTCGGGCTCGCGCCGCTCGATGATCACGTGCACCTGTGCTGCTCGCCGCTCTACCACACCGCGGTGCTGAACTTCGCGACGATCTCGCTGCAGCTCGGCCACCCGGTCGTGCTGATGGACCATTTCGAGCCAGAAGAGCTGCTCGCGCTGGTCGCCCGGCACCGGGTCACCCATACGCACATGGTGCCCACCCAGTTCCGTCGGCTGCTCGCGCTGCCACAGCCGGTGCGCGACCGGTACGACGTGTCCTCGCTGCGCGCCGTGATCCACAGCGCCGCGCCCTGCCCGCCAGACGTCAAGCGACAGATGATCCAGTGGTGGGGCCCGGTGATCACCGAGTACTACGCGGCCAGCGAGGGCGGCGGGACCGGCATCACCGCCCGGGAGTGGCTCGCCCGTCCCGGCTCGGTGGGCAAGGCGTGGCTCGGCACCGAGGTGCGGGTCCTTGATGACCACGGCGACGACGTCCCGGCCGGCCAGACGGGGCTGGTCTACCTGCGCATGGGCACCTCGACCTTCGACTACCACCAGGACGAGGAGAAGACCAGGGCCTCACGGGCCCGGGGCATGTTCACCGTCGGCGACATCGGCTACCTCGACGAAGACGGTTACCTGTACCTGTGCGACCGCAAGAGCGACATGATCATCTCCGGCGGAGTCAACATCTACCCGGCGGAGATCGAGAACGCGCTATCCAGCCACCCGGCCGTCGCGGACGTCGCCGTGTTCGGCATCCCGCACGACGACTGGGGCGAGGAGATCAAGGCGGTCGTCCAGCCCGCCGCCGGGGCCGGACCCGGCCCGGAACTGACCACCGACCTGCTGGCCTTCCTGGGCGACCGCGTCGCCAGGTTCAAGCTCCCGCGGACCATCGATTACGTCGCCGAACTGCCCCGCGACCCCAATGGCAAGCTGTACAAGCGCCGCCTCCGCGACCCCTACTGGACCAACCGCGACCGGGCTATCTGAGGCGGACCTCAGCCGGCTGGCGGCAGGCCCTCTACCTGCTTCTTGGTCAGGTTGACGTTTATTATTCCTTCCTCGGATCCGGTCACGGCGCTGATCGAGATCGCGACCTTCTTGCGCCCCCACAGGTGCCCCTCTTTGAGCAGCAGGTGGGTTACCTGGTTATCGTCCGGGTTGACGAGGAAGCCCTGTACCGCGCCGATCCACCCGTCGACAGCGTGCACCGGGTCGCCGGGGCACACCTCCGCCTCACCCGCCGGAACGACGTCTTCGACCACGACCTGCACCGGACTAGGGATCCCCACCCCGGGCCCGCCGGTCATCCCGGGCACCCCGAGCCCGGCCCCTTCCACCAGCTCCTCGTCGTCGGCGGGATCGAGGTGTTCGAACTCGGCGATGGTGCAGCGCAGCCTGATCTCGCCGCCCGCGGCGTCGGCCAGGTCCACCGGGACGAGCCGGCCGGGCTGGTGCCCGTGCCTGGGCTCTATGACTAGGTGGGTTACCGTGCGAGCGTCCGAATGGATGATGATGCGGCGCAGCACGCCGCAGTCACCGTCCGAGCAACTGGCCCTGGTCCCGATCGCGAACTCTGTCTCCTGCGCCATCGCTGGTTCCCTCCAGGTTGCGGTCAGCCGTCGCGTACCCCGAGCGTAGTCTCGCCGCCCCGCCCGTAGCGGACGACGTCGTCACGCTCCGGACGGATCTGCGCGAACCGGAGCAGGTACTCGGTGACCCGCAGGTACGCGACCTGCTCGACTTCGGCCAGCTGGTCGGGATCATGTTCATGTGCGTGCTGCATTGCCTGTGGGACAAGGAAGATCCGTGGGGGGTCGTCCGGCAGTTCCGGGACGGGGTGGTGCCGGGCAGCTACCTGGCGCTGAGTCACATAACTGACGAGGCCCACCCGGAAGCGCCGCCCGAGGATGACGCCGGGGCCGCGTGGCACCTGTGCGGGGTCGCGGTCAAGGACCAGCCCGCCGGCTAGCGGTCGCGGAATTCCGGCTGCCGCTTCTCAAGAAAGGCCCGCGGCCCCTCCCGCGCGTCCTCGCTGGCAAATACGCTCAGGCCCGTCCGAGCCTCCAGCGCGAACGCCTCATCCTCCGCCATCCCCTCGGTCTCCCGGATCACCCGCAGGATGGCCCGCACCGCCACCGGCCCATTGGCAGCAATCGACGCAGCGATCTCCAGTGCCTTGCTCAGCGCCTGCCCGTCCGGCACCACGTGCCCGATCAACCCGATCGACAGCGCCTCGGCCGCGCTGATGTGCCGCCCGGTGAGCAGCAGGTCCGCCGCCATCGTGTACGGGATCTGCCGGGGCAGCCGGACCGCCGAACCCCCGAGCGGGAACAGCCCCCACCGCGCCTCGGAGATCCCGAACCGGGCGCTCTCCCCGGCCACCCGGATGTCACACGCCTGCAGGATCTCGGTGCCGCCCGCGATGGCCGGGCCCTCCACCGCGGCGATCAGCGGCTTGGTCAGCCGCCGCCCCTTGAGCAGCGGCTCGATCACCGACAGGTCCAGGTCGCGCATCGAGTCGCCAGGGTGCGAAGCGGTCATCGCCTTGAGGTCCGCGCCGGCGCAGAACGCCCCGCCCGCCCCGGTCAGCACGCAGACTCGGATATCCGGGTCGCTGTCGGTCAGGTCCCAGGCCGAACGCATCAGCGCCATCATCGGGCCGCTGAGCGCGTTGCGCGCCTCCGGCCGGTTCATGGTGACGATCAGCACGTGCCCCCGGCGCCCGATAAGCGCGTGCGGCGGCCCGTCGCCGGTACCATCCACACCAGCCGCGGTCACCGCGTCCCCCTAATGAGTGCATCCGTAAGGCTTGCCCAAAACAGTAACACGTTCTACTTTCGTCCCATGGCCTTGAACTTCGCCGACCTCTTCGAGCACGCGGCGGACGCCTTCGGCGAGCGCACCGCGGTGGCCTGCGGCGACCGGCAGGTCACGTACGCCGAACTGGACAAGCGGACCAACCGGCTGGCCCATCATCTGGCCGGGCTCGGGGTCGGGCCGGGGGACCACGTCGGGCTCTATGCCCGCAACTCGATCGAGGCGCTGGAGACGCTGATCGCGTCGTGCAAGCTCCGCGCCTCGGCGGTCAACATCAACTACCGCTACGTCGAGAACGAGTTGCACTACATGTTCGCCGACGCGGACCTGACCGCGCTGGTGTACGACCGCCGCCTCGCGCCGCGCGTGGCGGCCAGAGCCCACGCCGCCCCCGGACTGCGCGGCCTAGTCGAGATCGACGACGGCAGCGGCCAAACAGAAGGCGGCCAAACAGAAAAAGCAGCAAACGCCACCGACTACAACACCGCACTAAAAGCTGCCGCGCCGGATCGCGACTTCCCGCCTCGCAGCAACGACGACGTGTACATCATCTACACCGGCGGCACGACCGGATACCCGAAGGGCGTGATGTGGCGCCACGAGGACATCTGGCGCACGCTGGGCGGCGGCATCGACTTCATCACCTCCGAACCGCTACCCGACGAGTGGGCGCAGTCCCGTAAGGGCCTGGAGAACGGCGAGTTCGTCAAGCTCTGCGCGGCGCCGCTCATCCACGGCAACGCGCAGGTAGCCGCGCTGGCGGGCCTGTTCGCCGGCGAGACCATCGTGCTGCTGCCCGCCTTCGACCCGGACGAGATCTGGCGAGCCATCGCCAAGCACCAGGTCAACGTGCTGGTCATCATCGGCGACGCGATGGCCAGGCCGCTGGTCGAGGCCTACGCGCAAGGGGATTACGACGCCTCGTCGCTGGTCGCCGTGTCCTCCAGCGCCGCGCTGTTCTCCCCGGCGGTCAAGGACGCCTGCGCCAAGGCGTTGCCCGACGCCGTGATCACCGAGGCCATCGGCTCCACCGAGACCGGCTTCGCCGGGATCTCGTTCGTATCGCCCGGCGAACCGCATCGCGGCGGCCCGACCGTGATGGCCGGCCCGGACGTCATCGTGGTCGGCGACGACGGCCGGTCGGCCGCTCCCGGCCAGGTCGGCCGGCTGGCCCGCGGCGGGCACGTGCCGCTCGGCTACTACAAGGACCCGGCCCGCACCGCCGCGATGTTCGCCGAGGTGGACGGGAAGCGCTACGCCATCCCCGGGGACATGGCCCGGGTCGAGGACGACGGGACCGTGACCCTGCTCGGCCGCGGCAACACGTGCGTGAACACCGGCGGCGAGAAGGTCTTCCCCGAAGAGGTCGAGGGCGCGCTCAAGTCGCACCCCGGCGTGTTCGACGCGCTGGTCATCGGCGTGCCCGACGCACTGCTCGGCCAGCGGGTCGCCGCGCTCATCCAACCCAGACCGGGCGCCGCCCTCGACCTCGGCGCGCTGCAGGAGCACGTCCGCCGGCAGATCGCCGGGTACAAGGTGCCGCGCAGCTTCTGGCTGGCCGAGGCCATCCGGCGTACTGTTTCGGGGAAGGCCGACTACGCCTGGGCCCGCGAGTACGCCGCGACCCACGCGCCCGCCCTGGACCGCGTATCCGGCGCCCACTCGTCCAATACCCAAAGGTGAGCGCGACCGTGCGAACCCCCCTGTGCGATCTGTTCGGCCTCGAGCACCCCATCGTCGGGTTCAGTCCGTCCGAGCACGTCGCCGCGGCGGTCAGCCGGGCCGGCGGCCTGGGCGTGCTCGGCGCCGTCCGGTTCAACGACCCGGCCGAGCTGGACAAGACCCTGGACTGGATGGACGCCCACTCCGACGGCCGCCCGTACGGCATCGACGTGGTCATGCCCGCCAGGGTTCCGACCGAGGGCGCCGCCAAGGACCTGGACCAGCTCATCCCGGAGCAGCACAAGGACTTCGTCCAGGACACGCTGCTCAAGCTCGGCGTGCCGCCGCTGCCCGACGACGCGCAGGCCTCCGACGGCGTGCTCGGCTGGCTCCACTCGATCGCGCGCCAGCACGTCGAGGTCGCCCTGGCCCACCCGGCGCGCCTGATCGCCAACGCGCTCGGCCCGCCGCCCCCCGATGTCATCGCCAGCGCGCACGAGCGCGGCATGCTGGTGGCCGCGCTGGCCGGGACGGCCGAACACGCCCGCCGCCAGGTCGCCAGCGGCGTGGACATCGTGGTGGCCCAGGGCTACGAGGCGGGCGGCCACACCGGCGAGATCGGCAGCATGGTCCTGATCCCGGAGATCGTCGACGCGGTACAAGCCAAGGCCATGGTCCTCGCCGCGGGCGGGATCGGCTGCGGCCGCCAGATCGCTGCGGCCCTGGCCCTGGGCGCTGCGGGCGTCTGGATGGGCTCGGCCTGGCTCGCTACCGAGGAATACGCCACGACGACGAGCGCCCCGGCGGTCACTGACGCCGTCCTCAAAGCCACCTCCTCGGACACGGTCCGGTCCCGGATCTACAGCGGCAAGCCCGCCCGGCTGCTCAAGAACCGCTGGACCGACGCCTGGGAACAGCCCGGCGCGCCCGAGCCCCTCGCCATGCCCCTGCAGAACCTGCTGGTCAGCGAGGCCCACCAGCGCCTCATCCGGTCCGGCCGGCCCGAGGTGGTGCCCATGCCGGCCGGCCAGATCGTCGGCCGCATCACCGAAGTCCGCCCGGTCGCCGACGTGATGGCCGACCTCATCAAAGAGGCCAACCAAACCCTGGAAAAACTAAACCACCTGCGATGATAAGACGATGAGGATCTCCGTCTCCGTCGGCTACTGGTCGGCCGGCCCGCCGCCCGGAGCCCAGGAGCTCTTCGAAGCCGCCGAACGCGCCGGGGTCGACCAGATCTGGACCGCCGAGGCCTACGGCAGCGACGCCTGGACCCCGCTGGCCTGGTGGGGTTCGCGCACCACCCGGATCAAGCTCGGCACCGCGGTGTCCCAGCTGTCGGCCCGCCCGCCGGTCACCTTGGCCATGACCGCGATGACCATGGACCACCTGACCCAGGGCCGGGTCCTGCTCGGCATCGGCACCAGCAACCCGCAGGTCGTCGAGGGCTGGTACGGGCAGCCCTACCCCCGCCCGCTGGAACGCACCCGCGAGTACATCGACATCGTCCGCAAGGTCATCGCCCGCCAAGAACCGGTCAGCTACGACGGCAAGCACTACCAGCTTCCGCTGCCCCCGGAACACGGAGGCACGGGCCTGGGCAAGCCGCTGCGCTCGATCCTGCACCCGTACCGGACCGAGATCCCGATCTACCTCGGCGCCGAGGGCCCCAAGAACGTGGCGCTGGCGGCCGAGATCGCGGACGGCTGGAACGTCATCTTCTTCTCGCCCGCGATGAACGACTTCTACGCCGGCGCCCTGGCCGAAGGCTTCGCCCGCCCCGGCGCCCGGCACACGGCGCAGACCTTCGACGTGGTCGGCGGCCCGCTGGCCATCATTGAGGACGACGACCTCGAGCGCGCCGCCGACCAGGTCAGGCCCACGCTGGCCCTGTACATCGGTGGCATGGGCGCCCGCGGGGTCAACTTCCACCACGAGGTCTTCGTCCGGATGGGCTACGAGGCCGAAGCCAAAAAGATCCAGGACCTGTACCTGGCCGGCGACAAGAAGAGCGCCATCGCCGCCGTGCCCGCCAAGCTCGTCGAGGACGTGGCCCTGATCGGCCCCTGGGCCAAGATCACCGACGAGATCCAGCGCTGGAAGCAGACCGTCCTGACCACGTTCTCCGTCCACTGCGACCCCCGCGAGCTGCCCAAGATCGCCGACCTGATCCGCGGGTGACAACGAGTACTGGAGCGGGCATGGGTACGCGACTCGAGCCGAAGCCGGCGCTACTGGACCGGCAGCCAGAACGCGCCGCGCTTGACGGTCTCCTCGGGGATCTGCGGTCGGGACGCGGGGGCGCGCTGGTGGTGCGGGGTGAGGCGGGGGTGGGTAAGTCAGCGCTGCTGGAGTACGTGGCCGAGTCGGCGGCGGGAATCCGGGTGGCCCGGGCGGTGGGGGTGGAATCGGAGATGGAACTGGCGTTCGCCAGCTTGCATCTGCTGTGCGCGCCGCTGCTGGACCGGCTGGAGCACCTGCCAGCTCCGCAGCGCGACGCGCTCGGGATCGCGTTCGGTCTGCGGGAGGGGGGTGCGCCGGACCGGTTCCTGGTCGGGCTGGCGGTGCTGACCTTGCTGTCGGAGGTGGCGGAGGAACGGCCGCTGCTGTGCGTGGTCGATGACGCGCAGTGGCTGGACCGGGCGTCGGCGCAGGTGCTGGCGTTCGCGGCGCGGCGACTGCTGGCCGAGCCGGTCGGGTTGGTCTTCGCCGCGCGCGAGCCGGGTGAGGCGTTCGGGGGCCTGGCGGACCTGGAGGTGCGGGGCTTGCCGGAGCAGGACGCCCGGGCGCTGTTGCGCTCGGTCATCCGGTTCGGGCTCGATGAGCGGGTGCGGGATCGGATCGTGGACGAAACGAACGGTAACCCGCTGGCGCTGCTGGAGTTGCCGCGCGGGCTGGGCCTCACGGAGCTGGCGGGCGGATTCGGGCTGGCGGGGGCGCAGCCGGTCCCGGCCCGGATCGAGCAAGGCTTCCGGCGACGGATCGACGCGTTGCCCGCCGACACGCGGTCGCTGATGCTCATCGCGGCGGCCGAGCCGGCCGGGGACCCGGTGCTGGTGTGGCGGGCGGCGGGGCGGCTCGGGATCCCGGCTTCGGCGGCGGAGGCCGCTTCGGCGGACGGGTTGCTGGAGATCGGTGCGCGGGTGCGGTTCCGGCATCCGCTGGTGCGATCGGCGGTGTACTCCTCGGCGTCGCCGCCGGAGCGGCGGGCGGCGCACCTGGCGCTGGCCGAGGTGACCGATCCCGACCGTGACCCGGATCGGCGGGCGTGGCATCTGGCCGCGGCGGCGCCGGGGCCCGATGAGAGGGTGGCCGTGGAGCTGGAGCGGTCGGCGGGCCGGGCGCAGGCCCGCGGCGGTATGGCCGCGGCGGCGGCGTTCTTGCAGCGCGCGGTCGAGCTGACGGCCGAACCCGGGCCGCGGTCCGGACGCGCGCTGGCCGCCGCGCAGGCGAGCCTGCAGGCTGGCGCGCTTGATGCCGCGGCCGGCCTGCTGGCCGCGGCGGCGGCCGGGCCGCTGGATGACCTCCAGCAGGCCCGCGCCGGCCTGCTGCGCGGACAGATCGCGTTCGCCTCCAGCATGGGCAGCGACGCTCCAGCGCTGCTGGTGAAGGCGGCCCAGCAGCTCGAGCCGCTGGATGCCGCGCTCGCCCGCCAGACCTACCTGGACGCGTGGGCCGCCGCTCTGCTCGCCGGCCAGTTCGCCGGCGCCGGCAGCCTGCACGAAGTCGCCCGGGCCGCCCGGTCAGCCCCGCCGCCCGCTGACGCGTCCCGGCCGTCTGATCTGCTGCTGGACGGGCTGGCCGTCCTGGTCACCGAGGGACCCGCCCGGGCGGAACCCCTGCTGAGGCAGGCCGCGCGCGTCTTTGCCGAGGACGAGATCACCCTCGAAGAGGGCCTGCGATATGGCTGGCTGGCCACGACCGCCGCGGCCCTGGTGTGGGAGGAGGAGTACTGGCATGCGACGGTTGCCCGGCAGCTGCAGTCCATCCGCGAGGCAGGCTTGCTGGTCGATCTGCCGCTCTGGATGCAATCGATGGCGGTAAATGAGATCTGGCGCGGTGATTTTGCGGCGGCTGCTTCGCTGATCGCGGAGGCGGAGGCGATCGCGGCCGCGACAGGGAGCGGCTTCGCCCGCTACGCAGCCGTATTCCTGGCCGGTATGCGGGGGACAGAAGCCGAGGCCGCCCCGCTGATCCAGGCCGTCATCACGGACTCCCGGGCCGCGGGCCAGGGCATGGGGCTCCAATGGTCGCAATGGGTATCGGCCATCTTGTACAACAGTCTCGGCCGCTACGAGCAGGCCCTGGCCGAGGCCCAGCAAGCCGCCGAGCAGGCGCCTGAGCTGTTTATCTCCATACGAGCGCTGGCCGAGCTGATCGAGGCGGCCAGCAGGACCAGGCAGATCCAGCTGGCCGCCGGCGCGCTCGCCCGGCTGGCCGAGGCCACCAGCGTTGGCCAGACCGACTGGGGGCAGGGGACCTACGCGCGCTGCCGGGCGCTGCTCAGCGACGGCCAGGACGCCGAGGGCTGCTATCGCGAGGCGGTCGGCCGGCTGAGCCGTACCGGCTTTGCGCCTGAGCTCGCCCGCGCGCACCTGCTGTACGGTGAGTGGCTGCGTCGCGAGGGCCGGCGGACCGACGCGCGGGCGCAGCTTCGCACCGCGCACGAGATGTTCGACGCGATCGGCATGCTGGCGTTCGCCGAGCGGGCCCGCGGCGAGCTGCTGGCCACCGGCGAGACCGTCCGCAAGCGCACGGCCGCCACGCGCGACCAGCTCACCCCCCAAGAGGCCCAGATCGCGCGGCTGGCCCGGGCTGGCCTGTCCAACCAGGAGATCGGCGCCCAGCTGTTCCTGTCCGCGCGGACCGTCGAATGGCACCTGGCCAAGGTTTTTATCAAGCTCGAGATCAGCTCCCGCCGGCAGC
>Ga0210398_10003762_pt1 | contig 14420 bp, 17 predicted proteins | sample IncBWC4OmetaG_FD_161047 | JGI IMG/M metagenome (GOLD analysis project Ga0210398, IMG submission 161047) | Forest soil microbial communities from Barre Woods Harvard Forest LTER site, Petersham, Massachusetts, United States - Inc-BW-C-4-O | ecosystem: Environmental > Terrestrial > Soil >...
AGCCTGGCCTCCGTGTCGTGGCGGCATACACGCTCCAGAAGGCAACACCGCCTGCAGTCAACGCTTCCATGCCTGAGAAGGCCCAATAGCAGAAGTAGGGATTTGTAACCAGTAGCAACACCATGCCAGCCGCGAACGTGCTGCTTGCTTCCAGACCATCGGTAAGGCGCTTTGCGAAGAAATATGCGCCCGTCAAGGCAAAGATAAGTCCCGCCACAGTAAGGACTTTCCCGGCGGTCATCCAGTCGGGTATCAAGGCATGCGATGCAACCAGCAGAATTACCCATAACGACGAGGTATCGCCGTTCACCAAGTGACCGTTGAATTCGTAGCCGTGCCCCTGTGCGACGCTGCGAGCAAACTCAAGATGAATGAAGGCATCGTCCTCCCAGTAATGACGGGAGTGCACAAACCAGCCGACACACCACAAGGCTGCGATCAGGAGCATAACGCGCGCAATTCCCGTCATGGATGGACTGCGGAAAGTAGTGCTCTCAGAATGATTTAGAGTCTGCGATGACATTTTCGTCCTTAGGGGGTTGGGCTGAAAATGAAACCTAACCGGGTGGGTCCCGGGCTTTCATGAAATAAAGTGGAGAGAATGGGGTGATGTGCACTTTTATAGTATCAAAGCGAGGCCGTTCGATCGATCAGATTTGATTGGAACCGCTCCCTGACGTCCCGCAGGATTCGCTGGTTCCTTTCCCTGCATCTGGCTCTACCGCAATGAGATAACGCGTGAACCGAAGCAGGTCCGCAGACGGGGTAAGATCGCAAAAAAGAGCCCTGGTTCTCGTAGCCAGGGCTCATGGTTGCGGATCTTGCGATTGTTCTTGTTCTCATAAGCTGTTGCGTGAAGAAATCTCAGACGAGTTTCGACAGCCCATCGCCCGCAAGGTGAAGACCGGCGTGCGCACGCTTGCGTCACCAAGCCAGTCAACCGATTGCGTTTTGGCCCAAAACCGGACGAAAAGAGGGCTCCGAGGGTAGCCCATGTCAGCAATATCAGCAGGTATTTAACGAATTAGACGCTCCGGCGCGACAAAAGTCGCGGGAACCATCCAGCGGTGGCAGGGTGCCAATCCGCTCATGGAGAGCGAGGCCGAGCTCGTTTTGCAACGCATTCGGTACCGCTGGCCACTACTACGCAATACGAAGAAGCCCCGCATTTCTGCGGGGCCCTTTACTTTGCAGCTACGACCTGATTCCACGACCAACGGGAGTGGCCGTGCGAAGGAGTATCGCCGCATGCGGAGCTCAGTACATGTCGCCCATGCCGCCGCCGTGTCCGCCCGGAGCGGGCGCGGACTTGGGCTCGGGAATCTCCGAGACCATGGCTTCGGTGGTGAGCATCAGGCCGGCGATGGATGCGGCGTTCTGAAGCGCGGTGCGCGTGACCTTGGTGGGGTCGATGACGCCGGCCTTCACCAGATCCTCGTACGCGCCAGTCGCGGCGTTGTAGCCGAAGTTTGCATTCTTGTTCTCGTGGATCTTGCCGACCACCACAGCGCCCTCTTCACCGGCGTTGCCGACGATCTGACGCAGTGGCTCCTCAAGAGCGCGGCGGATGATCTGTGCACCGATCTTCTCGTCGCCTTCCAGGGTCTTGATCAGCTTGTCCACTTCAGGAGTGCAGCGCACCAGAGCTACACCGCCGCCCGGAACAATGCCTTCCTCAACTGCGGCGCGGGTTGCGTGCATGGCATCCTCGACGCGAGCCTTCTTCTCCTTCATTTCGGTCTCGGTTGCCGCACCGACCTTGATGACCGCCACGCCGCCGACCAGCTTGGCCAGCCGCTCCTGCAGCTTCTCGCGGTCGTAGTCGGATGTGGTCTTCTCGATCTGGCTGCGGATCTCCTTGACGCGGCCCTCGATGGCCTTGGAGTCGCCGCGACCCTCGACGATGGTCGTGTTGTCCTTGTCGATGGTGACGCGCTTCGCACGGCCCAGGTCCTCGATCTTCACGTTCTCGAGCTTGATGCCGAGGTCTTCGGTGATGGCCTTGCCACCGGTCAGCTTGGCGATGTCTTCCAACATGGCCTTGCGGCGGTCGCCAAAGCCGGGAGCCTTGACGGCAGCGACGTTCAACGTGCCGCGCAGTTTGTTGACCACGAGGGTTGCAAGTGCCTCACCGTCCACATCCTCAGCGATGATGACGAGCGGCTTGCCGGCGCGGGCAACCTGCTCCAGCAGAGGAAGCAGATCCTTCATGGAGCTGATCTTCTTCTCGTGGATCAAGATGTAGGGCTCTTCGAGCGATACTTCCATTCGGTCCGGATCGGTGACGAAGTAGGGGCTCAGGTAGCCGCGGTCAAACTGCATGCCCTCAACCACCTCAAGCTGGGTCTCAAGCGTCTTCGACTCTTCGACTGTAATCACGCCGTCCTTGCCGACCTTCTTCATGGCCTCAGCAATGATGTTGCCGATTGTCGGGTCAGCGTTGGCGGAGATGGTGCCCACCTGGGCGATCATGTCGCCGGTAACGGGCTTCGAGAAAGCCGAAAGCGCGCCGCCAGTTACAACGCCGTTCTCATCGCGCGTGCCGACGATGGCCTCAACAGCCTTGTCGATGCCGCGCTTCATCGCCATCGGGTTTGCGCCCGCAGCAACCGTCTTTACGCCCTCGCGGTAGATGGCCTGGGCCAGAACCGTCGCGGTGGTGGTGCCGTCACCGGCAACGTCGGAGGTCTTCGAGGCCACTTCGCGCACCATCTGCGCGCCCATGTTCTCGAGGGCATCCTTGAGTTCGATTTCCTTGGCCACGGTCACGCCGTCCTTGGTGATCGTGGGCGATCCAAACTTCTTCTCGATGACCACATTGCGGCCCTTGGGACCGAGGGTCACCTTCACTGCTTCGGCGAGAGTGTTCACGCCGCGCAGAATTGCCTGGCGGGAATCTTCTCCATGCAGAATTTGCTTTGCCATTTGCGATTTCTCCTGAAACTGATCAAAAGTTGTGCGCCGAGGGCGCGTTTGCCTGAACGGCTAGTTCACTTGGACTTGAGGATGCCGAGGACTTCCTCTTCGCGCATGATCAAGAACTCTTCGCCGTCGATCTTGATCTCGGTGCCGGAGTACTTGCCGAAAAGGACGCGATCGCCAGCCTTCACGTCGAGAGGAAATACCTTGCCCTCGTCGTTTGACTTGCCCTTGCCAACGGAAATTACTTCGCCTTCCTGCGGCTTCTCTTTGGCGCTGTCGGGAATGATGATGCCGCCACGGATGGTCTCACCCTCATCGACACGCCGAAGCAGGATACGATCGTGCAGCGGAGTAAAGGTGGTCGCTACGGTTGCAGTTGCCATTGCGTTGCTTCTCCTTCGCGCGGGTATATCCCGCGGGTTTTGTTACAAAATTCCAAGGACGTTGTAGTTCGGCGGGAGGTGCGGGCCGCCGCTTGGACCGGCAGCCGGTTAGCACTTACGCCTTACGACTGCTAAGGTATCGGGCCGGAGAGAGGATTGTCAAGGGCGCGGGGCGGCAGGAATTATGAAAAGTGAGTGAAGTTCACTCACTTTTATCTAAAGTTCTAACACTCAATCTATCACCGAACGCCTCGGCCTCGAAAGACGTAGCCGTCGGCGGAGATATACCCGGCTCCCGTACCCATAAGAACCACGGCCAGGGCAAAGCAGGCGAGCGGGAATTCGTAGCCGCCCGGTCCGGTAAGTCCATGATGAAGATGGACCTTGATAATTGCGACGGCCATGTCGATGGCCACTCCCAGCGCGGCCAGGTGGACGAGCAAACCAAGGATGAGGAATGCTCCGCCGAAGAGCTCGGTGAAGGCCGCGACGTAGCCCAGCCAGTAGGGAAGTCCCAGGTGTGCGACAAACTGGGCAAACTGGTAGAGCGCACCGCGAGGGAATATCTTCTGGGATCCGTGGACGGCCATGATGATTCCCAGCACGAGGCGGGCAACGAGGGCTGACAGCGGCCTGATCCTCTCGAACGAGCTGAACATTTATCGATTCTCCCTTGGTCCGTGTATTCGACCCTTGTATCGAAAGCGCAGTCTTATGGCAAAACTTCATCGAGGAAACGGCGCAGCGTGGGCTCGAATGCGCCCTGTCCCAACTCAAAATACTCTTTTGGAAGCGCCGCGGCTTTGTAGAGTTCACCGGTGCGCGATTTCGCACCGTTGCGGTCGAGAAAGAGCTTGGGGACGCCCAGGGCTTGCAGGCTCTCGGCCGGGTCGAAGCGCTCGGTGATGAGAAAACCGGGAACGAGGCGGGCGCGTGCGTCGCCCCTGATGAGCTGTCGTGCGGGCTCGGTGGGACCGTCGAGAATCAATCCTGCGGGCGTGTGCTTTACGGCGAGATCGGCAGCGAGGCTCGCGCCGATTCCTGATCCGTAAATGACGATGGATTTCGGGGCGATGTGGCGCGTGTCGGTGAGGTAGCTCCAGGCGGCTCCGGCATCCTGGCGCATGCGCTTCTCGCGGGGCCTGGGTTCGGCGCTGCGTCCGTATCCGCGGTAGTCGAAGGCGAAGACGTTGATACCGAGAGAGTGAAGGGTAGCGCGGTCATCGACGGCGCCGGAGAGAGAGCCGTCTCCACTGTGCAGGTACAGGATAGTGCTGGCGCTCCATCGAGCGTCTGTGTCGGCGGGCACCCACCATCCGTCGAGGCGCGGCCAGCCGGTCTCGGTGTAGTCGAAGCGGATGTCGTCGAATTTGAGGCCGTGTGAGGCAGGAGTCCTGGTGATGGCTGCCGAAGGATGCAGTACAAGCTGCCACTGTCCCTGGTAGACGAGCAGACAGAGCGCTGCGTAAGCGCAGATCACGGCTGCGGACAGCGCGACCAGGAGCGCCCAGGCGAGCCACCGTCCGCTGATAACAGGCGGCGGGGAGGTCTGCGACGGATGCTGTGGGATGCGCGCCGCAGCTTTTTGCCGCGGTGGTTGCTGCTTCTTAGCCAAAAGCGAGCTCGTCGGCGGATTCAAGCGGGGTGCCGCAGATGCGGCAGATGACGGCGGAGCAGTCTCCGCAGACGAGGGGATCATTGACGACGTGGGCACAGTTGGGGCACCAGAGGCTTGTGTCTTGCGGTTTCTCAGGTCCGGGGGTGTTCTCAGGCATTCTATCTCTGAGCGTAGCAAGGAAACGGTGTCTTCTGCGACAGTGACCCGCGGATCGTATACTGTCCGCGTGACTCATCATCGCCACCAGCGTGTGTTGACGGCTCTGCTGGCAATCACCGTCGCGATGGGCCTGCTTCTTCTTCTCACGTCGCAGGCGTTTGTCCACGGTGTGAACACGGCGTGGTTTGTTTTTCTGCCTGTTCTCCTCTTCGGACTTGTAAGCGTTCCTCGGTCGCTGTGGCTCCCGGCAGAAACGACTCTCGCGATCCGGCGCCGGCTTACAGATCGGCCATCTCTCTTCCAGCGTCCCCCTCCCCTCGCATAAATCCTGCCTCACTAGCCGCGTGATCGCACAGCGCCAAACTGCCGTGCGCGCGGATTTGTCCGCAGATGTACTCGCCGAAAGCGATGTGGATACTCATGAAATTTGTTGCTGTGCTCCTTGCGCTGCAAGGGCTTCCCTTGTTTATGGCCGCCTGCGTCTTTGTCTATCGGAGATGGCGATGGAAGCGGAGAGGGCATCTGGAAAGAAAACGCCGGGGCTTCTATCCGACCACCTTCGCCCTTGGAATTGCCTTCCAGCAAATACAGTTGTTCGTTGCGCCCGATGTGGCGCACGCGATTGCAGAAAGACTAAAAGAACAAGCCGAAGATGACGATGAAGGCGGCACGGAAAACCCGGCCAGACATTTAGACCGCCAGCTGCGGCGAATCAGGAGAGGAGAACGTCTCGAAACGCTGACAACGCTGCTGCCGGATCGGGACTAGAAGTTCAGTCCAGCTTCGCCAGCACGTCATCGTCTTCGATTTTGTGCTCGTAGACGGGCACGCGGGCGCGAGGCTCATGTTCGGCTACGCCCGTCCTCACGTCGAAGGCCCAGGCGTGCCAGGGGCAGACGATTTTGCCATTCTCGATGATGCCCTCGCCGAGTGGGCCTCCGTTATGGGGACAGATGTTGTTCATTACGCTGATGTCGCCGCCGACGCGCGCGATGCACAGTTGGTAGTCTCCGCAGTACACCTCGCGCGCCTCTCCCTCGGCGGGCAGGTCGGCCTTGCTCATGATGCGCACAAATTCCGGCATCGGATCCTTTCGCTCGGTGCCTCAGTAGTTCACGATCTTCGCGAACGACTGCGGATCCAAGCTGGCTCCTCCGACGAGGGCGCCGTCGATCTCCGGCTGATTTGAGAGCGCTGCTGCGTTGTCCGGCTTCACGCTTCCACCGTACAGGATGCGAATGCTGTCGGCTGCCTTGCGGCCGAGCAGGCGCGCGATCTGGCTGCGGATGTGGAAGTGAGCGAGGCCTGCTATCTCCGGTGTTGCGGTGCGCCCGGTCCCGATCGCCCACACGGGCTCGTAGGCAACGATGAAGCTTTCGGCATCTTCGGGTACGACGGCCTTAAAGGCTATCTGGCACTGGCGGAGGAGAACCTCTTCGGTCTTGTTGGCTTCGCGTTCTTCGAGGGTCTCTCCGATGCAGATGATGGGCGTCAGTTTGTTTTTCACGGCAGAGAGGATCTTCTGGTTGACCATCTCATCGGTTTCGCCGAAGTACTGGCGGCGCTCCGAGTGGCCGATGATGACGTGGGTGGCGCCGACTGCCTTGATCATCAGCGGCGAGGTTTCGCCGGTGTAGGCACCTTCCTCGGCCCAATGCATGTTCTGCCCGCCGACGGCGATGCCGGAGTCCTTCACAGCGGCTACAACTGCCGCCAGCGAAATCGCGGAAGGGCAGAGCACGATCTCGGCACGGGTCTGCTCGGCGACGAGAGGCAAGAACTTCTTCACAAACTCCTCGGCCTGCGCGGGAGTCTTGTACATTTTCCAGTTTGCTGCGATCAGTGGCTTGCGGGGCATGCTCGGATCAATTTCCTTCAGTTTTGTGCAATTAGAATGATTCAGGCGGAGTGGACTCGCCCTTCGAAATGAATTGTCTGCCTACAAAGGTAACAGCTTTCGCTATCCTCTTAAGTTTTCAATTGTGGGCGCAGACTGTTCCCAAACAAAATACAAAGGCCACAGATGGTGTCACACAATTCGTGCAGGCGGTCTACAGCCGATATGGTGCAAACGGCGACCCGCCCAGTCTCTTTGAGGAAAACGCTGGAGCGGTTTTTCACAGTTCTCTGATTGCACTCGCGCTCGAGGATCAGAGGGAAGTAGGACCAGGATCCTCAGGTGTCATTGATTACGATCCTGTCTGCAACTGCCAGGATACGGACGTCAAGTTTGAGCACCTAAAGCTGCAGATCGAAGCGCCCCACGAAAACCTGTGCAGGGTCGCAGTGAATTTCACGGATCAGAATGGCGCACCGACGCCGATCGTGCTCGTCCTCGCAAAAGAGAACGAGCAGTGGCGCATTTACGATATCGAGAATCATGGGAGAGGCGGACGTCCGTCCCTGCGCGCCGCACTGGAAAAGGAAATCCAACGGCTTTCTGAGCAAAACAAAATCAGATAGCGAAGGCCTGTTAAGTCCTACTTATCCGTAAGCGCCTCGACGCCCGGTAGCGTCTTGCCTTCCAGAAATTCAAGCGATGCCCCGCCGCCGGTGGAGATGTGCGTGATCTTTTCTCCGACTCCGGCTTTCTTGACTGCCGAAACGGAATCCCCGCCACCGACGATTGACACGGCATCCTGATTGGCTGCGACGGCCTTGGCGATCTTGGTTGTCCCCACGGCGAAAGCCGGCATCTCGAAGACACCCATCGGGCCGTTCCACACGATGGTGGAGGCGTCCGCGATTTCCTTTGAGAAGAGCGCTATGGTCTTCGGGCCGATGTCGAGGCCCATCCAGTCAGCCGGGAAGGGACCATCGCCCTCGAAGAGTTGTGTCTTGGCGTCAGGCGCGAATTTGTCGCCGAGGACGTGATCCACGGGCAACAGGAAGCGCACACCTTTGGCTTCAGCCTTCGCGAGCGCTTCTTTGGCGACGTCGATTTTGTCGGCTTCGAGGAGCGACTTGCCGGTGGCCTGACCCTTGGCCTTGAGGAAGGTGTAGGCCATGCCTCCGCCGATGAGGATGGCGTCGACCTTGGAGAGAAGATTATCAATTACCTCGATCTTGTCGGAGACTTTGGCGCCGCCGAGGATGGCGACGAAGGGCTTGGCGGGCTCGTCGAGAGCCTTGCTCATCCAGGTCAGCTCCTTTTCCATGAGCAGGCCGGCGGCGGACTTCTTCACAAAGTGGGTGATGCCCTCAGTGGACGCGTGGGCCCGGTGCGCGCTGCCGAAGGCGTCGTCGACGTAGATGTCGCAGAGGGAAGCGAGCTGCGCAGCGAACTTGGGGTCGTTAGCTTCTTCTTCGGCGTGGAAGCGCAGGTTCTCGAGCAGCAGGACTTGGCCGGATTCGAGCTGCCGGGAGAGCTCGGTGGCCAGCTCACCTATGCAGTCGGGCGAAAACGCCACGTTCACCTGTTCGCCGAGGTGGTGATCGAGCAGCATGCGCAGGCGGTCAACGAGGGGGCGCAGGCTGTATTTCGGATTCGGCTTGCCCTTAGGCCGCCCCAGATGGGAGGCAAGGATGAGCTTCGCCTTGTGGCGCAGCGCGTATTCGAGAGTAGGAAGTGTTTCCTGGATGCGGGTGTCGTCAGTGATCTCGCGTCCGTCATCGCTCAGTGGCACATTGAAGTCGACGCGCATGAAGACATGCTTATGCGCAAGGTCGAGATCGCGAATCGTCAATTTCTTCATGATTTCTGCTGGCTTTCCTGGTGCTCTCTACTTTTGGTGCTCTCTACTATCGCTTATGGCTGCGTCGGCTTCTATTTCTATGCGCCATGCTGGATTGAGTAGTTTGGCGACCACGACCATGGTCGCCGCCGGGCGGATCGATGCGAAATACTCGCCGTGTACACGGCCGACTGTTTCCCAGTCCTCTACATGTGTCAGGTACATCCGGGTCCGGACGACATCTTCCATCCGTGCCCCAGCTTTTTCAAGAGCCGTGCGAATAATCTCCAGTGTATGACGAGTCTGCGTCGCTGCGTCAGAGTCGTCGGCGCCTACAGGGCCGGTGCCCGAGACATGGACGATGTCTCCCACGCGCACTGCACGTGAGAATCCAATGATGGGCTCAAAGGGCGACGTTCCCGAGATGTTGTGACGCATTGCCGGGGGATGCTCCGCGCATCAAGGTTGGAGAGAGGTGAGCGGACCTGACCCATTGACCGGATCAGATCCGCGTGTGCTCGAGTTTTTACAGGCCCTTTTCAGCGAGGAAGAGCACCAGATCGCGTACACGATTCGAGTAGCCCCACTCGTTGTCATACCAGCTGATGACTTTGACCGAGTTGCCCACCACCTTCGTCAGCGGCGAGTCGACGATCGAGGAGCGCGCATCGCCCTTGAAGTCGCTCGAAACCAGCTCGGCAGTCTCGTAGCCGAGAATGCCCTTCAATTTACCGTCGGCGGCCTTCTTGAGCGACGCATTGACTGTCTCAACAGTAACCGGCTTCTCGGAGATGAAGGTGAGGTCGACGACGGAGACGTTCGGCGTTGGGACGCGAATGGCGAAGCCGTCGAGCTTGCCGGCCATCTCGGGGATGACGAGCTTGAGGGCTTTGGCTGCGCCGGTGGAACTGGGGATCATGTTGATCGCGGCGGCGCGGGCGCGGCGCAGGTCCTTATGCGGGAAATCGAGAATGACCTGATCGTTGGTGTAGCTGTGAATCGTGGTCATGATGCCGGAGACGATGCCGAACTCCTCGTGCAGTACTTTGACGACCGGCGCAAGGCAGTTGGTGGTGCAGGAAGCGTTGGAGATGATGTTGTGCTTGGCCGGATCGTACTTCGATTCATTGACGCCGAGGACGACGGTGATGTCCTCGTTGGTTGCCGGGGCGGAGATGATGACCTTCTTTACCGATCCCTGCAGGTGGGCCTTGGCCTTGGTCGCGTCGGTAAAGATGCCGGTGGATTCAACGATGATCTGTGCTCCGGTCGAGGTCCAGTCAAGCTTGGCGGGGTCTCTCTCAGCGAAGACCTTGATCGATTTGCCGTCCACGGTGATCGAGTCGGCCGAGGAGGAAATTTCATTCTTCAGATTGCCTAGAATCGAGTCGTACTTGAGCAGATGCGCGAGCGTCGCAGGGCTCGTGAGATCGTTGACCGCCACGATATCGATGTCTGGATTGCCCAGCGCTGCGCGGAAAACGTTGCGTCCAATGCGGCCGAAGCCGTTGATTCCAACCTTTACTGCCATAGTGAAAACTTTCTCCTTCGTGAGCTCGTTGAATCTTAAGAGTGGAGTCTCGCCGTGCATCGGGGGACCAGCCGCGAGCGTGGCAAAGGTCGCAAACCCCCATTTACCGATGCTAGCACCGCAGTCAATAGCACGGCATAAGAATTTTCTATAACGAAGACTCAATCTGCCCGACTTGCGCGCCCGGCACCGTCCTTACGTTACTCGGAATGATCGTATTGCAGTGCTACGCGTTGCGGCGCGGCGATCTCTGTGTTACATCCTGAGTTATGCGCGAATGGATGCGCGAAAAAATGAGACGACGCCCCAAGCGTGGACCGAACGATTCGGAATCCACAGGAAAGATCGGCCAGGAAATACCTGCGAACCAACCCGCTCCTTTGCGGCCTTCTTACAGCTCCCCAGGTGCGGAGGCGCGCGCATCGCAGGCGAGTAGCGAAGTGACCGAACCGTTTGTTGAACCAATTACGCCGATTGCAGGCGCTGAGGAACTGTCGCCAGAGACTGCAGAGGCTGTTGGAGCCCCCGAAGAGCCCGGCAAGCTGGAAGTGGAAACGCAACCGGAGTTGCAGTCGACTCCGCCGCCTGAGCCACAGGCTGCCGGGCAGCCGCACGGGCCGAAAGGTTTTGTGGTGCTGACGATCGGGCTGCCCGGATCAGGCAAGACCACCTGGTTCAAGCGGCGCGGCGTAACGCCGCTCTCGTCGGACATGCTGCGCAGTATTTTGTTCGACGACATCACCGAGCAGCGTTACCAGGGACTGGTATTTTCTACCCTGCGTTCATTGTTGCGCGCGCGGCTGATCGCCAAGATGCCGTGGAACTACGTGGACGCGACGAACCTTTCTCCGCATGAGCGCCGGCAGTGGATCAAGATGGCGAAGAGCTTTGGCTACGATGTCCAGGCCGTCTTCTTCGATGTGCCGCTTGAAATTTGCCTGGAGCGTAATCGGCGGCGCGAGCGCACGGTGAACGACGAGGTAATGCACAAGATGGCCGAGCGTCTTCGTCCGCCGAACTTCAAGGAAGGCTTTTCGAAGATCACCGTCGTACGCGTGAAGAGTCCCGGCACGCCGGAAGCTTCGGCCGGGGGCGAATAATGGAACTGGAACAGTGACAGATGGCCGGGCGAGTGCCCGGCTTTCTTCTTTTGAGCGCAGAGATGCCCGCAGCCATCGAATTCCGCGATGTGACCGTCAAAACGCCGCAGGGCCGTCTGCTGCTCGATCGGATTTCTTTCACGGTCGAAGAAGGAACGACGACGGCAATCCTGGGCCGCAGCGGGTCAGGAAAGACCACTCTTTTGCGCACAGTGAACCGCATGGTTGAGCCTGCCAGCGGAGATGTTCTGGTCAACGGCAGGAGCGTGCGCGAATTCAACCTCATCGAGTTGCGCCGCAGCGTCGGCTATGTCATCCAGGAGACGGGCCTGTTTCCTCATATAACCGTTCAGCGCAATGTCACCTTAGTTCCAGCGATTTCCGGGACGCCTCGGCCGGATTGCCGCGACCGCGGGCACGAGCTGCTTTCGAGCGTTGGCCTTGATCCGGCCAGCTTTGCTCATCGCTATCCACATCAGCTTTCCGGCGGCCAGAGGCAACGCGTCGGACTGGCACGCGCACTGGCGGCCGAGCCGCCGATTCTGCTGATGGATGAGCCCTTCGGTGCCCTCGATCCGCTGACGCGCGCAGAAATGCAGGACATGCTGCGCGGCCTGCTGGATCGCTTCAACAAGACGGCCCTGCTGATTACTCATAACCTCGACGAGGCGCTGTATCTTGCTTCGCGCATTGTGCTGATTGCTCACGGCAAGCTCGTTGCCAGTGTCGCGGCGGCGGACTTTCTGACGTCGCAGAATTCTGAAGTCGAGGAATATGTGCGCGCTTTCCGGCGGGGCGAGCGCGAGCTCGAAAACGAGGAGGGGACCGCGCCCCCGGGAAGTGGACAATGAGCGGGTTCCTCGCGCAGTATGGCGGCCAGATTTTTGAGCTGACGCTCGAGCACCTGTGGCTTACCGGAGCCGCGATGCTTTTCGCCACCGCCATCAGCGTTCCTGCAGGAATCTGGCTGACGCGCTCGCCGCGATGGGCGCCGCCGGTAATGACAGCTGCCAACTTACTGCAGACAATCCCATCCCTCGCGCTGTTTGGGTTGCTGCTCCCGCTTCCTTGGCTGGGCGAACGTGCGGCCCGCATCGCGATTGTGGCGCTGACGGCCTATGCGCTGCTGCCCATCCTGCGCAATACCTACGCGGGGATTCGCGGAATCGATCCTTCTGTGTTGGAGGTGGCGCATGCGCTCGGCCTCACCGGACCGCAGCGGCTCTTTCGTGTGGAGCTACCGCTGGCCGCGTCGTTTATTCTTGCCGGACTGCGTACGGCGACGGTGACCTGTGTGGGCATTGCAACGATTGCGGCCGCTGTCGGAGCGGGCGGACTGGGGGAACTCATCTTTCGCGGCGTTGCCTCGGTGGATAACCGGCTGGTGCTCGCCGGGGCGATCCCGGCGGCTCTGCTGGCGCTGATCGCCGATGGACTGCTCGGCCTGCTGGAGCGGCGTTTTCGAGTGCCGGCGAAATGATCGACCGCTTAATTACCACCGTAGCGGTCACGATTAGTTTGCTGCTGACTTCCTGCGTGCCGCCGCGGCCCAATGCGCCGGTTATCGGCACGAAAAATTTCACAGAGCAGGTAGTGCTTGGTGAGCTGCTGGCGCAGGAGATTGAGGCCAAGTCGCATCTGAAGGTAGAGCGGCGGTTTTATCTCGCCGGTAGTTACATTTGCCAACAGGCTTTGGTTTCGGGACGCATCGATGCTTACGTGGAATACACGGGGACGGCGCTGACGGCGATTCTGAAGCAGCCGCTGGACCGGGACCAGCAGCGAGTGCTCGAGACCGTGCGGCGGCTGTATGCACAAAGGTACAACGTGACAGTTGCGCCGCCGCTGGGATTTGAAAACACTTTCGCGATGATCATTCGGGGAGACGATGCGCGCCGCTACAACCTGCGCGCCCTCAGCCAGGCCGCGCAATATACGCCGCAGTGGAAGCTCGGGGTCGGCTATGAATTCGAGCAGCGCCCGGATGGGCTGCCGGGGCTGAGCAAAGTCTACGGACTGAAGTTTGATGGGCCTCCGCGAACCATGGACCTGGGGCTGCTGTATCGGGCCATCAATGCGCGCCAGGTGGACATGATTGCGGGCAATTCGACGGACGGGCCGATCCAGGCCTTCGGCCTCACAGTGCTTGAGGATGACAAGCATTACTTTCCGCCTTACCAGGCGGTGCCGCTGGTGCGCGATGATGCGTTGCGGCGCTGGCCGCAGATCAAAATGGCGGTGGATGCGCTTGCGGGCAGAGTCACCGCCGATGACATGCGCTCGATGAATGAGGCTGTGGACGGGCAGCATCGCGATCCAGCGGTGGTCGTGCGAGAATTTCGTGAGAAGAAGGGACTTGAATGACAACGCAGACGCAACCTCCCACCCCGTCTATGGCGCAACAGCCTGAACCATGGCTGCGCGGCACGTATCCCGAGCTTCCCGCTGTACTGCGGGCTGCTCTGCATGCCTTCGAGCTTTCGCGCGAAGATGTGGTGCGATGGACCGAAGGCCTTGCCGAGGCTGAGCTTCATGCCTCGCCTTTCGGCCTGTCGCCGATCGCGTTTCATATGCGCCATATTGCGCGCAGCCTGGATCGCCTGCTCACGTATGCGGAGGGCAACCAACTCAGCTCCGAGCAGATTACGGCGATGAAAACAGAACTTGATCCCGGCATCTCGCGTGAGGAACTGCTGGCTGAATTTCACGAGGGACTGGAGCGCTCTGCGGCACGCGTCCGCGCTTTCGCGTCTGCTGATCTCGAGCAGCCGCGCGGAGTCGGCAAGAAGCAGCTTCCAACCAGCGTGGGAGGGCTGCTTGTACATCTCGCTGATCACACGCAGCGGCATACCGGGCAAATCGTGACCACGGCGAAGGTGCTGAAGGCGGAGAATATCCCGAGCGGTTCGGTAGCCGTGCACGGGCTGAGCTAGGGCCTGTCAACAGATCGCCTATTAACAGATACTAGAGGCAGCGGACGATCAGGATGGTCTGGTCGTCGAGCTGCTTGCCGAAAGCCTGCGCCGCGCCGAG
>Ga0210398_10003764_pt1 | contig 14419 bp, 11 predicted proteins | sample IncBWC4OmetaG_FD_161047 | JGI IMG/M metagenome (GOLD analysis project Ga0210398, IMG submission 161047) | Forest soil microbial communities from Barre Woods Harvard Forest LTER site, Petersham, Massachusetts, United States - Inc-BW-C-4-O | ecosystem: Environmental > Terrestrial > Soil >...
ACCGAGGCGCGGCGCAAGGTACTGGACGCGCTGGCGGAACGCGAGCCGCGTGCCACCGGCGACCTGGCGCGCGCCGCGGGGGTCGGTGCCGGCGTCGTGCGGGGCATGGCAGATGCGGGGCTGCTGGTTCCCGCCGTGCTGTTGCTCGAGCCGCCGTTCGCGATTCCGGACCCGGAGCATCCCGGACAGGTCCTGGCGCCGGATCAGGCGGCCGCCGCCGCGACACTGCGGGACGCGGTGGCGGCACGTGCATTCAGCGTCACCCTGCTGGATGGGGTGACCGGCTCCGGCAAGACCGAGGTCTATCTGGAGGCGGTGGCCGAATGCCTGCGCCAGGGCCGTCAGGCGCTGGTGCTGCTGCCGGAGATCGCGCTGTCCTCGCAGTGGCTGGAACGCTTCGAGCGCCGGTTCGGCGTGGCACCGGCGGTGTGGCACTCCGATCTGACCTCGCGATTGCGGCGCGTGACCTGGCTTGCGGTGGCCGGCGGTGCGGCGCCGGTGGTGGTGGGCGCGCGCTCGGCGCTGTTCCTGCCATTCCCCGACCTTGGCCTGGTGGTGATCGACGAGGAGCACGAGACCGCATTCAAGCAGGAGGAGGGCGTGGTCTACCACGCTCGCGACATGGCTGTGGTGCGGGCGCGGTTCTGCTCGGCGCCTGCGGTGCTGGTGTCGGCCACGCCATCACTGGAGACGCTGGCCAACGTCGAGGCCGGCCGCTACCGCCGGATCACGCTGCCGACGCGGCATGGCGGGGCGGTGCTGCCCGCAGTGGCCGCTGTGGACATGCGCGCCGCACCGCCCGAGCGGGGGCATTTCCTCGCGCCGCCGCTGATCGCCGCGGTGCGCGACACCCTGGCGCGCGGCGAGCAGGCGATGCTGTTCCTCAACCGCCGCGGCTACGCACCGCTGACGCTGTGCCGCCATTGCGGCCACCGGATGCAGTGCCCGAACTGCACCGCGTGGCTGGTGGAACACCGCGTCCGCCGCGCGCTGCAATGCCACCATTGCGGCCACACCGTGCCAATCCCCGAGGAGTGCCCGGCGTGCGGTGCGGCGAACAGCCTGGTGCCGGTCGGGCCGGGGGTGGAGCGCATCACCGAGGAGGCCGCGGCGTTGTTCCCCGAGGCGCGACGGCTGGTGATGGCGAGCGATACGTTGCCCGGCCCTGATGCTGCGGCGGCGGCGGCGCATGCGATCGAGGCCCGAGAGGTGGACCTGATCATAGGTACCCAGATCGTCGCCAAAGGCTGGCACTTTCCGCATCTGACGCTGGTTGGCGTGGTGGATGCCGACCTGGGCTTGGCCGGCGGCGATCTGCGTGCCGCGGAACGGACGGTGCAGTTGCTGCATCAGGTGGCGGGGCGCGCGGGCCGTGCCGAGGCTCCGGGGCGTGTGCTGCTCCAGACGTTCTCGCCCGAGCATCCGGTGATGCAGGCGCTGGTGGAGGGCGACCTCGCGGCTTTCATGGCGCGCGAGGCGGCGCAGCGGCGGCCGGGGCATTGGCCGCCTTACGGGCGGCTGGCGGCGCTCATCGTTTCCGCGGATAGCGCTGCGGCGGCGGATGCTCTGGCGCGCGATCTCGGGCGCGCGGCACCGCACGGCGATGGGGTGCAGGTGCTGGGCCCAGCGCCCGCTCCGCTGTCGGTCCTGCGCGGGCGACACCGTCGGCGGCTGCTGCTGAAGACGCGGCGGGATGTCGCGGTGCAGCCGATATTGCGCGAGTGGCTGGGGAAGGTGGCGGTGACGCGCGGGGCGCGGGTGGACGTGGACGTGGACCCGGTATCGTTTTTGTAGAGCAAGCGGCGTCGGCCGCACGGCGCGCTGCCAGCCTTGCACACCATCCTGGTGAAATGTTTCTAATGCTTGTCAAACTTCACCCCTGTGCCGCCGGCAGCGAAGACCAATGTGGTGATCTGGTAATGGTTCAGTAAAAGATCGGCCGAACCGCCGCAGTCCTCCTGACCATCGCTTGTCCGCGAGCCGGCCCAATGAACCTGGAACCTGCGATCGGGTTTGAACTGCATCGCTTCGATCAACAGGCTCCCCCCAGACCTCTGCATCACCGGCACGTCAAGGGCGCAGCGCCGACGAGACGAGGCACCGATCGGATCGACCATGAGCACGGTCGCGCTGGTTGATGGTGTCCCGGCGACCGGGAATGCGATGATATCGCCAATCTGCGGTCCCAGGTTATCTGCCAACCGCAACAGGCCAGCCGTTAGTGCTGTGGCGGCAACGATCACAGTAGCGATGGCCAACAGAACGAAGTGCAGCTCGGTCGAGTTGCTGTCATTGCTGGGTGTCATGCAAACGGCTCCTCGGCTCGACCGGTTAGATAGACCTCCACCTTGGCCGCCGAGTTTGGCATCTCGGTCCGAGAAGTGCGGCAATCTTGGTGATTCATGCAGATTAATGATCTGCATCAATAACGCGAAGCATAGACGCTATCGCACCGGCCAGCAGATGATTGCCATGGCTCTGTGAGCCTCCAGCATCGGGTCAGCAACCGAGCCTGTGCCGCAATGTCTGGGAGCCACAGCAGATCTGTCTGACGGAACCAACGACTGCTTGCGACACGCGCTTACGCAGGCCACCGGCACCAGTCGACTCATTTCGCCGCAATAGCCTCGCGGGAAACTACCCGCAGCCCGAGCCAAAAGAGATCAAGGGAGGCAACCAGCCATGTCTACATCGGTAGGAGCCGTGCAACCGATCCCCTGGTGGAAGGAGCCTACCAGGGACCAATGGCACGCCTGGATCGCAGCATGGTTGGGATGGACGCTCGATTCGTTCGATTTCACAATCTTCCTGCTGCTCATGTTGCCAATCGCACAGTCGTTCAACGTGCCGCTCACCGCTGTCACGGCGGTCTTCACCATCACACTCTGGCTAAGGCTGGTAGGCGCCACAGCGTCCGGCTGGCTCGCCGATCGCATTGGCCGCAAGAAGCCGCTGATGATCTCGATCGCATGGTTCTCGGTATGCAATCTGCTCGCCGGTCTGGCACCGAGCTTCGCGTTGCTGTTCCTGTTCCGCGCCCTGCTCGGGATTGGCATGGGAGCGGAGTGGCCGGTCGGCGCGGCACTGGCGATGGAAACCTGGCCACAACGCTCACGTGGTCTCATGGCTGGCGTGCTGCAATCGTCGTGGGGGCTTGGCGCGCTGCTGTCGAGCGCCGCCTATGCGCTGCTGTATGACGCGATCGGCTGGCGTGGCTTGCTGATACTCGGCGTCCTGCCTGCGCTGTTGGTCGTCTATGTCCGCCGCTACGTCAAAGAGCCGGAAATCTGGGCACAGAACCGCACGATCCAGCGTGAGCAGAAACGTGAAGTGCGGGCACCGTTGCTGAACATTTTCAAGGCGAATGCCCTGGGCAACACGTTGAATGCCTGTTGGTGGATGGCAAGCGGGTTCGTCATCGGCTACTCGATCGGCGGCCTCTTTCCCACCTATCTGCAAAAGGACCTGGGCCTGAGCCCGGGCCTGGTTGCGTTGCCGGTGATGTTGCAGAGCCTGCTGTTCTTCGTCTCCGGGTTCATCTGGGGTTGGGTCTCCGATCGTGTTGGCCGACGCTGGTCGATGATCCTGCCTGCGATCGCCGGTATCGCGATAACGCCGTTCTATCTGTTCACCAAGGACTACACGATGATCGTGGTGTTCTTCGGCCTTCAGGGATTGTTCGCGGCGGGGGGCATCTATGGCCAAAATCCCAGCTACCTGTCTGAGCGATTCCCAACCGAGGTGCGGGCGACGGCCGCAGGGTTCTGCTATCACCAGGGCGCCATCTTCGGCGGGCTCACCGCACCGATCATCGCCTTCTTCGCCATCAACTGGCATCTTGGCTTTGCCGTCCCAATGGCGATCGGAACTCTGGGCGGCCTGGTCAGCTTCATCGTCGCTCTGGCTCTCGGACCAGAAACACGCGGAAAGCACCTCACCGCGGAACTCGGTGTGACAGCAAGCTGACCATGATGCGGGATACGGAGTAGCGAAGGTCCGTATCCCGTCTCCGCGGGCCCACTGCGAGCCTGCCGTCGGCGACTTTGTCGACCATGCGAACTTCCTCGAATCGCCTGAGGGAATTATCTGCCGAAGGCAGACCCGAAGGATCAGAGTCATGATTGATAATGTTGCCCAAGTGGAGCGCCTGGTGACCAAACTGAATGCCGCATTGCCGTTGACAGCCAACATGACACCGGAGCTTCTTGCAACGCTGCAGGCTCGGAACCCCAGCGGGAAGCTCACACCAATCTGCGCGATTACCTGGATCAGCTACGCCGGAGACGAGGGCGGTATCATGTGCCGACTCGACCTCGGCCGCGAGACTGACGCGGAAGCATTCGCCTCAATCACCCATCTGCGCTTTGACGCTCGCCTGCCATTGGCGCGCGATATCGCGGCCTACCAGAGGCATCGCGTCAAGCGGCTACGCCGGCAGCCAGCGTAGCGAGCACTGAGTTCCTGAGTGCTTGCCTGGCCGAACGCGGACAGCCGAACATGGCGCTGCAGGAGGCGACCGGCAGTCATGGGGAGACCCTCTTCAGAGAAACGTGATACGTGCAGGCAGGATCTCTGACCTCGGCTTCAATACCGTCCCCAACGATCCTTCCCGTCCAGAACTGGACCACAGGAGGACGACCAATGGTATTTGTGCCGCTGAATGTTCCGTCACCTGACACAGCTACCTGTCTGTCCCTTCCAAGTGAAAACCTGCTGTTCCGCACTTCCAGGCGAACCGTGCCGAGGCCGCAATCCGGCGAACTCGATCCGTTCGCCTGGCTTGACCCGACATAGGTGCCGTCGAGCGGCCGCCTTGGCTCGCTCCGAGTGGCCGTCTGCGAGGGTGCGGTGCTAAGCGCCGGTCGCGTCGGGTCGGCATCGGGAGCTTTTGCCGGAGTTTCCTGTTGCCTGGGCAATGTTGCCAGTCGCTCACGCCCGACATCGGCAGCGGAGCCCCCGTTCCTCTGCAGCAATTCGTAGAGGCGTCGCGCCCCGTCATAGTCATTCCTGTCGCGATAGAGATCCCCGAGCACGAGCAGCGCGTCCGAGTTGGCCGGCGCGAATGTAAGACCCATCTCGTACAACCGGATCGCATCGCCAGACCGTCGCGATCGGTTCGCCGCTGCCGCCAGGCTCAACAGGCTCTTCGCTTTGGTCTCGGCCGAGGGTCTTGCCCGCCGCAGCGAATCCAACAGGGCATGTGTCGCCTCCCCGGTTGGCGGTTCGCCGATGATCAATTGAAATGCTCGTACCATTTCCTGTGTTCTTGCACCGGATTTACCGTCCGTTGAGCCGGTATTCAGCCCGATCGCGTTCAATGACCGCTGCAGCTCGGCAATGTCCACCGGACCAGGTACGCCCGCCGGCTGCTGTTGAGCCGACTGCTTCGCAGCATCCTCGGCCTGTTGCTGTGCCAGCCGCGCCGCCGTCGCCTCGTCGGCTTGCTTCTGCGCCAGTATCTTCGCCGCCTCTTCATCTGCCTGCTGCTGGGCCAGCCGTCTGGCGGCCTCGTCGTCGGCCTGCTGCTGAGCAATCCGCTTTGCCTCATCCTCGGCGGCCTGCTGCTGCGCGAGCTGCTTGGCTGCTTCCTCCTCGGCCTTGTGCTGGGCCAGCCGCTGCGCCGCCGCCTCGTCGAGCTGCTGTCGGTCAGGGCCTTGCAAAGGATGTTGTTCAGGCGCCTGGGAGCTTGATTGAACAGCAGTCCCCAGCCGTACTGGTGTGACGATCCGCAGCATGTCAGCCGAAAATGTCCACAGGCCGACAAGGATACCGATGCCAACGACACCTGCGCTGGCCCAAGTTGCAAATCTGCGACTCTGCCAAATGGGAGGCTTCATCCGCATCGCTGCGATCAGGCTTTTCGGACTTGCAGTTCGTCTCGATCTGTCGAACTCCAGTCCGCCTTGCAGCGCCCGCCATTCGTTGGCTGACAGCCGCGCCGGCCGCTTGGGCCTAAGGTTTGCGGCGCGCGCCGCCGACGCCGGGGTCCTGCCGAACGGATGCGATCCGGTCAACAGCTCATAGGCGATACAGGCGAGCCCAAATACGTCGTCGCGCGGATCCGGATCCTTCCCCTCGATCATCTCGGGGCTGGCGTAGGCGGGAGTGAGCGCTCCCAGCGCATGCACGTCGAATGTAGTACGGTCGGTTGTCTGCATACCGCTCTTCGGGATCGCCCGCGCAATTCCGAAGTCGATCACCTTCACTCGACCAGTGCTCAGGATCAGTATGTTCGCCGGTTTCAGGTCGGAATGTACGATCCCCTCGGAATGCGCGAACTCCAATGCGGACGCGACCTGTTCAAGTATAGGCAACGCATCTTGCAGCCTCGCCCCGAGCAGGCCATTCGCCTGAATTATTGCCTCGAGGGACAATCCCTCCAGGAGTTCCATTGTAAGAAAGAGGGTTTCATCGTCGCGGTCGAAGTCATAGACGCGAACGATGTTCGGATGAGATAGGTTCTGCGCCTTTCTGGCTTCCCTTTGCAGGATCTTCAGCGAATCTTCGCGTCGAAGCACATCGATGTTCAGCGTCTTGACCGCTACGTAAGGATGCCGATCCTGCGCTTCGTCACGGCGCAGGTCGCGGGCCTTGAAGACCGTGCCCATCCCACCGGAGCCGATGATCTCCTGAATGACAAAGCGCTGGGCCAGTACGTCACCGGGCTTCAGAGTTCTGCCTGGGCCCCTGGCCGCCGCGGCATTGCTGGTATCCTGGCCTCCCGACATGGAGGTGAAGGCCTGCAACCTTGCGTCGAGTTGTTCGCGAATCGCAGAGGCGCGGATCCTGCCGGACTTGGTCCGCCAGTCATTGAGCAAGACTGTCCTGGCCATCACTGAACCGTCCGTCAGCACGCGGTCAACGTCTGTCAAAAGTTCACCCTCGCCGATATCACCGGCGAGGTAGGCCTGGATTGGCGACGAGGCGTCCATCCGAGGAGCAAACAACAGGCTGCATCCTGTTTGTAAATGGCCCAGATCACACCCATGCGGAGACTGCACCGCTGGCGCACGCCGCGGCGGCGACTATCCTGCAAGCTGCATCCAGTGATGCCTGACCACGGAGCGCCCCCATGGCAAGCTCGCACCCGACCATTGCTCTTGCCCTCCAAGGCGGCGGCTCGCACGGCGCCTTCACCTGGGGTGTGCTCGACCGCCTCCTCCAGGAGGTGGCGGCGGACCGCCTCGGCATCGCAGCTATCAGCGGCAGCAGTGCCGGCGCCATCAACGCCGCCCTCACTGTCAGCGGTCTTGTGCAGGGCGGTCCCGACATCGCCAGGCAGAAGCTTTCCGACTTCTGGCGCATGCTGTCGCGTCGCGGCTTCCTGGCGGGCAATCCGCTGTTCTACGGCGAACCTGGCCCGTTCGGCGGCGTCAATCTGGACTGGTCGCCGATCACCATTGCGATGGAGGCGATCGGCCTGGTCGTCTCGCCATACACCAACCCGTTCTACACCGACGCGCTCGCGCCGCTGCTCGCGCAGACCTTTCCAGCCGCCGACCTCGTGGCGCTGAACGCGGCCACGGCGCCGCGGTTGTTCGTCGGGGCCACGGATGTCGTCAGCAACGGCCGGGCCATATTCACGCAGCCGGACATCTCCAACGACGCGCTGCGTGCCTCCGCCTGCCTGCCGACCGAGTTCAAGGCGGTGACCATCGGCGGCGCGATCTATTGGGACGGCGGCTATCTCGGCAATCCCCCGCTCGCGCCGCTGCTCGACCACGCCCAGGATCTGATGCTAGTCCTGGTGAACGCGTTCCACCGCGACGGCATGCCCCCGCACTCTGCGCCCGCCATCATGGACCGGCTCAACGAGATCACCTTCAACGCCTCCGTCGTGCTGGAGATCGATGCGATCGAGACGGTCAACCGCCTGCTCGCCGAGCTGGCAGCGTCGGGCGTGAGCTATGCCGGGCGCTACAAGCCGATCCGCCTGCACGCGGTGCGCAATGACGCGTTCGTCGAGCAGCTTGGGTTTGCCTCCAAGAACAGTACGTCGTGGGACTTCCTGTCCCGCCTGCATGATGCCGGATACCAGACGGCGGAGACGTGGCTCGGCGCACACCGCGACGACCTCGGAAAGCGGTCCTCGCTCGACGTGAAGGCGGAGCTGACCGACAGGGTGCTCAAGCGCCGCGGAGGGGGGCACGCGGGTTGATCGGTTCATCGGGAGACGACTCAATACCTGACGGCCAGCTCGACCTGTTTTCCGGGTCAGGCTTCCTTCCGGCGACCCAACCGGCGCCGCTTGCAAGACACAGCGTCATCGCCCCGGCTGAACTCGACGATGCGGCCTTGCTGGCAGCCATTCCTGCCTCAGGCGTCGCCGACGGCCCATCCCTCGCGGCGGAAGCCGGCCGCCGTCGCCTGGCAAACGCCATTCCGGTGCTGGAAGGTTATTGCCGCCGTTTCGCCGGCTACGGGATGAACCGCGCGCTGCCCGAACAGGTCGCGGCCCTGGACGCGCTCGCTGCGATCGGCGGCCCCGACGCCGCGCGGATTGTGGCACAGATCATGGTTCGGGGATGGGTGCAGGGGCCGGCGGTGGCGAGCGCGGCCGCCGCGGCGGCCCGCCTCAAATCGCGTCTGCCGGCGGATGCCGTGCTCGCCCTTCTGCGCCACGCGGATCCGACAGTCCGCCGGCACGCCTGCCTGCTGGCGCGCAGCGGAGGCGAGGTCATCGCCACGCTTACCGACCTGCTCGGGGATCTGCATGGAGACGTTCGCACCGAGGCCGCCTGTGCCCTTGGCCGCATGGGCTGCACTCAGGCGGTGCCCCTGCTCAAGCTGACCTTGAGCCAGGCGCCAACCGTGCCAATGATCCAGGCCGTCGCGGCCGTCGCCGATGAAGACTGCATCGTCCTGCTCGGCCGCATCGCTGAGGGAACCGCGCCGGACCTTGCTGCCGCTGCAGTCGAGGCGCTTGCGGCAATCGAGCACCCGCTTGCGGAGCGACGGCTCGAACGGCTGCGGCAGGCTCGGTGCTGACGGACGCCCCAGCGCTGACCGAAGCCCAGTGTGTTGCGCCCTCCTGGACCCCATGCTAGAGGCCGCCCGCCGGCCGGGGGCCGGTCTCCCATCCACGCCCGCCCGCGCGCGGCCAAGTACAGGGAACGGCACGTGGCCAATGGCGCTACGACGATTGCATCCGGCGGCGGACTGACCGACCGCTACGCCGCGGCACTCTATGCGCACGCCGATGAGCAGCACGCGCTGGACACCGTGGTATCGGAGATGGAGACGCTCGGTCGCCTCATTAATGCCAGTGCCGACTTCCGCCGCCTGATCGAATCACCGCTGATCGACGTGAACCAGGCCACCAGGGCCGCGCTCGCCGTGCTGGAGCAGGAGGGCTTCTCCAAGCCGGTGCGCGACTTCGTCGGCGTCGTCACCGCCAACCGCCGGCTGCGCAACCTGCAAGAGATCGTTGTGGCCTTCGCCCGTCTGGTGGCCGAGCGACGTGGCATCGTCACCGCGCATGTCGCCTCCGCCCACCCGCTGAACGACGTTCAGCGCCAGCAGCTCCGCGCGCGGCTGATCGAGGCCGGCTACGGCAATGTCAACATCCTCGAGTCCGTGGAAGCCGATCTGCTTGGCGGACTCGTCGTGCGCATCGGCGCCCGGCTTTACGATACCTCACTCAAGTCCCGCCTGCAGCGCCTGCAGTACGCCATGAAGGGAGCCGCCTGATATGGAGATCCGCCCAGCCGAGATCTCGGAGATCCTGAGAAAGCAGATCGCCGCGTTCGACACCGAGGCCAACGTTGCCGAGACCGGCCAGGTGCTGAGCGTCGGCGACGGCATCGCCCGCGTGTTCGGTCTGCAGAACTGCATGGCCGGCGAGATGGTCGAGTTCCCCGGCGCCGGCCTGCGAGGCATGGCGCTGAACCTGGAGACCGACAATGTCGGCGTGGTGATCTTCGGCGACGACAAGATGATCCGCGAGGGCGACACGGTGCAGCGCACCGGCGCCATCGTCGACGTTCCGGTGGGCGACATGCTGCTCGGCCGCGTGGTCGACGCACTCGGCAATCCGATCGACGGCAAGGGCCCGATCGTCGGCTCCGAGCGGAGCCGCGTCGAGGTGAAGGCGCCCGGCATCATTCCCCGCAAATCGGTGCACGAGCCGATGCAGACCGGGCTTAAGGCGATCGACGCGCTGATTCCGATCGGCCGTGGGCAGCGCGAGCTGATCATCGGCGACCGTCAGACCGGCAAGACCGCGGTGATCATCGACACGATCATCAACCAGAAGACGATCAACGCGGGCAGTGACGAGAGCAAGAAACTGTACTGCATTTATGTCGCGGTGGGGCAGAAGCGCTCCACGGTGGCGCAGCTTGTCCAGACATTGGAGGAATACGGCGCGCTCGACTACTGCATTGTCGTCGCCGCCACGGCGTCGGATCCGGCGCCGATGCAGTTTTTGGCGCCCTATACCGGCTGCACCATGGGCGAGCATTTCCGCGACCATGGCCGCCACGCGGTGATCTTCTACGACGACCTGTCGAAGCACGCGGTGTCGTATCGTCAGATGTCGCTGCTGCTGCGCCGCCCACCCGGACGCGAGGCGTATCCTGGCGACGTGTTCTACCTGCATTCGCGCCTGCTCGAGCGCGCGGCGAAGATGAATGACGCGGAGGGTGCGGGATCACTGACGGCGCTGCCGGTGATCGAGACGCAGGCCGGCGACGTGTCGGCTTACATCCCGACCAATGTCATCTCAATTACCGACGGGCAGATATTCCTGGAGACCGAGCTGTTCTTCCGCGGCATCCGGCCGGCGGTTAATGTCGGCCTGTCGGTTTCGCGTGTCGGGTCCGCCGCGCAGGTGCGCGCGATGAAGCAGGTCGCCGGCCGCATCAAGCTGGAGCTGGCGCAGTACCGCGAGATGGCCGCGTTCGCGCAGTTCTCCTCGGACCTCGATGCATCGACGCAGCAGTTGCTCGCTCGTGGCTCGCGGCTGACCGAACTGTTGAAGCAGCCACAGTTCAAGCCGGTGCCGATCGAGGAGCAGGTGGTCGCGATCTTCGCCGGCGTGCGCGGCTATCTCGACAAGATCGACCTCGGTCGGGTCGGCGCATTCGAATCGCAGATGCTGTCGGAAATGAAGTCACGCGAACCGACGATCCTTGAGGCGATCCGCACCGATCTGGAGATCAAGCCGGACACCGAGAAGAAGCTGACCGGGTTCATGGACAACTTTTCCAAGAGCTTCAGTTGATCGTTGTGGAAGTAACGGGGGTTCTCCCCCTTCCCCCAACCCCCTCCCGCAAGGGGAGGGGGAGGAGGTTCAAATGCCCAGCCTGAAGGCACTCCGTACGCGCATCAACAGCGTCAAGTCGACCCAGAAAATAACCTCCGCCATGAAGATGGTGGCGGCATCGAAGCTGCGCCGGGCACAGGCGCAGGCCGAGGCAGCGCGTCCCTATGCCGAACGAATGGAGCGCATGCTGCGTGCGCTGGCCGCCTCGGCGGTCGACATGCCGAACGCTCCGGCGCTGCTGGCCGGCACGGGCAAGGATCAGACCTACTTGCTGGTGCCAGTTACCGCGGATCGCGGACTGGCGGGCGCCTTCAACTCGAATATCGGCCGCGCCACGCGCACGCTAGCGCGCCGGTTGGAGGCCGAAGGCAAGACGGTCAAAATCCTCGCTGTCGGCCGCAAGGGGCGTGATTACCTGCGCCGCGAACTGGCCAGCCGCATTACCGGAGACATCTCCTACGCGGGCAAGCGTCGCCTGGAGTTCTCGGATGCGGAGGAGATCGGCAGCCGCATTACCACCATGCTCGCCGCCGGCGAGATCGACGTCTGCATTCTGATCTACAACCGGTTCCGTTCGGTGATCTCGCAGATTGTCACCGAGCAGCAACTGATTCCCGCGCCACCACCGCCTGAAGGCGAAGCGGTCGACCTTGGCGGCGCCAGTTACGAGTTCGAACCGGACGAGGAGACTATCCTGGCGCGCCTCCTGCCGCAGGCATTGGCAATCCAGGTCTTCCGCGCGCTGCTGGAAAGTGCCGCGGGCGAGCATGGCGCTCGCATGACCGCGATGGACAACGCGACGCGCAATGCCGGCGACATGATCAAGCGCCTGACGTTGAACTACAACCGCGCGCGGCAGGCGAACATCACCAAGGAATTGATCGAGATCATCTCCGGCGCGGAAGCCGTCTGATAGGGGTAATAAAAGCATGGCAAGCAACATCGTCGGACGCGTGACCCAGGTGATGGGCGCGGTGATTGACGTACAGTTCGACGGCGAGCTGCCGTACATCCAGAACGCGCTGCATACCAGGCTGGCAGATCACACGCTGGTGCTGGAAGTCGCGCAGGAACTCGGCGAGCGCACCGTCCGCTGCATCGCCATGGACAGCACTGACGGCATCGTGCGCGGCCAGGAGGTGGTGGACACCGGCGGGCCGATCACAGTGCCGGTCGGGCCGGAGACGCTGGGCCGCATCCTGAACGTCATCGGCGAGCCGATCGACGAACAGGGTCCGGTCAACACGACGAAGCGTTACCCGATCCATCGTGAGGCACCGAGCTTCGAAGAGCAGGCCACCTCGGCCGAGATTCTGGTCACCGGCATCAAGGTGGTGGATCTGCTGGCGCCTTACCTGAAGGGCGGCAAGGTCGGGCTGTTCGGCGGCGCAGGCGTCGGCAAGACCGTCATCATCCAGGAGCTGATCAACAACATCGCCAAGGCGCATGGTGGCGTGTCGGTGTTCGCCGGCGTTGGCGAGCGCACGCGCGAGGGCAACGACCTGTACCACGAGATGATCGACGCCGGCGTCATCAAGATGGATGACAACCACAAGATCATTGAAGGCTCCAAGGTGGCGCTGATGTACGGCCAGATGAACGAGCCGCCTGGCGCGCGCGCCCGCGTCGGCCTGTCGGGGTTGTCACTCGCAGAATACTTCCGCGACGAGGAAGGCCAGGACGTGCTGTTCTTCGTGGACAACATCTTCCGCTTTACCCAGGCGGGAGCTGAGGTGTCGGCGCTGTTGGGCCGCATCCCCTCGGCGGTGGGTTATCAGCCGACGCTGTCCACCGACATGGGCGCGCTGCAGGAGCGGATCACGTCGACCAAGAAGGGCTCGATCACCTCGGTGCAGGCGATCTACGTGCCAGCCGACGACCTGACCGACCCCGCACCTGCCACGTCGTTCGCGCATCTGGATGCGACCACGGTGCTGTCACGGCAGATCGCAGAGCTAGGAATCTATCCGGCTGTGGACCCGCTGGATTCCACGTCGCGGTCGCTGGACCCGCGCATTTGCGGCGAGGAGCACTACGAGGTGGCGCGCGAGACGCAGCGCATTCTGCAGACCTACAAGTCGTTGCAGGACATCATCGCGATCCTTGGCATGGACGAGCTGTCGGAAGAGGACAAGCTGGTGGTGGCGCGGGCGCGTAAGATCCAGCGCTTCCTGTCGCAGCCGTTCCACGTGGCAGAGGTGTTCACCGGCTTCCCCGGCATCTTCGTCCCCGTCGCCGACACGATCCGCAGCTTCAAGGCGATCTGCGCCGGCGAGTACGACCACCTGCCGGAGACCGCGTTCTACATGGTCGGCACGATCGAGGACGCGGTGAAGAAGGCCGAGACGCTGACGGCGACGGCCTGATGGCGGTCAACCTGGAAATCGTCACCCCCGAGCGGCTGCTGCTGTCGCGGCCGGTGGACATGGTGGTGATCCCGGCGAGCGAGGGCGACATGGGTGTGCTGGAAGGCCACGCCCCTACGATCGTCATACTGCGCGGCGGAGTCATCGCGCTGTATGAAGGCGAACGGGTTACCGACCAGATGTATGTCGCCGGCGGCTTCGCCGAAGTGACGCAGGAACGCTGCACCGTGTTGGCGAACGAGGTGCTGGCCCCTGCCGATCTGTCGCGCGAGGAGGGCGAGCGGCGTTTGGCCGCAGCCGAGACGTCATTGTCGCAGGTCGAGGCATCGGATGTCGTGGCCGAGGAGTTGGCGCTGGAGCGGGTCCAGTCGGCACGCGCACTGATCGACGCGGTCGATACGCTGCTGACAGGCCGGTAGCTTACGCGGGAGTTGCTCGTGCGCCGCGTGCGAGATAGGTACCGATGTAGAGTTCGGCCAGCGGGCAGGTCAAGGCGATGGTTTCCAGGCGTAGTGTACCGTCGTGGCTGATCTGGACCGGTTCGTCGGGCCACGTGCCGTCGGCATTCCGCCGCAACACATCGGCGGCGATTGACGCGGAGCGGAGGACGAGCACTTCCCGCACGCTAGGGATCGACACATAGGTCCAGACGTTCTCCCATGTATCGGCCTCGTTCGTCGGCGACAGGATCTCGATGATCAGCACCGGGTCGGGCAATGCAATCAACCCAGCATCGACATCGGTGCAGGTAACGGCCACATCAGGCACGCGCATGTTGCTGCGTGAG
>Ga0210398_10003766_pt1 | contig 14417 bp, 14 predicted proteins | sample IncBWC4OmetaG_FD_161047 | JGI IMG/M metagenome (GOLD analysis project Ga0210398, IMG submission 161047) | Forest soil microbial communities from Barre Woods Harvard Forest LTER site, Petersham, Massachusetts, United States - Inc-BW-C-4-O | ecosystem: Environmental > Terrestrial > Soil >...
GGAATTGCATTAATAACTTTTGACACCCGATTACTAACCCTGATTGCATTCTCAGGAGAGTCTTCCATTATGTATTCAAGTATTTTTATAAAGTCGCGCCAGGCTTTTTTATCCCAGATAATACTTCTTTTTGCCATTTTGCAAGTAAAACGTTTGCCTGTTCCGCAGTATAGAACTCACCCTTTTCTATTCTCTCCTCCGCTTCACTAATTTCTTTATTGTATTTTTTAATATGATTTTCTTTTGCAGTTTTTGATTCTATGGCGAGAAGTGATTTAATCTTATCAATAACAGTTTCATTGTTAATCGTTAGAACCAGCTTAGCTATCCTTCTTCTTTCAGCTATCGTTGTCATAGATAATTATTGTAATGTATTTCTGATTTCAAACTGCCTATTACAAAGTTACGAAATTTTATTTCCCCTATTTCGGGTGTTGTACGTTTTCTTACCTGCTTGACAATAACTGGCATAGGGGCAATATTACGCAATAATTTTCAAAGCCTTTCGTATAGAATTTCTATATCCTTCGGGCATATTTAATTTATCTATTTCTTCCGGAGTAAATAATCCAGCCTCTTTATGCTCATTGCTGATTTCTATTTTAGCCACATCACTTGTCAAAGGCTTGCACAAATAGGTTATTATTACAACATTAACCTTATCCAGTATATTATACACCCATACATCAATCAGCGAATGTATTTCGGTTTGAATATGTAATTCTTCTGAAATTTCTCGAACCGCGCACTGCTCGGCAGCCTCGCCGGGCTCAAGCTTTCCCCCGGGAAGTTCCCATTCGTTCCTTTCGTTCTTTAACAGGATTATTTTCCCATCGACGAGTACAATACCTTTTATGGAAACGGGGTATTTTCTTGAAAAATATCAGTAGGAATACGGTTAAATATCCATGTCATGAAGGTGTTCATACCTAATTTTTTACAAGATATGAAAAGGAACTATCAATACACCACCACCTTCTTAACTGTCTTTGCATTATTACCGGCAATAGTAACAAAGTATACTCCTTTGCTATAGCCCTGCAAATTAATTTGTTTTTCATATTTCCCCTGAACCTGTACTTTTTCTTCGTACAGTTTATCGCCCAGCACGCTATTAATGCTTATAGAATATTCTCCCGGTGTTGGCATCTCCATACTAAGGGTTATATTACCATTGGTAGGGTTAGGATAAACTTTTACAAATTGAGGCAATGTAAGGTTGTTAATACCAACCGGAATATATGTAGGCGATTGCCATGTGCCGCGGCCATAAGTAGCAACAAATACAATATTATCGGGGGCATAAATGCGTATATCGTCAACCATTACGTTAGGCAGCCCGTTATTATAACTCACCCAGTTGCCAATAAGCGTATCGTGGTAAAAAACACCTATGTCAGTTCCAATGTAAATAGCATCGGGTGAACCGGGTTGATAAGCAACGCAATTAACCGGAAGATTTGGTAGCCCAACAGAAATATTAGTCCATGTTGCACCTCCATTTACAGATTGGTATACTTTACATGCACCATTATACCCTCCAAAAGTTACCCAAACGCGCTGCTGGTTAAGCGGGTCAATGGTTATACCCGTAATATTTCCTATTGTTATGGGTAACCCGTTGCTGATATTGATCCAGTTAATACCTCCATTTATAGTAGTGAACAGTGAATCGCGGTAAGACGAATTAACTTCTGCGGCGTAAATGCATAAGTCATTATTCGGAGCTATTGCCATAGCTGTTATATAATTGTCTCCCCAACTGCTTTCCTGGTACCATGAACTGCTGCCGTCGAATTCCCATACGTTTTTTATACCGGCAAAAAGCAAGCCCGGGGTTTGCGGGTCTTCCATAAATGGCCCGGTGCCGTTATGCGATTCTGTTATACCATTATTTATAGAATCCCATGATACACCCCCATCATTGGTATAATAATATCCACCAAGATAGGTTGCACCATACATTGTATTATCGTTGGTGTAATCAACGAAGCAATCTAATCCGTCACCTGCAAAATCCATGGTTTCCCATGTACCATTGTTATTTAAATTAGTTCCATTGTCTTGCCAGCCACTTATGTTGTAATCAGGATTATCAGCAGAAAGGCCGATGTAATATTCCTGTCCTATATCAATATTGCTGCTTATATTATTCCAGGTACTTCCGGCATTGGTTGATTGATAAACACCGCCATCTTCAGCAAGGAACAGCATGGAACTGCTGCCAGGGGCATATACAAGGTGATGGTCATCTACATGTATAACACCATATGTCATATTGGTCCATGTAACACCTTTATCGGTCGATAGCCAGATATTGGGCCCTGCGGCATAAATTGAATCGGTATTTGTGGGCGATACTGTTAAACAAAGGTCGTACCATGCCTGTCCTGTTCCATCAGTGCCATTCAGGCTCCATCCAAAAATATTTGGTGAGGTAGATTGCGCTGTAAATGTTTGCCCCCTGTCGGTTGAAAGATATAAACCATCAAAGGTATAGGTAGTGGCATTAACAGCAGTTACATAAACTACGTTGGAGTCGGCCGGTGAAACAGCAACACCAATGCGCCCTGCACCTGATGAAGGAAGCCCTGTAGTTATTTGGGTAAAGGTTTTACCATTTGTGCAACGGAAAAATGTTCCGTAATCGGTACCTACGTAAATAGTAAGTGGGTGAAAAGGTTCGAATTGAATATCGCGTATACTTTGTACTAAAATCCGTGTCCAGGTAAGGCCCATGTTTGTTGAATAGTAAAGGCCCTGGTTTGTACCTGCATAAATAATACTGTCGTTAATAGGAGAAATGAGCAGGCGGCTGGTTTCATAATATCCGGGGCCACTGGTTTGCATAGTCCAATACAAGCCTGTTGTATCCCATGTGTTGCCACCATCAACCGATTTAAGAACACCAACCGTGGGCACTGCATAGCCATCTATATCGCCTGTTGCAAGGTACATTATGTTCGGATTAACAGGGTCAATGGCCATGTCGCTGGTGCCAAGGTCGGGCAGCAGGTCGGTATTGGTTGTCCAACTGGCGCCCATGTTGGTGGTTTTCCAAAGCCCGCCTGAGGGTGAGCAGGCATAAAGTATGCTGTCGTTTCCGGGATAAAAAACAAGGCGGTTAACCCTGCCATTGCCTATCGTTTGGCCACTGATAGCAGGTAGTCCGTTATATGTCCAGTTCGAAGCAGTTTCAGCGCGTTTATTCTTTTTCTTTAATGCAATTTCCTTACTGTATTCTTCTGCTGTAATCCGGGGGTCAGTCCTGTTCCCTGCGGCATCGGCATGTTTCAGGGCATAACGTTCCCAACGGTAATAATTTTCAATATTTTCATCATCCATTTTTTTGCCGGGCGATTCACTGCCACCATCTTTGCCATATTTGGCCCGCCATTGGTTAAACGCTTTCTGAACATCATACACATTTACACGATAATCGTGCATCATGCTTACCCAATCCTGGGCAAAACAGAGCGGAGAGCGGAAAAACAGTAAAGAGAAGAATACTATAGCTAGAAAAGTAATTTTTTTCATTTCGGGCAGAATTAATAATACAAATAGATACAATATTCTCTACTTATCAAAATACTATTTAGCCAATACCGTGGGAATTTGAGGGAACTGTGGTAAAGTGAAGGTGAACGGGGAAACACCCCGATTCTATCTGACAAAACGATAAACTTGATTCGAAACCGTTGCCGGCTTTCTTTGCCTAAAGGTTAAACAACCTTGATATGGAAAAGCCAAGCTTAAATCCACCTTTCGTCCAGGTGTCGGTCGAATTTGGAATAAGGTTATTCACATTAATATATGGCCCGTTACTAAAGTTAATTTCGAAAACGTGACCACCAGTTTCAATTTCATAGCCTACTGAAAGGCAGTTATAAAAAGATTGAGTTGGGTTGTTTGTTCTGTATGGAGACATTATGTCATAATATTCAAAAACAAAGGCTGAATGTTTATTCAGGCATATTTTACCTGCCACCCCAACGTACATAATGTTATTTGAATCCCTTGAATTGTTATTTGAGTTTGTAAGCGCCAGAACATAGTTGCGGTGGTTTAATCCGGCAAATAGCTCGAGTGAGCCTACTTTGCCAAACTTTCTATCTACCAGAATTTCGCCATCGTACATTAACCGGTCCGAAACATTTTCCTTGATTTTAGTTGTGTCGGCGCCGTTATAAAAAACACTGTTTAGTTCAGGGGTAATTGCGGCATCGCCATAAATGGCTAACGATATGGGCATTCCCACCGATTTCTGAGTCAATGGCCTGTATTTAAGATTCAGGTCAAGCAATTCCTGGCTTTTACTTCTGCCAAAACCTGCTTCAAGGTTTTTAAGAATCCCGAATTCAAAAGAAAGGTATATATCGGTTACTACGTCGAATCCATATAGTGTATGAATTCCTCCGTTACTTGCAGTGCCTATATTGCCAAACCTATGCATTATGCGGAAAACCATAGCGCCCGGGGCAACCGTTTTGGTGGTCTGGGCATTAATAAGCCGTGTATCTTTCCAGGTAGAACTCAAAGGGGGAGGGGCGGAAGTGGCGCTATCAGTTAGTGCAAGCAGGCTCTGGCCTTTTGCTGAAAATGAGTAAAGGCAAATAAAGCCCATTCCTACTAACAGACCCTTAATTATTCGCATACGATTAAAAATGTTTTTATTTCTTGACTTTATATGGTTTCAAACTGTAATTAACAGTCACGTCAACATTGTCGGCCACGTTTATAGAAAGTACTGAAGGGAGTTTGATGTTGTAATCGGCAATTTTTATATTGAACTTAGCATATACATAAAGTATGCCACCTTTAACAGTGATAGTACCCGGAACACTAATCTGTTTTTTTACACCGTGCATATCCATAGTACCTGTAACGGTTACCTGGTGAACCCCGTCCTCCATATAATCTATAGTCCCGTTTATTTTTCCGGTAAAAGTAGTTTTAGGGTACTTGTCCGATTCCATGTAGTCTTCGTTGAAGTGTTCTTTCATAAGATCCTTTTTAAAATCAAACGAAGTATTTATAAGGGCTATATCAAACTCTCCTGTTTCAATACTCATTACAGGTTTAGCTGTTTTATTTACCGCGTCGATATCTTCAGCTTTAGTCGATGAGAAAAAAGATACGCTTCCGGTATCGCCCAGGTATATCTGGCCAGTTGCTTTAAACGCAGATAAACCTGAAAGGCAAATTAAAAATAAAATTATTTTTTTCATGGGCATAGTATATTATTGCGGGGCGCCATCAAGAACCCATTGCGTAATTTTATCCAGGTCGCATGTATTCCATCCCGGTTGAGCAACATTCGGCATTCTATAGGGATTTCCATACATAAGACAAGTATATATCTGGGCGCTTTTTCCACCTGAAGCATAGGAACTTAAGCCGGCATAAGTTGTGAAACTGGCTGCACCTGCACCACCGCGCGGCACATGACAACCCGAAACCGCGCATTGGGTATTTATAATCGAATCTATCCCGCCATTGTATGTAAGGTGTGTAGTATCGCAATTCGACGGTAAAGCAATTACGGGAAGGGCTTCTTTACTTTCGCACGAACTTATTACCATTGCAGTAAATGCAACCATTACCAGTGCGCCTAAAATTAATCTACTCCTCATGGCCTGCAGTTTATCAGTTAACTATTACAAAGATAGTAGTTATTTATTGTACTACTATTTTACCTGTCTTTATACTTTCATTTTCAGTAGTGATAGTATAAAAATATATGCCACTTGTAAGTGTACCCCTTTCAAGATTTACTTCTTTGCCTGAGAAATTAACATGCTCCACTTCTCTACCGCTTAAATCGTATAATGAAAGTAATGCATTGCTAACTTCATTGCCAAGCGTGAAAGTTGTACGCGATGAAAAAGGATTTGGGTAAACATTAATTTCATTGGTAGTTGAAACTTCAGCAATACCTGTTGGTTTTATTTCGTTAATTACAATATGGTTAGTGTTCCATAAATCGCCTGCATCTGCACTGCCATTATCATTTACAGCATTAAGCGCAGCCCATATTGAAATGGTTCCTGTTCCCGTTGCAGGAGCAGTCCAGTTAATTACTTCCTGGTAGGTAGTACCCTTTCCTCCGCTACCGCTTGTAGGTGGAAGTTGCGTGCTTTGTTCCACCACATCCACTACATAATAGGTTGATGCAGCTGCATAATGCGTATTAGTCGGGTAGGGTGAAGGGAATGTGCCCGCATTGGTCGGCGTTGTTTGCGCAGTAGAGCCTTTAATAGCGCCAACCTGGAAACCAAACTTAGGCTGCGATGATGTAAGAGTATTTGTTCCGGTTAATTTAATGGTGTATTTTCCGCCACCTACATAATATTTTGTAGCCTTACCACCTGAAGAATCTAATTCCAAAGCCACCGTAATACCGGTTGTTACTGAGTTTGCATGGCAGCCGCTGCCTGTAGAACATCCGGCAGGATTTCCAAGCCCGGTTTCGGCCCCGGTACATTCATACCCGCCCGCACTTGCCGGGCCTGCATGGTAGCCGCAAATTAATATGTATCCGGTGCATGCAATCAGTGATGTTTTTAAAAGAGTCATTTTTTTCATAAAAGTTTTTGTTTTAACGTTACAGGGTTTATTAAAATTAGCCTATTTATGAGGTTTTTTTGTAATCAATAAATATTAATTAGGGGGATGAACTTAAGTTATCTTGCTCCAATATAGATGAGTTTAATGGGCAAAAGGTTGGGTAAAGCCCAAGATTATCTATTAATGTAATGATAATCAGTATTATCCATATACCCGTAAACTGGTGCCCGTCAATGTAGTATTATACTTTTTCACCCCACTTGTAGCAGGGCCATTAACAACTCCTCCGCTTTCATTAAATATGGAGCCATGGCACGGGCAAGGGAATTGAGACCTGCCATCGAATTGAATTGTGCAGCCGGCATGGGAGCAAACATCGTAAAGAGCAATAAAATTACCACTGCTGTCGCGGGCAATAATAATGCTGTACTGGCTGTAATAAACATAACCACCATTGCTTTTTAAAGCGCTGTATTGCGAAGTGCTTATATCTATTGTGAAATCAACTGTCGGAGCATTACTTGTAGTGCTGCTTTTTTTACACGATTCCAGAACAGCGGCAGCTCCTGCCACTCCGCATGCTGCCAATATAGTATTCCGAAGAAAATCTCTTCTTTCCATTTCTATTTAATAAAAGCTAACGGATGCCTTTATATATAAAGATGACAGGAATGAGTAAAAAGTTGGGTAAAAAGCAGAATATTTATCCCTGCAGAATTATAAATGGAATGTTATTCCACCACCTCCGCCAATAAATGGAGAACTGTTTTTGGAGTTGCTGCCACTACCCCAAAGTATTGGAGAACCTTGCAGGGAAGGTTCAGCGTAAACAGATATACCATGGAATATGTTGTAGCTTATACCCGGGGCTATATAATATGAAAAGTAGATATTCTTAGTGCTTTCTATACCTTCAGTATTATAACCTTGCTCCCAGTTAGATTCTTTCCAGTATATGCTCATTTCCCTGCTGGCAACAATGTTTGTTGCCCCTCCGGCTGTTATGTAAAAACCCAACCTTCCGCCAGTCAGGAAATTGTATTTGAGAAGTAGCGGCACACTTATATAATTTGCTGTTGCTGTACCGTTAACGGTCATCATATCGCCCACACATACGTTACCACCATAAGGGCAGGTAACATTACCCATACTGGTTTGAAAATGGTAGCCTATATTGCCATCGTATGATTGAGCAAAAATGGCGGTGGGACTTACAACTACTTTAAAATTATAATAGTAACAACCGGTTACTATACTCCAATGGCTGTTGATAGCGTAACCTACCCGTATGCCTAATTGGTATGGATTTTGTTCCTCTTCATTGCCGGTGGTGTTATTAAAAGTTACTATATCATCATTGTCACTCTCCAGTAATTCATCGCTAAGGTAAGGCTCATAGAATAACGAAAGTGAAAACCTGGATAAGAGATTTTTATGCTGAGGTATACTTATACCGCTAACAGGGCTAATTATATCAGGCGATATGGATGAACTACCATTATCAGCATGATTAAAGTAAATATTTTGTTGGGTAGCGAAAGCAATTTCGCCCGATGAAGCAGTTAAATTTGTTTGCGGCTGAACCTGATTTACCCCCATGTTTTCTTTGACAGTTGGCACCTTCGTTTCAGGCGCTGTTGAATTGTATGCAACAGGTGGCAATGCATTAACAGGGCTGGTGTTTAGGCTGCGTCCGGTTTTCATGTGAGTAGGTACACTATTTTTCTTGTCAGGTATAGATGATACCGGAGCCGGAGTAATAATATTCTTTGTTTGGTTTGAAGTATTAACTGCCACAGGTGCATTAGTGGCATTAGCAACCATGGGAGTATTATTTGAAGATTGTACTGAAGTAGAAGTATTCGGGGTGGCAGGTTTTGATGAAGTTACTGAAGTAGTATTACTATTTATTCCAGCCTGTGTTTTTGAGTAAAATGCATAAACTGAAAGAGCTACAACCATAGCTGCAAGTGAATAGGCTGTAATTTTCCATTTAGCTAACTGGCGGGTATGAGCAAGATTACGCTTAAACAAAGCATCTTCCGAAGCTTTTATCCAAAAACTTTCGGAAGGCTGAGTCTCTGTATTATCCAGCGACTGCCTGAAAATATTATCAAAGTCGTTATCGGTAAACTTTTCGCTCATTGTATCTTTCTTCCAACAGAATATTTTTCAGTATTTTTTTCTTCAGCAAATTACGCGCGTCTGACAAATTCGATTTCGATGTCCCTTCTGCAATCTTCAGTGTCTCTGAAATTTCTTTATGCGTCATTCCTTCAAACACATACAGGTTAAAAACCATTTTATACATAGGCGGAAGTTCCTGCACCATTTTCAATAATTCTTTAGTATCAATATTGTTCAGTATTTCTTCCTTGCTTACCACCTCGTTACTTACATCTTCCACATCAAGCATGGCATAAAAGTGTACCGACTTCCTGTAATGTTCAATAGCTTTATTAACCATTATCCTTCTTATCCAACCTTCAAAAGAACCTTTCATTTTGAACTGTGCCATTTTCTCAAACACCAGTACAAAACCTTCCTGTAATATATCTTCCGCTTCTTCTTTGCTGTTGGTGTACCGCATACACACCGTCAGCATTTTAGCTGCGAACCTTTTGTACAACATTTGCTGAAAGGCCCAAGTACCCGCCAGGCAACCCTTAATCAGTTCCTCATCCGAAATTGTCTTCGACATTCTCCTATTATTAGATGTTTTTATGCCCTTTAGGGTTGGGTGGCAGAATAAAAAAATCTACCAGGGGTTTACCAACCTGTTTTTTACTCTTGCAAATATCTTAAATTCCCTGATACAGTAACCATTTGAGTCTCAGAAACCAACATGATATTCATCATTTGTATTCATTATGTTTTACCGCCAAATCTTTAAATAACTTTGCAACCAAAGATTTAGTATGGAAACCTTAAGATTAACCCAATATAGTCACGGTGCCGGTTGCGGATGCAAGATATCTCCTAAGATACTCGACACCATCCTGCATTCGGCACGGCCCAAAATGCACAATAAAAACCTTATTGTAGGTAATGAGAGTAAAGATGACGCTGCTGTTTATGACATTGGTGGCGGGCGCGGTCTAATTAGCACTACCGACTTTTTTATGCCTATTGTCGACGATGCTTTTAAGTTTGGTAAAATAGCTTCAGCTAATGCCATAAGCGATGTATATGCTATGGGCGGAACCCCTTTAATGGCAATAGCTATACTTGGCTGGCCCATAAATACCGTGCCTATTGAAGCAGCCCATGATGTAATGGAAGGCGCACGCGCTATTTGCGATGAAATTGGTATACCATTAGCAGGCGGGCATAGTATTGATTGCCCTGAACCTGTTTTCGGATTAGCTGTTACAGGCATGATTGATTTGAAATACCTGAAACGTAATGATACGGCTAAAGAAGGTTGTCTGCTTTATTTAACTAAATCCGTTGGGGTAGGTATTTTAACTACAGCTGAGAAAAAAGGAATATTGAAAAAAGAACATGAGGGATTGGCTGCTGAGAATATGATGAAACTGAATACTGTTGGCGCACAATTATCGCAGATTGATGGAATAACTGCAATGACTGATGTTACAGGTTTCGGTCTGTTAGGGCATTTAAAAGAAATGTGCGAAGGCAGTAAACTTAGTGCAATGGTATATTTTAATAAAGTAAAACAATTAGCCAACCTCAACGAGTATATTGCACAGGGCGCTATACCGGGTGGCACCAATCGTAATTGGGACAGCTATGGATCAAGCATTGGCAAAATATCTGATGAACAAAAGGCTATTTTATGCGACCCGCAAACAAGTGGTGGGTTATTGATTGCTGTTGCACCTGAATCCAAAACTGAAGTAGAAAGCCTGTTGAGCAAAAATGGACTTGGGGCATTTACTGAACCGATTGGAGTAATGGAGAAACATAAAAGTAACGATTCATTAATAGCGGTAAAATAATGGAAGACTTACTTATTCGCCCAGCCACTGCATTTGACCTTGAAGGAATATTAGAAATATATAACGATGCTATATTAAACACCACAGCCATATATAACTATAAGCCTTACACCAAAGCAGAAATAGAGAAGTGGTTTGCCGATAAAAAGAAAGATAATTTTCCTGTATTTGCAGCCGTTATTAATAATCGAATTGCAGGTTTCGTTACGTACGGGCCATTCAGGGTTAGGCCTGCCTATAAATATTGCATTGAGCATTCAGTCTATGTTCATCCCGATTTCAGAAAAAAAGGATTAGCAAAAAAACTGCTCGCCAAAATAATTGATGTGGCGCACGAGAATAATTACCACGCTATAGTTGCAGGTATTGATGCCGACAACAAGATTAGTATTGAGTTACACAAACAATTCAATTTTGTTGAAGTGGGGCATATTAAACAAGTTGGGTTTAAATTCAACCGTTGGCTCGACCTTACTTTTATGGAGCTTTTACTGGATACGCCAAAGCATCCTAACGAAGACTAAACCACATCGACATAGTTAAACTGTGCGCCTAAAATGTTGGCATCGTTGGCATTCAGCCAGCGCTTTAGTACAGTAGCATAAACGGAGCGGAAATCGATTTGATATTTTAAATCGCCCTGGTCAAGGTCATTAAGGTTAGCGGCATCGTTATAAATACCTTTTTTATTTAATGCGCCGCAAATCAGGAACATATTATTAGCTGTGCCATGGTCGGTGCCATTGCTTCCATTTTGTTTTACCCTGCGCCCGAATTCCGAAAATGTCATTACCAGCACATCGTTAAAACGATTATTCTGCTGCAAGTCTTTTGTAAATGCGCCAAGCCCATCCGATAAATCTTTCAGCAGTTTGTTTTGTCTTCCTGTTTGCCCCACATGCGTATCAAATGAACCAATGGAAACATAATACACCCGTGTATTTAATCCTGAAATAATAAGCTCGGCAATATTCTTCAGGTTCCTGCCAAATTCTCCTTGAGGGTAATCGGTAGTGCTTTTATAGCTGTTGTATTTATTGTACACATAATCAGCTGAAGAAATAGTTTCCGCCTCTGTTTTATATAAAAAGTCTAATGCACTATCAGCATGTTGTGTCGCGCTGAAATCAGCAGAGACTTCTTTAAACAATTTACGCTGCGTATCCTGGTATAGGCGCCTGGGGTCGCTTATTGCCATGCCTTTACGGTTTTCTCCTTTCATGGCAAAGCTTAAAGTATCGTCGGCTTCAATAGCGCTATAGCCTGCACAGCCACTGCATTCGTTATCAAGATACCTACCTAACCAACCTGTCTGCACATATTTATCTGCATCGCTGGCGCTTTGCCATATATCCATTGAACGGAAGTGCGAACGGTCGGGGTTAGGATAACCAACATTATTTATAATAGCCATTGAACCATTATCGTATAGCGATTTCATGGCCGTCATTACTGGATTTAATCCAAGTTCACCATTCAGAGAAAGAATATCATTACTCTTTACAGCTATAGTAGGACGTAGTTTATAGTAATCGTCATTCCTAAATGGAACAACTGTATTGAGCCCGTCATTTCCACCTGACATTTGTATTACAACCAGTATTTTATTTCCATCTGGTAATGCAGGGTTCCTTGGCTCAAATGCTTTGAGAAACCTTGGCATAAGCAGTGAAGCGGATGCTAAACCCGAACGTATTAAAAAATCTCTGCGGCTGAAGGTCGACATAATTCTCAGGTTAACACAGTTGATATTCAGGTAACGACATAAGCGTTGTAGTAAGGTTTTTTATAAAACTCTCACGACTATCCCTTACTATATATTTTGTTATTGTTTCCATTTTAAATTCAGGGTTCACCGGCTGAATGAGATATTCCACAAGCGAGTTATAGAGGTCATCATCTTTTACATTGGCAAAACCATTCAGGTAGCCGCTCCAATCCGCTGTGCCCACAAGTTTACCCGGTTTCTTTGCCGGTTTTTCCTCCTGCATTTCTTCCTGCTGCATCATTCGGTGCTCCTCTTCTTCCGGGCTTTCTTTGGGCCTTACATTTATATCGGCATTATTGTATACAAAGCCGGGAATAGATAACCTGAACATAAGCGATGAGGTATCAATCCAATCTCTGCCGCCGGGCCATCCTGCCACATTGGGTGGCATAAATAAAACCTGTCCAAGTACTCTCTGGGCATATACTACCACATCGGGGTTATCGAATTTTACGGGTATAGCCCGGTGCATATTTACCAGTAACTCTACTGGCGATTTAATTTTTGTGCCCACATTATTCTCATCATAAAACCAATCTGATGAAAGTATTTTATGCATCAGCTTACCAATATCATAATCGGCCTGGAAGCTATGGGCAAGGTCAGCACAGCGGTCTTCGTCAACCTCATCGTTTACAAAGTACCGATATATCTTTTTGGTTATGTAGCGGGCAGTCTGCGGGTTTTCCATAATGATATTCAATATATCATCACCCGTAAAATTCCCTGTTCTGCCTAAAAAGGTTTTATCCCCATCATCGTGCTGTTCTTGCTTAAATTCAAAATCGCCGTTCAATTTGAATCTCCAGCCGGTAAATGCGCGCGCGCCATTCTTAATATCGTTCTCTGTATAGTTTCCGCGGCCAAGTGTAAATAACTCCATTACTTCACGGGCGAAGTTTTCATTAGGACTGTTCTTCCTGTTCTGCTGGTTGTTCAGGAATTGTATCATAGCAGCAGATTTTGAAACAGCCTTTAACAAATCGCCGAAATTACCCAGCGCATTTTCACGCATAGTATTATTCATAACCCGTGAATAAAAACCAAGAGGGGAGCGACATGCAAAATGTCCGTGCCAGAAGAAAGTCATTTTTTCCCTCAGCACTGCAGTGGTCGTAGTAAACTGGTTCATCCACTCCTCGTTCAGTTTCTTTACACCCATTGCCTTTTTCATCTGGAACTCCTTGCGTTCCTCCTCAGTCATGTCTTTCTTAAACTCGCTCGCTTCACTCTCATCGCCCGATTGCAAGGATGAACTTGAACCCGAATCGGCAAACAGCCTGTCGACAATACTGGTGATGCTTTGGTCCGCTATAGCAGCCATAGAGCCGGGAGAAGGCATAAACCCCGCCCTTAAAAACAGATGTTGTAATTTCTTCTGGTTGCTTAACATATTATCTGTTAGATAACATAAAGGTAAAGTGGTTTAACGGGAATGTGAGAATTTAAATAAGCTATTGTGCTTTTTCCCTGAAACACCTGTAAATAAACCTTCTTAAAGCTCTCAACGTTTCTTTAGGTGCTTCATAAAAGCCCATATGGGCCACATTTTCTAATAGTAATACCCGTTTATGCGGAGGTATTTCTGTCTGGGGTAGCATCTTTTGCCAGTCAATTACTTTGTCCTTTTTACCGAGAATAAATAAGACAGGGTAGGGGGCAAATTTCAATACAATCTCACGGCTGGGCCTCAGTTTCATTCCTTGTAGGGCAGCTACAATTCCTCTTGGCTGTGTGTCGGCTGTTAGCTGTTGCAGCTTTTTTATGTTGGGGTCTTCAGGGTCAGCAAAAAGGTTAGCGGCAAAGGTTTTAAGAAATTGTGCTGTATGTTTCTTAGCCGTTTCACTGGCGCGATCGCGTTCAATTTTCTTTTCATCACTGTCGGCAAAAGCCGATGAATGAAAGAGGCAAAGCCCGCGTAGATTCTCGGGAAACAATTCGGCAAATGCCATAGCTACATAGCCACCCATAGAATGGCCCACGACCACATATCTCTTCAGATTCAACTCTTTCATTAATGAGTGTACGCACTGTGCCATTAAATCCATGGTATGCACATAGCCTATGCATTCACTTTCACCCAACCCGGGTAAATCAATAGTAATAACCCTGAAACTTTT
>Ga0210398_10003767_pt1 | contig 14415 bp, 10 predicted proteins | sample IncBWC4OmetaG_FD_161047 | JGI IMG/M metagenome (GOLD analysis project Ga0210398, IMG submission 161047) | Forest soil microbial communities from Barre Woods Harvard Forest LTER site, Petersham, Massachusetts, United States - Inc-BW-C-4-O | ecosystem: Environmental > Terrestrial > Soil >...
TTGGCCGATTCGCGGCGAGCCGGAAACCAACGCCCTTCTGTGAATCCACAGGCGCAGCACAACGGCCAGTACCTGGCTGCCGAGAAAAGCCGCGACGAACCAGCGCACCTGGCTCTTGCGAGCCACGCCAACAAGAAGGATGAGGGCGAGATAGAAGAGCACCATTGAGAGCCGCAGCAAGTTGTAGCGGCGCCAGCGCATGCGCCCGTGTTCCACGGCCAGCAGAATCTGATTACAAATGTCCAGAGGGATGAGCAAGAGGCAAAGGCGCGCTAGGGGAAGCAGGTAGCTGCGATCGGGCGGGAGCAGCCAGGGAATCACGACGTAGCCCGCTGCGAAAAAAAAGAGAGCGGTGACGAGCCCAACGGCGACTCCGGCAGCCGTCCAATCGCGCTCTCGCTCGGGATCCTTGGCTACTTCCCGCGCCAGCACCCAGTTGCAGCCCATCAGCCCCATGTTGCTCAAAATGACCGGCCAGAGAATGACCGTGGCCAATTCGCCGCGGGCAACCGGGCCGAGCAGGCGGGCAGCCAGAATACCGGTAGCGGCGCCGCAGGCCTGGATGGCCAGGCTCGTCGAAAATGTTCCGAAGTTGGCTTTGGAAAATAGCACGTGTGTGTAACGAAGACTATGCCGCGCCGGCTTCCTGGTTGGGACGAGCGCAGGCGTAGTACGAATAATCGTTCAGCGAGGAATCGCGGTTGTTGAGCACGACTCCGATCAGGTTAGCTCCCACCAGGCGCGCTTGCGATTCCGCGTACTGCACCACCTGGCGCGGCGTCTCGCCACCTTTGACCACAAGGATCGTGGCGCCGACCATGCTTCCCAGAATGCGGCTGTCCGCGCGGTGAAGCAGCGGCGGCGAATCCAGGATCACGAACCGGTAGGTGGCCATGGATTCTTGAATTAGGGCGCGCATCCGGTCGGAGGAGAGCAGCTCGGACGGATTTTCCGGGATGGGACCGCAGTGCAGCACGTTCAAGCGGCTGATCGCCGTGGGGCAGACCATCTGCTGCCACGCGCCCTGCCCGGCGAGGTAGCTGCTTAGCTGCGAGCCACTCTGCGGAAAATAGTTCTGGATGCTGGGGCGGCGCATGTCGGCATCCACCAGCAGGACCGGCTTGCCGAGTTGCGCTAGGGAAAACGCCAGGTTCACGGCGACGGTTGTTTTTCCCTCACCAGGTTGCGCGCTGGTCACCAAAATGGAATTGGCGAAGCGCCCGGAGCCGGAGAGGAGCACCGAGGTCCGCAGCTCGCGAAACGCCTCAGAAAAGGCCGAACCGTGGTGGATGCCCAGCTTATTTCGATCGTGGTCTTCGCCGGGCACGTCACTCTCTGTGTCCGAGAGGGCGGTCCAACCCACAAGAAGCTCGCGATCGGCCCGCGCGAAATTCCTGTGCTTCCTTCCGTTCAAGGCGCTGTAGGTGGGGATAAAACCGAGCACGGGAACGCCCAAAAAGTGAAATACGTCTTCGCTGTAACGAATGGTCTGGTCCAGGCGCTCCTTGAGGAAGGCCATGGAAATCCCAAGACCCAATCCCAGGAACGCTGCGAGCCCCAGATTGAGCGGATAATTGGGAGCGATGGGCTTGAACGGAACCGTTCCGGGATCGACCACACGAATGTTGCTGGCCTTGAGGCCCGCCGAAACGCCGGCTTCCTTCAGCTTTTCCAGCAATCCTTCGTATAGCGCCTTGTTAGTTTCCACTTCGCGGCTGAGGATTCCATATTGCACGGATTTCTGGGCGAACTGGTTGGCCTCGGCCTGTTTTTCCGCGAAGGCCTTACGGACCAGATTTTCGCGCCGGAGCGCGGCGTAGTAATCATTGCTGATTTTCTGCGCCGCGCGCCGGCGCTCCCTCTCCAGGGAACTCTGAAGCTCGGCGATCTGGCTCTGGGTTTCCTTCACCTTGGGATAGTCTTCCGTGAACGTGGCGGACAGCTGCGCGTGCTGGCGCTGCAACTCGGCCAGCTGCACGGTGAGGTCCTGCAACAACTTGCTGTCGAATACGCCGGGGAGCGAGCCGAAGTCGCCGGCCTGTACGAGCCGGAAGAACGACTCTTTCTGGAAGCGATCCGCCTCGGCCTTGGTCAGCTCCTCCTGGATTTGGCGAACGCTCTGGTTGACGATGCTTTCGCTGTCCCCGTTTTCCGTCTCGAGATAGAGCAGCCCGCTGTCCGCGGCGTATTTCTGCAGATCATCTTGGGATTTTTCCAGCTTGGTCTTGAAGTCTTTCAGCTGCAGCGAAAGCCACTCGGAAGCCTTCTGCGCGGCGTCCCAGCGCGCCTCCAGATTTTTCTGGATGTAGTTATCGACCACCGCGTTCACGGCCTGCGCCGAGAGCTGCGGATCCTGCGAATCGAAGCGGAGGTCGACAGCGCGGCTGCGCCGGATCGGCCTGATGTCCAAACGGTCTTGAAACCGGGTGAGAACGGTTTCCTTGGCCTTCGGGTCGGGCGCACCCGCGCTGTCATTGGGGGAGGCGGGGGGAGGAGCTGGGGCTGCGAACGCGCTCCAGGGCCAGGAGCGCGTGGGTGGGAGAAATTCGGCGCGGCGATCGAGGCCGAGTTGGCGGATAACGCGCTCGGCCAGATCGTCGCTGGCAAGGACCTTGTATTGCGTCTCGAGATACGTGTCGGTTACTTCGTCCAGTTGAAACATTTCCTGCGGGGTGGCCACGCTGGGATTTTCCTTGTCGATCTCGATCAGCGCCTTGGCGCGGTACAGGGGCTTTTCGTAGATGGACCCGACGAGGACGGTCACGAATAACACGCCAAAAGCGGTTAGAACCGTCCACCGGCGTTTTCGAATGACTCTCCACCAGGCCAGCAGGTCGGGCGGCTGCTCTGTTTTGTGCGGGAGAAATTCCCCCGGGATTGCCGGGCGCCGCTCGACGCGAACCTCGCGCGGGCTGAACAACTCCAGTTTGTCCATCTTGTTCGAATCGTTGGCGTCCGGGATCATGCCTTCACCACCGGTAGATTGCGACCCCGGCGGCGGTCTGCAGGGCGGCTTCGGAGCCGCGATAGAGCACGCTTTTTGCCGCGCTATTGGGGACAAAGACGATGTCCTTGGGCTGCAGGAACGCGTCCGGCGACTTGCCCGCGAGAATCTTGCCGAGATTCATGGGGATCTCTCTTCGCTTGCCGGTGAGCGGATCGGTGCGAATCAAGCGGCTGCGGCCGATGGCCGAGGTGTGCGTCGGGCCCTGGGCCAGCGCGAGGGCTTGCAGAACGGAGATGTTTTCGTTGTTCTGCAGAACGAAGCCGCCGGGCTTCTGGACTTCCCCCACCACGTAGACGATTCCGGCGCGCGGGACTTTGACGATATCGCCGGGACGGACCGGCACGTTTAAGGACGAGTCGGCGGAGTCCAGCAACTTCTTGAGATCGATCTCGACGATCGCGCTGTTGCTTTGCGACGGTGCGTGCTCTGGAGGGTCGGAATTTCCCGACGCGGAAAACTCGCCGCCGCGCATGATGAGCACGGTGTCGCCGGCGTCGTCGGCGAGGCCCTGCGCCATCGATAGAACCTCAATGACCGGTTTCGCTCCACGAATTTGAAACACGCCTGGCATCTTCACGGCGCCCACCACCGAAATCGGGTGGCTCTGCAATTCCTGAACGAAGACGCCGACGTGAGGATCTTTCAGATAGGTGCCGCGCAAGCGCGCTTTCAGAACCGACTCGAGCTCGCTGGGCGTCAAGCCGGCGGCATGCACCGCGCCCAACAGTGGGAGAGAAATTTCTCCGCTCGCGGAAACACGCGCGGCGCTGTTCATTTCGGGGGCTTCGAAGACCGCGACGTTCAGCAAGTCTTCCGGGCCGATGCGCGTTTCGTCCCCTTGCGTATTTGCTGTGGAAGTGGCCAGCGTTCCGCGCGCTTCTTGCAAGCGCTGATTCATCTCCGTCGCGGTTTGCAAAGCGGGTGAGGGATCGCCGCTCGGGTTTACTGAACCCTGGGCGAGCGCGATCGACGCAGCCAGCCAGAAGGACAGCGACAGGCTGGCCTGCGCTGCGCGGACCGCGTGTTTCTGCCGGCTGGGCGTCACGTCGACCTGCCCAGGGCCGGGCGAATGCGCGCCACCGGATCGGCGCGGCGGCTCTCGGCATCGGGCGCGAAATTGCGATGCGCCAGTTGTTTCGAAATGCGGACGCCGGCGGCGATTAGGGGCGCTTCCACGGCGTGATACAGAAGCACGGAGAGCGAAGCCAGAACCGCAACGAAAATCGCGATTTGCAGGCCAGTGTTCAGCCGCCGGAAAACCGCGAATGCCACCCAAATGGCAAAATAGTGCAGCAAGTAGATTCCGTAGGAGTATCGCGCAATTTGTTTGCTCAGGGCTGCAAGCAGGCTTTCGGGCATCTCCCGGAAGAAGCTGACTCCCAGTCCGATGGCCACGCAGATCGCCCATCCGCTTTCGATCGGCTGGCGGTCGGACGATAGAACGAAGGCGCCGCAGCAAAGGACCAGAAAAACCGGCCAGAGCAGCGCCGGCAGGATTTTGGGCCGGCGCCACAGCTTGTAGGCGACGATTCCCGGAAGGAAACACGGCGCAAAGCGCGTGAATTTCAGCAGCGCTTCGGCCGGCGAGCGGATGATTCCGTCGGCGAGCGGCAGCACGCCAGAGGCGAACCCCACGGTAAACCAAAGCGCGACGCAAGCGCACCAAAACGCCATCACCACCCACGCCGACCGCGCCCGCCGGGCGAAGAGGAATAGCGCTGGGAGCGCCAGATACATCTGCAACTCCAGCGGCAGGCTCCAAAGAATCCCGGGGTTGGCTTTCTGCAGCGTCACGTTTTGAACCAGCAGCAGATTGGCCAGCAGATTCCCCGCGGTCTGGTGCAGCAGGTGAAATCCGCCGAATTGTAGGTCCGAAGGAATTTGAAACAGGTACGCACCTGCGACAATCAGGGCAGCCAACGGGTAGATGCGGAAGCACCGCCGGACCATAAAGGGGAGGAACAGGGATGCGCGCGAGCCGGCGCTTTGCCGCTCCAGGGAGAACATCAGCACCAGCGTGGTGTGCACAAAGAACAGCATGACGCCGAGCAGCCCGAAGTCGGTGACGCGCAGCGTTTCCAGCCGCCAGTTGAAGAATTTGGCGATGTGGAATCCGACGACGAGCAATACAGCAAAGGACCGCAGCAGATTGAGATTGCGCGAGCTGGGGGCCGCCTGTTCCGCGGCGCTCGAATCAGGGGCGCGCCCGGCGTGGCCGCCGTCCCGCGCATCGCGGATTTCAGGGGCGGGGCTTGAAAGCACCGCGCCGAGAAAACCACACTGAAATAAAGCAGTATCCATTCGATTCCAAATTGGGAAACAGAAACTGCGACGCGAGGCGCAACTCAACCATCGGTCGAAAATCTGTCGGAACACGGCGCGCGCGCGCCAATTCTTTCGATGTTCGTTCCGTCGATCTCCACGGCGGCTGAGCGCCCAAGAATTTCGATCGACACCACCAGGCGCGCCACTCCCTTCTTGCGCGTCAGGATGCCTTCGAGGCCCGCCAACGGCCCCGTTTTCACGCGTACGCAATCTCCGGACTGTAACAACGGGTGTGCTTCGATCTGCAGCGAGCTTTCGACCATTTGCCGGACCGCATCGAGCTGCGCCCGCGGCACGATCGCCGGTTGCCCGCCCCATTTCAAGACGTGCACCACGCCAGGCGTGGTGACGATTTGCAACTGCCGGTCCATCCCTTCCCGAATGAACAGGTAGCACGGGAATAGCGGGAGCCAGAGGGATTTGGCACGGTCCTGCCAGCGGCGCACGCTCCGGTACAGCGGCAGAAAAACCTCATGATTTTTGTTCGAAAGGGAGAAGGCCACGGCTTTCTCGTGTTGATGGCGGGTAAAAATGGCGTACCAATTCGCCGGAATCGCCGCGCTCGCCCCGGGCGCTGCGGTGCGAGTTTTTGTCTGCCTGTCCGCCGCTTGCACGTAGCTCCGCCCTCTGACGCACGGAAACCGCGTCCTGCTGTCTCAGGAACCGCTTCCTGCCGGGTCGCTTGAACTGGCTTCGGTTCAGTGCGCCCAGCCGGCTCCGACCTGCGCACCCTTGGATTCAGCCGGCATGGGCATCAGACCCCACTGGCGGACTTCGTCGGTGACCACCGCGAAACCGTGAATCCACTTATTCGCGGGGCATTCCAGGCGAACGACCCGCGCCCGGCCCGTGATGCGCATCATGGACTGCACGCCCGTGAGAGAAGGAAGCAGCAGATCGACTTGAATGGGGCAGTCGTGCGGAGGCATGGTGGCCGTAAGGATGAAGGCGCCCTGAACGCTGACGTCGCGGGTGACTCCCTCCCCTTGCAGCCGCCGGCGGTCCCGGCCCTCCCAGGAAAACACCGCCGGCGCATCCAGGCGGTAACGAATTTCTTTTCGCATTTCCAATGGGTCTCTCATGTCAGAGCTCCCGTAGCCCCTTCTGGACTTCGCTCCCAATGACCCTACCGATGTGCGCCGCACGATAGGCATTTCCGGGAAAACCGGCAATGGGTAAAGCGCCCCACCGGCCTGCGCATGACAGCTGAGTGTCACCATACGTGACAATTGCACTGTCCGCAGACGGCGGACAGCGGCTGCGCGCGCGACGGCCAAGCTCATTTCAGCCCCTAGAAATGCGACTATGGTGCGTGGCATGAACAGTGACAAATATTTACAAAAGTTCTTGCCTCCACGGGCAAAATCGGATAGGCTGCGCGTCTCGAATCTCTCGGTGGGGTAGCGTATGAGTCAATTTGCCCAGCCCGTAAGCGGCACCATCAGTGTCCTCATTGCCGACGCGGACCGCATGAGCGCGAACCTGATCGCCGATGGACTCACGCGCCGGCGCAGCGACATCGCGGTGGTCGCGGTGTCCGGCACCGCGGACGAAACTTTGCGGGAGTTGGAGAAGAACCAGCCGGACATTGCGCTGATCAACGCGCACCTCGAAGACGGCCAGCTGCGCGGTTATCACGTCCTGCCGTACTTGCAGATGCTGGCTCCGCAGACCACGGCCATCATGCTGATCCCCGGATCGGAGCGCGACCTGGTGGTGGACGCGTTTCGCGGCGGAGCCAGAGGCGTTTTTTGCCGGCTGGAATCCATCAAGCTGTTGTCGAAATGCATTCGAACCGTTCACGACGGGCAGATCTGGGCGGACACTCGAAATCTGGCGTTCATTCTGGAGTTCCTGACCGAACTGAAGCCGCTGCGGCTGGTGAAGCCCGGCGGGGGAATGACGCGGCTGACCCCGCGGGAAGCGGAAGTGGTGCACCTACTGGCGGAAGGCCTGAGCACGCGGGAGATCGGCCAGAAGCTCGGCCTGACCGAACACACCATTCGAAACTATTTGAGCGCGATTTATGACAAGGTTGGAGTGTCCAGCCGCGTCGAGCTGGCGCTTTACGCCGTCGCGCGCGAGGATTTAACCCGGCCCGTAGGCAGATGAGATTGGAGACGTTCCCGTAGCATAGCCGTTCGCTTCGATGTTCCACCCGCCTGTTCTTTCCAGCCATTGCGCACATCGCGACGCGCGTTTCTTCGGAACTCAAGGGAACACGTGAACTGCCGATAGCAGCAATGACATCGAAAGGGACTCCGTGTTGTGCGTGCGCTGGGCCACGTGTGCCTGCCCCAGGCCCGTTTCGATTTCAGCGGAGTTCTGCGATTTCTTCGGCCGCGCAGGCGGATCCTGCCATCCCGGCAGGAGGAGCGCGATTGCAAGCAAAGCATCAGCGCCAACGGCCGGAAGCGTCTCGGAGGGAGGAATGCTTATGCTGACACAGGCCCGGGGCCCCGTTTCGAACGGATCGGGCATTTGGATTTCACGTCAACGCAGGAGAATTGCAGCACTGGCTGCCTTGCTGTGCGTCTTCAGCGGACCGAGGGCGGCGCGCGCCGGCAAGGATGCAGCCGAGGAGAAATCGGCGGAAGGCGCCGCGATCGAACAGCTGACGCAGTCGAACCAGATGCTGATTCAGGAAATCGAAGAGCTGCGCGCGCGCATCGCCGAGCTCGACGCGCTGAAGGCCCGCGTGGCGGAGATGGAGGCGAAAGAGCCCGGCCTGGCCGCTTCCCTGCCAAGCGCCCCGCCCGCAACGGCGGCGAGCACTTCACCAACCGCGGAAATTCTCTCCGCCTTGCCACTCTCGGCAGCCTCGCCTGTAGCGATCGAAGCGCCGGCAACGATGTCTGCAGCCGCCGCGCCCGCTCCCCAGGACGACGGCGGCCATACGATGGGAGTGATCGGCGGACCGAAGCTGAACATCCGGGGATTTTTGGATTTCGATCTCGGTCTGGGCAGCGTGGCAAACGCGCTGATTTATCCCCTGACGATTCCGCCCACTCCGGTACACAACACGTTCCAGTTTGGCGAGTTTGACCTGTTCATCAGCTCCCGGCTGTCGAGCACCCTCAACTTTTTGAGCGAAGTGGTGCTGGGATCCGATGCTTCCAACTTCTGGGGGCTGGACGTGGAGCGCGCGCAACTCAGCTACAAGCCCAGTCAATACCTGCAGCTGAGCGCGGGACGGATGCACACCGCCATGGGGTATTACAACACCGCGTTTCACCACGGAACCTGGTTCCAGACCGCCACCGGACGGCCGTACATGTACTACTTCGAAGACAGCGGCGGCATTCTCCCGGTGCACATTGTAGGCGTTGAGGCCGCCGGACGGATTCCGAAGACCGGTAAGTGGAATGCGCACTACGTCGCGGAAGTGGGCAATGGCATGAGTTCCCTGTTTATCGGGCAGCCCATTGTGGCCCAGCCGGTGCAGAACTTCCTGTCCGACAAAAATCACAAGGCGTTCAACATTGCCGGTTACATCCGGCCGGAATGGCTCAGCGGGCTGCAAATCGGCGTGAACTACTACAACGACGAGCGGGTTCCCCCCGGCATTCCTCATGTGCATAACGCGATCCCGGGCGCTTATCTCGTTTACATCACGCCCAGTTTCGAATTCATGAACGAGTTCGAGCTGCAGCGCGACCGTTCCGTGGGCTCATCTATTACCTACAACACGCCCCTCGGCTACACGCAGATTTCGCACAAGCTGGGGAAGTATTACCGGCCCTACTTCCGCTGGCAGGAAGTGAACGTCCCCGCCAATGATCCGCTCTACCCGACTGTGGGGCGGTATGAGGGACCCTCGGTTGGTTTGCGCATGGACTTCACCGATTTCGCCGCGCTCAAGGTCCAGTACAACCGCATCTATACACGCGATCTCTTGCCTGCTAACGGTGTAGATAACCAGCTCTCGTTCACGTTTTAGGGTGCCTGGTTGGTTCGATTCGGCACATATATCTAAAGGTCTTCCCTTTAGTTGACGATGATCCGTTCGTGTCTTGATCGAGATGGCCTGACTTCGGCGGGGGCCGGGGAAAACGGGGCGCGGCGATTCTTCTCTTGGGTGCCACTCCCGACGCCACTGCAACGGCATTTCGACCAACGAGCGCCATGAGGAAAGCGTAATGGATGACTTGATCAAAGAATTTCTAGTCGAGAGCAATGAGAACCTCGACCGGCTCGACAGCGAACTGGTGAAACTCGAGACCGATCCGTCCTCACACGATCTGATATCGAGCATCTTCCGCACGATCCACACTATTAAAGGTAGCTGCGGGTTTCTGGGGTTCAGCAAGCTGGAGAAAGTGGCTCATGTCGGAGAGAGCCTGCTGTCGCGCCTGCGCGACGGAAAGCTTTCGCTGAATCTGGAGATCACCAGCGGATTGCTGTCGATGGTGGACGCCATCCGCATCATGCTCGGCAAAATCCAGGAAACCGACCAGGACGGCGAGGAAACCTACCAGGAACTGATCGAAGCGTTGAATCGCCTGCAAACTGTGGGGCAGGAACCCGCGCCGAAGAGCGACGCGAAATCGCCCGCCAAGGAAGCAACGAAGGCGCGGCCGGAAGAGAAGGCGGCCGCGCCAGCCGCCGAACCGCCTTCCAAACCCGGGACTCCCGCGGCGCCCGCGGCAACCTCCGAGGAGAGCCAATCCGCCCCGCGCGGCCAGGAGGAGAGCCGCGCGCGCAGCGCCGCCTCGGAAACCATTCGCGTGGACGTGCACCTGCTCGACCGGCTGATGAACCTGGTGGGGGAGCTGGTACTGACGCGCAATCAAATCGCGCAATACTCCGCGCGCCAGAGCGATCCCAACCTGGCGAGTCCCGCGCAGCAGCTGAACCTTCTGACCAGCGAACTGCAGGGAGAAGTGATGAAGACGCGGATGCAGCCGATCAGCAACGTGTTCGACAAGTTTCCGCGCGTAGTGCGCGACGTGGCCACGGCGCGCGGCAAGCACGTGCTGGTCGAAATGGACGGCAAAGAAACGGAGCTGGACCGCAGCCTGCTGGAGGCCATCAAAGATCCGCTCACCCATATCGTACGCAATTCGGTTGATCACGGCATTGAGACGCCCGAGCAGCGCGCCGCCGCTGGAAAGCGCCCCGAAGGACATTTGAAGCTGCGCGCCTGCCATGAGGGTGGCCAGGTGCTGATTGAAATCACCGACGACGGAGCGGGAATCGATACTGCGCGCGTAAAGAGCAAGGCCATCGAGCGCGGGGTGATCACCGCGCAGCACGCCGGGCGGATGAGCGAGCAGGAACTGCTGAATCTCGTCTTCCTTCCGGGATTTTCCACGGCGGAAAAAGTGACCAACCTGTCCGGGCGCGGCGTGGGGATGGACGTCGTCAAGACGAACATCGAGCGCGTCAACGGAACCGTGGACCTGCAGAGCTTCCCGGGAAAAGGCACGGCCATCAAAATCAAAATTCCTCTGACGCTGGCGATCATCCGGGCGGTGATCGTGCAGAGCCGAGGGCTGCGCTTCGCTATCCCGCAGGTCAATATCCAGGAATTGGTGCGGGTGGACGGCGAACAAGTGCAAGCTCAAATCCAGTCCGTGCACGGGGTTCCCGTGTATCGCATGCGCGGCCAGCTGTTGCCGCTGGTGTACCTCAGCCAGGAGTTGAAGCTCAGCGATGGCGCAGCGCCGCAAAGGGGCCAGAACGAGGCCCGAAACATCGTTGTCCTGCAGGCCAACGACCATCTCTTCGGCCTGGTGGTGGATGAGATCAACGATTCCGAAGAGATCGTGGTGAAACCGCTCGGCAAGCAATTGCGGGCGCTCAAGATTTTCGCTGGGGCCACCATCATGGGCGACGGCAAAGTGGCCCTGATCCTGGATGTGGTGGGCCTGGCGCAGAACGCCGGCATTCTGTCGGAGGCGAGTGACCGCGCCCTGGAGGAAAAAAGCGCCGAGATGCTCGCCAAAGAAGAAGATGGCCGCGGGCAAAAGCAAACGTTTCTGCTGTTCTCGGGCCCTGACGATGGCCGCATGGCACTTCCCCTGAGCTTGGTGGCGCGCCTGGAGGAGTTCTCGGCCAAGGACGTGGAGAAGTCGGGCGGCGAATGGGTGATTCAGTATCGCGGGAAGATCCTGCCGCTCATCCGCCTCGAAGTGGTGCTCGAAGAGCGGCGCACGCGCCGGCGCCACGGAAACAAGGCGATCGAACCAAGTTCGCTGCAGGTGCTGGTGTGCCACGACGAAAACCGGACGATCGGCATCATCGTCGAGCAGATTCTGGACATCGTGGAAGACCGTGCCGAGGTGAAATCACCATCGACGCGCGAAGGCGTTCAGTGCGCCGTGGTGATCAACGACCGCGTCACCGAGCTGATCGACATCCCCGCCATTCAACGAATCGCCGAGGCAAACAGGACGCTGTCGAGTGAGCACGCGGAGGTCATCGACTGAGCCATGGAGCCATCGCGGCAGTTCTGCACATTCTATCTGGACAATTTGATGTTCGGAGTCTCGCTGGAGCGAGTCCAGGAAGTGATCCGCTACCTCGAACTTACCGAAATTCCCCTCGCGCCGCGCGTGGTCAGCGGGCTGATGAACCTGCGCGGCCAGATCGTTACGGGAATCGACCTGCGCCGGCGGCTGGACCTCCCCGAGCGTGAGGAAGGCAAGCATCCGATGAACGTGGTGATTCGCAGCACGGACGGGGCGGTGAGCCTGCTGGTCGACGACATCGGCGACGTTGTGGAAGTTACCGACGAATCGTTCGAACGGCCGCCGGAAACGCTGCAGGGCAAGGTGCGCGACGTGATCGTCGGCGTGCACAAGCTCGACAAGCAATTGCTGCACGTCCTGGACACGGACAGGGCCTGCGAAACGGCCGAACCTGCCGGCGCGGACGGCGCGCGATAGACGCGAACGCGGCCACGCACTCGAAAATAAGGGAACGGAGACGGAAGGAGAGCGACCATGGGCTCATTTGCAAACCTGAAATTGCGGACCAAACTGCTGATCGGATTTTCCCTTGTGCTGGCGCTGACGACCGTCCTGGGCGTCATGTCGCTGGCCAAGCTCGCCGGAGTGCGGGCCACAACCGTGGACATGAACGACAACTGGCTGGCTTCGATCCGGACGCTGGCGGAGATGAGGAATGACCTGGCAACCATTCGCCGCGCGCAGTACCGTCTGGTGATCGCCAAAAACGAGGACGCACGCGAGGAACCGAGAAGTGCGATGAAACAGGGGGCGGAGGCCTTCGAGAAAGACCGCACCGCCTACCTGCCGATGATCTCATCGCCGGAGGCGAAGGCGCTTTACGAAAAGATTGCCTCGCTCTACGAAAGCTATATGAAGACCGAGACCGATGTCGACGAGTTTTTCAAGCAGGGAAATCCCGCGGCGGCGAGCGACTACGTAATGGCCAAGCAAAAGAGTTCGTACGACACGGTGAACGCGGCCATCGCCGAAGACATGAAGCTGAACAACGACGGCGCGGAAGCGGCTAATAAACGGGGCGGTGAAATCTACGCCTCGGCGCGATTCTGGGTGCTCGCGGTTCTGGTGTGCGCGGTTGCGGCAGGACTCATTCTTGCCGTCTCGATTGCCAATTCAATTTCCAGAGGCGTGGGACAGGTGAGCGACATGGCTCGAAGAATTGCCGATGGCGACCTGACCGGAGACGACGTGCCCGTTCGCTCGGAGGATGAGGTTGGCATTCTCGCGAAGGCCATGAACAAAATGCAGGAAAGCCTGCGGAAAATGATCGTCGCCGTCGCCGAGAATGCTCAGCAGGTCGCCAATGCCAGCGAGGAGTTTTCTGCCGTCAGCCAGCAGATCACCACCAATTCCGAGGAGACCACGGCCCAGGCCGGTGTCGTTTCCAACGCCACCGAGCAAGTCAACCGCAACCTCCAGACCGTCGCCACCGGCGCCGAGGAAATGAGCTCCACCATTGCGGACATTGCCAAAAACGCCACCGAGTCGGCCCGCGTCGCCGGCGAGGCCGTCAAAACCGCCTCCGCTACCAACGCAACCGTTTCCAAGCTCGGTGTTTCCTCCGCCGAAATCGGGCAGGTCATCAAGGTCATCACCTCCATCGCGCAGCAAACCAACCTCCTGGCCCTCAACGCCACCATCGAGGCCGCCCGCGCCGGCGAAGCCGGCAAAGGCTTCGCCGTGGTGGCCAACGAAGTGAAGGAGCTGGCCAAGCAGACCGCCAAGGCCACCGAAGACATCAGCCAGAAGATTGCCGCCATCCAGGACGACACCAAGGGCGCGGTGGACGCCATCGCCACCATCAGCGGGATCATCAACCAGATCAACGACATTTCCAGCACCATTGCCACGGCGGTGGAGGAGCAGAGCGCCACGACCAACGAGATGTCGCGCAACGTAACGGAGGCGGCCAAGGGCTCGACGGAGATCAGCCAGAACATCACGGGGGTGGCGCAGGCGGCGCAGGGGACATCGTCGAGCGCGCATGAATCGATGAAGGCGGCGCAGCAGCTAGCGCAGATGTCCACGCAGTTGCGCGGGCTGGTGGAACAATTCCGCGTCAGCGGCGACGGCCCGACCAACAGCCACAGCCGCCAGCGCGCAGCTTAGAGACACAGAATCGCCCCGTTTTCGGCTGGAGAAAACGCCAGACTCCGTTCTTCCAAGAGCATTGCAAGGGATACGCCCGAGTGGAAGCAGACAGCCATGCCGCAAATTCAAATCATGATCGTGGATGATTCCGTGGTGGTGCGGAAAGTGCTGACCGACGTGCTCTCCGGCGATCCCGACCTGGCCATCGCCGGATGGGCCAGCAACGGCCGCCTGGCGCTAGCTAAGCTGCAAACGCTGCGCCCGGACATCATCCTGCTGGACATTGAAATGCCGGAGATGAACGGCCTGGAAGCCATTCCCGAAATTCGCAAGATCCTCCCGCACACGCCGATCATCATGTTCAGTACGCTCACCGAGCGCGGGGCGGAAGCGACGCTCGACGCGCTGGCCCTGGGCGCTTCGGACTACCTGGCGAAACCGAGCAATCAGAACATGGCGGCCACCGCGGAGGCCATCCGGCGCGACCTGGTCCCTAAAATCAAGGCGCTGTGCCAAATC